>Ga0126377_10000346_pt1 | contig 27717 bp, 23 predicted proteins | sample PanSoiMetPlot_22_FD_92647 | JGI IMG/M metagenome (GOLD analysis project Ga0126377, IMG submission 92647) | Tropical forest soil microbial communities from Panama - MetaG Plot_22 | ecosystem: Environmental > Terrestrial > Soil > Tropical forest > Bulk soil | place: Panama | collected 2016-02-17 | reverse complement strand
GACCTTGTGGCCATTTCCGTCGCCTTGGGTATCATCTTTGCCGCCACCGCAGTGCTCGCCGCCATGCGCGACGACCGCCTGCCTCAGACCGTGGTGGCGACGGTGCTGTTCGCGCTCGCCATCACATTGCAATACATCACCGGTATTGCCGCCGTCACGTTCGTGCGCGATCCGGCCAGGGCCGTCGACTTGACACCGCCGGATGCACTATTTGCCTCGCCGCATGTGGTTGCGGTGGCGATCGGCGGCGTGGCGACAGCGATCCTCGCGATGTGCCTCGTCGCCGTGATGGCTGACCGCCGCCTGCGCGCGGCCTGTCGCCAGCAAGATCACCAGCTCGACGTCGCCCTCAACAACATGAGCCAGGGCCTGTGCATGTTCGACGGGCTGCAGCGACTGGTCGTGTGCAACAGGCGCTATCTACAGATGTACGGCCTGTCGGCCGACGTGGTGAAGCCCGGGTGCACGCTGCGCGAGATGCTGGCCCACCGCGCCGCCACCGGGTCGTTCTCTGGCAACGCTGACACATATATCGCCGACCTGCTGGACAGCGTCGCACAAGGGCGCACAGTCTCGCGAGCGGTTGAGCTCGGCGACGGCCGCGTGGTCGAAGTCATGAACAGTCCAATGCCCGGCGGCGGCTGGGTGGCAACGCACGACGATATCACGGAACGGCGACGGGCGGAGAAGGCGCTCGAGCAAACCCGTATCTTCCTCGACACGGTCATCGAGAGCGTGCCGGCGGCCATCTTGGTGAAGGACGCGCGCGACTTCCGTTACATGCTGATCAACAAGGCGGGCGAGGACTACTTCGGCATGCCGCGGGCCGACATGATCGGCAAGACCGTCCACGACGTTTTCTCGGCGGCCACGGCCGAAACGATCATGGCCCACGACCATAAGCTGCTGGAGGCCGGCACGCCCTTGTTCTTCGACGAACACCCGATCGAGACGCCGGGATGCGGCGTACGGATCGTCGCCACGACGCGGCGGCCCGTGCTCGGCGACGACGGCAAGCCGCGCTATCTGCTGTCCGTGGTCCAGGACGTCACCGATCGCAAGCGGGCCGAAGCCCGCATCGCCCACATGGCGCATCATGACGCCCTGACCGATCTGCCGAACCGTGCGGCGTTCAACGAATGTTTCGACCACACGCTCAGCCAGGCGGCGAAGAGCAAGGAATCCCTCGCCGTGCTGTGCGTCGATGTTGACCGTTTCAAGGAGGTCAACGACGTCTTCGGCCATGCCGTCGGCGACGCGCTGCTGCGCACGCTGTCCGAGCGCCTGGGCGCGGCGGCCGAAGGCGCGTTCCTCGCACGGCTCGGCGGCGACGAATTCGCCCTGCTGCAGGCCGACGGGCCGCAGCCGGCGAGCGCGCTGCAGCTCGCCGATCGCGTCGTCGCCATCGGCGCCGACGAATTCGACGTCCAAGGTCACCGCCTCAAGATCGGCATCAGCGTCGGTATCGCGGTCTATCCCAGCGATGGCACTGATGCCGCCGCGCTGCTCGCCAACGCCAATGCCGCGCTCTACCGCACCAAAGCGGCGGGCCGCGGCTCGTACCGTTTCTTCGAGCCCGACATGGATCAGCGGCTGCGCGAACGCCGCGCGCTCGTCCACGATCTGGGCGCGGCGCTCGGTCGCGGCGAGATCGTCGTCTATTATCAGCCGCTTGCGCGCCTCGACTGCGAAATCACCGGGTTCGAAGCGCTGGTGCGCTGGCAGCATCCGACGCGCGGCATGATCTCGCCGGGCGAGTTCATTCCGGCGGCGGAGGAAAGCGGCTTCATCCTCGAACTGGGCGAATGGATTCTGCGCGAATCGTGCCGTGAGGCGGCGTCGTGGCTGCGGCCGCTGCGGGTCGCCGTCAATCTCTCGCCAGTTCAATTCCGCCACGGCGATTTGCCCGGGCTCATCCACGCGGTGCTGCTCGAAACCGGGTTGGCGCCCAACCGGCTGGAGCTCGAGATCACCGAAGGCGTGCTGATCGACGACTTGCCGCGTGCGCTGTCTACCCTGCGCCGGCTCAAGCTGCTCGGCGTGCGCATCGCGATGGACGATTTCGGCACCGGTTATTCGTCGCTGTCGAATCTGCAGGCGTTCCCGTTCGACAAGATCAAAGTCGACCGTTCCTTCATCTCCAATCTCGAAAGCAACCCGCAGTCGGCGACCATCGTCCGCGCGGTGATCGCGTTGGGCCGCGGGCTCGCCCTTCCGGTGGTTGCGGAAGGCGTCGAGACCAAGGAGCAGCTCGCCTTTCTCGCCGCCGAGTCATGCGCCGAGGTGCAGGGCTATCTGATCGGCAAGCCGCTGCCGATCGGGGCCTACGCCAAGACAGTTGGCCGCCGCGCCGCCGCGGCCCGATCGGCCTGACCAGGATCTCGTTCCCGCAGGACCGCGGCACCTGCCGTGTCTGAAGACGTGGCGGGTTAATTTTTCCGTTGCCGTGGCAGCATGATTCGTCGTGTCATGGCCGTTGCCACGACGTCGGTGCAAAGGTGCGGTCATGGACAAGGTGGTCAAACTCAAGCAGCGCGCGAAGGAACGGCGGGCCACCGCCGCGCTCGAGCGCCCGCCGCGCAAGGAAGCCGAAGACGCGGTGCGCACGCTCATCCGCTGGGCCGGCGATGATCCTGATCGCGAGGGGCTTCTCGGCACGCCGGCCCGCGTCGTGCGTGCCTACGAGGACTGGTTTTCCGGCTACGCCGAGGATCCGCGCGACCTGCTGCGGCGCACGTTCGAGGAGATCGCCGGCTACGACGAGATCGTGGTGCTGCGCGACATCCGCTTCGAATCGCATTGCGAGCATCATATCGCCCCGATCATCGGCAAGGTTCACGTCGGCTATCTGCCGCGCAACCGCGTGATTGGGATTTCCAAGCTCGCCCGTCTGGTCGACGTCTATTCCAGACGGCTGCAGATCCAGGAAAAGATGACCGCCGAGATCGCGGCCTGCATCGCGAGCGTGCTCAAGCCGTTTGGGGTCGCCGTGGTGGTCGAGGGCGCGCACCAATGCATGACGACGCGTGGCGTGCACAAGACCGACGTCACCATGGTGACGAGCCGCATGCTCGGTGTGTTCCGCACCCAGGCGCAGACCCGGCAGGAGTTTCTCACCGCCATCAGCCTGCGTTCGGGAGCGGTCACGAATGGCGTCGCCAAGTAGCGTGGGCAGGAAACGAGCCCTGGAGGATGATCACCATGAAGGCGATTTGGCGAGACCAGGTGATCGCGGACAGCGATCGCACCATCGACGTGGGCGGCTACCGATACTTCCCGCGCGATGCCGTGCGTATGGATCTGCTGACGCCGGCGCCGAAGACGGCGCGTGATCTGGAATGCCCGCACGGGGTTCAGTTCTACGACGTCGCCGCCGGCGGCGCCCGCAGCGCCCGGGCGGCGTGGTCCTACGAGGCGCCGCGCGCGGCGATGCAGCAGGTCGACCACTGGATCGGCTTCTGGGAGGACGTCGAGATCAAGTGATCGCGGTGGGTCACGGTCTCGACGTTTATCGTATTTTCTTGCGGAACGCCGGCGTCCACGGTCAGCGGTGGATCACCGCCGCGAAGGCATGCAACTGTCGCACAACAGGGCAATCATCGCGTTCGGGTCATGATCGGGACGACAGGGACGAACTTTATAGCTGCGCACCAAATTCTGTATTTGTACAAGGATCGAGCCCCGCCGGTATGACGCAGGGAACGCAGGTCGGTGTCGAATAGCCAGGTCCTCATCGTCGGCGCCGGCCCCGTAGGCCTCACCCTCGCCATCGCGCTGGGCCGGCGCGGCATTCGCACGACGCTGATCGAGCAAAAGGCCGCGCCGCAGTTTCTGCCCAAGATGGAGCGCTGCAACGCACGGTCGATGGAAATGTTCCGCCGGCTCGGCCTTGCCGACCGGATCCGCGCCGCTGGCCTGCGCTCCGACGTGCCGATGGACGTGTTCATCATCCTGGCGATGAACGAGCCGCCGCTCGTCCACCAGCGCTACCCGTCGGTCGACCAGGCGCGCGCCGAGATTAGGGCCGTCAATGATGGCAGCCAGCCGCTCGAGCCCTATCAGCTGATCTCGCAATACACGCTCGAGCCGTTGCTCAAATCGGTCGCCGAGACGCTGCCGAGCGTCAGCGTGCGCTACGGCTGCGAGTTCCTCACCCTCGATCAGGACGAGGTCGGTGTCACCGCGCGAGTGAAGAGCCTCGACGGCAGTACCGCAACGATCCGCGCCGCCTATCTCGTCGGTTGCGACGGTGGTGCGAGCCCGGTGCGCAGGCAGCTCGGCATCAAGCTGCGTGGTGAAAATCTTTCCGAGATGCGCCAGGCCCTCTACCGCTGCGACGAATTGTTCGACCGCATCCCGATCGACAATGGTCCGGGCCATGGCCGCCACTATCACGTGGCCGACGACCGCGCGACCTTCCTGATCATGCAGGACTCGACCCGGCACTGGACCCTGCATGCAGTGGTCGAACGCGACGAGGACATGCGGGCCATGTTCGAGCGTACCGTCGCCGTCCCGGTCAAATACGAGATGATCACCTGCAACCTGTGGCGCCAGAACCTCCTGCTCGCCGACAGCTACGGACGGGGCCGCGTGTTTCTCGCCGGCGACGCGGTTCATCTCGTCATCCCGACCGGCGGGCTCGGCATGAACACCGGCGTTGGCGACGCGATCGACCTCGCCTGGAAGCTTGCCGCCACGCTGCAGGGCTTCGGCGGTCCGAACCTGCTGCGCTCCTACGAGATCGAGCGGCGGCAGGTGGGCGAGCGCAATGTCGGCGCCTCACGCTATGCTTCGCTAGGTCGACGCAAATGGCGCGGGCAGTATCGTCCGTTCATGCGCGACGCGACGCCGGAAGGGCAGATGACGCGCGACAACCTCGTGCGCATCGCCCAGGTCGAGCAGCCCAAGAGCAACGAGATGATCGGCGCCGAGCTCGGCTATCGCTATGTCGATTCGCCGATCATCTGCGACATCCCCGGCGGGCCGGAGCACCGCTTCCGCGAATACCAGCCGACCACCTGGCCCGGCGCGCGCCTGCCGCATGTGTGGCTCAACGATGGCACGCCGATCCAGGACAGGATCTGCGACGGCTATACGATCCTCAGGCTCGGCGGCACGCGCGCCGACACCGCTGGGCTGGCGCGCGCCTTCGCCTCGCTCGGCGCGCCGGTGACGACGCTCGACGTGGCCGATGCCGCACCGCGCGAGGTCTACGGCCACGACCTCATCGTGCTGCGGCCCGATATGCACGTCGTGTGGCGCGGTAACGTGCTGCCCGACGACCCGATCAGCATCGCCATGACGGCGACCGGAAACTGAATGTTGCAAGCGACGATTCGGCGAAAGGAACCATCGCAATGACCGCGCTCGACGACCTCAAGGAGGAACTGGTCACCGCCAACCACATCCTGGCGAACGAGCGCGTGCTCGATTCCTTCGGCCACATCTCGGTGCGTCATCCCGACGAGCCCGGGCACTTCTTACTGTCGCGCGCGCGCGCGCCGCAGCTTGCGGTCACCGGCGACATCATGGAATTCACGCTCGACGGCGAGATCGTCGGCGCCGCCTCCGGCAAGCCCTATTCCGAGCGCTTCATCCATGGCGCGATCTACGAGGCGCGCCCCGACGTGCTCGCGGTGGTGCACAATCACAGCCCCAACGTCGTGCCCTTTACCGTGACCAGGCAGCGGATGCGGCCGATCATGCACATGTGCGGCCCGATCGGCGGCGATATCCCCAACTGGGACATCCGCCAGAAATTCGGCGACACCAACCTGCTGGTGACCAGCATGGAGATCGGCCGCGACTTCGCCACAACGCTGGGATCGAACACGGTTGCGCTCATGCGCGGCCACGGCAGCACGGTGGTCGGTCGCTCGGTGCGCGACGTGGTGTTCACCTCGGTCTACATGGAGCTCAACGCCGAGATGCTGATCAAGGCGCTGTCGATGGGCGAGGTCACTTATCTCTCGGACGGTGAGATCGCCGCGATCACCAAGGGCCGCGCCGGCTTCACCTTCGAACGCGGCTGGGAGAACTGGTGCCGCCGGGTCGGCCGGCCCTATGTGGCGCAGGACTGGAATATGGGCGAGGGATTCTCCAAGACAGATGGCTGAGACGCCGCCGGCTTCCCCCGACGCGCGCCTTTTAACCTCATTGCGAAGGAAAACGCTTCATGCGCTATATCGACGCCTTCAATCATTTCTTCCCGCATCGCCTGTGGGACCGCATGCTGCAGACCGAAGGCGCCGCGCGCGACATTGGCATGCGCATGCGCGGCGTTCCGGCAATCTACGATCTCGACGAGCGTTTCCGGGTGATGGATCTGTTCAAGGCCAAGAACTACACCCAGGTGATCTCACTCGGCATGCCGCCGCTCGAAGCGCTGGGCGGGCCAAAGGAGAGCGAGGAATTCGCCAGGCTTGGTAATGACGGGCTCGCCGAGCTGGTCGCCCGGCACCCTGACCGCTTCGTCGGCTTCCTTGCCTCGCTGCCGATGAACTCGCCCAACGCCGCCAAGGAAGCCGAGCGCGCCTTCAGGCTCGGCGCCAATGCGCTGCAGATCCACAGCAACGTCAACGGCGCGCCGCTCGACGACGAGCAATACTTCCCGGTGTTCGAGACGGCGGCGAAACACGGCAAGGCGATCTTCCTGCATCCCTCGCGCACCGCCGGCGACCTGCCCGACTACAAGACCGAGAAGAAATCGAAGTACGAGATCTGGTGGACGTTCGGCTGGCCCTACGAGACCTCGGCAGCGATGGCGCGCCTGGTGTTCTCCGGCATGATGGACAAGCTGCCAGACCTGAAGGTGCTGGCGCATCATCTCGGCGCCATGGTGCCGTTCTTCGAGGGCCGGGTCGGCCCGGGCTGGGACCAGCTCGGCAAGCGCACGTCGGACGAGGACTATACGGCGCTGCTTAAGAGCCTCAAGAAGCGTCCGTTCGACTACTTCAAGGATTTCTACGCCGACGCCGCGGTGTTCGGCTCACGCCCGGCGACCGAATGTGGCCTTGCTTTCTACGGTGAGGACCGCGTGCTGTTTGCGTCCGACTGCCCGTTCGATCCCGAGCGCGGCCCCGGCTATATCCGCGATACCATCGCCATCATCGAGGCGCTCGATCTCACCCCGCAGGCACGCGAGAAGATTTGCTTCAAGAACGCGCAGAAGCTGCTGGGGATCAAATAGCGTAGCGGCAGCTTGGTGGCCACCTAAAGCGTTCACTACGCCGCTGCGATGGCCCCTTGCTCATCAGGCATCGCCGCTGAGCAGCGATCGAGCCGGAGCGTCAGGCAGAATGCCGAGCCGCCGCTGTGCAGGAAGGAGCCGAGCGGGGTCGCAATGACACGGTATCCGCGCTCCTCTAGCCGGTTGCGCAGAGCGTTGCTGCAGCCGGACAGGACCACCGCATTGCCGATGCAGACGGCATTGGCCGCAAGCCGGCACGCATCCTCGAGCGTGAGTTCGATCCGTTGATCGGCCGCCACCCGTGTACGGATGGCGGCTTGTCCGGCGGTCGTGAAGGCATCGGCAAAATAGATCACCTCACCCCCGGGCAGCGGGCAAAGCGCCGTATCCATATGATAAAAGCGCGCGTCGGCGAGCTCCAGCGCCGCCACGTCCTGCCCGAACGTCTCCTCAACCGCGTGTCGCGCAGCCGCATCGGAGCGCGGACCATATCCCATCCAGAACAGGTTTCGCGTCTGGTCCCAGACGCAGTCGCCCGCCCCTTCGAGCACGAGATTGTCGGGAAGCTTCCTCACCGCATCGATCGAACCACGCGCCTGCAGCAGACGAAACGCGGCCTCGAAATGCGGCTCCTCCTGTCGGCGCTCGACGTGCCGGAACCGCGACAGCAGCACGGTGCGATCAAGAACGACCGCCGCATTCGCGGTGAACACCAGATCCGGCAGGTCGGGCACCGAAGGAACGAGCTCGATGTCGGCGCCAAGGTCCCCGAGCGTGCGATGGAGGGCCTGCCACTCCCGTCGCGACGTCGCGGCGAGCGCTTGACCGCGGCGCGCCCATGTTGCCGGCTTCATCCACGGATTAATGGCGTAAGTGACCGCAAAGTGCTCGGGCGGGCACATCAAGACGTGAGCCGTGGTTTGCTTGTCCATGGCGGCGGCCTCCGGTGTCGGTTCTGTCATGCGGCGACCGGATCGCGTCGCCCGTGCTCCAATTCGCGCAAGACCTCGATGAAACGATCCAGCGCCCAATCGAGATCGTCCCGCGCGATAACCAGCGGCGGCGCCAGCCGCACGACAGTGTCGTGCGTCTCCTTGGACAGTACGCCCTTCGCCAACAGGCGCTCGCAGACCAGGCGCGCGGTGGCGTGCGCGGGATCGATCGCGGCGCCCGCCCACAATCCGCGGCCACGGACCTCAGTCAGCAACGGACTTCGGATCGCCTGCAACCGTTCGAGCAGGTGATCGCCGAGAACGCGGCTGCGCTCGACCAGCCTCTCGTCCTCGATGATTCGCAGTGCCTCGAGCCCCACCGCGGCGGCGAGCGGATTGCCGCCGAAGGTCGAGCCATGCGATCCCGGTGTGAACACCTCCATCACCTCGCGCCGGGCGACGAACGCCGACACCGGCAGCACACCGCCTCCCAGGGCCTTGCCCAGGACCAGGCCGTCCGGCCGCATCGCCTCGTGCTGGAATGCAAACCAGGCGCCGGTGCGGCCGAGCCCCGATTGGACTTCATCCAGGATCAGCAGCACGTTGTGCGCATCGCACAGTCGACGCACGCCGGTGAGCCATCCCTTGGGCGGGAGAATGATGCCGGCCTCTCCCTGGATGGGTTCGATGAGTACCGCAACGGTGTCAGGGGTCATGGCCCGTTCCATTGCGGCGAGATCACCGAACGGCACGGCCCGGAAGCCGGGCGTGAAGGGTCCAAAGCCGTCGCGATAGTCCGGCTCCGACGAGAACCCGATGATGGTCGTGGTGCGGCCGTGGAAGTTGCCGTCGGCAACGATGATCTCGGCCCGGTCGCGCCCCACGCCCTTGATGCGATAGCCCCATCGCCGCGCAGCCTTGATCGCCGTTTCGACCGCTTCGGCTCCGGTGTTCATGGGGAGTGCCGCGTCAAGCCCCGTGAGCCGGCACAATTCGGCGAGGAACGAGCCGAGACGATCGGTGTAATAGGCGCGCGATGGGACCGCCAGTCGCTGGGCCTGCGCGGCAAGCGTCGCGAGGATGCGCGGATGTCCGTGGCCGTGGCTCGCCGCCGAGTACGCGCTCATCATGTCGACATAGCGCCGCCCCGCGACATCCCACAGGTGTGCGCCCTGGCCGCGCGCCAGCACGACCGGAAGCGGTGCGTAATTGCCGGCGCAGTATCTGGTCTCGAGCTCAATTGGGTTCATGTCAGTCACTCCGTGCCAGCCGATTGTCTCGCGATTGGCGCTACCGGTGTGGCGGAAGCAAAGTCGGCCTACGGCGGATTCGGCTGTCGTGCCGCGTTCTCACGGCGGAAACGGCCGCCATTAACGGGGCGGCAACGGAGGTTATCGAAAGGTGAAGCAGATTCGGATCAGCCCGGTTTGGGAGCGAGCAGTGCTTCCGGATATCCGTTGAAGCGCCGCACGGGGCGCAGCGCGACATGGCTGACGATGCGCGCGATGCCGAGGTTCGGATCGTCGAGCAACGCGGTGGTCAGCGCTTCATAGGTTGCAAGATCGGTGCACACGAAGCGGGCGAGATAGTCGAAGGCGCCGCTCACCTCCCAGCACTCCACGACCTCCTCGATCGCCGCCAGGTGCCGGTCGAACCGATCTCGGTGCCCGTGTTTCTCCAGGGCAATCTCGGCAAAGACGGTGATCGGTCGAGACAGAAGCCCGAGGTCGATCACGGCGCGATAGCCGGCGATGATGCGTGCGGCCTCTAGGCGGCGGACCCGTTCCAGGCAAGCTCGCGACGAGAGACCCACGTTTGCCGCTAGCTTTTGGATGGTCGAACGGCCGTTCGTCTGCAGCGCGGCCAATATCCTGATGTCGATCCGATCCAGGGCGGGGGCACGTTTGGCAGTAATGACCATGTCGATCGGCAACCGGTTGGCGTTGTCCATGTCGCGTCGTGCGACTCTCGGAGCATGACGGCGCCTTTACTGAACACGCTGTGCTCTACGCCTATCGGTACGTCACCCTCGCAAGGAATTCTATCAGCTTTCCAGGTGCTATGCTCGTCTCGCGACACGCGCTTCATGAATGAACCCCCATGGACAACAAGGGGTGCTGCCGTACTATCGGCTCAACGAGAACATGCGATGGGAGGATTCAATGTCTGACCTCGTCAGAGCCTCGCTTTTCATTGTCGCGATCATCGTCGCTGTGGCCGGGTCGCCTGGTCATGCACAGCAGACGATCACACTGCACGGTGCAGTTCAGTTCAACGACGATCACGCCTTCAACAAGGCGCTGCTGAAGTTCGAGGAACTGGTCAAGCACTACTACGGCAAGCCGGTCAATTTCGTGCTCCATCGCAACAGCGAGCTGGGGCTCGAAAAGGATTACTTCGCCTATATGAACCAGGGCATCTCGGTTGACTACGGCATTGTCTCGCCGGCCCACATGTCGACCTTCTCCAAGGCGGCACCGTTCATCGACGCACCCTTCATCTTCCGCGACCTCGATCACTGGAACAAGGTGCTCGACGCCGACCTGCTGAAGCCGATTGCCGACGAGATCGCTCAAAAAGCGGACGTGATGCTGATCGGCTATGCTGGCGGCGGCGTGCGCAACATCTTCGCTAACCGACCGGTGCGCAATCTGGCGGAGATGAAAGGACTGAAAGTGCGCGTGCAGGGCGCGCCGATCTGGAGCCGTACCTTTTCGGTGATCGGGATGTCGCCGACGGTAATCGCCTATAACGAAATCTACAATGCGATCCAGAACGGCGTCATTGCCGCCGGCGAAAACGAGGCGGCTGGCGTCGAGGCGATGAAATTCTTCGAGGTCGGTCCCAATCTCAACATGACCGAGCATGCCATCACCATCCGGCCGATCTGCTTCTCCGGCAAGACTTTCGCCAAGCTGCCGCCTGACCTCCAGCAGGCGGTGCTCAAGGCCGGCAAGGAAGCCGGCGCGCACGGCCGCCAGATCGAGTCGTCGGAAGACGCCGCCAAGCTCGATGCCCTGGAAAAAGCCGGCAAGCTCAAACGCGTCGCCTTTGCCGACCGCGCCGAAATGAAGAAGCTGGTCGATCCGGTGATGGCCGATTACGCCAAGGAGATCGGCGCCAGCACGATCTACGAGCAGATCAACGCTACCCGCTGATCCCGCCCGCGGGCAGGCGCGGCTTTCCGCCGCCGCCGGCTCGCATCGTCCCGTCATGCATCCCCATGAAGACACTCATCGACGCCTATTATCATCTGCTGAACCGGCTGCTGGTCGCGACCGTGGCGATCCTTGTCATTCCTGTCTCGCTGCAGATCGTCTCGCGCTACAGCGGGCTGATCCCGAGCTACATTTGGACCGAGGAAATGTCGCGCTTTCTGTTCATCTGGATGGTGATGCTTGGCGCCATGATCGCGATACGCGAGGCTACGCATTTCGAGGTCGACGTGTGGCCGGAGCTCGGCGCGAAAGCCAATGCGGCGTTGCGCATCGTGTCGCATATCTTCGTGCTCATCTTCGCGCTCGTGTTTCTCTACTGGGGAATCAAGTTCGTACAGTTCGGCTGGTACCAGGAGTCGGAGCTCGCCGAACTCCCGATGCCTTTCATCTTCATCGCCTGGCCGCTGGCCGGCGCGACTTGGCTGGTGTTCCTCGCCGAGCACCTTGTCGCCAATGTCCGCATCCTGGCCGCAAAGGATGCGTCATGACCCAGGCCGTGTTGTCGCCCGGCATGGCGGCGTTGGCGCTGTTTGGAAGCTTCTTCATTCTCCTCGTTGTCCGCGTGCCGGTCGCCTTCGCGCTCGGCCTTGCGTGCCTGCCGGTGCTGCTGTTCGAGCCCCGGCTGTCGCCGATGGTGCTCTTCAACGAGACCTTCAAGTCCTATAATTCGTTCATCCTGCTGGCGGTGCCGTTCTTCCTTCTTACCGCCAACCTGATGAACATCGGCGGCATCACCAACCGGCTGGTGCAGCTGTCACGCACCATGGTCGGCAGTTGGCCGGGTTCACTTGCCCAGATCAACGTGCTGCTGTCGGTGTTCTTCGCCGGCATCTCCGGCTCGTCCACCGCCGATGCCGCGAGCCAGAGCAAGATCTTCATCGAGGCACAGACCAGGGAAGGCTACGACCTGTCATTCTCGATCGCGATCACCGCCGTGTCGGCCGTGCTTGCCGTCATCATCCCGCCCTCGATCCTGATGATCGTGTGGGGCGGCGTGCTGTCCGTTTCGATCGGCGCGCTCTATCTCGCCGGCATCTTGCCCGGGCTCCTCATCGCCGGCGCGCAGATGGCGACCGTTCACGTCTACGCCAAACTCTACAACTATCCGGTCTATCCGCGCGCCAGCTTTCGAGACTTCCTGTGCTCGGTCGCGCAATCGGTCCCGGCGCTGCTCACGCCCTTCATCATCGTCGGCGGCATTCTGCTCGGCTGGTTCACCGCCACCGAGTCGGCGTGCGTTGCGGTGCTCTATGCCGCTGCGCTATCGATATTCGTCTACCGCGAGATGGACCTGAAAGAGCTTCATGATGCGTTGCTCGAGACCGGCAAGCTGTCGGCGGTGGCGCTGTTCTGCATCGGCACAGCCTCCGCATTCGGCTGGCTGCTCGCCTACTACCAGATTCCGCGCGCGCTGCTGGCGAATGTCACCGCGTGGGGCATGGACATCACTGGCGTCGGTTTCTTCATTGCCTTCATATTCCTCGTGGTCGGCTGCTTCCTCGACGCCATCCCCGCCATCATCATCGTCGGCACGACGCTCGAACCGCTGGCGCGCTCCGTCGACATGCATCCGGTGCAGTTCGCGATCATCGGGATCGTGTCGCTGGCGTTCGGCCTGGTGACCCCGCCCTATGGGCTCTGCCTGATGATCTCGTGCGCGGTCGCCAAGGTGCGGCTGCGATACGCGCTCAAGGACACGATGATCATGTTGGTGCCGATGCTGCTGGTGCTGGCCGCGATCATCGTGTGGCCGCAAATCCCGCTGATCCTGCCACGACTGATCTCGCCGGAATTCCTGCGTTGAAGCGCCGCCGGAACATCTGAAGATCTGATGTCATGCTTACGACACGCAAATTGTCGGACGCGCCGGGTCGGGCGTCCTGGCAAACGGATCAGTGCGCCGGTGCGGTGTCTTTGTTCGCGACCGCCGCGTGCTCGGCCGCGAGCCTGGCTTCCAGCGCGTTGACCTTGCCGACCGCCGGGCGCGACGTGATGCGCTTGATGTAGTCGGTGATCACCGCAAGCTCGGGGACGAGCTTGAAATGCGTGGTCCAGCCCAGCGCCGTGCCCCACAGGACGTCGGCAGCAGTCATGCGGTCGCCGAGTAGATAGGGCCCCTTGGCGATCTGGTCGGTCAGCGTTTTGAGCATCGTGTCGTAGTCGCCGTAGGGCGACATCGCCGGCCCCGCCGGGTCGCGCTTCATGGCACGATCGACCACGGCCGGTTCGAAGCACGCCGCGTAGTAGGTAAGCCAGCGCAGATAGGGTCCGCGCCGCCGGTCGTCGAGCGCCGGCGTCAAGCCGGCCGCGGGGAACAGATCGGCCAGATAGATGTAGATCGCGACCTGCTCGGTCACGAGCTCGCCGCGGTGGCGGATGGCCGGCACTTTGCCCATCGGGTTGATGGCGAGATAAGCCGGCTGGCGCTGCTCGCCGGCCTTCATGTTGAGGATATGCAGTTCGTGCGGCGCGTTCAGCTCCGCGAGCAGGATGCGCACCCCGGTCGAGCGCGTATTGGGAGAATGGAAGAACGTGATCGTGTCGTCGGTCGCCATCACTCACCTCACAGGTTCTGTCGGATCAACTCTCGCCGAAACAAGCTTCTTCGCCCTGTCGCCCATCCAATCCCCCAACAGGGACAACGCCTGCCCTCGCCGCGGGGTTGCACATCACGCCGCCCGACTCACCCCGTCGACCAGCGTGCGGGACGACAAGGCTTCCGCCAGATGCCGGCCGACTTATCGAAGCCGGTTACCTGGTGTCCCCCAGCACCCGCAGTCCGGTGAGGCTGGGTTTTCCGATGACAGTCGTCGAACGGTGGTTCGCGCGGCTCTACGTCCCCGCCTGAGATGCGGCATCGGCGACCACCGATCGGGCGGCAGCGACGGCTATTTTTACGCGAACGACGGCAAAGTATCGACGATCATGCCGACGCTCTTATCAACTTTAAGTTTTATATCCGCTCCTCTTAACGCATAGTACCAATGTTAAATGACTTGCGGGGCCAAGGAATGTATCGCCGAAAGACCCACCGCGCTCTGTGCATCGCGTGGTGTTGCGCGCTTATCGCCCTTGCTGACGGTGCAACCGCCAAAAGCGAGATGACCAGGACGCAGAAGGCGGCGTGTCGCGCGGCGCTTCGTATTGATGCATATGGCAGGGAGCCTCTGCGCACGGTCACACTGCCGCCTCAGGCGCAATGCGTGCCTGTCATCAAGCGCGGCTTGCCAACTCCTGATCCGAACTGCACGCCAGGCGCCATCAACCCAACCCTAACTCTGCAAGTGCTCACCAATCGCGCGTTCAAAACCGGATGCGTCCGTGACGAAGCAACGAGCGCCGAGCAGAAACGAAAGACCTACGATTGGTATCGGATCAGAAGGCCGGCGAACAATGCGGGGAAACACCAGATCTGTGAATTGGATCATTTCATTTCACTTGAGATCGGCGGCGCAGACACCCTTGAAAACATTTGGGCACAGTGTGGCCCGTCGAGGCGCGTTGTGCTGTCGAAGCGTTACTTCAAGCAAAAAGATATCGTTGAAAATTATTTGGCTTGGTTGGTGAAGAACCGCCGTATGTTTCTGGACGAGGCGCAGCGAGGCATCGCAGACGATTGGACCCAATATCTAGATGATGCCAGGGTTGCGTGCCCGGGCGGTCAATGCAGGGACAAAAACTTGCCACCGCTACGAACGTTCTTCGGCATTCCGATTTCATCAAGGTAGCGTGCTTCTTCCGGAGTCGCATCAAAAACCGCTCGCTATGCGTAACGGTCATCCGCATGACGAGCGCTCTTTCGCGGGAAGGCAGCAACCACACGATTCCAGAAGCGCGTTCCGGCTGAGTTGAATCGGAAACCGGCGCCACTGTCCGGACAATGCGCCAGAGCCACGGCGCCAAGCGCGTTAATGAAAGATTTCAATCCCGTGCTATGGGCTTGGCGCGGCCCGCATATCAGCCGCCGGCGCGGCGGCAGCGCAGGTCGTTGCCACCGGCGCGCCCAGCGAACGCCAAATAACGAAAATCGGATTGTGGTTACTGCGGCTTTACGAATTGCGAATAGAAATAGAGAGCTCTTGATGATGGGGACATCTGTGGTCAATCGGCTATCGGTCAATGCGCTGTTGAAAACGGTCATTGTGACGTTGGCCGCGGCCATCGTCATTGCGTTGGCGCTCGGGGCTTTGGAGTCCCGGCGCCGGCTGACAGCGGTGAACCGGATTGCCGCCGTGGCCGAGGTCACCGCGCACATATTCACGGCGCTGCATAACCTGCGCGTCGAGGGCACATCGTCCTTTCGCGACCTGAGTGCCGACCGGCAGTTCACCGCCATGAACCAGCAGATTAAGGACGCCCGGGCCGGCGAAATGACGGCCCTCAAATCCGCAGCGGCCGCACTGGAGGCGGTGGACTTCCCCGAACGCGCTGCGACGGTCGCCGGACTCAATCAATCGATCACCAGGCTTGCAGTGCTGCACGAGGAATCTGTCCCCGCCTTGCTCAAGCCTAAGGGCGAGCGAAGGCCCGCGCTGGCGCAGGAAGTCTTCAACGCAACCAACGGCCTGCTCGAAACGCTCGACAAGCTTTCGACCCACCTGACGCGGCTCGTCAAGCTCGAAGACGCGTTCATCGACCAGCTGTTCGAGATCAAGCAGCTCGCCTGGGTGGCGGGCAACGCGGGTGACGATGCGTCAGCGATGGTCTCAAACACGCTCGGCGGCCAGCCGCTGCCACAAGACGCGCTGGTGAAATTCACCGCCCATGTCAGCAGGGTCGACACGGCCTGGGCGTCGCTCGAGGACGTCGCCGCCGGCCTGCCGTTACCGCCGCGTTTCGGCGCCGCGCTCGACAAGGCCAAGCGCGACTTCTTCGCACGCGACTTCATCGAGCTGCGGGCCAATACGCTCAAGGCGCTGATCGCTGGCGAAAAGCCCAATATGACGGTCGAGCAGTGGACGCCGATCACCGTCCCGAAGCTCGGATCGCTCCTGGGCGTCGCCGAAGCCGCACTCGACATCGCCAAGGACCACGTCGCGCAGCAGCGCGCCGAGGCGATGCGGGCGTTCACGCTGCAGCTCGGCCTCCTCGCGGCGGCCGTGCTGGTCGCGGGCGGGATGATGTGGGTGGTGTCGCGGCGCGTGGCCAGGCCGCTGCACGTGCTGCAGGAGGCGATGCGCAAGCTCGCCAGCGGCGACCTCGCGGTCGACGTGTCGTTCGCCGGTCGCAAGGATGAGATCGGCGCCCTGGGCGGCGCCATGCAGGTATTCAAGGACAGTATGAACGAAGCCGAGCGCCTGCGCGCTGAGCAAAAGGAAACCGAGGCGCGCGCCGGCGGACAACGCAAGGCCGACATGCAGAAGCTCGCGGACGACTTCGAGGCTGCGGTCGGCAACATTGTCGACACCGTGTCGTCGGCATCGATGGAGCTCGAGCAGGCCGCCGGCATGCTGACCAAGACCGCCGAGACCACGCAGCAGCTCTCGGGCGTGGTCGCCTCGGCGTCGGAGGAGGCCTCGGCCAATGTTGAGTCGGTTGCCAGCGCGGCCGAGGAGATGACCAGTTCGGTCGGCGAGATCGCCCGCCAGGTCCAGGAATCGAGCAAGATTGCGACCGAGGCGGTCAATCAGGCCGAGAAGACCGACGCCCGCATCACCCAATTGTCGAGCGCGGCGAGCCGCATTGGCGACGTGGTCAAACTGATCACCGCCATCGCCGAGCAAACCAACCTGCTAGCGCTCAACGCCACCATTGAGGCGGCGCGCGCCGGCGAGGCCGGCAAGGGCTTTGCGGTGGTCGCCCAGGAGGTCAAGGCGCTCGCCGCGCAGACCGCCAAGGCGACCGATGAGATCGGCACGCAGATCGCCTCCATGCAGGCGGCGACGCAGGATTCGGTCGGCGCTATCAAGGAGATCAGCGGCACGATCGGGCGGATCGCCGAGATCGCCACGACCATTGCCGCCGCGATCGAGGAACAGGGCGCGGCGACCCACGAGATCTCCCGCAACGTGCAACAGGCGGCGCGCGGCACCGCACAGGTCGCGACCAACATCACCGACGTCAATCGCGGCGCGAGCGAGACCGGCGCGGCGTCATCCCAGGTGTTGTCCTCGGCGCGGTCGCTGGCGCGGGAAAGTGGTCACCTGCGCAACGAGGTGGAAAAGTTCGTCACCATGGTGCGAGCGGCCTGAACCGGGCAATCTAGTGCGTGCCCCAGCTAAGTTGAATCGGAAATGTAGTTGATCGCAAGTTTTGCGGAAAATCGGCGGCCACTTGTCCGGACAATGCGCTAAATCCTGAACCCGCCGCGCTTGAAGCCCTGGCCGGTTTCGAGGAAAAGCTCATCCAGCGCAATCCTGCGCGAGATCAGCCCCTGCTCGTGCGAATAGCCGATGAGCGTGTCGAGGTTCTTGCGGTTGCGCGGCGACAGTCCGTATTCCCACGGGTCGCGGCCGAGGATCTCCTCCTGCTCCTCCCATGCTTCGCGGTACCAGGCGAGCGGCACGATGCGCGGGTTCTCCATCCGCTTCATCGCCGCGGCCTTGGACTGGTTGAATGCATTGTAGAGATTGACCGGGATCCACGGGTGGCGCGCGGCGATCTCGGCGCGGATCGCCATCACATGCATGATCGGGAAGATCTCGGTCTTACGGAAATAGGAAATCTCCTCGGCCTTGTAGTCGGGAAACAGGCGGCCGACGCGCGGGTCGCTGCCCAGGCCCTCGATCAGGTCGGCATGCAGCAGCGCGTCGAGCTTGCCCTCCACCAGCATGGCTTCGACCGATTGGTCGTTCGCCAGCCGCGTGAGCTTTAAGTCCTTGGGCGGAGTGAAGGCGACGTCGTCGTCGATCTCGGCGAACCATTCGATCGAGCGGTGCGGCACGCCGTATTCGTGCTCGAGGATGCCGCGCAGCCACAGCGTCGCCGTCACCATGAACGATTTGACGCCGACCTTGCGGCCGATCAGATCGGTTGGCTTGGCGATGCCCTTTCCAGTGTTGATGAACGCGAAGCCGTGGCGGAAGCGCCGGTGTAGGAACACCGGGACGGCGCGGACCGCCAGGCCGCGGTCACGCGCGGCGAGATAGCCCGAGCCCGACAGCTCGGCGGCGTCAAACTCGCCGTTGCGCAGGAAGCGCCAGTGGCGGGTCGAGGAATCCATCGCTGTGACCATTGTCAGGTCGACGCCGTCGACCGTGACGGTTCCTTCTTTCAAGGCGCGCACGATCTCGTAGTCGCCGCAGGCGAGGGTCAGCGGAATGTTCTTCGACATGCCTGTTTCCTGATGTGGTGTTCGAGCGAAGCGCACTTGGCGCCAGCCCGGCGATGGCGACCGAAGCTCAGTGCGCGCGCTTCGCTTCAATCCGGTCCCAGATCATCGCCGCGACGTCGTGGCCGCCGAGGGTCTTGACGGCGCGGATGCCGGTCGGTGAGGTGACGTTGATTTCGGTAAGATAGCCGTCGATCACGTCGATGCCGGTGAACAGCAGTCCGCGTTCGCGTAGGGGGGGTCCGAGACGCTTGCAGATCTCCTGCTCGCGGGGGGTGAGATCGGTCGCCTTGGGCACGCCGCCGCGCACCATGTTGGAGCGCAGGTCGTCGGGCGCCGGCACGCGGTTGACCGCGCCGGCGAACTCGCCATCGACCAGGATGATGCGCTTGTCGCCGTGCTTCACGGCGGGCAAGAATTTCTGCACCACCCATTGCTCGCGAAAGGTCGCGGCGAACATGTCGTACAGCGAGCCGAAATTGAGGTCCTCCCTCCCGAGGTGAAACACCGCCTCGCCGCCCTTGCCGTAGAGCGGCTTCATCACGATGTCGCCGTGCTCGGTGCGGAAGCGCTTGATCTCGTCGAGGTCGCGGGTGAGCAGCGTCGGCGGCATCAGGTCGGGAAACTCGGTGACGAAGACCTTTTCCGGCGCATTGCGTACCTGCGCTGGGTCGTTGACCACCAGGGTCTTGGGGTGAACGCGTTCGAGGAGATGCGTCGCCGAGATGTAGGCGAGGTCGAAAGGCGGGTCCTGGCGCATCAGGATGACGTCGAACGAGGCGAGGGCGAGGCGCTTGGCGTCGCCGAGCGCGACATGATCGCCCACCTGATCGCGCACGGTGAGCGGCCGGACGGTCGCGAATACCTCTCCGTCGCGCAGCGCCAGCCTGTCGGGTGTGTAATAGGATAGCGCGTGGCCACGGGCCTGCCCCTCCAACAGCAGGGCGAATGTCGAATCGCCGCGGATGTTGATGCGCTCGATCGGATCCATCTGCACGGCGACGGCCAGTTTCATGGGTTGTTTCCTAGCGTCATGATCTTGTTCGGCAGTTTTCATTAACCCTTATTATGCATGGTATAGCCCGTTATTTTGCGCCGGATGGGGAAGGCGATGTTCAATCTGCCCAAGCTTTCGATCGCCGCCAAGCTCTATGCCGTGTTTACGCTGCTGGCCGTTGCCACCATAGCGCTGGCCGCCATTGCCGTAATGAACGCCAGGTATCAGGCGGCGATGACCGACGAATACGAGACGTCGCTGGTCGGCACCCAATATGTCGAACGCGTCAACGGCCTGATCTATGCCGTGGTGATGGAGTCGCGCGGCATCTATATGTCGTCCGAGATTCCGACCGCCAAGCGTTACGGCGATCTGCTGCTCAAGTTCAACGATCGCATCGCCAAGCTGGCCGACGACTGGCGCAAGCGCGTGCGTCCCGAGGACACCGCGCAGTTCGAGGAGTTCTCCAAGCGTATTCGTCAGTTTATCGACTTCCGCAAGGAGCTGGTGCGCCTCGGCACCGAGGAGAGTCCGGCAAAGGGTCGCGAATTCGGCGACAACGAAGCCAACCGCAGCGTCCGCACCGCGCTCAACAGGGATCTCGACGGTCTGGCCGCGCTCTATGATGCCCGCACCAAGCGCATCTATGCCGAGCTGCAGGCCCAGCTGCGCCAGACGGTTTGGACCCTCAGCGCGCTAGCGCTGGCGTCAGTCGCTCTCGCCGGCCTCGGCGTCTTCATCATCTGGCGCTCCGTCACGCGGCCGCTGGGCGAGATCACCCGCGTCACCGAGGCGGTGGCCGGCGGTGCCGCCGACACGACGGTTCCTCATCGCACGCGTCACGACGAGATCGGCGCGCTGGCGCGCTCGATCGGCATATTTCAGGACGCCATGCGCAGCAATGCGCAGTTGACGCATACGGCCTCGGAGGAGGCGAAATCGCGGGCCGAACGCGAGAAGAAAGTTGCTACCGAGGTCAGCCAGTTCGCCGCCGAGGTCGAGAAAACCGTGGCCGATCTCGCCACCATTTCCGAGCAGATGCTCGACGCCTCCACCCACCTCGCCGAGGCCGCCAACCAGGCTGCGAGCCGTACTGTGGTCGCCGCTTTGGCATCCGACGAAGCCTCCACCAACGTCCGCGACATCGCCTCCGCTACCGAAGAGCTGTCGTCGTCGGTGCAGGAGATCGATCGTCAAGTCTCGCAGTCGAAGGCGATCGCCGACAAGGCGGTCGGCGAAGCCGAGCGCACCAACCACGAGATCAAGGCGCTCGACGAAGCGGCGAAACGCATCGGCGATGTGGTCAAGTTGATCACCGCAATTGCCGAGCAGACCAATCTGCTTGCCCTCAATGCCACGATCGAGGCGGCGCGTGCGGGCGAGGCGGGCAAGGGTTTCGCCGTCGTCGCGTCGGAGGTGAAGGCGCTCGCCGGCCAGACCGCCAAGGCGACCGAGGAGATCACCGCGCAGATCAACGGCATGCAGGAAGCAACCGTGCGCTCGGTTGACGCCATCGGCGCGATCCAGCGCACCATCCGCGAGGTCGGCGAGATCACCGCAACGATCGCCGCCGCCGTGACCGAGCAGGGCGCGGCGACCCAGGAAATCGCCCGCAGCGCCGAGACGGCATCGACCCGTACCGTCGAGACGGCCGGCGAGGTCAAGCGCGTCGGCGAAGCGACCGAGGACACGCGCAAGGATTCCGCGACCGTCAAGGCGGTCGCCGACCGGTTGGGCACGGTCGCGCGCAGCATCGGCAAGCAGGTCGACGACTTCTTCCATGGCCTGCGCGCGGCATAGCCAGATTGTTGATGGCACTTCCAAGCGAATCTGCAACAAGATCCGGCTGTGGAAGACGCGGCCAGCCTATGACGCGCTCGCATCGAATGCCGCTGTCAGATGGCGCGGCACGCAGCGCGGCGCGACCAGCATGACGTCGAAGCGGATGGCGCCCGGCACGTCGTGGGGATGGGTTGCGAGCCAAGCCTCGGCCGCCGCGACCAGGCGCTGCTGGTGGCGCGGCATGATCGCCTCCGCTGCGTCGTCGAGACGATCGCGCGCCGTGACCGCGACGAACACCAGCAGCTTCCGTCGCCGCGCGACGATGTCGATCTCTCCAACTGGGCTCTTCCAGCGCCGGGCCAGGATGCGATAGCCCTTGGCGACCAGCAGCGCCGCGGCGCGGCTTTCGGCCGACAGGCCAAGGCCGAACGTGGCATGGCGCGCGTCGGGCGCGGTCATGTGTCGCCGTCCTTGGCGAGCGCGAGCGCGCGCTGATAGACGGCGCGGCGTGGCAGGCCGGTCGCCGCCGCGACTTCGCCGACCGCGTCCTTCACCGACACGCGGGCGAGCGCGCGGCGCAGCAGGTCGTCGACGTCATCGGCCGCCGCTTCATCGGCGCGTTCCGCTGGCGGCGCCACAACGATGACGAACTCGCCGCGCCTCTCGCTATCCGCAGCGCCATGCGCGAGCTCAGCGAGATCGCCGCGGCGGACCTCCTCGTGCAGCTTGGTCAATTCGCGGCACAGCGCCGCCGCGCGCGCGCCGAGACCGGCGGCGAGGTCGGTCAGCGCGCCGGCGATGCGCGGGCCGGCCTCGAATAGCACGAGCGTCGCCGGGATACGGGCGAGTTCGGCGATGCGCACGCGGCGCGGGCCTTCCTTCGCCGGCAGGAACCCCTCGAAGAAGAAACGGTCAGTCGGGAGGCCGGCGACAGTCAGCGCCGCCAGCACCGACGAAGCGCCCGGCACCGCGGTCACCGCATGGCCCGCGGCGGCGGCCTCGCGCGCAAGCTTGAAGCCCGGATCGGACACAAGCGGCGTACCGGCGTCGGCGACGAGCGCGACCGCCGCGCCGTCGGCAAGGCGCGCCAGGAGCTTCGGCCGTGCCACGGCGGCATTGTGATCGTGATAGGGCGTGAGCGGTGTTTTGATGCCGTAGCGTTCGAGCAGCCGCGCGGTGACGCGTGTGTCCTCGCAGGCGATCATGTCGGCGGCAGCCAGCGTTTCGAGCGCGCGCAGGGTAACGTCACCGAGATGCCCGATGGGGGTGGCGACCAGATAGAGGCCGGCCGGCAGCTTCCCCGCCGCAACCTTTTGCCCGGCCACCACGTAGCTTCCAGCATCGGCTCCGACCGGGCCGCTCCGCGCTTTCGACTGCCGCTGCCCGCCTTCCGCCATGGCGGCACTCTAGCGATGCGCGGCCGCGGCGTCATGAACACGGTCAACGCGTTCCGCCTGCCGCGGCGTGGCGTTGCCTCAACGTGCCTGGGGATGAAGCTTTCCGTTATGCTTTTCAAATGGTTAATTGGTCGGCAATATACCAAGTTGCCCTTGTGGATCGACGCCGATACAGGTGCCGCCTGCCCTGCGTGCGTTGGAGACCAGGATGGTCTGTAGAGCCGAGGCCGAGGTGACGACGCGCACGCGGCGCGCCTGGCTCGTCGCGGTTGTGGCCGGCGCGGCCGCGCTGCTATCCGCTTGCGCCGGTGCAGGTATCTCGATTGGCGATACGCCAAATCATTCTTCGCCGCCGGCGGCCGCCCCGGCGCCGCAAGCGGCCGCGATCGGCACCGGCAAGGTGAAGGTCGGCGTGGTGCTGCCGATGTCGGCGGGCGGCAATGCCGGCATCGCCGCGCAATCGATGAAGAACGCGGCCGAGCTCGCGCTCGCCGAATTCAACAACCCCGACATCCAGCTCCTGGTCAAGGACGATGGCGGTACCGCGCAGGGCGCGCAACAGGCGGTGCAGCAGGCGCTCGACGAAGGCGCCGAGATCATTCTCGGTCCGCTGTTCGCCCATTCGGTCGGCATCGCCGGCCAGACCGCGCGGGCGCGCAATGTGCCGGTGATCGCCTTCTCCAACGATTCGAACGTCGCCGCGCGCGGCGTCTATCTGCTGAGCTTCCTGCCCGAGTCCGACGTCGATCGTATCGTCGGTTATGCGGTGTCGCAGGGCAAGCGTTCGTTCGCCGCGCTGCTGCCGGACAATGCTTACGGCACCGTGGCTGAGGCGACGTTCAAGCAGGCGGTGGCGCGCAAGGGCGGGCGCGTGGTCGCAATCGAACGGTTTCCGCTCGATCGCGTGAAGCTGCAGGAGACTGCGAAGGTCCTCGCGCAGGCGACGCAGCGCGCCGACGCGCTGTTCATGCCCTGCGACGCCGACACGCTGCCGGCCGCCGCGCAATCGCTCGCCACGAGCGGCGTCGACTTCAAACGCCTGGCGTTGCTCGGCACCGGCCTGTGGGATGATACGCGCGTGTTCTCCGACAACGCGCTGCAGGGCGGCCTCTACGCCGCGCCCGATTCCGCCGGCTTCCACAATTTCTCCACACGCTACCGCGTCAAATACGGCAACGATCCGGTGCGCACCGCGGCACTCGCCTACGACGCGGTCGCGCTGGTCGCTGCGCTGGTCAAGACACAGGGGCCGCAGCGTTTCAGCAACGAGGTGCTGACCAATGCGTCGGGTTTCTCCGGCATCGACGGCGTGTTTCGCTTTCGCCAGGACGGCACCAATGAGCGCGGCCTCTCGGTGCTGCGCGTGACGCCATCGGGCGGCCAGGTCGTGTCGCCGGCGCCGCGTGCGCTGGCGGGGACGTGAGGGCAGTTATGTCCGGGGTCGGGCTTTCCTTGCGTGGCGCGGTCGTCGATTTCGCACCTCGTGTCGAAGGCCGGATGAGGCGGAGCGAAGACCGGGGCGCGATCAACCAAGCCGATTGGTTGATCGCCGCATTTCGCTGTCGCTCCATACGGGTTACGGCGAGCAAAGGTTAATCACGCCGCGAGATCGGCCACCACCGCATCGAGCACCGGCAGGCCCGACGGCGTGACGCGCAGGCGGCCCTGCGGTGTGGTCTCGACGAAGCCGTCGCCGACCAACACCGCGATGCGCGCGACGTCGAGCGGTCGGCCCGACAGCCACTCGTAGCGCAGCGGGTCGATGCCTTCAATGAGCCGCAAACCCATCAGCAGGAACTCGTCGGCCTGTTCGTCGCGCGTCAGCGTCTCGTCGGTGATGACGCCGTGGCCGGTACCTTCGACCCGCATCAACCAGCTTTCGGGACGCTTCTCGGTCGCGGTGGCGCGGCGGTTGCCGGCGACGACGAGGCGGCCGTGCGCGCCCGGACCGATGCCGGCATATTCGCCGTAGCGCCAGTACAGGAGATTGTGCCGGCATTCGGCGCCCGGCCGGGCGTGATTGGAGACTTCGTAGGCCGGCCGGCCGGCCGCGGCGCACACCTCTTGCGTCGTGTCGTAGAGCGCGCGCGCGAGGTCGTCGTCGGGGATGACCAGCTTGCCGGCGCCGTGCAGCGCCGCGAACGGCGTGTCGGGCTCGATGGTGAGCTGGTAGAGCGAGAGATGCTCGGAGCCTTCGGCGAGTGCGCGGCGGAGCTCGGCGCGCCATGCGTCCGGCTCCTGGCCCGGCCGCGCATAGATGAGATCGAACGAGTGCCGCTCGAACGCGCCACGCGCGACCGCGACAGCATTGAGCGCCTCCTGTGCCGTGTGCAAGCGGCCGAGCGCGGCAAGCGCCGCATCGTCGAGCGCCTGCACGCCGAGCGAGACACGGTTGACGCCGGCGGCACGATAGCCGCGAAAGCGCGTCGCCTCGACACTGGTCGGATTGGCCTCGAGTGTGATCTCGGCGTCGGGCGCAATCGTCCAGTGCCGGGCGATGGCGTCGAGTACGGTCGCCAGCGTTTGCGGCTGAATCAGCGATGGCGTGCCGCCACCGAAGAAGATGCTTGAGACGACGCGGCCGGGCACGCGGGCGGCGGTGGTGGCGATCTCATGCGCGAAGGCACGGGCGTAGCGCGCCTCGTCGATCGCGGCGTGGCGCACATGGCTGTTGAAGTCGCAGTACGGACATTTCGACAGGCAGAACGGCCAGTGGACATAGACGCCGAACGGCACGGCGTCGTTGCCCGTCGCCTCCCTGTCGCGGTTAGCGCCGGACAAGGCACGCCTCCGCGAGCTTGACGAAGGCGCGGGCGCGATGCGACAGGCCGCGTCCGTGCGGTGGCAGGCCGTGCTTCTCCTCGCTTGCCATCTCGCCGAAGGTGCGCGCGTGACCATCGGGCAGGAACATCGGATCGTAGCCGAAGCCTTTGTCGCCGCGCGGCGGCCAGATCAGCGTGCCGTCGACGCGCGCCTCGAACTCTTCGACGTGCCCGTCGGGCCAGGCGACACACAGCGCCGAGACGAAGTGCGCCTTGCGCTGCTCCGGCACGGTCGCACCGCGCGCTTGCAGCGAGCGCTCGATCCGCTCCATGGCGCCGCGAAAATCCTTGGTGGCGCCGGCCCAGCGCGCCGAGTGGATGCCGGGCTCGCCGCCGAGCGCGTCGACCGCGAGGCCGGAATCATCGGCAAGGGCGGGGAGCGCGCTCGCCGCCGCCGCAGCCTGCGCCTTGATGCGCGCATTGGCGCGGAAGCTCGTTTCCGTCTCGTCCGGCTCGGGAAGGCCGAGCTCACCGGCCGACACTGCGGCGACGCCATAAGGCGCCAACAATTCGCGCATCTCGACCAGCTTGCCGGGATTGTGGGTCGCGATCACCAGCCGGCCGGCGATTGGCCGGGACGCCGCACGCGGCGACTCGCTCGGTGCCGGGGGCGCGCTCACATCACCGCCATCTTCTGCAGGTCGACCAGCTTGCCGACGCCCTTGCGCGCGAGCGCCAGCAACGCGAGGAACTGTGCTTCGCTGAACGGCTCCTTCTCGGCCGTGCCCTGGATCTCGACGATGCCGCCCTTGCCGGTGAGGACGAAATTGGCATCGGTGTCGGCTTCCGAATCCTCGGCATAATCGAGGTCGAGCACTTCGACTCCCCGCGACACGCCGCACGAGATGGCGGCGACGTGGTCACGCAGCGGGTCGGTGCGGATCATGTCGCGCTTCTTCATCCAGGCGATGCAGTCATAGAGCGCGACCCAGGCGCCGGTGATCGAGGCGGTGCGGGTGCCGCCGTCGGCCTGGATGACGTCGCAGTCAACCGTGATCTGCCGCTCGCCCAACGCCTCGAGATTGACGACGGCGCGCAGGCTGCGGCCGATCAAACGCTGGATCTCGACCGTGCGACCACTCTGCCGGCCGGAGGCCGCTTCGCGCCGCGTCCGCTCAGAGGTGGCGCGCGGCAGCATGCCGTATTCGGCCGTGACCCAGCCGCGCGCCTGGCCCTTGAGCCAGGGCGGCAGCTTCTCCTCAAGCGTCGCGGTGACGAGCACATGGGTGTCGCCGAACCTCACCAGGCACGAACCCTCGGCGTATTTGACCACACCCCGCTCCAGCGAGACGGCGCGCAATTCGTCAGGTTGTCGGCGGCTCGGCCGCATCGGACGTTTCTCCGCATTTGTGGACCGGATTCGTGGTCCGTATCCGTGGGCCGACGGCCGAGGCTCGGCCAAAGGGCATATTACGAGGATACGCGCTGACAGGGTCACGCTTTTTTAGGTCGGGACCGCTGGGCCGGCAAGGCGAAAGGGCGACCATCGGACGCCCGGCGCGCCTGGTCTATATTCGCCAGAACACCCGAACCTGTCGGTACCAGTACGCGCCCTGTGCCGATCACCATGCAAAGAAGGTCTGCAGCGACGCTGATGGCAACACCCCACCAAAACCATGCCAGAGGCATTTCGGGATTGATGCAACACCGTATCCGCCATATCGACGAAAATCTCGTGCAACGCACGGCCGGACCGGCTAGCTGCCATTCCAGCGGGTGAAAGTCCAGCCAACAGGAGTCCGGACACTGTTGTCGTCATATCCAGCGACGGGACGGGCGATCGATCCGTCGAAAGCCTGGAAGTAAAAGCCGCCGTTGGCCGGGAGACCGGTTAGATCCGCACAGCGGGGCCAGCAACCTGACAGGCCGTAGCAGCAGCGAACCAGAGTAGCCGCGAAAACCGTGACCCGCGCGAAGCGGATTGCGGGAACATTGGGAGTGCCGAGCCTTTTTGGTCAGTGGCGAAGGCCAATGTTGCCAATGTTGATGTCGGTGTTCTGGACAGAAACGATAATCGAACTCCCCGAGGTCAGAGAGGGCGGCATGTCAGGACGGAATGAGCAGCGAAAGCCCGGAATCACTGGTGGGTCCCCCAGCCCCGGAACTT
>Ga0126377_10000345_pt1 | contig 27750 bp, 28 predicted proteins | sample PanSoiMetPlot_22_FD_92647 | JGI IMG/M metagenome (GOLD analysis project Ga0126377, IMG submission 92647) | Tropical forest soil microbial communities from Panama - MetaG Plot_22 | ecosystem: Environmental > Terrestrial > Soil > Tropical forest > Bulk soil | place: Panama | collected 2016-02-17 | reverse complement strand
TCCATCGGGAAGGACTCCTCGTTGATGTTCGTCCAGGCGACTTCATCCACCCCCCGCAGCGGAGCCCGGGGAAGCAAGATCCTGTCCGTCGGCCATTGCTGAAGGCTCAACGACCACGTTTGCGGCAGCAACGACCTATTAGTGAGCTTCTCCACCATCATCCTGGCCGCGACCAGGAATCCAGCAATGCTCACATCGTCGCGGGTCGATAAATCCACCCTGGCCTGGACCTTCACGTCCATGATCGTGACGGGCTCGTCCACGGGCGGCACTACAGGATCGAGAGCCCACCAGTCCCCCTGGACCCGGTCCTGGGCCAGCCACCCCGGCAGACTCCAAAAAATACTGGCCATGCTTCGCTCCGCTCAGCCCTGTCCGCGTACGGCGACAGTCAAGCCAACTGCTGGATCTCGGGGGCCCCCTGGCTCTTCAACCAGAGATCCCTTTCCCGGTCGTTGTAATACAGCCCGGCCTCCAGCCTGGACTTTTCGGCCTCTTCAAACTTCAACTGTTCCTCTTTCGACGTGAACTTGGCGCACTTCCCGCGAACGAGGGAGATAGCTAAGTTCTCCGGGAACTCCTCCACGGCGTCCTTGGCGAACTCCTGCCATTCCTGTTTCCCGGGCGTCTCCCTGGGAACATGTCTGGCGACGGTGGTTCTCCTGAGGAACTGGACTTTTTTCAGGATTTCTTTTTTGACCATTTCAGGCATGGGATTCCTCCACCCTGAGTTGCGGCGAGCCGCCGCAACTCAGGAGTAGCGTTTCTTGGGGGTTTCGATTTTTGGAGGTGGTTCAACTTCCTCCACCATCTCGGCTAGGTGAGCGCGGATCAGGGATTCGGCGGTGGCCTCGTCGAGATCGATTTCCGATCCCGGCGGAACCATCACACTGCAAAGCCTCACGATCCGCACTTTCATGAATCAACCGTCGATTACGTCGCAGTGATCGCCGCCGGGGCGACCACCGGTTCAAACTGAGCGTGGCCCAGGACTCCGAGGATGTCCATCTGAACCGCCCCGGGAGCCCCCTTGAACGTGACCAGCGACCGGATATAACGCTTCGACCCGATGTAGCCCACTCCCAGGGCCGTGTTAGCCATGGTCGTTGCATTAATCGGGGCCGAGCCGGTATACAACGCCGGTAACGTAACCATCCCGGCTGGCAGGAGCCCCTGCGGATACACCGAACCAATCGGGGCGTTCATATCCCCGAAGTCCGCGCTGGCCGAGGGAACCCCCGCCAGACTGTTAGCCGTCGGACTCACATTAGTAAAGTCCGCGTCCTTGGTCGTGTTGGATTCCTGAAGGACGATCTGGACGTAGTTATTTGCGTCTACGCCCGCGACGGTTCCCAGGTTGACCAGGACCATGGCCGCTTCGAAGCCCATCGTGTCGAGGACCTTCGACTTGGCGGCGCTGGGAGGGCTGGTCGCGGCGTTGCCTACAGCCTGTAGCTGCACGAATGCGAGGTTGTTGACGATATCTCTGGATGCCATATTGTGAGTTCTCCTTTCTCTCTTTAAGTTACGCAGCCAGACTGTGGATCTTGATCGCGTCGAAGTTGATCACGTCCCCTCCTACACGCTTGCGGGTGTAGAGCAGGACGGAACCCTTCACCGTGATGTTGTCGCGGATCATCGACAGGCCCACCCGGTCAACGATCTGGTAGCCTTGCCGGAAATCTCCGAAAGCCATGGCATTCACTCCGGTCACGGGCGAGGTCACTGCGACGTCCGGCATGTCGGTCGCATACCGGATCGGGTAGCCCAGCAACGGGGTCTTGTCGAACTGTCCGTTGAGGATCGGCTGGAAGATCAACCTTCCATTGGCGTCCGTCAACACCATGATGTGATACAGCACTTGACGTCTGACCAGGAAGCAGGCGTTGGCCTGGAAGGGCTCCTTCAACGCCGTGATCAGCCGGATCAACCCGGTGTAGTTGAACATCCCATTGGTCCCGGAGTTGATCTGCTCAAGCTGATTCCAGTAGTTGAAGTCTCCGGTGTTGACGATCTGCGTGGGGTAGGTCATGAACCCGCGAGGTTTCCCGACTCCGTCGCCGTTTACGAACGCAGCGTTTTCCCAGCGGTTGAACTTATCCGAGAGCTTATCGGACAGGTAAGCTTCCAGGTCGAACATGGAATCCTCCAGTAACTGCTGGGTGACTACCGGTTCGGCGTATTCCTCCTGGGCCGGGATGATCTTCCGGGAGGGATTGACCGTTTGGGTCGGGGTTCGGACCTGACGTTCCGCCACCCAGCCCACTCCCACATCGGACGGGTCCTCCGGTACGACATATTCGCGAGTCCCGATGTTTCGGGACGAGGCAAGTTCCCGGATGGGAGAGGTTTCGAAGATCCTCCGCACGACCGTGTCGGCGATGGTCGGGGGAGCTACGAAGTAACCGCCGTCCGGGTCGCTGCCCACGGCCATGTCTTTCTGCTCGTCGGGCGTCAGGGCGTTCAGCGAGATTCCCTGAGGAACATGTTGACTTGTGCGAACGGCCTTCCAGAAGACCCGGACGTATTTTTTGTAGTCCGCCCCCTCCGGAGTAAATTCGGGGAAGTTCTTCTCGTTGCCGTTCTTGACGTGCTCCGCCTGGAAATCCTGCCGGTGCTTGGCGAACAGGATGTTCAGTTTGTGGTCCTGTTTGACCTGATCCGGGTCCGGGCCCGGAACCAACGCCTGGGCTTCCCTGGCTTTGATCCCGTCCAGTTCCCGCTGAAGGGCCTCATGCTTCTTCCCGAATTCGTCCGCTATGACCACCATCTTCTCCTTGATTAGGGTGTCCTGGTTGGTCTTGAACGTCTCGAATTCGGTTTTGAATTGGGTGTGCAACACCCCAATCTCATCGACACCTTTCTTGATATCTTCCAACGATGTCGCCACTTTGAATTCTCCTTTTGGGTTTCGCAATAAGGGGTTACGTTCCGGGGGAGGTGGAGAATTCCGGGCTTCCTCGAAACTTCCCCCAAGTCCGCAGACTTAGGAGTGAGTCCTTAACGTGCATTGTAGGTTGAAATGGGTTGATAAGCAAGGTAAATCCACGTCGGAAATGGTCGAATGGATTCCCTAAACAGTAAGTTGAGAGAGTGTAAGTTCAGATCCAGATGAATTCCAGCTTCACGTAATTCAACCGGCGAGGGTCCGTGATGGAACGGGCGTAGGTGTGGGCTTCCTCGTCGAGCTTTTGGAAGATGGTTGGTTGGTCGTCCGGGGTGGCGCGATCTTTTTCGAAGTCGGACGAGGTATAGGCCCACTGCCGGAAGTATTCGGGTAGTTCATGTTGCTGGTGGAGCCCGGCTTTGACGCTCCAGGCGGCTTTGAGCGCTTCCATGGTTCTTTTAGGTTAGCTGGCTTTGAGGTTCTTGAGGGAGAGGGCGATGCCGTCGAGGAGTTCCTGATCTTCCGGGGTGGGAGCGGAATCTTCGGGTTCGGGTTCGGGTTCGGGCTTGGAGGTCTTGCCGCCGCCAACAGGATTGGTGGTTACCGGGGCGGGTGGTTTTCCAGCCCCGCCTCCGACCGGGTTGGGAAGGTTCACGTCGTTGAAGTAACGACCGGTTGCAAGGTCGCCTAGCTGTCCAAGGGCTTTGGCTTTGAGGGATTGGGACATTTTGGAGTACCCGATGGATTCGCGGACGAGGCTCATGCAGCGTTCCAGGGCTTTCTTCGTGCGGGCGCTCAAGATCCGTCCTTCCTTGGCGCTCAGCAGCGGAGACCCTCCCTTGGCGATCAGCGCCATAGCCGCAGCCATCGCCTGATCCTCCGGAACCTCCTCCTGCATATCTTCCGGGTCCTGAGGCTCTTCCTCTTCATCCTGCGGCATCAGCAAATCCAGCAGCCCGCTCCACCACCCCTTCATCACATCCGAGTGCCCGTCAATCGCCTTGTGAATCAGGGGCTTCTTCGCGTCCCGCTTGCAGTCCTTGTCCTGACAAATGTTATCGATCACATCCGCCAGGGCCCGGTCGGCCTTGTATCTCTTCTCGTAGTGATCCTCCAGCGCCTGACTTCTCGCCATCTGATCAGCGAAGTCTTGGGTCCTAAATTCCACATTCGTTTTCACGACGCCTCCTTCGACCTCACCTTTGAACGGCGAGTCTTTCTTCATCTTGGTGTAGTACCTCGAAATTACGGTCTTGACCTTGGATTTATCGGCCTCCGGGATATCAACCGTGTTCAACTCATCTCCCGAGGCCTTGATGCCCGCCGGAACGGCCATAAGCTTTCCGTTGACAACCGTCGCGAAGGGCAACTTATACGATTCGGTCTCCATCGGATTATCAGGGTCGAACCAGAAGAACCCCTTCCGGTATTTGGCGAAGTTAATCTTCTCTTTCTCCGGGCCCCCGGCGAATTCAACCAGGGAAGCCCTCGCCTGCACGACGTCCCAGGTGAGATCCGCTCCCGCGACGGGCAGATCTCCAAAAGCCACGGCTCCCTTCGATCCGGTGACCACCGCCTCCGAATTGGCTGGGAACGTCACGATGCTTACCTCCCGGAGGTTGACCTCCTTGAAATGCCGGACGCCGTCCTTGATGTAGTCACCGCCCTTGGGAACCTGAAACCCGATGCTCAACCCAGGCTTACCCCCGAGATCCAACCCGACCGAAATGAAATCGTGGGCATATCGACCCTTATCCGAGTTCATGAGCAACTGCCCGTGGATGACCAACCCCCGGTCGTCCTCCTCGGCGGACTTATTCCAGCCCACCGGGACCTCGCGGATGTGTTGCCACAAAATCGGAAAGACCCCCTTCGACGCGCTCAGCGTCCGGGTGAAGGCTCCTTTGTCAACGATCTCCCCGTCCGAATCAATCGCCGAGGTGGAAGCCACTCCATCGAATGTTCCATCGGCTTCCGAAGCTTTGATCGTCAACTTATAAGTCTTGTAAATCAGGTCGTCAGCCATTACTTAAAACCTCCTCTGACATTCGAAGCTTTCAGCTTCGAATGTCAGGCTACTTCCAGGACGTCCTCGATCATCTTGGAGACTTTCCTGGCGTTCCTGGCGATGTCTTGGGATCTCTCGTAGATCTCGATGGCTCTCTTTCCTGGGGTCACTCCAGGGGTGACCTTGAGAGGCGGCGGAGGAATCGGGGGAGTGTTGGTCTGGTTGGTTGGGGTCGCGGCGGTCGCCGGAGCCCCCGGAGGCCTGCCGGGCGGCTGGGCCGGAACCGTGGGTATATAACCCTCGCCGTAACCAATCATATTCATCGGCTGCAGATAGACGTCGCCTTCGGGGTCCTCCCGGGGATTCATGTGTTCCCGCCGGAGAATATCATTGGCCGTCAGCCAGCCCCAGTTTCTACCCACCGCGTAAGCGGCATAGCGGGATTGGAGATCGCCTTTCAGGAGATCCTGAAGGTTGAACCCGCAGAAGACCGTTCCTTTCTCTTCCTCGGTCAGCAACGACCGGTTCAGTCCCTGCTCCCAGCGGACAATCCACGGCATCAGCGTATAAGTCACGAACTCAATCGAGGCCTGCTCAATCGTGTTATGGGATTGCTGTTCGGTCTCATAAAGCATGTGAGGCGGAATTCGAAATACCCGGGAGATCTCCCGGACCTGGAAGGTCCGAGATTCATTCGCCTGGGATTTCTCCGGATCGACGCCGATCTGCTGATACTTAATCCCTTCCTCCAAGACGGCGATTTCATTGGCGTTGTCCGCTCCGCCGTAGAGTTTCTTCCAGCTATCGCGGATGTTCCGGATTCCTTCATCACCGAGAACTTCCGGGTGCATGAGAACTCCGCCTGGGATGGCTCCGTTGGCGAAGAACCTGGAAGCATACTTTTCGAGGGCCAGGGCTAACCCGAAAGCATTCCGGACTTGATTAATTGGTGAGGTTCCTTCCAGGCCGTTCCCACTCAACGCCAAAGCTTTCAAATGGAGGACTTCCTCCTCCGTCATATCCGTGGGAGGAGTCGAGCCGTCCATCGGGAAGTAACGATAAACTCTCCTGCCCTTCTCCCGCTTAACTTGGATGGCCTGATACTGAAGCGGAATCAACGCGGCGAGACGGTCGCCCCGCATGATTTTCCGGGAGCAGGCGTTCCCCCACAGGGCCATCTGGGACGTCATGTGCTCCCGCCATTCAATCGCGGTCTGTTCCTGGTTAGGCTCGTCGTGCAGCCGGAACTGGAGATGATGTTTGGGGAGGGCCCTAATCCTGTCGCCCTTCCGTTCGTACATGTCGAGCGAGATCATCCCGATGGTTTCGGAGATGATTTTGATCGCGCAGAAAACCGCCGCGACCTGGGAGGCGCTGGCAGGGGAGACGATCTCACCGGCCAGGGAGGAAATTCCCCAGTGATAGAACTGCGTCCCGGCGCTGGCCGTCTCCAGGCCTTTAGTGTTCCGGTTGACCGGCAGGATCTTCGACAGGAAACTCATTGGTTACCTCTTCAGCGTCGGCAGGCTGGGCTGGCTGGACTGGCTGGACTGATAAGCTTCTCCAGCTTCTCCGCCTCGGCCCGCGCCACGGAGATCTTTTCGTACATGATCGCCGTCCAGGCCAGCGAGGCCCCTCCAAAAATCCAGCCCAGGGGATGCCATGCGCTCCAGAAGCCATACGTCACGCAGCCCAGCCCAGCGACATAGAGCAACATCGGAACCTCAGCCCTGGTTTTCAACGTCAGCCTCGCCAGCCTTGCCTGAAGCCCCACCACAACCGTCGCCTTCCAAACTCCGAAGCCCATGTTCAAACCGTCTTGATCCCGCGAGTGGCGTAGACGCTCTTCTTCCGCTTGGGCATCACCAACGCCCTAGCCAGGGCCGTCACAATCGCCGAGATCCCGTCGATCCTCCGGGCGCTCTTCATCCTCTCCGGCTTACTCGGCTGAACATTATCCTTCCGGTCATATTGAAGCTGAAGGCACGAAGCCATCCAGTTCAACACAGGATTATTCCCGTGACGGAAGGACCTCGAATAAACTCCCGACAGGACGTACTTCGTGGCGAAGGACAATTCCATGAAGTTCTGTTTGACTTCAACCATGGTTACGCCCTCGGATTGAAGAGCAGTAGCTTCCGTGCGGAAGTTAGCCCGGTCGTAATCCACCTCGATGAGGTCGAACATCTCATTCGCCCATTTGATTCTGTCCTTCACCGAGGTCATGTCGATGGTGTCGCCCGGCGTCGCGGTGATGAACCCGCGTTCCACCCAGTTGGAAATCGGCATCCTGGTCGTCCGCTCAATCTCGGGGATGCGGTCCTTCCCAATCCAGAAGAAGGGAAGGAAGGTCCAGATTTCGTTCTCGGATGAGGGCGGGAAGAGGTAAACGTTAGCGGTGAAGTCGGTGGTCCAGGAAGCGTCAATCCCTCCGAAGCAGGGTTGTTCGAGGAGATTCCATCTCCTGATCAGTAGATCGACATCGAGGGTTGGCCAGGATCGCAAATCGACAGCTAAGGATGTGTGATCCAGCCTATCGGATTCGACCTGGAGGGGATCTCCGTTCTTGAACCATGCCGTCATGTCCATGATCGGATCTTCGGTGGAGCGGAGAGGGATGTTGAGGTTGTATTTGAGGTATTTCGAGCGTTCGGACGGGTCGAGGATGGCTTTGTTCATCTCGGCCACGAGGGCGGAATCTTTTAAGTGGCCACCGAGATCTTCGTGGGATGGATTAGCCGCGACACGAGCTTCCCTGGTTTTCCAGTATTCGGGGTCTGAATTGGCTTTTTCAGGATCGGCTTGGTAGATGCAAACGTAGTAGGCCGGATCAATCGAGGGGTCTTGCTGGACTGCTTTGGCGTGGCAATATTCCTTCCACCAGAGTTGGCATTCGTATTCTGCGCCGGAGGTGGTGATTTGGATGTCGAGGGCTTCGTTGCGGGAGATTTGACCTTTGGTTAAGACGTCCTTGACGGTTTCGTGGCGGAGGGTTTTCCAGCGGTGGATCTCGTCGCGGATGAGAAGGGAGGGACGTTGGCCGTCCTGGACATCGCCGTCGGCGCTCACCACTTTATAAAGTCCAGGGCCTTCCCTTTCCAGGATTCGTTTAGTCGAAGGAATGATCCTCAGCTTCGTCAGAAGCGAAGGATTAGCGTTGATCATATTAGACGAAGCTTTGAAGACGATCTCCGCCTGATCCTTAGCAGCGGCGGCTCCGACTACTTCGGGGTTGATTTCGTCTTCCATGAGGATGTGGTAAATGGGAAGGCCCCCGATCATGTTGGATTTGCCGTTCTGCTTCGCCATGGAAATATAAGCCGTGCGGTATTGGCGAAGGCCGGTTTCCTCGTCCAGGGTTCCGTAGAGGTCCCGGAGAACTTTCCTCGACCAAGCCGGGAGGTGGAATCCCAGGGGGGCATAGAGAACGTGTTCGAAGAACTTTTCGATCTTGCACGCCCGGCACTGCCGGAAGCCCGGGCCGCGATGACGAAGCTCCGTCCAGGTCTTCCTCCCGCAGAAGTCACAAATCAGTCCAGGCCGGTAATCCCAGGTTGAGCCCTTGGTCAACATCTCGATCAACCGCAGAGTTGTTCTTCGAAGTCCTCGGAGATCTTGCCGGAGCTTGCGATGTCCACCATCGCCGCAGCCCGGGGGGTCAGTCCAAATTGTTGTTCCTGGCGCTGGACCCGCAGCACAGTTTGGTTGAGAGCCCTAAACAACCTCGATCCTTCCTCGGTCATGACGATCTCGGCCAACGGCCCTCCAGGGAGCACGTCCCGTGGATCGACCGTGTGGCCCTGGTTCTGCATGAGGGCGATCTTCCCTTCCATGGTCCGGATGGAGGCCTCCTCCAACATCGAGAGAGCCCTTCGAAATCGGAATTCGAGAACCTTGTCCTCGCAAAGCTGAGCCAGGGCTTGCGAATGAACCAGCCGAAGCAACCCCGCCGCGCAGTTCTGGCAGTAGTCGTCCCAGATCATGCTGGCTTCCGAACTTAACCAGGAAGGCTTATCCGGAAGAGCCGAGGGATGGACAGGGTTAGTCCGGCAGGTTGCCGAACCTTTCCCTTGATCTCCTTCCCGCTCCCTTACAAGGGTTGGTTTAGGTGGACGTCCGGGCATTACTGAACTCCGTCTACGGCGAAGGCCTCGACTGTTTTGGGAGATGTAGATAACTGAGCTACGATCTTGAGGAGCCATCCGGCGTCCGCCACCCGGATCGGGCGGGTATTTTCAATGACGCCCGCCAGGGCTGTAGCTTCCTCGTTCTCCAACTCGATGACCTTATCGCCATAGCCATTCTCGGGAAGCTTCCAGGACAGGTTCGGGCCGTCCGGTCGGAACTCCGTGTCGATAGTCTCCCGATCCGAAAGCCTGACCTTCTCGATCACTCTCAACAATACCGAAGCTTCCTTCAATCCCGGCGCGGGATGAGCCCCGATCATGTTCCAGATCAGGACCCGCTGATAATAATTCAGGAAGATGCTTTGCATGGGTCTCCTTTAATTAATTCCACTCATTCCAGTAGCTCAGGTTCATGTTGGTGGCGACTACTTTGTATTTGTAACCGGGGAGGACGATGAAGAAGACGGCTCGATATCCGGTGGTTTCGGAGTAGGTGGTGGTTTGATTCACCGAGACAATCGTGGTTGGGTTGGAGTTGGTGTCGGCGTATGCCGCGAGGGCGTTGGTGCCGGTGCCGGTGGAGCCCTGGCCTACGACTGAGACGAACATGGGCGTCGAGCCGGAGTTGGTGTAAACCGTACCGAGGACCCGGCCCGAAGGATAAGCCGTGAAGGTAGTCGGCCCGCCCCCAGTGATCGCGACGCCGTTGACCCGGTAAACAGAGCCACTGGAAAGGTTCACGTCGCCAGCAACATCCAATCGATAACTGGGATACTTTCCAACTCCCAAATTCCCGTTGGCCAGCAGCCGCATGGCCTCATACATCGTGGTGTCGCCCCCGGCGAACCGGACGTAGAATCCGATGTCGCCCGAGGTGTTGCTGGTGTTGCTCTGGATCAAACCTTTGATTCCGGCGAAGGCCCCGGCTCCCGCCCCGAACGCCACCATCCCTCCCGAGCCGGTGGTTGCGGCGGTGTCCTGCAAGACGAGGGTCGCAGACTGGTTGCCAGTCGGATAGGTATACGTTCCGCCGGTCACGGCCTGCCCCGCACCCAGCGTGTAAATCACCGGAGTCGTCCCGCTGAGAGAGCTACTGCCCTGCTTCAATATCCCGGTGTGGTTCACGTCGCCCAAAACATCCAGCGGATAAGCCGGTTGGAACGACCCGCCCACCGCCAGCCTGCCGGTGAAGATCGCGTGACCCGTGGAGCGGATGATCTGAAAAGTAATCCCTAGAAACCCAGCCGCGTCGCTGTAACGTTGGAGAGCAAAGTCGCTGCCGGAGTTTGAACCACCCTCGGCGTTGACGATAGTGGAGGCCCACCGCGTGGAGGCGTTCAACTGAAGGAGGAAACTAGGCGGGGCTGCGATAGAGGTTGTGTTGGCCAAAACGGCCAGCGCCCGGACATTGCCAGTCACATCCAGTGCAGCACCGGGATTGTTGTTGTTGATTCCCACGTTGCCGCCGAGCGGATTCAACAGCAGGCCGTACAAAGTAGTTCCTGCATCAATGCGCTGCGATTGAATCCAGCCCGTACCGCCGCTGGTGACGCCCATCAGCATGCCGTAGTTCGCATCGACGTTGCTCACCAGAAACGAACTGCCGGTCGCGCTACCCGCTGTCGGGAGACCCGAAGTAGTGCCGCATACCTGCATCCTCGTACTTGGGCTGTTGCAGTTCACGCCTACGTTGCCGCTGGAGCGCATGATCTGAAACGCAACCCCTATTGATGCTCCGGTATTATCACAACGCGCCAATATGAAATCCGTACCAACGTTGCCGGTCGCCTCTGTGGTGCTGTTGCCTCCCATGTACCATCGGGCCTGTGCAGTCCGGTAGAGATAAATGTAGGAAGTGTTGCTATTGGCGCCGCTGGCATAGATGGCTAGATAGGAGAGGTTGTACAGCACAAAAGCGTTGGCGTTCACATCCTGCGTCCAGGGCGTCTGCGCGTACCCGCGAATATCGACCCCGTTGATCCGATAGACGCCGGTCACGTTGCAATCGCCCGCCACGTTCAGGGCATAGGTGAGAGGCTGATTGCTGATGGATACCTTGCCGTAGAAGACAGCCGCAGGCGGACTGCCCTGCTGTAGAGTCAACGCCATCTGCGCGTTTGTCGTGTCACGGAAGTAAAGATTAGTGTCAACGCCGCCAAGGTGATAGATCAGCCAGGAGTTGTCTGCCCAAGATAGTCCGTTGCCTATTGCGGAAATGAAATAGGCACCGGTGATAGCACTTGATGCGTAAATGGCTCCGGTTACGTTCAGGGTGTAACCCGAAGGGGTTGTGTTGCCGATACAGACCGAACCGCCGAGAGGCTGCAAGACCATGTTGTACAAAGCGGCGGTTGAGTCCGCCCGTTGACACTGAATCCAGCCCGTGCCGTCGCCGTTGACGCCCATCAGAAGCCCATAGCCGCCGCTGGAGTTGCTCACCAGCAATGAACTGTTCGTAGGACTGCCAGATGTGGGATATCCAAACGCCGCCCCAACTACGTGAAGCTTCGTCAGGGGGTTGTTGAAATTGATTCCAACGTTGCCGGTGCCCATGATCCTCATCCTCTCGGTGCCTATCCCGAAGAGGATGGTTTTCTCCAGGTCGGTATTACCTCCGGCATATCCCGAGAGATCGATCCAGGCTCTCCAGGCAGTATCAGTGCCGCCGCCCGCCGAGATCCGCAGGAACCCATCGTCTCCCGCGAGGGAGTTACAGCCGCTGATTTCGTTCGAGATCCTGACCGCCGAAATGGCAGGCCGGGAGGATCGGTACGGGCCTTCCATTATCAAGATGCCGTTCTTGATATCCAACGGGCCCAACGGGTTCGTGGTCCCGATCCCAATGCTTCCGGCAAAATACGAAGGCGCGGTCCCGCTGTTATAGAGCGCCCAGCTTCCCGGAGCGGTCGAGGCCTGCGACGTGATAATCGCGATGTTAGTGCCAGTCCCCTGTGACTGCGCGTCAATCACCAAACCATAGACATTGGTGACCTTGGTCCCGAACGTCGTGTTCACCGCACGTGACCAGAAGGAACGCCAGTTGGTAATCGCCGAGGTTGCGCCGCCGCCATAAGCCCCCGCCTGCACCAAGAAACCGGTGAGGTGAGAAATCGTTCCGCTGCAATTGCTCCAGAAGTACGGGTTTGACTGCATGCCCGTCATGTAGGCGATGTTGCCCGTGCCTTGCATATAAGGCCGGGTCTCGATGACGCAGAAGTCCGGGCAGGTAGTGGACCCCTGCATGATGACCAGGAAATGATTCCCGTAGACAGCGCCCGTGATGGTGCAGTTGTTGAGATCGTGCTCGTAGTAGCTTGGGATCATCACCGAGCCGGTCGCACCAGTAGTGACCGAGGTAGCGCTGATGCAGAAGGGCACGGCGTCCGTGAAGCTCGAAACGCTCTTCTGAATGTTGAGATACTTGGCGTTCAGGGAGTTGGCCGTCGAGAGATTCCCCAACATGTAGAGGTCACGAATGCGATAGCTCGAACTGCCGAGATCGTAGGTGTTATCCGTGACTGGGAGAAGGCCCGTCGAGCCAACGCCGAACCGTGCGGTTCCTCCCTGGACCAGATAAAGGAGACCCGTCCCGTAACCGCCGAGGTAAGTATCCTGCCCGCTGTAGAAGAACTGCCCGATGGTTCCCGTGGGCGCTGGCCCCACATAGAAAACCGTGGAGTAAATCCCGTTCACATTGCTCAGGCCGAACCCGCCGCCGTTCACGCTTTGCAACCAGGGTGTCTGTGACGCTGCGATCATCGAGACACCGCCGATGGTGGGCGTCGAAGGGAAGTTCACCACTCCACTCGCACGATTGATCGTCAGCACATTCCCGAGATAAGCCCCCGCGTCGCTATATCTGGACCAATAAAAATTCGAGCCCGCATTACTCCCGGTCTCCGCGTCTGCTTTATAAAGCGCCCAACGGGCATTACCGTTTGTAGACCACGTCTGAATGGTCTTAGTCACATAAACCGAATCGCCCGTCGCCGTTCCTGTTTGGAGTTGTGCTGCATTGCGAAGTACATAATTCCCGCCGTCAATATCCTGCAACCAGGGTGTCTGGGATTTCGAGATGATCGACACTCCAGCGATGGTCGGCGTCGTCTCGAAATTCACCACGCCTGTAGCCCGGATGATGGATATCGGCGCACCCAGATATGTCCCGGCGTTGTCATAGCGGCAGAACGACCAGTCGCTGCCGACATTCCCGGCGGCTTCCGCATTGCCGGTCAGCATGCACCATCGTGGAAGTCCCGCGACATACCAGTTGATGTAGGGCGGATTAGCTGTAGCGTTCGGCCCATTGATCGTATGTCCGAGAGCGGTGACTTGAGCGCCCGAGATGATGTTATTCGTGGCACGGATCTGACCAGCCACATCCAGGTTGTAGCTTGGGCTGCTATTGCCGATGCCCACATTACCAGTAGCGCGATTAATCCGAAGACGCTCAGTAATGACGCTTTCCGGGTCATCGTAGCTAACGATTCGGAAGTTGCTGCCCGAATTGCTCCCGCTCTCTGCGTCCGAAATCATGAGATACCACCGCGCTTTGTTGCCTATCTGGAACTGCACGGTAGTTGGGGTTATAGACGTATAGTTATTCGAGCCGTCTTTGCAGGCAATGCTGGTTGTGGCTGTAATGGCTCCACTGGAAAGCGTTCCGCTGAAGCTGGATGAAGTTGCACTAACCGCAAAAGACGGCAGCGTCACTGCACTCGGCCCCGAGATAGCCAGCCCCTGCGCCACCGTCCCCGCCGAATTGGCGCTCTGGATATAGTTAAGGCCAGCATTGGGGATGATGTTGATAAAACCATTGGCGTTGACGGAACTCACCTGCCCCGTCGATAAAGCGCCGGTTGCCCGGTTGATCGATAATCCAACTCCCAGATACGAACCGTCATCCGCGTAGCGCAGGATATAGAAGTTACTGCCTGCATTACTGCCGCTCTCCGTGTCTACAATGTTATTAACCCAGCGCAGCTTATTAGCGATGTAGTAATAGATCGTGTTGGGAACGATCTTTACCATGTTGTTCGTTCCATCGGTTACGAAAAGCGTGTTGCCCTGGAGGAAGCCGTTTGAAGTGATGTTGCCTACGTTGCTCAACGTGTAGCCGCCGCCGTTGATGTTTTGGAGCCACGGTGTCTGTGCGGCGTTGATCAAAGGATTGCCGTTGACGCGGTAGGTCCCCGAGATATTGCAGTCACCTGTCACATCCAGTTGATAAGCTGGTTGCACCGCGCTGCCGACCCGCATGAAGTGATTGGTGCCGTTGATTAAGATCAGCCCCGTGCCGCTGGTATTATCCGCGAATATGAAGTTGCCGCCGCTGTCGGAGTAGATCCCAAAGTTGCGACCGATAGAGGGAGTCGTATTAGCGAACTGAATGCCACTGGCCCAACCGGCAGTGGCTCCCTGGAGGACTAGCGCCGGAGTGTTCGTCGAGAGGGAAACAGTAACCGGGAAGGAACAGGTAATCGCTCCGGGAGTGCCGGGCTGGAACTGCATCGCCATCACGGAGTTCACCAAGTCACGGATGTACAGTGATGGGTCCGCAGCAGGATGATAAATTAACCACTTCACGGCCAGCGAGCCGTCAGTCACCGCCAGCCCGGAAGAGGAATAAACCCACCCCGAGGGAACAACTACATCACCGGTAGTGCGGATCGAACCGCCGACGTCCAACTGATACTGCGGCGAGGCGTTGTTGATCCCAATGCGGCCATTCGAGCGGATCATGCAAAGCGCGGTTCCGAGCAAGGTCGTGCCCGCATCGTCATACCGGTAGAAGAAGAAGTCACTGCCCGTGTTGCTTCCCGTCTCCGTGTTGCCGATCAGCATATTCCAGCGGGCCTTGCTGTTGACGCGATAGTAGCTGCCAGCAGAGGTGACTTCGGTATAAATTGTGCCCGCTGCATTCTGAACCAGCAGTTCGCCGCCGTTCAGCGCCTGGAGGTTAGTGGCCGTGACCGTGCCAACGTTGCTGAGATTGAACCCACCACCATTTACGTTTTGGACCCACGGTGTCTGCGCTGCGGCAATGATCGAAGTCCCGTTGATGGTGGGAGTGACTCCGAAGTCAACTACGCCGGTAGCGCGGTTGAACATCATGATCTGCCCGAGATACGAACCATCATCCGCGTAGCGGTAAAAATGAAAGTTGCTTCCAGTGTTGCTTCCGCTCTCGGTGTCGGCCTTGTAAAACGCCCAGCGGAGATTGCCGCTCGTGTAGTAGTTAGAACCAATGGAGTCGATGGTGTTCTTGTTCGTCCCGGAGATTACCTGGAACCCGCCGGTAACGTACACAAAGGATACGTTGTTGATGAAGTGCCCGCCGCCGTCGATGTTGCCGCCGAAGATGGTGTAGCCGCCTGCGGGCTGTAGCCAGAGGTTGTAAGTCGTCGCGGTCCCGTCCACACGCTGCGCCTGAATCCAGCCTTCTCCCGTGTAGTTCACGCCGGTCAGTACGCCGTAGTTCAGATCGGAGTTGCTGATCAGCGAAACGCCGTAGGTAGGACTTCCTGCGGTGGGGAAGCCGCCCGTGTTGGAACCGGCGACGTGCAAGCGGGTCCAGGGCGAGGCCGCGCCGATCCCCATGCTGCCACCGCTAGTGAGCACGGCCAGCTTCGCGGGCGTAGTGGCTGAAGCCACCCGACCATAGAACGAGAACAGCGGATCGATGGTAGTAGCTATGCGCAGGAAGCCGCCCTGCGAGGCGACGTTCTGAAAGCCGAATCGGGTGTCGTTCACGCCGAAGTTGATTAGCTGCCCGCCGACTTCCGTCACGATCCCGGCATATTGGATCTTGCCGCCGTTGTTGTCGAAGACATTCAACGCGCCTTGCAGGTCCAGCTTGGCCGTGGGTGCGGTAACGTTAACGCCGACATTGCCGGTTGAGCGCTGAATCACCAACGGGAGGTCTATCGTGCCTCCGGCGTCGTTGAAGCGCTGGATATAGAAATCACTACCGGAGTTGGAGCCGGATTCCGTGCCTGTATTACCGGCAAGCAGCCACCGCGTTCCGCCAGGAGCTTTGAAATAAGTCCCATAGCCATAGATCAGCGTCGTATAGCCGCTGGAACCGACTAGAATGCTGTTGACGTAAGACAGGTTGTAATTCGCCGCGTTGATATCTTGTAACCAAGGCGTCTGTGATGCGGCGATGATCGAGGTTCCATTGACAGTCGGCGTCGCCGAGAAGTTCACTACACCCGTGGCGCGGATGATGGTGAGCGGACTGCCTAACGTCGCCCCGGCATCGCTGAAGCGTTGAATGTTGAAGTCACTACCAGAATTGCCTCCGGTCTCTGCTGGAGTGTTAGCGCCGATACTCCAGCGGATGACAGCACCGGGACCCATGATGGCGATGTTGATCGGATTAATGATAATTTGCGGTTGGCCGTTAGGGCCTGCCTGTAAATTGCTGCTCGCATAAACCGATGGTGTGGAAACATAGCCCAACGCCCAGACATAGTTGGTCGCCTGAATGTTGTATGCGTTGTTGAGGTTGTGACCGGCGGCGTCGATGTCGCTCAACCACGGAGTCTGCGACGCAGCAACAATCGAAGTCCCGTTGACAGTCGGCGTCTGCGTGAAGTTGACCACGCCCGTCGAGCGGACAATGGAAAACGGATAACCGATCAGCGCCCCGGCGTCGGTATACCGGCCAAGGAATAAATCACTTCCCGCATTGGAGCCCGTTTCGGCGACTCCGGTCTTCCACTGCCACCGATTCAGGCCCCCCGTCGATTGGAACGTCTGATAAGCCCCCGCCGTATCGGCGGTCAGATCCATCCTGAACGTCGATGTCGAGAACACCTGAATATCACCGACATTACTCAGGCTATAGCCCGCTCCGGCAATGTTCTGCAACCAGGGAGTCTGCATCGTCGTGCGGATGTCCACGCCGTTGATCCGGTAGACAGCCCCACTCTGTAGGTTGCAGTCCCCTGCGACGTCCAACTTATATCCTGGGTTAGTCTTGCTGATTCCGACGTTGCCGCTCGACGGTTGCAATACCAACGGCCTATAACCAACCCCGGCATGATAGACTTCGATCTTTCCATAATCTCCCGCCGCATCGTAAATCAGCGTCATGTTCTGATTGGCGTCAGTAGCTGATCTAGCCCACAATTGCAGGGCTCCAAAGACGCCATTGCCGTCTATGGAGAACAATGTCACCCAGGTGTCATCGCGACGCATGGTGAGCGTCCCGCCCTGGTTGTTGAAACAGAAACTCCAGGTAGGACTTGGCGGACAGGAGAAAAAGACGCCGTTCACGTTGGTCAGATCGAAGTGACCGCCGTTGATGTTCTGCAACCACGGCGTCTGGCACTTCGTGATGATCGAGACTCCGCCGATGGTGGGCGTGAAGTTGAAATCCACTATCCCGGTTGCGCGACTGATTGCCAGGACGTTGCCAAGGCCTCCACCAGCGTCGTTGGCGCGGGCAATAAAGAAGTTGGAACCGGCGTTTGAGCCGCTCTCACCCGAGGCATCCTTTCCAACGGTCCACCTGCTTATGCCGCCCTGCGTCAAAAGTAGGTCTGCTTGTTGACCAGCGGCGGTTGCGTTGGCGACGACAAGTACACTGAACCGGCCTCGTCCGGTTACGTCGAGCGCGTAAGCAGACGACGTTGTGTTGATCGTGAAGTTAGCCGCTCCGCAGTTCCAGGTGACAGCGCCGCTGCTGCGGGTGATCGTCAGCGGAGTGCCGATTAAGGCTTCCGCGTCGCTGAATCGGTAAAGGGCGAAGTCGCTGCCCGCGTTGCCGGTGGACTCGCTCCCGGCAGTCGCGGCCTGCCAGCGCCACAGACCACCCACGCGCCAACCGTAGTAACCGGCTTCGTTGATGAAGTTATTCGCGGAGATGAAGTTTGTGTTCGTCAGACTAAATCCACCGCCGTCGATGTTCTGGGTCCATGGAGTCTGCACCGCGCCCGGGATCGTGACCACGGTGCGGTTGTTCGCCGAGTCGTCAGTCGCGGTCACTCCCGGACCAACGAAGTTCAAGTAAGTTCGAGAGGTTAGAACAGTCCCCTCGTCCTGGATGATCGACGAAGGGCCAGGAGGGCCTTGTGCGCCCGTGGCTCCAGCCGGGCCTTGCGGACCTTGCGGGCCCGTGGCTCCCTGGGCTCCGTCCGCGCCCGCCGGGCCCTGGATACCTTGTGGGCCGGTCAGTCCCTGCAAGCCTTGAGGTCCCGTGGCTCCGGTCGCTCCAGCCGGGCCTTCCGGCCCTGTGGCTCCCGTGCTTCCGGTGGGGCCCTGGATTCCCTGAGGGCCCGTCGGACCAGGATCTCCCGTGTCGCCCTTCGGACCTTGGGCTCCTGTAGCTCCTGTCGGTCCAGCCGGACCTGTAGGACCTGCCGGTCCCTCAGGGCCCGTGACGTTCCCGGCGTCCAGCCATCCCGAGGACGTCCACACCCAGAGATGTCCGGTGTCAGCCGTTATGTAAGCATCCCCAGGATTGCCCGTCGTCGGCAGGTCAGCCGCCGTATCCACCGAACCTTTAATCTCAATCGACGTCCCTGGAGGGCCCTCGGGACCTGTGGGCCCTTCAGGACCCACCGGTCCCGGATTTCCTTGCGGACCCGCTGGTCCTGTATCCCCAGCGACTCCCTGCGGGCCGGTTGGACCCTGCACTCCCGCCGGGCCCGTTGGGCCCGGATCTCCCGTGTCGCCTTTCGGACCCTGCGGCCCTATATCGCCGGTAGCTCCAGCCGGACCCTGCGGTCCAGGGACTCCCTCCAATCCTTGTGGACCTTGCGGCCCGGTTGCACCAGCGGGGCCTTCCGGTCCCATCGGACCTTGAATTCCCGGATTCCCCTGGGGGCCTTGCGGTCCCGTGACGCCCTGCTCACCCTGCGGTCCAGCCGGGCCGGTCGGCCCGGCGATTCCTTCGGGGCCAATCGGTCCTTCAATTCCAGCCGGTCCAGCCGGTCCAACGGGCCCCTGGATTCCAGCCGGGCCTTGAGGCCCGGCGATTCCTTGCGGTCCCGCAGGACCGGGCGGACCTTGAAAATGTCCCGCGTCGATCCACGACGAAGTCGTGGCGTCCCACACCCAGAGGTTCCCGGTGTCAGCCGCAATCCAGGCGTCTCCTGGGTTGCCGGTCGCGGGGAGATCCGCTGAAGTCGGGACGGTTCCTTTAACGGCAATGCCGGTGCCCGGCGGACCCACGGGGCCTTCGGGCCCCGTGGGGCCGGTAGATCCGTCAGCGCCCGGAACACCCTGAGGTCCGGTCGGGCCCGCCGGTCCCTGAGCGCCGGTCGCGCCGGTCGCTCCCGGGTCGCCCTGCGCCCCAGGAGTCCCAGGATCTCCTTGTGGCCCCGTAGCTCCAGCGGGGCCTTGGACTCCCTGAAGACCAGGATCACCTTGAGGGCCCTGCGGCCCCGTGGCTCCCGGATCTCCCGTCGGACCCATCGGCCCTGGATTACCCTGGGCTCCCGTGGGACCCACAGGCCCTTCAGGGCCTGTGGGGCCTGGGGGTCCAGCAGGTCCGACAGGCCCAGGAGGCCCTGGCATCCCCGACAGCAACCTCGCGTTAAGACGAACCGGCACCAGCTTCACGCCAAATGTCGGCACGTCCACTGCGGCCTTGAAAGCCCTGGCCGTCAGGGTCGCCTTGAGCTTCGACCCGCTCAAGACGGCCTTCAACTGCCGTTGCTTCAAACTGGCTGTCAGTTCGTCAGCCATTCAACTCACTCAACCTAGTCAACCCGGGTTGATTAAATGTCAACCCGGGTTGATCTAACTCGTCATTTCCCTACAGGGGAGTAACGACAGGAGCATCCGGACTGGGCGGTCCACCGGGAGGTACGTCCGGTGGCGGATCGGGCGGGACCGGTTGTCCAGGAGGCATAGGCTTTCCCCCTGACGGCGGCACAGCGACCCATCCGTAAATCGGGCTCCATGCCCAAGTCCAACCATCTCCTGGTTGTCCACCACCTCCAGGCGGCGGCACATTTGGAGGCAGTGCATTGGGCGGAAGATTAATAGGAGGCGTAGGTCTAGGATCTGTAGGACCCCAAATCCCAGGAGGATTCGCAGATCCCGGAGGCAGGTTAATCGGGGGCGTTGGCCAGGGCCCGGGAGGTCCCCATATCTCCGGCGGCTTCGGAAGATTAATCGGAGGCGTAGGCCACGGCCCGGGAGGTCCCCAGATCCCGGGTGGTTGACTACTGCCGGGAGGCAGATTGATCGGAGGAGTAGGCCATGGCCCCGGAGGTCCCCAGATAGTAGGTGGCTTCGGAATGTTGATCGGGGGAGTGGGCCAAGGTCCAGGGGGCCCCCAAATAGTAGGTGGTTGACCACCACCGCCAGTGCCTGGAGGCAGGTTAATCGGAGGAGTGGGCCACGGGCCGGGAGGTCCCCAAATTCCCGGTGGCGCTGGATCAGGACCACCCGGTGTTGGCATCGGCGTAATCAAAGCAAGAAACGGCTGCATAAACTTGTCTCCTTAGTTTTGGCTTAGTTTCGAGGTTAAGTTGGTGTGTTGGTAAGTTCGACGCCGCACTTTTCCGCAAGCTCAACTCCGGCGGCAAGCGGAGTTGATTCTTTTTAAATATCTCGGGTAACTTCCTGGGTAACCGAAATTCCTCCCGCAAGGATCGTGGTGATAGCTCCGCTCCCGTCCGTGATTTGGAGATCCCAAACGTAATCTCCATTCAGTTGAAGTGTTTGTTCGTGGGTGAGGGAGATGTTAATCACAGGAGATTGAACGGAGGTGGTGAATTCGGTAGCAACCGATGGTTGCTTATCAGCGACGTCTTTGCGGATTTGGGCTTTCGCGGTGCAGCCGGTGAGATCTGCTGGAGATCCATCGGCGTTTGAGACGGTGACGGTCGCGATGAAGTCGTCTCCTTGATAAAGCTGGAGGTTGGTTGGTTTGAGGCCGGAAGAATTTTGGTCTGGGCAGGCCATGGAGTCACACGAGAACTTCCGGGTCAGGTTTGGAGATTCCGAGGAGGGCTCGTTCGCGGAGTTGGGAGACGGTTAGGCGAGGGTAGGTTACGTCGTGACCGTTGGATTCCATGAAGGTTTTTTGGTTGTGACAGGAGATGCAGAGAGATCCGAGATTATTAGGATCTTTGAAGAGAGAAGGATTTCCGTGGTGGGGGATGATGTGATCGGTTACTTTGGATGGTTCGATTCGGTGTTCGCTGGAGTGGCGGAAGAAAGGGTCCATGCAGAGAGGGTTGCGGCGGAGGAACATTCGGGAGATTTTTTCCCAGTTACGGGTGTAGCCACGTTCTCGGGAGTGGCCTCGATGTTGGTCGAGGGCCTTTAAACAGGAAGGGCACTTACCGGATTTGGTTAAGTTAGGGCAACCTGGGGTGGTGCAGGATCGCTGCGGGAGGGTTGGCATTTAGAGGGAGGTTGAGAAGTGTGTCCAGCATTTGAAGGCGAAGTCGCCTTCGGATTGGACATAGCGGTCGCCGAAGATATCTGAGGCGACGTGAACTTCCCGGAGAGGTTGTTGGTAACATCCCATTCGGGTGTGAGCGAAGGCGGTGGAGGTTCCTTTGTCAACTGAGGTAATTGAGGAGGAGGATTCAAGTTTCTTGCGGCAGAGTATTTCCTCGTCGGATAGTAATCTGATGTATTTTAATCTCGTTCCGACTACTCTCCCTTCAACGATTCCTGCCAGAGCCATCCTCCAGGCTTCCTGATAAGGTAGAGCATCGTTCGCTAAGTTCCCGGAAGAGTCACGTAACTCGACAGATTGATCCGGGCTGAGGTAACGGACGATCTTAGATGAGTGAATTACCATGATTGATTAGGTAGATTAGATGACAAGAAGCAACCAGCTTCATGTTTAGAGACGGGGGGTTGACGATGGTGATGCTAAACAGTAGCCTCAGCAAACTTCAGACGGCTGAGGACGCCAGGAAATAAGTCCCCGTGAATAAAGACCCGTCCCGTAGGATAGTGTAACCCGTGAAGAATCACTGGACAACTGGAAAGTCAAGGGATTGTCAAAAATAAACTTGATTTCGACTTACTTAGCAAGTAAGCTGATCGGTGAATCATGGAGATAGATGGTGTCCTGAAAGAGACACTTTCCTTGATCAGTTCGGGATCGGAGGCCCGGGCGAACCTGGGAGGCATGATCCGCCGGTATCGGGGGGATCATGACCTTTCCCAGAAGGATCTGGCCGAGAAGCTGAAGGTCTCCTCGTCTTTCCTGTCGGACGTAGAGCATGGCCACAGAACCCTCGGCCCGGATCTGCTCCGGCGTCTCTTCGATCTGGTGTCAACCCCCAGCCCAACCAGCCCAACAAAGGAGACTGCAATGCCCAACACGACAACGACCCTCGCCCTCCTCCAGGGCGTAAAGCTCGTCGAGGAGAATCCCGGGAGCCCCCTCGTGGAGCATCCCTGGAATCCCGAAACCATCGAGAATCTCGACTTCCTTCCCTACGAAATCGAGGTCCTGGAATCCCGCGAGATCCTCTGGCGGGACGACGTGGCGTTCTCCCTCGATGAGTCAACCACCGAGCCGGTCGAAACCGAAACCATCCCCAGCGACGTCGAGGTCGAACCCGATCCCAATGTCGCCGACATCGAAGTCGAAGAACCCGAAGAACCCGAAGAGGTCGAAGACGACAGCGAGGTGGAAGAACCCGAAGGACTAGACTGAGATGTTCGCGTTGGGATTCACCGGCTCCCGGCAAGGCATGTCGGGAGCCCAGATCCTCTCCATCGAAACTCTCCTGGCAACATACGTCGCCAGGGTAACCCGCGACCTCCTGGAGGTTCACCATGGCATGTGCGTCGGCTCCGACCTCGACTTCCACTCCATATGCCGGAACCTCCACTTGAGGATCATCGGCCATCCCGGCGTCGGCATGAACGGAACTTCCCAGACCCGCGCCGTCTGCGACTGTGACGTCGTCATGCCCGAGGCCCGTTACCGAATCCGCGACCGTCACATCGTCGAAGCCAGCCAAGTCCTCCTTGCGACTCCTGCGGGCTTTCACGAGGAACGCCGCAGCGGCGCCTGGGCCACGATCCGTTGCGCCCGTGGCCTCCGCAAAGAACTCCACATCGTCTACCCGGACGGAACCCTCCCGGCCCCCCTGACCAGAGCCGCAAGACCCCAGCCCCCACTCGCAATCCGATGATCAGCGAACTCGACAATCTCCGTTCCCAGGTCAGCTATCTCCAGCAGCAACTGGCCGAGTCCCGCAAGGAACTCGCCCTGGTCGAGGCCGTGATCGTCCGCTGCGAAACCGGAATCGAAAAAGGCGTCCGCACCACTCACGACTGGCTCGCTCAGGTGCTTCTGTGGTTCTCCCTCCAAACGGGGAAACCCTCGCCGCTGGACGACATCGACGATGTTGAGGATTGATCCCCCCTTGCCGCTGATGACGCCCCGGGGCCCGGCCCTGGCTTACTTCCTCATCGACTACGGCCTGGACTACGACCTCATGTTCGTCTGCTTCCTCGACTCCAACGGCGAGTGCTGGACCTTCAAAGGCCCCGAAATCCGGGCCGTCGAGAACCTCACCTGGGGAAGGAGGAAACCCCTAACGTGACGTTGAAGAATGGAGAGATGTTCGATTTCAGGTTTGAGTGTCCGGATATCCTCCTGGTCACCGCCAACGCCGGAACCAACAAAAAGGGAGCCCTCATCATGGGCCGTGGAGCCGCCCTCCAGGCCAAATCAATATTCCCCGGCATCGATCTCACCTTCGGTCGCCTAGTCTCCTACCATCTTCTGCTGGAAGGTCCCAAGCCCAAACCCTACGGCGTCATCGTCGCCCCCACCCAGACCAAACCCGGGATCATCGGGATCTTCCAGGTGAAATGGCGATTCAACACCCCGGCCTCGTTGGAATTGATCCGGTTCTCCTGCGAGACCCTCCGAAGGAAAGCCACCGGGATCTGGAAGGGGAAAACGATCTGGTTGAACTTCCCCGGGATCGGCAACGGTCAACTCCTCAAGGACCAAGTCTGGCCGCTGATCTCCGGGTTGCCGGATAACGTCACGATCTGGGAAGGAACTTCAGACAGTTAAACCGGGTATTTCTCTTGACGGGCAGCGAGCATCGAGCGCATAAATTCCTGGACCTCCGTGTCCAGACTTATTGCCAGCACGATTAAATCCGCCGTCATTTTTGGCAACGGCTGAGCGAACGGTTTCCAGGTAGCATGTCGGTCGGGGTTTTCTAGCTCCCCCAAAAACACTTCCTCGCCTCGCTGTTCAACAGTCTGCTTCCAATTGGAGCGTGCCCTGTCGCGTTCTTCAACCAATCTGAAGCTGCCTAGCACTTCGTACCAGCCATCGCGGGCGCGAGTAAGGCTCAACCCATCTTCCATAAGGACACATTTGTGGAACAGCGCCAGATCGATAGCGAGCGTCTGCGGATCAAGTCCAGAGTCAATACGGCACGCCCACAAGTGATCATCTTCCGGGACAGGTATGTCGAAACACGCCGAGTTCGGTTTCTTTGGTTTCTTGAATTTCCTCATTCAGGAAGCTCCTGATTTATTTAGTCAGGTGGAGTGCGTTGAACTTCCACTCGTGGCGTTCGACGACTTTGTCCAGATCTTCCATTAGATGTTGGTCCCGGGTACGTGCTCCCTGGTTCATCATTTCAAGAAAGGCTTGGCAGATGCGTTGCAGCAGGGGGAGCGGAACCGGGACCAGAAGGGCGTCCGCGTTGCTGGTTGCCATCGGATTACCTCGCGAGAACGGTTTATCCTACATTAATGTAGTTACGTGAGTCAGTGAGGCTCCTCACAAACCCCGGGAAATTTAAGATGTCCCGATCCGGACAACTGGTTGAATAAGGGAGGAGAGATCCGATTTGAAAATTCCTGACGACTTCACAGACCGCGACGAGATGCTCCTCAGGTTTGGGGTTTACTGCGGGCTGGCGTCCCGGCTCCTTCAGGACAACTCCTACGCCCGCCGCTGGCATGGGCACGCCGAGGACCTCACCGTCGATGAATACTGGACAACCGTCAAGGAAATCCACCAGAAACTCCTCGCCGCCGGAAAGATCCGCGAGGACGAAGATCCCCTGGAAACATTGTTAGGTTGAAAGTTGAACATATGTTAAGATGAAGGAAAGCCCACGGGCTGAATTTAACCTTACGAGGTTTCGAAATGACAATCGAGATTCCTACGCCTTCCGCCGATCTGATTTCCCGGATCGAAACAGCAACCATTGAAACAGACCAGAAGGAAACGGACGCCATTGCTGCGATCCGCCAGCGATTCGCCGGTTATGCAAAGCACAACGGTTACATCAAAACCGCCAGTTTTCATCTGACGTCCTCCAACTACTCGCTCGAACGGGAAGCCTTCCATCGCGTGGACGGGAAGCGAATTCGCGGTCTGCTGGCTCTCGATGATTTCTCTGAACGCCATTCGGATCAGAATCGCGGCACCCGCCACGGAACGAGGCTCTATCTCACCGAAGCGGGCGAGTGGCTGGAACTGCGCCGCGAGGGCGTCTGGAGCCAGTGGCAGGGCTCTCCGAACTACTGGTACACCGATAGCGCCTCCGAGCATGGAATCGGCCCGGGATCTGAGTTCGGAGATGAGTATGGCGAATGCAAGTTCGGCCACGTCAAGACCATGACGGACGCTGAGGTCGCCGCGAAGTATTCGCTGATGGATATCCTGGAGGAACTCGGCAAGTCGCTGAAGACCATGTGCGAGAAACTGCCGGTGCGGTATAGTCGCCTCAAGGCCCGGGCGGAGCTAGCCGGGCGCGTGATGGCTTCGATCTCGCAGGAGAATTAAGCCGGACAAAAAAGGCCGCAGCCTGCCGAGTACGTCCAGGCTGCGGCCCAAGGCAGGGCCGGAATGGCAAAAGACCAGCCCCAAATTTCCTGACGATTCACCGGACCCGCTCGACAAAGTCGAGCGTGTCGATCTCGCCCTCCCAGTGGAGCGCGAGCGCCTCCCGGTTGCGCTCGATCCAGGCCCTCAGCAACGTGAACTCCTCCTGATCCATCGAGCCCTCCACCACCAACCGCACAGGGGGAGAGATCTCGACCAGGATCATCCCGGCCTCCCGCGCCGACCTAGTCACCCCGACCTGGAGCCCCGACCTGGAGCCCGTCGCCCTCGGCGCGGCACGGGAACCAGACCACGAACGGCAACCCGGTGTGTTTCGGCGATAGGTTATCCAATCTTCTTCCAGACCGGCTCGTCGTCAGCCGGATCGGGCGGGGCGGAATGCAACGTGACGTGGATGTCCTCCGGCTTGATCAAGCCCTTCACAGGGCGCTCGCCATATCCGCCAACCAATCTGTTGACCAGCATGGACAAATCAATGGGCGAATCGACGATGGTGAAATGCCCGGCGACCTCGACGCGATAGAGAACCTTGACGTCCCGCTTCCTCGACATCCTAAGCCGAAAGTCCTGAAGGTCCATGGATCTCTCGGCGGCGTCGCGGACTTTTTGAAGCTCCTCCCTCTCCTGGGAAGCATGCGAGGATTTTTTCGTCGGCTTCTTCTTTGGCTTCTCCGGCATGCTACTCAAACCAGCCGCAGAATTTGCAGCCGATCCCAGGTCCAGGTTCGTCAGGGTCGTTCCAGCCTCCACAGTTTGGACAGAAATCATTCGGGTTGTAAAGTGATGGTGGTTGTGATGGGTGCAGTTTGTAAGCTTTATCCCAACTTATTTTCATATGAGCGATAGTATCCCGCCGGATGACAGAAATTGCAAGAGCTTTTTTCTTGTAAGTGCTTTTCTACCATAGCGTTAGGGGTTCAAGGTACCGGGTTGAGGGCAGGCTCTCCGCCAGGGTTAAGGGACTGCTCGCCCTATAATGCTGTAAACGCTACAATAAGCACGTACCACCGTACCTTCGCGTTAAGGGAACGGGTTGAGGGAACGAAGTCCGGTTTTGAAAATTCCTGACGATTTCAAGATCCCCTGGAGACATTGTTGTGATAGACTCGATGGCGGCAATGACGTGCGTATCCAAACGCGCGTTGGATCAGGACGTCGCCAGTCAGGGCCATCGAATGCGCGGCACTGCTGCGCAAGACGTGGCTAGGCAAAGCAACGCAAGGCAAGTCGTAAGAATCGGGCGTTCCCAGGGGACGCCCGATTCCATTTAATGAACGAACTTTATTCCCGCCCGCTTTCGCCCGAGGCCCGCGAGAAGCTCATCGACTGGACCGAAGCCTACATCGTCAGCCTGAAGTCGTCCTACGCGGATCGGAAGGCCGAGGTCGCAAAGCAGAAAGCCATTGAACTGTTTCAAACGGATATCGACATCCTGGTTTTCGTGACGACCATCGTCGTCATGCATTCCGAGAGCGGACGGGTCCTGTTGACTGCGGCGGTCCAGGGGTTGTGCCAGCCCAGGGAGAGCGCCGAGACGCTGGTGGAGATCATGCGGGAAGGGTTCCGGCGAGATAAGGGAGCCCGGGGTGGTTGAAAGGGAACGCCATGGATGACGGGTGCTTCATTACATCGCTATGGGATACCACCGAGGACGGAACGACCCTGATCATGACACAGGTGGGAGATAAGATCCTGGTGGAACAAGGGCACGGACGACCGGCCAAGGCGGGAGTGGTTACGCGCATTGAACCGGCTCCCGGCGAGTCGGACGACCCTGACATACCGCCGCAGTGCCGCCAGATGGTAAGGGTCTACTTCACTTGGACAATTGCTGGGTAGAAGATTCGAAAAGTGATAAGTGCTTTAAAATCAACAATTTGCGATATGTCGGACGTTCGCGGACGGG
>Ga0126377_10000344_pt1 | contig 27799 bp, 28 predicted proteins | sample PanSoiMetPlot_22_FD_92647 | JGI IMG/M metagenome (GOLD analysis project Ga0126377, IMG submission 92647) | Tropical forest soil microbial communities from Panama - MetaG Plot_22 | ecosystem: Environmental > Terrestrial > Soil > Tropical forest > Bulk soil | place: Panama | collected 2016-02-17 | reverse complement strand
GGGGATGAGAATCTGCTGATCGGCGTCGCCGACGCCGCTCACGCCGCGGTTGGCCAAAATGCCGATGACGGTAAACTGCCGCCCCGCGATGCGAATGGGCTCGTCGAGGATCGCCATCGGGTTATCGAGGCCCAGCAGCGGAAGGACTTCGGCCCCAAGGACGGCGACGCGCGCCCGCGCGCGATCCTCTGCGTCGGTGAACATTCTTCCGACCGCTAGATGGAAGCCGCGGACCTCGAGAAAGTTCGAGCCAGTCCCGGTGATCTGGACATTCGTGTTCCGATTCTGCCAGACCACTTGTAGCGGGCGGTCCTGCTGCTGATTGACGCCGACGATATGGGGAGCGCGCTGTCGTAGCGCGTCGACGTCATCCATGGTCAGCCTGGCAACGCTCGCGGTGTTGATCCCGCCCTGATTGACGCGTTGGGGATTGATCTGCAGCACCGTGGTCCCCAACCGAGCGATGCGATCCTTGACGGCGTTCTCGGCACCGTTCCCGAGAGCGATCATCGCGATCACGGCCGCCACGCCGATCACGATGCCGAGCATGGTGAGCAGCGACCGGAGTTTGTTTGCGCGTAGTGACGCGAAAGCGACGCGAATGACTTCGCCAATCAGCATTTTCGGGGATCCCTCGAGCGACGCGATCGTGCTTCGCGCCGAAGTCTACATTGGCTCGGCGAGCGCGCACCAGAGACGTCGATGCGTTGTCAACGCTGGACCCGAGTACGACGTCGCGATTCAGCCCCGCCGAGCGAGAAACAGCCGCCGCAACTGGCGAGATCCTTGCATCCAATGCCGAGCCGTGTTGATGCCAAGCGCTCAGACTCGATCAATGCAGACATTTGGCGACGACAATGCCCTGGCCAGTGAGTCGATTGCGCCGGAGGCAGAGCAGGTTCTCGAGCGGGCAGTGCCTGAGGCGCTGTCCTTGGGGCTCGACTACGTCGGGACCGAGGCCGTATTGCTCGCGATGGTACGGCTGGGCGCTCCCGCGCTCCGCGATAGTTTGCGCCGTGCGGGGTCGAGTCCTGTCGAATTGGAAGCGGCCATCCGGCGGTCGGTGGAAGGCAGCACCGTCGTCCCTCCGAGCGAACCGTTGCCATTCGCGGCGCGCGCGATCCGTGCCGTTGAATACGCCGGCCAGTGGGCGCGGGTGAGCAAGCGTGTACAGATCTCTAATCGCGATCTTCTCGTGGGTCTCCTGGCCGAGCGGGAAGGGCTCGCTCACTCGATTCTCGCGGACGTCGGCGTCGACATCACGACCGTGTTGGACGACTGATCCTGCTAGTCGGTCGTCCCGGTCAATGCGGCTGCGAACAAACGCTGTTGCCACACGCTTCGCTCATGCGCACGTCGCCAACGTCGACGTCTCCAGCCGAGTCGCTCGCGCATTTGAGGTTTCGAGGCTGCGGAGCACGATTGTTGCGAAGTGGTGACGCGGGCGCGTGCGCCGCTGATACCGCCGAATGCCAATTCTCGCAAGCTGTCGCCGATTGGTGTGCCGTGAGCCCCAACGCGCGTGACTTTTTCGTCGACGTTCGACAGCAGCTGATGGAGATGGCTCGCAATCCCGGTCGCCGGGACGAAAACCGAAGTGCCCTTGGTGAGCCATCCTCCAGGCGCGACATGGGTGCCTATATCGTGCGAGCAAGTCAGCTGGTCTCGGACGCTGACCTCTCGATGTCCGATCGAACCCTGGCCGCCGACGTTCGGGCAGCGCTAGTCTGGCTCGAGACTGGCATGACGCCCATCGAGGTGCCGCACGCGCCTTGGTCGCAACCCGGCGACGAGCCATTCGACCTCGGAGAGCTCATTCGGGCGATCGATTGTGCGCTCGAATGTGACGCTTAGCCATCCATCGTGTCGCGCCGGTCGCCCCGAAACAGCGACGGGCGCTCATCGAGGATCGTTGAAGCGCGGAGAACACCGGTCGTCGAAATCCGCAGCGGCTTGCGCCGATCGGTGCATGCGGGCCACGGCGTCTTCCACGCGATAGCCCTTGAGTTTTCGCAGCAGCGTTGGTCGCGAGATGCCGAGGATGCGCGCGGCTTGGCTTTGGTTGTTGCCGGTCTGCGCGAGTGTGTGTTCGATCGCGGCCCGTTCGATGTCGCGGAGTCGGCGATTGCCGTTGTGCAGCGCAGCACTCACTTCGGGCGGACGGATTTCCTCTGACGTCGAATCCATAAAGCGCCGATTCCTTTGTCTGTGGAGTCGGGCCTCAGCAATTCGCAATCGTTGTGCCGCCGCGGATGCCGGTAACCCTCGAAATCTGAGATCGTATCTTGCATTGTCGCTCGCCGTGTGGCGCATTTTGTATCAGCGCGGCGTTCCGTGAGGCGGGATGACTACAACCCGACCGCGCGCTCCACGATGTCCGCCACGCGATTCTGGAGTCGCTTGGGATGATACTCGCCGCGCGCGAGGTCGAGAACGCGCCGCGACACCATGGAGATCTCGTCCGGCGTCATGGCAATTGCTTCGTGCAGAGATGCGACAGCGGCGTCGATGTCGCCATGACGAAGGGACCACCCGATCGAGTGATCGCGCACCATCACATCGACGTGGCTCTCGACAGGCCCGAAGTACAAGACCGGACGCCCGACCGTCAGCACGCCGTAGATCTTCGACGGATGCACGATGCCCAGCATGCGATCCCCCATCGTCACGACGTGGAGATCGGCGCACCCGAGAGAATCCGCCAACGTTTCGCGCGGCTGATACGGAAGCGACAAAACGTTGCGGAGTCCCGATGCATCGACGGAGCGTTTGCCATGCCCATCGCCGATGAACACAAACGCGAATCGAGAGTCGTTTTCCAGGCGCTTTGCGGCGTCGAGGAGCGTGTCCAGCGGGTGGACGAGGCTATGGTTGCCGCTGTACATGACGACGAACTTGTCGTCGAGACCATGCCGGCGGCGGAAGGCGCTCGCGCGAGGATCGATCGTTTCGATCGAGGACAGCGCGCCCCACGGTGGGACCACATGAAGTCGGCCTTGAGGGTCGCCCTTGGCGCGCACGCGCTTCTCCATTGCTCTATCGAGCACGATGATCGTGTGCGCGCGCCGCAGCAGCAATCGATTCATCCAATCGAGCAGGCGTGCGCCCAGGCCGTCGGCCGACACATAGCCCGCCTCGATCGCTTGGTCCGGATTGAGATCCATCGACCAGTGGACGAGCGGCGCGCGATGCCACGCGGCGGCGATGAGCCCAGCGACCGGCGCAACCGGTGGAGAGGTGCTCACGAGCACTGCGGCGGGTCGTGGTCCACGGCACGCGCGGATCGTCGCGGAGACCAGAAATCCCACGCCGCGAAGCGCGCGAGCGATCTTGCCACGCGTGCGAAGCTGCAGCGTCGACAGTCGCTCGATTGTCACCTTGCCGCTCTGCTCGAATGGGGGGTACTCGACCGAGGCGTCATAATACCCGTGCCTGGCCGTGATGACGCGGCTCGCGACGTCGCGCTCCGCGAGCCGGGCACACGCGTCGGCGATGGATTGTCCCACGGCCGCCGGGTCGGGCGTGAAGACCTGCGAAATCACGAGGAGCAGCTTTTCGTCGCCTCGCTTCGTCATGGTGAGCGGTTCCGGCGCACGACCCAGTCGTTGAGCACCAGGTGATCCATGTCCGTGCGGAGGAAGCAATCGAGCGCTTCCTCGGGACGACAGACCACCGGCTCGTTCTCGTTGAACGATGTGTTGAGCACCATCGGCACGCCGGTCAATTCACGGAACGCTTCGATGACGCCGTAATAACGAGGATTCGTGTGCGCGGACACCGTCTGGAGTCGGCCGGACCCGTCGACGTGAGTGATGGCAGGAACGAGCGGACGCACGGCTTCGCGAATTTGGTACACCTGCATCATGAAGGGCACGTCGCCATCCTGCTCGAACCACTGGGGGACGTGATCGCGCAGCACTGACGGCGCGAACGGGCGGAAGGACTCCCGTCGCTTGATCTTCACATTGAGAATATCCTTCATGTCGGAACGTCGCGGATCGCCGAGGATCGACCGGTTGCCCAACGCGCGCGGCCCCCACTCCATGCGCCCTTGGAACCAGCCCACGACGTCGCCATTCGCGATCGCCGTCGCCGTTCGACGGAAGAGCACGGACTCGTCGCTCACGCACTCGACGCTGCATCCCAGCGACTCGAGCTCGCTCCTCCGTCGCGTGAGCACATTGCCGACGTATCCGGTGTCGTACTGAGTGCCCCAGTACGCGTGATCGTGCGGCGCCGAACGCGTCGCGTTTCGCTCATGCCAAGCGGTGTACGCTGCGCCGACGGCTCCTCCCGCATCGCCGGCCGCCGCTTGCACATAGACGCGCTTGAAGGGAGTGCGCAGCGTCGCCTTCCCGTTCGCCACCGAATTCATGCCACATCCGCCCGCGATGGCGACGGCGTCGAGTGAATGGCGCGCGTGGAGAACGTTGAGGAGATGAAAGAACGCTTTCTCGTACATCGCCTGCGTCGAGCGCGCGATGTCGCGGTGCCGTTGCTCGATCGGCTCATTCGGCTGCCGCGGTGGCCCGAGTAACGCACTGAGCTCGTCGGTGTACAGTGCGCCGACCGATGGCGAGCCGCTTTCCCACTCGTATTCGACCTTCTCCGTGTGATGGCGGAAATAGCGGAGGTCGAGTCGATAGGTGCCGTCCGTTTGCAGGGCGACGATCTGATGCATCTCGTTCGCGAAGCGGTCGGCGCCATAGGGCGCGAGCCCCATGACCTTGTACTCGTCGCCGTAGTGCGGAAAGCCGATGAACTGCGTCAGCGCTTGATAAAAGATTCCTAGCGAGTGCGGGAAGTAGACTCGGTCGTCGATGGTGATCTCGGTCCCTCGGCCAACTCCCCACGCGCCGCTGGCGAAGTCGCCGAATCCATCGATCGAAACCACAACGGCCTCATCGAACGGCGACACGTGGAACGCCGACGACAAATGCGCGAGGTGATGCTCCACTCCCTTCACTTCGCCAGCGAACTCCTCGTCCGGAAACGCGCGCGCCAACTGCGCAGCTACGCCGGCACGGACCCGCCGATTCTTGAGCCGGTCGAGCACGAAGCGCAGGTCAGGCCGATGTGTGATCAGGTATGCAACGCGTTCGCGAAGGTTCGCCGTCTGGTCCTGATTGACGGCGACCACATCGACAGCAGAGAGTCGGATTCCTGCTTCGTCGAGGCAAAACCGAATCGCTTGGCTCGGGAACCCCGCCCAGTGTTTGACGCGACGAAAGCGCTCCTCCTCAGCAGCTGCGAGCATGACGCCGTCGCGGAGGAGGCAGGCACTCGCGTCTCCGTGGAATGCGTTCACCCCCACAATGATCATTGTTTGAAGCCGGCTCCGGTGATAGTGCGCTGGCCGCGCGTCCACGGTCGCGAGCGCTGAACGCGCGCCGCCCGGCAGCACGAACCAAGCCGCATCGGGCTCGATCGCGCGGGACGTCAGACCTCGGAGTACCGGGGGAAAAGAGAGATCTCTCAACGGTGAGCGGTGCGCATTTTGCGCCCGCGCCCGACCTTGCTTCGGGTGGCACTCAGCGTCGGTTGCTCACAGTTGTGCGCGCTCAAGAAACATTGTGCAGCGTGACATCGAAGATCACCAGCGTTGACCTCTGTCCAAAGGTGATCCTCGTGACAAAAACAGTCGTGGTAGCTGGTGGCGGCGGCTTCATCGGCGGACACCTTGCCAAGGACCTCCAACGTCAAGGCTTTCAGGTGCGGGTGGTCGACGTGAAACCGCTCGATCACTGGCATCAGGTGCTCGACAGCGCGGAGAATGTCGTGGCCGACCTCAAGTTGCTCGAGGAGGCGCGGCGCGCGTGCCGCGGAGCGGACGTCGTCTACCAGCTCGCCGCGGACATGGGCGGCATGGGCTTCATCGAGAACAACAAAGCGTTGTGTATGCTCTCGGTGCTGACGAACACGCACATGCTGCAAGCGGCTGCGGAAGCCGGCGTCGACCGCTTCTTCTATTCGTCATCGGCTTGCGTCTACAATGCGGACAAGCAACGCAGCGAGGCCGTGACTCCCCTCAAAGAGGAAGACGCGTATCCAGCGATGCCGGAAGACGGGTATGGCTGGGAAAAGCTGTTCAGCGAACGAATGTGTCGTCACTTTCGCGAGGATTTCGGCCTGACAACGCGACTCGCTCGTTTTCATAACGTCTATGGGCCATTGGGGACGTGGGATGGCGGGCGGGAAAAAGCCCCGGCTGCCATTTGCCGGAAGGTCATTCACGCGAAGGTCACGGGCACCAATCTCATCGAGATATGGGGTGACGGGAACCAGACGCGAAGCTTCATGTACATCGATGACTGTGTGAAAGGCACACAGCTGATCATCGACAGTGATATCGACGAGCCGATCAATCTCGGGAGTGACGAGCTAGTCACGATCAACGGGTTGGTCGATATCGTCGAAGACATCGCCGGCGTCACGCTGCGGCGGACCTACAACCTCACGGCGCCGAAAGGCGTCAACGGCCGCAACTCCGACAACTCGAAGATCAAACGCCTGCTCGGTTGGGAGCCGTCGATCCGTTTGCGCGATGGTCTCGAGAAAACCTACCGTTGGATCTACGACGAATACGCGAGCCGACAACAGCAACACCCTCGCGACGGTGTCAGTTCACCCGCCCGGGCCTCCGCGGTGGTTGCTTCGCGCTCTCGACGGAAAGGAACCGCGGAACGTCGACCCGTATAACACGCCCGTGGACGTCTCGTCCGGCAAAGAAATCCGCGACCGCCAGGGCCACCGCGCGGACGGGCAAGAGCTCATGCCCTCCGTTCTCCACGATCAGCGTCGTCGGATTCACCAGCTCGCGCGACAACTCGGCTGCGTTGCTGGGGAACGTCCGGTCATCGAGCGTGCCCACCACGATGAGGGCTGGACGGTCGAGTCGCGCGGCAAGATGCGGCGTTGGTGCCGGCGTCGGTGTTCCGAGCGCGCTACAAAACGTCTCGCCGAGCGTGAAATTGTCGAAGGCGGGTCCGAACATACTCTGGCTCGCCTCGTGGTCGATCGCTTGAACGCGAGCCGTCGTCGGACGCTGCGAGCACACGGCCGCGCGTGCCATGAGTGATCCCGCGCCATTCGCGAAGTCGTTATAAATACTCTCAACCCACCGTGCGAGGATCGCGACGTCGTTGTTCTCCAACGTCTGAATGAGCGCCGGGATTCTCGGGTCAGCGATATGGCCGGTGACCAGCCCTTGGAGCGCTTCGCGGCCGACGGCAATCGTCAAACTGTCGCCTCGTACCGAGGCGATTCGCACTCTGATCGGCGTACGTTCCGCTTTGGCGAAGAGCGCACGGGTTCGCGCGACGAGATGTGCGGAGAAGCCGGCGGTCACGGTGACCGCGGCGGCCGCGGCGGCAATCCGGACGAACAGCGAATCGTGTCCCACCGATGACCGATACATCAACTGCTCGTCCGTCGGTCCCTGTAACACCATGCGATCGACGCGGTCGGGATGACGCCGCGCATACGTCATCGCCAGACGCGTCCCGTAGCTGAAGCCGAGGAGGCTCACGCGCTCCGCGTGAAGGGCGCGGCGGATGTCGTCGACGTCGTCCGCGATGGCGGCGTCGGTGAACGCCGCGGGATCCACGCCGCGCGTCCGATAGTGCGCGGTGCATGCGGCGACGACCTTCCCGTACGCGCGCACGAACGCCGCGCGCGACAACAGGAAGCCGGAATCCGGTCCCTCGGACAGCGGAGGGCAATCGACGTGCGGCGTCGAGAGCTCGAGGCCGCGCTGGTCGAGGAGAATGACATCGGCCGTCACGCGCAATGAGTCGAACAAATCCCAGTAGGGCGGGATGGGCGCGATGAGGCTTGCCGCGATGCCGGGTCCGCCCATCAGGAATACGATGGGCGATGCCGGCGCCGGATTCGTGCTCCGCAGTCGGTAGAATCCGATTGTTGTCGAAGTACCGCCGGAGCGCGTGCGCGATTCCGGAACGGCGAGGCGTCCGATCTCGACGTCGTGTGCACGGCCGTCATAGCCACGCACGGTGAACGGCTCCCAGGCAACGGCGTTTTCCTGCGCGTGTGATGCAGCGGCGCCGGCGATCGACCACGCCAACGACGCGACAAACGGCGCGACGTGTTCAATCCACCGACGGTGAGCCGCAGGTCGTAAGCGTCTGCTCATGGGGACTCCGGGGCGGGAGATGCTGTCGACAAGGCAACTCGCACGCCGTGGACGGAAGCTGACAAGTCCAGGCCCTTCATGCGCCTACGCGATCCGGTTGCCGCCGGTGCTCACCGGGTGCTGTTCGGAGGTGGGACGGAGCGACCGAAAGCGACCACTTCGCTCGAGGGGGCAGACACATCCGAGCGGTCGCCAGCCTCCTCGGGGCGCACCATTTGCCTTTTTACCTCGCGGAGGTGGGCTATGAGCAACGTGGTATTGAGCAAGCCAAAATTCGGGTTCGTCATCGCCACACGGGCGGCGCTCGGGCTTGGTGCCGGGCTTCTGCTGTCCAGCCGGCTCAACCGCAGACGCCGCCGCAGAATCGGCCAAACACTCGTGGCCGTTGGCGCGCTCACGACGATTCCGGCGGCGATGTTCGTCACACGCGGCCGACGCGTGTTGTCTCGCCGAGGCTAACCGCCAATTCACGGAATGTCAAAGGCACACCCGGACGGCCCGGGTGTGCCTTCACGTGAATGACATTGCTGATCTCTAATACACGTTAGCGCGCTGTCGGCTCGAACAGCTCGATCGGATTGCCATCGGGATCCTCGATCTGAATCTGTTTGCCTCCGGGACCCACCTCCATCTGGTTTCGAAAATGGGCGCCACGCTGCTCGAGCGCGGCGATGCACGCAGGCAAGGCGTTCACGTGAAGGACGAGGCGATTCCACCGGCCTGGCTCTTGATGTTGCCCATCAGGCATGGCGCGAGAGCCCGACGCGCCGGGCCCGCTCAGAATCAATTTGAGGTTCCCGATCGAAACCTGGCCAAAAGCGGGCAGGTTTTGGTGATCCAACTTGAACCCGAGCGTGTTGGTGTAGAACTCCACTGAACGGGCCACATCCTTCACTTGATACCGAACGCCCCACAACCCCTCGATGAACCCTTCTGCGATGGGCGACGCTGTGCCTTCCTGCATGTTCTTCGTCACTGAGCTCATAGGATTCTCCTCGCGCTCTGTCGGATCGATCCGGACAGGGATCCAGCGGACATCATGAGCGTAATCGATTCGTAACCCGGAGTTTATTGTGTCGGGGCGCCGGCGTGGCGTAGCGTTGCTCCTCGTTCATTCACGGTGCCATGCCGACCGCCTCCATCCGCCATTTTCATTCCGAAGCGCCGTCGATGCGTGTGCTGCGATGGATCGTCCTGCCGCCGCTCATCGTCCACATCGTACTCGCAACGTTCTCCGGGTACCGGGCGATTTGGCAAATCCGTCGGCTCGACCTCCGTGCGAGCGCTGCCGTGCTGCAGCCCGGTGCCACGGTGGGATTCGCGCTGGAGTCGTGGGGCCGCACGGAAGCGCACGCACAACTCGAGCTGATTCAGGGGACGGTAGCAGAGACGCTTGCGACCAGGTTCCTGCCGCGCAATACCAATGCGCTCCACGACCCACGTCCACAGCGGGGAACTGCATCCGTCGTGCTGACGCCGGCGATGCTCGCGCGGTTCACATCAGATTCGGCGATTCTGCGGGCGACTGCCTTTGGGTCGATGCAGTGGTTTCGGACGCCGCCGCCGACGATTCGCGAGCAGCGCGTCCGGGTCATGTCGCATTATTAGAATTATCATATGTCGCGATCGCGTCACGATTTCGTCCCGACTGGAAGCGGGCTCGTCGGAGCTTGCCCGTTGACTTCGGTGCGGTCGCTACACTACGCTGTTCGAACGACATCTCGGATGCATCGCCGGAAAGAGATGCCTTTTTGCGGGATTGCAGTTCCGTTGTCAAAATTGCGAGAAGTCAAATGAGATATAGAGTGCCACGCCATCGACTCCCCTGGCCGCATTCCAAACGACGGGGCGAAGTCGCTGAGATCGATACCCGTCGCACGTCGAACCGTCGCCTTCTGCCCGCTCACGCCGCGCGGTAGCTGCGTTCCACTCTCACAACTCAGGATGTTCTGAATGCGTTCCGTTGCACGCATCCGGGGACACACGCTCATCGTCCGCGGCGGCGCAGTCGTTCGTCAAGCGTTGGTCGATGTCGCAGCACGCGCGAATTGGCGGAGCTGGACGCTGTCTGCCTGCTTCCTCGCGACGCTGGCGTGTGCGGCATCGAGTCAAGTCGGAAATCCGAGCGGACCCGGACCCGCCTGTAAAGACACACGGGGCGTCTTCGTTCGTCCGACCCCTGTCGTCCGGGGACTCTCGACGCGCGTCGCTCGATTCGAGAACGCAGTGCGATGGCGGGGCCAGACGGCCATCGTTGGGACGGACATGCCGTACTTCGGCGAACCAGTAAGCGACTCGCTCCTCTTCGCTTATTCCGGGGCAAGCCTCGGCGCTCCGTCATTCGACGGATGGTACGCGATGCCACGCATCGCGGCGGCTGATTCGACCCTCGTGCTCGTGTGGGGCGAGCCAGCCGACACGAATCGTCGGAGGCTCGCCTTCGTGCCGAGCCGTCTCAGTTCGCTCTGGGCCTCGACGTTCAATCGGCGATCGGGATGGGGAAAGCCAGAGAAGTTGCTCGCGACGTCCGAAATCGGGTGGTCCTCCGGCAACCTCGTGACGTCGGTGAAGACCGGGCGGGTTCAAATGGCCGTGCCGGTGTTTTCAGAAGCCGAACGGCAGCGAAGGGTCGTCTACCTTGCGCGAGATGCCAAAGGGTGGAGACACATGCCTGTCCCTGGGACCGATGGCGCGGTGTCTTCGGCGCTCACGGAGGCGCGAGATGGCACGATCATTCTGGCGTTCGTGGCATCAGACCCATCGCTGACGCATGATGAGAATAGTCTCTTCATCACGAGCTCGTCGAACGGCGGCGCGACCTGGTTGCCGCCACAGGTCGTCACGCACGGAGGCGTTCGCGATCCTGTGGTCTTGGTTGGCTCGGACGACCGGTTGCATGTGCTCTGGCGTCAGATGGCACTGCGCGAAGACGGCGTCGACGTCATTCGTCACGTCGTATCGCTGACGCTGTCGCAGAATCGCGTGTGGTCGGACCCGTCGGACCTCCATGCTCGTCCGGGATTCTTCCGATTCACGAGCGTCGTCGACGGATGCGGCACGGTGCACGTCGTGTACGAGGATTGGCATGGCGGCGGCGAAGTTGGAGACGTCGATTATGCGGCGTTCCGCAATGGTTCGTGGACGGAGCCGGTGCACGTCTTGCCCGGATGGGTGTCCATCGATCCATTTCTCATGCTCGCAGAAAACGGCGAAATTTCGCTCTTTCTCCTTGGCCACAGGGGCACGGCCCCGAAGGGGAAGCTGGCGAATTATCAGTTGGTTCTCGAATGAGCTATCCCGCATGGCCAGCTGCCATCAATGCGAGGGAATCCAGGAGCAGTTCGGAGCTGAAACCGCGGCGAAGGAGATTCGACGGTTTCGAAAGAACGGTGCTGTCCGCTCGACGCAGGTGTTGATCGAGCACCTCGAGGCGAGTGGCGTCAGCGGTCTGACCTTGCTCGACGTTGGCGGCGGAATCGGCGCGATTCATCACGCGCTGCTCGAGCGCGGCGTCACGACGGCGACGCACGTCGACGCCTCTCCGGATTATCTCGCCGTAGCGCGCGACGAGGCAGAACGACGGAGACACGCGGATCGCGTGCGATTCGTCCAGGGTGATTTCGTCGAGATCGCTGGAACAATTCCTGCCGCCGACATCGTCACACTGGATCGCGTCATCTGCTGTTACCCGGACATGGAGACGCTTTCTGCGCGGGCCGGCGACCACACACATCGCCTCTTGGGTATCGTAATCCCAAGAGACGTCTGGTGGATGCGTGCCGCCGTGAAGGCAGTCAATGCGGTCAAGCGACTACAGCGATCGGCATTTCGGGTTTTCGTTCACGATCCTCGCCGGATCGACACAGCGCTGCGAGCACACGATCTTACCGCCGAACGGCGTGCGAGGACGCTTGCATGGGACATTGTGATCTATCGTCGAACGAGTGGATGTGACGCGGTCTGACGTCGTAGTCGTCGGTGGGGGTCCGGGAGGCACGACGCTCGCAGCCCTGCTGGGCGCGCGCGGCGTCGCGGTCACGCTCATCGAGCGGGAGACCTTTCCCCGCGACAAATTGTGCGGCGAGTTTCTCTCGTATGACGCGCTTCCGATCGTCGACCGCCTGGGAGTCGACTTGCGCGGCGCTCCACCGATCCACGGCTGCCGAGTGGTCGCCGGCCGGCGTTCATACGAGTTCGAGTTTCCTCATGCGTCGCGCGGGATCTCGCGGGTGTCGCTGGACCAGCTCCTCGTAGACGTGGCGAGTCGAAACGGTGCGGAGGTCATCACGGGTCGGTCCGTGAATTCTCTCGACGAGGTTTCGGGATCTATAACCGTCGGCGCGTGGGGTCGCTGGTGTCGGATCGACAAGGATCTCAACCGGACCTTCGTGCGCGAGCGGAGGCGTCGGAGCTTCGGGTTCAAGCGACACTATCGGGGACAGAGCAACAATGGTCTGATCAGCCTGTACTCGTTCAATCGCGGGTACATGGGGGTGACCGATGTCGAGAACGACACGGTGAACATCTGCGGACTCGTGGACGCGTCGCGACTGACGCGCCACAAGGGTCGCTGGGAGAGTTTTGTCGAGGCGCTCCGACAAGAGGAGCCGGCGGTCGAGTCGGCATTTGCGCCCTACGAGCCTGCGCAGGAAACCTTCTTGTCGTCGACGCCGGTTGTGTTTCGACCGCGGTCTCCCGTCGCCAACGGCGTGTTCATGGTCGGCGATGCATCGGGCATCGTCGATCCACTCGCCGGCAACGGGATGGCGATGGCGATTCAGTCCGCGCTCGTTCTCGCTCCGCTCTTGGTAAAGCTATTGGAGAATCCGAATTCGCGTGCGTCAATCGAGGCGGAGTATTGCTCGACACATGCCGAGCTTTTTCTGCCGCGCATTCGGTGGAGTCGCCGCGTGGCGAGGTTGCTGTCGCGACCGGCGTTGCTCGAACCTGCCTTGCGCGCGGCCCGAGGTCCTCTGGTCGGATCATTTGCCTTTGGCCGGACGCGAGGCAACCGAGACGAGTTTGCGCGGCTTGCGGAGCGGTGGTAGGCGGTGGAACGGTGAAACGGTGAACGTTCCCCCGAAGTTGAGCGCTCAACCGTTCCACCGCTCATCCGCTTCACCGCTCAATCGGCGCTCGATGCGGCGATCCGGAATGACCCATACGAGCGCCACAGCCACGAAGAGAGCACCCGACACATACTGATTCACAAACGCGAGCGGAATCGCCGCGATGTAGAAAAACGGCGAAATCTTCTCCTTGAAGCCGTGATGGACTGCCTTCGCCAACTCGGACTGTGGTCCATTGGCCGCGATCAACACGCGCTCGAGGATCAAATACGCGATCGCGCATCCGAGGAGAATGACGCCGTAGAACGCCAACGGAGTGGCGCCGAAATGATTTTCGCCCATCCACGCCGTCGCGAATGGCAACAACGAGAGCCAGAAGAGCAGATGCAGATTTGCCCACAGCGCGCCGCCGGTGATGATGCGCGTCGCGTGAAGCATGTGATGATGGTTGTTCCAGTAAATACCGAGGTAGATGAAGCTGAGCACGTAGCTCAGGAACGTCGGTACGACGTCGACCAGCGAGCGCAGTTCCGGAACGTGCGGCGGGCGGAGCTCGAGCACCATGATCGTGATCAGGATGGCCATCACGCCGTCGCTGAACGCCTCGAGACGTTGTTTGTTCATACGACCAATGTAGGGGCGCGGGCAACGCTTGTCGGGCTTCGGGCGAGTCTTCGTTACGCACGAAGACCCTCTCGCCCGCCCGGTCAGCTGCCGCGTGAGGGAGCAGGCTCTAACTCGCGCGGTCGAGCGGCAAGTCTTCGTGTGTGCTGGGTGCCGCCCGACGCAATGCGTCGCTCGACTCGGACGAGCGATCGGCAGAGTCGATGGAATCACCTCGGCGTTCCGTCGGGACCTGCGGGTAGTCGTAGAAGATGATCGGGGACGACAACATCGTGTCGCGCGCCGGCGGCGTACCAACGAGCACGGGCCATGTCCCCACGTTTCGACATGCGGCGACATCTTCGGCGAGCGATTCCGGCGGGTCGTTGAGCGAAACGAAACGTCCAGTCGGCGCGTGTAAGATCGTGTGCGCGGCGACGAGCGTACGCCGCTGCGTCACGTCGTGCGAGCCGCCGCCCCAGATCGACTGATTCCGAACGGCGACGCTGATGCGCGCGACGCCGCTGGTGAGGGGCACGACGCGAGCGTCGATGGATGCCTCGATGGACTCCCAGCTGCGGATCATCCAACCAGCGACGAATCCAGTGTCGTCGACCAACGGGTCGTGCGTCGCGCCGGGCTCGATGACAACGGGGAGCTCGTATCGCATGTCATCATGCAAATCGATGCCGGGGAGACGCATCGTGATCTCGCGCTCGCGAGCGTCCTGCCCGGCGACGTAGCCAACACCGCGGACCGTCAACGCGTCGACGACATACCCATTATCGCGCTTCAAAAGCCGGCGATCGACGACGTGGAGAAAGCGAACCGCGATCGTCAAATCGAGAGTGCCGTCGGCTTCGATGAGGCACTCGGTTCGCATCGCGCACGGGTTCTCGGGGTGTCCGGCGCTCGTGTAACCGACGGGATAGACGCCGCTCGTCGTCCGCCGCGGTTGGTGCTTGGGCGCGGTGCGACCATAGGGCCCAACGTTGCAGCCAGCGTAAAGTAGACAACGTGCGATCGCGCCAGCGGCGTCCGAGGGACGCTCCGGTTGCACGATCGGTTCGCCCGCTCTCACGTACTCGTCCACGTGCCCTCCGGTGGAAGCGCCGGCTCATGAACATGACGTCGCTGGATGTGACCGCAGCAGCGGCAGCGAGCGTTATGGGCGCAAGAATCATGCGTCCGCTAGCGGCGCGGTTGCAGCGGCACGACGTCGGCGATGTCAATGTGAAAACACTCGTGTAGTGCGACGCGCGCCGCATGGTACCCACACATGCCGTGAACGCCGCCGCCAGGCGGAGTCGACGATGAGCAGAGATAGACGCCGCGCAGCGACGTCGCATACGGATCGAGCCGCGTGACCGGACGAAAGAAGAGCTGTCGAAGTGTGTTCGCGCCCTGGCCGATGTCGCCGCCAACAATGTTGGGATCGTAGTGCTCTAACTGCTGAGTGTTCATCGTGTGCCGCGCGACGACGCAGTCGCGGAAACCCGGCGCAAAGCGCTCGATCTGGGCTTCGATCATCGGCAGCATGTCGACTGTCGAGCCATGCGGCACGTGGCAGTATCCCCACAGCGTGGCGCTCCCAGCGGGGGCACGCGCAGGATCGAACGCACTCGGCTGTGCAATGAGCACCGTCGGACTCTGCGGATGCTCTCCGCGCGCTACGAGCCCGTCGTTGCGTTCGATCGCGTCGAGGTCGCCGACGAGGTGCAGTGTCCCGGCGTCGCCGCATTCAGAGGAGCGCCACGAAACCGGACGTGACAACGCCCAGTCGACCTTGAAGATCCCGGGACCGTATCGAAAGCGACCGAGCGCGCGAGTGTACCGGCGAGACAACGCGTCGCCCGCGATGCGCAGGAGTTGGCGAGGCGTGACGTCGAGCAACGTCGCGCGGGCGGGTGGAAGGTCGCGCAGCGATGTGATCGTCTGCCCGACGACGATCTCGCCGCCTGATTCGCGAAAGCACGCTGCGAGCGCATCGGAGATTGCGCACGATCCGCCACGTGCAAACGGCCACCCGTCGACGTGCGCCAACGCGGTGAGAATCAAACCAAAGGCCGCGGTCCCGCGACGTGCGAGTGGCTGCAGTGCGTGCGCAGCAACGCCGCCGAGTAGGGCGCGGGTCTCGGATCGCTCGAACTTTCGGCGAAGCAGATGTGTCGCCGATTGCAAACCGTTCCGTCCGAACCGCGCAAGACGCAGCGGATGCGTCGGCCACTGCAGCGGAGCCAGCAAGTCGGTCGCGAAGTCGTCCCAATGAGCCGCGAGTGGGGCAATCAATGAACGATATGCATCCTCGTCGGTGCCGAGCTCACGTGCAGTTGCGTCGAGATCGCGACGAAGCAGAGCCGGCGGTCGATCGTCGAGCGGATGCGCAAGCGCGATCGGCGGCTCGATCCACTCGAGGCCGTGCTGCGCAAGTGGAAGGGCCGAGAGAATCGGTGACGCGGCTGCCATCGCGTGAACGGCAGAGCAGACGTCGTGAGCAAACTCTGGAAGCGTCAGCGCCTGCGTCCGTGTACCGCCGCCGATCGTCGGCGCACCCTCGATGACGAGCACGGAGAGACCGGCGCGCGCGAGCACAACCGCGGCGGTGAGACCGTTCGGACCGGATCCAACAACGACCGCGTCGTGCCGCGCCATGTGTGTAGTATAGAACGCACGTTCATTCGATGACGCGGCGAGCCCGTGGCAAATCCCCTGCGTTCCTCGCCTCAGATGAAATGGTCCTGGAAGATCGGACGCGTCGGGGGCATCGACATGCGCGTCCACGCGACGTTCGTGCTTCTGCTCGCGTGGTTGGCGCTCGTCTTTTATCGAAGCACCGGCACGTCTGCGGGCGCCGCGCGCGGCCTTCTGTTCACCTTGGCGCTGTTCGCGTCCGTTCTGCTGCATGAGCTCGGACACGCGTTTGCGGCACGTCGCTTCGGCGTGAAGACGCGCGATATCACGCTGCTTCCCATCGGCGGTGTCTCGCGACTGGAGACCATCCCCAACAAGCCGAAGCAAGAGCTCGCGATCGCGCTGGCCGGGCCAGCCGTCACGCTGGCGATCATCATCGTGCTCGCCATCACCCTTCGTGTACTTGGCATACCCGCAACGGTCGGCACGCAGTCCGGCGCAGTCATGGGTGGCGCCTCGTTTCTCGTCCAACTGATGTGGGTGAACGGATGGCTGCTCGTCTTCAACCTGCTGCCAGCGTTTCCGATGGACGGCGGTCGCGTGTTGCGCGCGGCGCTGGCGCTCCGCCAGGACTACGTGAGCGCAACGGAGACGGCGGCACGCATCGGACGGGGATTCGCCATCCTCTTCGGCATTGTAGGATTCTTCTATAATCCGCTCCTTGTCTTGATCGCGCTTTTCGTGTGGGTAGGCGCAACGGCCGAGTCGATGGCGGCGCGCGAGCGTGCGGTGTTGAGTGGAGTCGCGGTGGAACGTCTGATGATTCGCGACGTCCGCACACTCCAGCCGAGTGACTCGCTCAACGCCGCGCTCAAGCACATTCTGGAGGGATTCCAACACGATTTTCCCGTCGTTCAAGACGGTCACGTTGTCGGCATCCTCACGCGGTCAATGCTCTTGCAAGGATTAGCGCGGCAGGGCGCCGAGTCGACCGTGGCTGAATCGATGGAGACCTCGTTCCGCACGACGGTGGAAACCGAGCCGGTAGACCAAGCGCTGGCGCGTTTGCGCGAGTGCCGCTGTCAGACGCTTCCGGTCTTGAGTGAGGATCGACTGCGTGGCGTGCTCACGTCGGAAAACGTCGCCGAGTTCGTGATGATCGAAGCTGCACGGAATGCGGGAGCGAGGGGCGACGGCCAAGGGCCGGTCGATAGAGCGGCATAGCCTCGACCAGCAAGGCCGCCTGCAAGCTTAGCCGCCGCTCGTGCGTTCCACCGTTCCACTGCTCCACCGTTCCACCGTGTGACCACCCCACCGTGCCACCGCCACAAGCACGATGACGAGCGTTGCAATCGCCAACAGCAGCGTCCACCAGCTCGGCGAGATCGCACCGGGCATCACGATCCAGAGCGCATCGAGGTAATGCACCGCGAGGAGCACGAGGCTGACCATTGCGACGACCGCGAAGCTTCGACGCGCCTCGCGAACGAGTAGCACCAAGAACGGAAAGACGAATCCCGCGAACAGAAGCGCCACCGCAAGGCCACCCCACCCGCCACGCGTCCGCGCAACGTACCACGTGACCTCCCTCGGCAAACCGCCGCTCCAGATCACGATGTATTGCGCAAATCCCGTGTAGAGCCAGAACAGGATGAACGTCAGCAGGAGCTTGCCGAGCGAATCGAGATCGTCGGCCGAGATCAGCGAGAACGCGTGACGGTTCGCGTCCTTCCATGCGAGAAGTGCAAGCAAGGCGAGCGCGCCAACCATGCCGCCGGCGAACCACACGACGCCGTAGATCGTCGAAGACCAGTCGGGCGTCACCGACATCATCCAGTCGAACGACGCGAATGTCGTCGTCAAACCGAGAACCATCAATCCGACGACGGAAACGCGACGATACCGATCCGTCGCGCGCACCACGTCTCCTGCCGTCGCGATGCGATCGGCCGCGCCGAGAGCGCTCGCGATCCACAGCCACGCCGTCCAGTAGATGACGAATCGAACGACGAAGAACGGAACGTTGAGGTAGCGACGGATGTCGGACGCGGGCTCGGATCCATACACCCATGGAAACACGGCGGGCAACGCGAGCAGCAGCAGAAGCCCGAGGCCCGCGAGCAACGGCAACACGCGTAGTACGCGAGTCGCGTGTGGTCGAAACGGCCGGAACCACGTTGCCGTCGTGAGATGCGCGATCATCGTCATCGCGAGCACGCCGAGCACGACGCTGAGCACCGCGACGTAGGTGACGAGAAATGCGAGAGCAGCGTCGCGAGGACTTCGCACCGCACCGGCGATCGTTTCCACAATGCTCACGACGAGCAGTGCAACCGCGGCGTTCCTGAACCAACTCCGGCGGAGCGCCATCAGCGTATCCCGGTCAGCTTCAAAAGCTCTCTCACACTCACACCGGCGGCGTGCAGCGAATCGACGCGGTGAAGGTCCGCTGCTCTCGCAGAATCCGCTATTGCAGGTGCGGTCAATGGCTGTGTGGGGAGCGAACGCACATACGCGACAACAGCCCAGCGTGTCTCGGGCGGCATCTGCCAACCATACGGCGGCATCTGGCCGAAGCCGTTCGTGATGACGGCGAAGATCGTTCCGACGGACGTTGTGTCTATCGGCTTCGAGCGAAGCGACGGCGGACGCTTCCGCACGAGATTGGGCGCGATGGACCCGCCGCCGAATCCGGCGATGCCGTGACACGGGGCGCACGAGATTCCGAACTGTCTTGCGCCAACTGCTCGTAGCCGGTCGTCGATCGTCACGGGGATGTCGGTGACGAACGCGGTATCGGAGCGGCCAGAGAAAAACGCGAGCGATCGCAGGGGGGTCTGCGTCGCGTAGGCTGGTGGCCGAGCGATCGTGTGTGCGGGCGGCGGTTGCAGCACAGCTCCGTTTGCGAAGAACTGACTTCGGCCATATGCGTCATATCGTTGTTGCACGCGCATACGCTCGAAGTCGCGCGCTTCGCGCACGTCGGCGTGTGGTCGACATCCGACGATCGCGATCATCGTCACGAACAGACGAGACACTCGCATCAGGCGGAGCCCGGCACGCGAACGACGCGCAGCGGTTTGAGCGCCTCGAGTGCTCTTGGCGTGAGATCGCCGCTACCGCGCGCGTCGGTCGCGTCGACCGCGATCCAGAAACGATCGATCGACGCGCGCTCGAACCCGTTGATCTCGAACATCGGATGCCAAGGCTGGGGCAGTCGGAGCAATGCGAACAATCCGACGAATGCCGCAGTCGCCGCCGCGAGGATTGTGCCCTCGAACGTGGGGATGAAGAATGCGGGGGCTGCGTGGGCGGGACGTCCGCCGATGTTGAGCGGGTAAGAAACAGCGTTTGTGTACCACTGAATCCAGTAGCCGATGAGTCCACCGGCGAAACCAGCGAGCAACACGAGCGGTGGAAGCACAGAGGGCGATTCAGGCAAAACGGCTTCGATGCGTGGAACGGGATACGGTGTATACGTCTCGATCTTCGAGTAGCCCTGACCCCGTAGGATGGCGACCGCGCCGGCGAAATGCCGTTCGCTCGAGAATTCCGCCGCGTAGGCGCCCGACGGCCAGCGCGTGTCACGCATGCGGCAGCCCCAGCTCGCGTCCGTCATTAGCCTTGAGATCGTGGCGCAGTCGTTTCACTTCGCTAATGGCGACGAACGGAACGAAGCGGACGAAGAGCAGGAACAACAGACCGAATTGACCGAGACTGCCGAAGAGGAGACCGAAATCGACCCACGTCGGCCGGTACAGGTGCCAGCTCGACGCCAGAAAGCTGCGATCGAGCGACGTGACGATGATGATGAAACGCTCGAGCCACATGCCGATGAGAATCGCGGCGCCGGCGGCGAAGAGAACGCCCACGCTCGTTCGGAATCGCTTCCACCAGAAGATCTGCGGCACGATCACGTTGCAGGTGATCATGATCCAGTAGAACACGGCATACGCGCCGCGAGGTCGCTCGACGAAATACGTGAAGCGCTCGCTCGGATCCTGGCTGTACCAGCTCACGAACAGCTCGACGACGTACGCGTACGTGAGCAGGAGCGCCATGACGAGCGTGAGCTTGGCCATTGCATCGAGATGGCGCTTCGTGATGATGTGCTCCAACCCGTACGCCCAGCGCAGCGGCAGGATCAGCAGCAGCACCATCGCGAAGCCGGAATAGATTGCGCCGACCACGAAGTACGGAGGGAAAATCGTGGAGTGCCAGCCTGGTAATTGCGCGATCGAAAAGTCCAGACTGACGACGCTGTGCACCGACACGACAAGCGGCGTGGCCAGACCAGCGAGCAGCACCATCGCGATGCGATGCTGTCGCCACGCCGTGTTCGACCCGCGCCAACCAAGCGCGAAGATGCCATACACGCGACGTCTAAAAGTGGAAGCCGCGTGGTCGCGCGCGGTGGCGAGATCGGGAACGAGTCCGGCGTACCAGAACAAAATCGACACGGTCAAATACGTCGTGACTGCGGCGATGTCCCACGGCAACGCGCTCTTGAAGTTCGGCCAGACGCCCATCGTCGCTGGATATGGGATGAGCCAGTAGAAGAACCAGGGCCGTCCCAGATGCAAAATCGGAAAAAGCCCAGCGTTCATCAGCGCGAAGATCGTCATCGCCTCGGCGACACGGTTGATGGAGGCGCGCCAGTGCTGGTTCAGGAGCAGAAGAAACGCCGAGATGAACGTGCCGGCGTGACCGATTCCGATCCACCAGACGAAGTTCGTGATCGCGAACGCCCACGCGACAGGAATGTTGTTGCCCCAGGTACCGATGCCCTTGGCAATCGTGTACGTGATGGTGAATGCGAACAGGAGGGTGCCGAGCGCGGACAGGACGAAGAGCGTCCACCAAGTGCGACCTACGCCTCGCAGCGGCGCAAGGAGTGTGTCGGTCAGCGCGCGATCGCTGCCGTCGAACTGGAGAACGTCCCACTCCGGCGGGGGAGGGAAGGCGGTGTCCTCGGGGGGGCGAGGCGGTTCGAGTCTAGCGGGCGCCGCCATCATGCTTCGCCCCAGCGATTTCAGAATTGGTATTGCGGATCCGTGCGAGATACCGCACACGTGGCTCGGTGCCGAGGTCGTCGAGCGCGGCGTAAGAGCGCGGTTGTTCGCGACGACGTACCATCTCGGAGTCGGGCTCGTTCAACGAGCCGAACACGATGGCATTCGTCGGACACGCCTGCTGACACGCGGTGCGCACATCCGTTCCGCGCAGCGGTCGATCCTCGCGCCCGGCCGCGATGCCGGCTTCGCGAATGCGTTGCACGCAGAAGGTGCATTTCTCCATCACGCCGCGCTCGCGCACGGTGACATTCGGGTTCTTCGCCATCATCTCCGTGTCGGAGAGATGTTTGTTGTAGTCGAACCAGTTGAAGCGCCGCACCTTGTACGGGCAGTTGTTCGAGCAGAACCGCGTGCCGACACAGCGGTTGTAGACCATCTCGTTCAGGCCGTCGTTGCTGTGGGTCGTCGCTTGCACCGGGCATACGTACTCGCAGGGTGCTTTCTCGCAATGCTGACAGAGCATCGGCTGTAGCAACGCTTCGACTTCGGTCTCACGCTGGGCGAAATACCGGTCGATGCGCAGCCACTGCATCTCGCGAGCATTGCGCACCTCACTGGCGCCGACGATCGGAATGTTGTTCTCGGCCTGACAGGCAACGACGCAGCCGCCGCATCCGATACAGGTGGCAAGGTCGATCGTCATTGCCCACTGTGTGGCCGAGCGTTCGCTCGCCGGGATCTCTGGATAGAGCGAGAGAGCTCGACCGGGGCGACGGCCGACGCGCGACGGCGCGGCGCGATATTCGTCGAGCGTCGCGTGGCGCACGGGCTCGCGGACCTCCATCGTCTCCTGCGTTTGCGCCAACGCAAGCGCCGATGTCTTCGATGAAACTGTGATCGCAACGTCCGACAGGAAGCGAACGCCGGTCGACGGCCACAGGTCGTACGCATTGGCTCCGACGCCGCGCGCGAGCGACTCCGCGCCCGCGCGGCCATAGCCGAAGTGGACGGTGACGGTGTCGTCGGCGTGACCGGGGACGATCAGGGCGGGAAGCTCGATGTGGCGCGCGTTCGATGTCAGCGCAATGTGAACGCCATTGCCAACGCCGAGGCGACGGGCGGTCGTTGGACTGAGGAGCGCTGCGTTGTTCCACGTGAGCTGGGTGAGCGGTGCAGGGAGCTCTTGCAACCAGCCGTTGTTGGCGAAGGAGCCGTCGTGAACTTTGGGGTCTGCGACGAAGAGAACGTCGATCGGGTTGGACGTCGCCGCGACCCTCGACCCTGGACCCTCGACCGTGGACCCTCGACCCTCGCTCTCAGCGCGCGCGAACTGAGTGCCGGCGACAAACCCGCGCTGCAATGCATCGCCCCACGCGGCTTCAGCGTTACCGCGGCGCTTCCACGACGAGCGAAGCAAGTCGTACGAACCAACCAACCCCATTCCGGCGAGCGCGGCATACACTTCGGCAGACGTCGTCGATCGGTAGAGTGGATTGACCAACGGTTGAACGATCGAGACGGTTCCGTCATATGCGCGCGTGTCGCCCCACGACTCGAGATAGTGCGACATCGGCACGAACCAGCGGACGTCACGCGCGGTCTCATTCTCGTACAGTCCGACATACCCGCTGTTGGGTACGGAGCGCAGCAGCACCGAGAAATCGAACGGAGCGGGCGTCGCGTAGGAGGGATTGCCGCCGACGATGATCAGCGTATCGACCGCTCGCGTGCGCAGCGCGGCCACCAGCTCGGTGAGCGAATGCACTGGTACATGTTCGCCGATCAGTGGCGTGGGTGCGCGCCACGTGATGCGACTCGTCGCGCCGATGGCATCGTTGATCGAATCAGCCAGAGCGCGGACGCTGTTCGATTGATGCTCGCCCGCGATCACGACGCTTCGACCCGCGTGAGCGCGGAGATCGCGCGCCATCGCGGCGAGCCAGGGCGGACCAGCAGTGCCGCCGTTGAGCGCCGACTGCAACGAACGCGCGATGCCAGCAACGTCACTCGGTCGCACGGCGAAGCGATGGTCGGCCGCCGCACCCGTCGGCGTAAATCCCGACTCGATCGTGTAGAGCCGGTTCATCGCATCCGTGGGCTGCGCGAGACGTCTCTTATCCGCGAACTGTCGAGCGTAGCGAAGATGAAACGGGCCGCTCGACAGAAAATCCGCATCGAGTGCGACGATGACGTCGGCCGCGGAGATATCGTAGTGCGTAACGATGCCATGCGCTCCGCGATCGCCCACCAACGGCGCATACATATAGATGTGGGCGTCTGGGTGCGACTCGATCACACGCGCGAGCAACTCTTCGTCGAGCAACGATGACGTCGGCTCGATGAGGACATGCAGTCCCGCGCCGCGCGCGCCGACGCGCGGGCGCAGCGCTGCGGGCGCAAGCTGCGCAGCAAGCACTTCCCACGACGTGGGGGTCGACTGCGAGCGCGCAAAGCGCGCGCGATCCGGATCGTACAACTGCAGCAGCGACGCCTGCTCGAGCGGACCCGATGCGCCGAGGCTCGCGGGATGCTCCGGGTTCCCCTCGATCTTTGTCGGGCGGCCGCTGTGACTCTCGACGATGAGCCCAGTCGCGACGCCGTCGAGCGACATCGCAGTGGCGTAATACTCACCGACCCCAGGTGTCAGCTCCGGCCGATTGTCGACGTACGGCAGAATATGCTCGGCCGGCATGCGCGTGCATCCGTCCAGCCCGGCGAGTGCGAGGCTCGCTCCGGCGAGGTGGATGAATTCGCGCCGGCTGAGCGCAAGGTCGCGATGAGACCGTGGTCTGTCGCTCATCATGTCATCGGTGACACGTCGAGCAGTTCGTCAGGCTCTGCACGTGATAGTCGTGCGCGAGTCGCACGCGCAGAGAGTCATTGGCAGGGCCTCGATGCGCGGCGTCCCACCCGATCGCGGTGATCTCGGAGCGTGGTCGAACGTGTGAGACTGGATTGCGGTGGCAGTCGAGACACCAGCCCATCGACATCGACGACGCTTGTGCGACTTGACCCATCTGATCCACACGGCCGTGACAGGACTCGCAGCCAATACCCTTGGCGAGATGAATCGAGTGATTGAAGAACACAAAATCGGGCAGCGCGTTCACCCGTCGCCACGCGATCGGCTTGTTCGATGTCAGACTGGCCCGAATAGGCGCGAGCGGCGCGCTCGCGAGCAAAACGGAATTGTGACACCCAACACACGCCGCCGTCGGCGGCAATCCGGCACTGGCCGCGAGCTCGGCGGTGGCATGACAGTACCTGCAGTCGACGCGCAACGCGTGCGAGTGGATCCGATGATCGAACGGCACGGGCTGCGTGATCTGCGCGTGCTCGCCGGTCGCGTACGACGTGCGCACCCAAAGCATCAGGCCCGCGGGAACACCGGCCGCGAGCAGAACGAGAGCGAGCAGGCTTCCTCTGGCCACACCATTTGTCCATCGCGGAAAGAGCGCTGGCATTAACCGAAGGAGCGAACCACTAACAAAGGACCGTAGATCCTTCGGCGCTGGAGCGCCGGAGGATGACAGCGGAGCGCCGGCTGCACGAATCGGTCCGAACCGCGGACGTCACTTGAGACTTTGTAAATACGTCGCAAGCGCGCGGAGCTCGGGGCCTGTGTAAGTTCGGAGCGTCGGCATTCGTGTACCGGGCTTGAGCGCTTGCGGATTCGCGATCCAACCCTCGAGGTCGCCCAGCGAATTCGGCCGAGTTCCCGCTGCGATCGTCATGCGGCTTCCGACGTGCGTGAGATCGGGCCCGACGTCGGCGCGCGCGTTCGTGCCGCGCACTGTGTGGCAGAGAGCGCACTCCGTCGTGACGAACAGTTGTCGTCCGGCCGTCGTCGCCGAGTCAGTCGGAGTAGCTGCGTCGGCGGACTGGAGCGCGGTCCAGGCTCGATATGCGTCGTCACTTTCAGCGACGACCGTAAACGCCATATGAGCGTGTTGCTGGCCGCAGTATTCGGAGCACGCGCCGCCATAGGTTCCTGTTCGCCGCGCATGCAGCCGCAGATCAGTGATGTGGCCTGGAATCGCGTCGAGCTTTCCTTGGAGCTGCGGCACCCAGAACGAATGGATCACGTCGCTCGACGTGAGCAGGACGCGAACGGGTCGATCGACGGGAACGTGAATCTCGTTCGCCGTGCGAAATGCTGGACGCCCGTCGGCCCCGAGGTACTCGGCCCGCCACCACCATTGATGTCCCGTCACACGGATGGTGACTGCCGGCGGCGTCGGGGAGAACTGGCGCATTGCACCGAGCGCGACGACGAACAGGGCGACGAGCACAGCTCCTGGCAGAATTGCACCGCCCCAGACGACGAAACGATCACGCGGCTGACTCATGTCCACGGCTGTCGCCTCGCGGCGCCGATTCCGAAAGACAGCTACGAGCATCGTCAGGATGACGCCACCGAAGATGAGGGTGGAGAGCAGGATCATGAACCACGTCAGCGTCGTGATCCGCGCGGCGGCATCGCTCGATCTCGAGAAAACCGACAGCGGCGTCTGGCTCATTGCCGTGCGTAGAGATAGGCGGCGATGTCGCGCGCCTGCGCTTGGCTGAGGCCGAGGTTCGGCATCGCAGTCTGTGGAGAGATCGACGGCGCGTCTTCGATCCAACGCGTGATGTTGTCAGGCGTATTGGGCAACACTCCTGCGATGACGGCGCGCGACGCGACACCCGAGAGCGCCGGTCCCACTTGCCCGCGAGCGCCGGGAATTCCGTTGATCACATGACAGGCGCCACAACCGACGGCGACGATTTGCTCGCGTCCGCGCTCGACATTGCCTCCGGGCACGACGTGTTCGGGCGCACGTGAACACGCTGTGAGAGGAGCAAGGGCGACAGCGAACACCAGGCAATTCTTCATCGCACCTGATTGCATACGTTCACGACCAAGGCTGGTATGGCGAAGAGGACAATCGCCGACGCGAAAATCACGCTCGCGAAGACCCCGCCGAGGGACATGAATTCCGCACGGCCAACGGCGACGTCCGACGCTCCGCTTCGCGTGCGACGATAGTTGTCGATCGCAACGACGAGTCCGGCGAGCGCAATGAGAAGACAGACGCCGCAGAGGATCAAGTTGACCACGCGCGCCAGAGCTGGGTTCGCGCTCGGATAAATCCCGGGGCGAGCCTCGCACAACTTCGCGGACGTGACGAATCCAACGCCTTCTGCCGCGACCCACGCGAGTGGCGCAGCCAGCACGCCGATCCACAATCGCGTCTCGAACGAAGTGCCGGCAGTCACATCCACCTCGGCGAGAGATACAGCGACGTGAGAATCACGAGCCAAACGCCGTCGACGAAATGCCAGTAGAGTGCGACGTTGGTGGTCGCAGCCGAGCGGGTCGTTTGCTGGGATCGTCGCTGCCTCACCAATGCCCAGACGAGACAGAGGATCCCGAAAGCGACGTGTGTTCCGTGAAGACCGGTGATCGTGTAGAAGATCGAACCGTATGTATTCTGCGTCGGACCGAGCGTCGCGAGCTTCTCGATGTACTCCTTCGTCTGAAGGCCGAGAAAGACGAGACCGAGCATCACTGCTCCGACGACTCCGATCGCGTAGCGCCGGCGATCGCCGCGCGCGAGTCCGCGTTCGCCGTACACGAGAACGACGCTGCTCGACAGCAGGGCAGCCGTCATGGTCAGCGGCCACTGAAGCGTCGGCTTTGCCACGCCCGGGGGTGGCCACGACATACTCGACATCCCGAGAAAGAAGTACGTCGCGATCAACGTCGCGAAGAGCGCAGCTTCGTTGAAGAGGAAGAGCAGCATTCCCCACCACGCGACGTCCGCGCGCTGCCCAACGCGTTCGCTCGCTGCGTCGAGCAACTGCGCGCCCGCCCGCCAATCGATGCCGCTCATGCGTCGACCTCGGCGACGTGCGCCGTCGTTGGCCACAGCCAACGCGCGAGACACCACAGCGAGACCGCGGCGCCGATCCCTGCCCAGAGATAGGAGTGGACGAGCAAAGCCGAAAACGCGAGCAGCAGACTGAACGCGATCACGACGGACCAGAGATTCTCCCGCGGCAGTGTAACGGGGCGTTGAAAGGATGCGTCGAGCGCCGACGTCACCGGTGTCAGGCGCGCAGCATCGTACGCGGGCCCGATCGCATACCCGTCATCCCAGAGCGGCGACTGACTCGTGACGACAGGGATATGAGCAAAGTTGAAATGCTCAGGCGGCGACTCGGCGAGCCACTCCAGCGTCCCAGCTCCCCACGGGTTGTTCCCGGCGGGTATGCGGCGACGGCGGCTGTACAGGAGATTCCAGGCGGTGAGGATGATGCCGACGGCAAACACGTACGTGCCGATC
>Ga0126377_10000343_pt1 | contig 27806 bp, 22 predicted proteins | sample PanSoiMetPlot_22_FD_92647 | JGI IMG/M metagenome (GOLD analysis project Ga0126377, IMG submission 92647) | Tropical forest soil microbial communities from Panama - MetaG Plot_22 | ecosystem: Environmental > Terrestrial > Soil > Tropical forest > Bulk soil | place: Panama | collected 2016-02-17 | reverse complement strand
GCTGGTGATGACCGAGGAGGAAAAGCTCCTGACCGCATATCACGAGGGCGGCCACGCCATCGTTGCCCTGAACGTGCAGGCGACCGATCCGGTACACAAGGCGACCATCATTCCGCGCGGCCGCGCGTTGGGCATGGTCATGCAGCTACCTGAGCGCGACAAGCTCTCCATGAGTCTCGAGCAGATGACTTCGCGATTGGCCATCATGATGGGCGGCCGCGTGGCCGAGGAGCTGGTGTTCGGCAGGCAGAAGGTCACTTCAGGTGCTGCTTCCGACATCGAGCAAGCGACCAAACTAGCGCGCATGATGGTGACGCGCTGGGGTCTGTCGGAGACGCTCGGCACCGTCGCCTATGGCGAGAACCAGGACGAGGTATTCCTCGGTTACCAGGTGGCCCGCCAGCAGAACGTCTCGGAGGAGACGAGTCGCAAGATCGACGGTGAGATCAAACGCCTGGTCGAGGCCGGCTACGCCGAAGCGCAGCACATTCTCGAGGAGAAGCGCGGTGACCTCGAAACTCTGGCCAAGGCGCTGCTCGAATTCGAGACGCTGACCGGCGACGAGATTAAGGATCTGCTCGCCGGCAAGCGGCCCTCGCGCGAATCCGTGATCGAGCCTGCGACCCCCCGTGGTTCGGCCGTGCCTCCCGCCGGTAAGCCGCGGCCACGCCCCGAGACGGGAGGCCTCGAGCCGCAGCCGCAGGCTTGAGTCCTTCACGGCGCGACCGCGCCACGTTCCGCCACTAGTCTCAATCTATCGTCGCGCTCGCAGAAGCGCGCGCGTGCGTAGCGCTTGAGTCGACCATGCCACGCGAATGTCTACCGGCGCGTGTCAACCGCAATTGACGGCGGCGCCTCGTGACTCATGAACACCGGCTGCAGCGTGTGTGATTTGAATTGCCAGCCCCCGTCCGCGTCCAGCACGCATTCGCTGATCAAGTCCGCGATCAGCATTGGCGGCTTTGTTTGCGGCGCTGGCGGGCGTACGGCGGCCCCGTAGAAGCTGACAATGCCGAACACTTTCGCGCGCGTTCCATCGCTCGACTCGACGAACAGATTATTGATGAGATGCCGCGTGGTCTTCACGCTGCTGATAGCGGTAAGAGCCTGGCGTTCACGCCAGGCATAAAATTCTCGGATTCTATCACGACCTTCGAAGCGGTTGTGACCAACCGACATGACGCCGTCCGGCGCATAAAACTCGTGTGCGTGCCGACCGCCATTGCAATCCACCTCGTGCCAATATCGCGCCTCTAGGTGATATAGAGCGTGCCAAACACTGAGCTCCTCGCGCGTGTCCATAGTGCGTCTCCTGTCGCGCCGGGCCGATTGGGCTCAATTTCCTCGCGACCTATCCCTTCATCGCCGCCTTGATCGCGGCCACGTCCCCTCCGGCTTTGGCGGCCGCAATGATTTTTGCTTCGCGCGCGGCAACCCCGTTGAGCGCCGCTTGCATGGACTCGATCTTGTCGGTTGGAACGACCACCGCGCCATGGCGATCCGCGTGGATGAGATCGCCGCTCTTGGCCGCCATCCCGTGCACAGTCACGTCGACTCCGAAGTCGACGACGTGGACATAGGCGTGGGAAGGAACGATCGAGCCGGCCAGCATCTGGAAGCCCGGCGCGATCATCGGAATGTCGCGCACCGATCCGTTAGTGACCACGCCGAGACAACCGAGCGCCTTGTGCACGTTCGACTGCACCTCGCCCCAGAATGCGCCATAGCCGACGTGCTCGCCATCGAGGTCCTCCATCACCATGATGCTGGGCTGCGGCGGACCTGCGACATAATCGAGGTAATCGAACCGCTTCTGCATATAGCTGCCCTGTCCGAGCGGCACCGCGTCCTTCGCTTTGAACGTCACTGTTTTGGCGAAGCCGACAATCGGCGGGAGCTCGGGAAACGGGCAATGTAGGTGTTTGACCGTGTAGCCAAAACCGCGGCGCTTCGGCGCAACGATCTCGATCAGGTTGCAAACCGTGGGGGTATCGATCGATTGCAGAAAATCGAGATGGGTTCGGGTCGGTACAGTCATTCGCTTTCCCCTGGAGCTGATGAAAGTCAAACCCTAAGGCGTCCCGCGTCGATACGCGAGCGTTGCAATTAGCGCCATCGCCGCCAGCATGGCCAATACCATGGCGATCGTTGCTGGCCATCCGTCCCAGTCCCAGGCCAGCCCCGGCAGAAACGCGCCCATGCTGCCGCCCGCATAGAACGAGGTCACGTAAAGGCCGACGGCAGAAGAGCGCCCTTCCTTGGCGATTTCGGTCACGTAGCCGGTGAGATCGTCTGGCGCCATGCGCTGCCGCCGATTCTCATTGGGTCATCGCCCTCCGCACTCCGGCAAGGGTCTCCTCCGGGGTGTTGGACGCATCGATCCGCGTCCAGTTCAGGGCACCAAGATCGTAACCCTCTTGGCGCCGGGCGACGACGGCATCGGCGTCGGAGGCATCGCGGCTGCGCCTCGCGAGGCGGGCAATGCGCTTGCCGAGGTCGGCCTCGAGGAAAAGCCCATGGAAGGACACGCCGAGGATTTCGGCGGATGCCACCGCCGCAGCGCGTTCCTGCGGCGTCGCGAACACCGCGTCGAGGATCGCGGAGTGGCCGGCTGCGACCGCGCGGCGCGCCTTGTCAATGATGGCGGCGTAGACCCTCGCCGTCACCGCCGGCGAATAGGCATCCTGCGGCAACTTGTCGTGCTCGTGCTTGCCGAACAGCGTCTTGCGCTCGACGTCGGAGCGCAACACCACCGCGCCTGGCGCCGGCGCAAGTTCCGGCGCCAGCGCGTAAGCGAGCGCCGTTTTGCCCGTGCCGGAGAGCCCTCCGACCGCGACCAGACGAGGCGACTTCGGTTCAATGAACCGTCGCGCGAAATCGAAATACGCGCGCGCTCTCTGCGTGATCGCGGCTGTCTGATCGGATGCAGCATGCTCAAGTCGCGCGGCCGTCACCTTGGCGCGGATCGCGGCGCGCATGGACAGGAACAGCGGGAGACTTGCGAGCGCATCGAGATCTTCGATGCGCTTGGTCTCGACGAGGTAACGGTTGAAGACGGTGTTGGCCGAGGGATTGAGCCTGCGCTCGACCAGATCCATGAGCAGGAAGGCGAGATCGTACAACACGTCGCCCGACGCGATGAGCGGGCTGAACTCGATGGCGTCGAATGGCACCGGCCGTCCATCGAGAAGGACGATGTTGCCGAGATGCAGGTCGCCATGGAGGCGCCGAATCAGGCCTCGGTCTCCGCGTGCGACGAGGAGCGGGCGAAGGCCGGCATGGGCGGCGTGGCTCCGCTTCGCCAGCGCCTCAACCTCCGCCGACGGGAAGAGATCGGGACGCTCGCACAATGCGGCGTCGTTTTGTTCGATATAATCGGCGAGGGCGGTGATCCACGGCTCAGCTTCGACCGCGCTGGCGCGGGCGTGAAGCGTCGCCACCGCGCGGCCGAGGGCATCCGCGAGCATCGCATCGATTTTGCCCGCCTGCGCCAGCCGGTCGAGCGTCGCATTCTCATCGAAACGGTGCATTTCGAGCGCCCATTCGACCGGCGTGCCCGCGCCATCGAGCTTGAGCCGCCCGTCGTTCTCGCGCGTGATCGCCACCACGCGGCGATAGATGTCGTGCGCGACCTTGCGATTGATCGCAAGCTCGGCCTCGCAGGCGGCTTTACGTTTGGCGAGGGTCGAATAGTCCAGGAAGGGAAAGCGTACCGCGCGCTTGATTTTGAAGGCACGCTCGCCGGCGAGAAACACCGAGGCCGCGTGGGTATCGACGCGCTGGACCGCGCCGCCGCCATGGGTTGCGGCGTCGGCGAGGAACGCAAAGACCTCCTGCTGACATTGGCCCTCATTCATGCTCGGCGTCCCCTTGCGCCATCGTCGACTTCGCGTTGGCATGGTCTCGCGTCGAGCCGTGTCAACCTCGACACAGTCGAATTGTTCATCATGCTATGCTGTTTCTCATCGCCCCGCCCCGACCGAGGTCCGTCATGACGCAATTGCCGCACGTGCTCAAGCGCATCCGGCTCAACCTCGCCCGCGCAACGTGAGGCGGCGTGCGCCGGGTCACCGTTGGCTCTATGGTTGCTGCCGTCAGCTCCCGCGATTTGCCCGCGTTGCGCGCTTGCTGCATGGTGTAAAACGAGCGGCAGGGCTATGGGAGACGCGTGATGCGCGCCAATGAGGCTACGAGGACGGCCGCTGAAGTTCTGATCGACCAACTGGTCGTGCACGGGGCGAAGCACGTATTCTGCGTACCCGGCGAGAGCTATATCGCGGCGCTCGATGCATTTTACGACCGCGATATCGCGATTACGGCTTGCCGTCACGAGAGTAGCGCCGCGATCATGGCGGAAGCCTGCGGCAAGGCAACGGGGCGGCCGGGCATCTGCTTCGTCACGCGGGGTCCCGGCGCTACCAATGCGGCGGCGGGACTGCACATTGCGCGACAGGATTCGACGCCGCTCATTTTGTTTGTCGGGCAGATTGGGCGCGAGATGCGCGAGCGCGAGGCCTTCCAGGAACTCGATTACCGTGCGGTGTTCGGATCGATCGCCAAGTGGACGACCGAGATCGACGATCCTGCCCGCATCCCCGAGCTTATTTCGCGCGCCTTCTACGTCGCCGCCGGCGGCCGGCCGGGGCCGGTCGTAATCGCATTGCCCGAGGACATGCTGGTCGAGCGCCTCGCCGTCGCCGACGCGCCCACCTTCGAGCCGGTCGAGATCTGGCCCGGCGCGAGTGACATGATCCGGCTACAGAAGCTTCTGGCGGCGGCTGAGCGACCAATCATGCTGCTGGGTGGCAGCCGTTGGTCGCTCTCCGCGTGCGCTGCGGTTGCCCGCTTCGCAGACCGTTTTGCGCTGCCGGTGGCAACCACGTTCCGCCGCGCCCACCTCATCGACCCCGCGCATCCCTGTTACGCGGGCGACCTCGGCATCGGACCAAATCCCAAGCTTCTCGCGCGCATAAAGGGTGCCGATCTCATTCTGCTTGTTGGCGGCCGGCTGGGCGAAATGCCCTCGCAGGGTTACACCCTTCTCGAGATTCCGGCGCCGCGCCAAACCCTCGTGCACGTCTTTCCGGGTATCGAAGAACTTGGCCGGGTGTACCGGCCACATCTGGCGATAAACGCCACGCCGACCGCCTTCGCAGCCGCATTGGAAGGACTCGAGCCGCCAAACGAGCTCAGGTGGCGCAAGAAGGCACCGACTGCGCACGCCGACTTCCTCGCCTGGACCGACAAGCCTACCGCGGTTCCTGGACCGGTCAACCTCGGCGAGATCATGGTGGGCCTGCGCGAAAAGCTTCCCGCCGATGCGGTGATCTGCAACGGCGCCGGTAATTTCTCCATTTGGGTGCACCGCTACGCGCGCTACCGGGGCTATGGAACGCAACTCGCGCCGATCTCGGGCTCGATGGGCTATGGTGTCCCTGCGGCGATCGGAATGAAGCGTTTGGCGCCGGAGCGAGCAGTCATCGCCTTTGCCGGCGACGGCGATTTCCTGATGACCGGCCAGGAATTCGCGACCGCGGTCCAATACGATCTGCCGGTGATCGTCATTGTCGTTGACAACGGCATGTACGGCACCATCCGTATGCACCAGGAGCGTCATTATCCCGGACGGGTGGTGGCGACCGGCCTCAAGAACCCGGACTTTGCCGCCTATGCCCGCGCCTTCGGCGGCTACGGCGCGACGGTGGTGAGGACTGCGGACTTCTTTTCTGCATTCGAAGCAGCGCAAAAATCAGGCAAGCCGGCGATCCTGCACCTCAAGGTCGATCCCGAGGCTCTCACACCGACCACGTCGCTCACGGCGACGCGCGAGAAAGCACAGGCCGACCAATAATCTCGGCCCATTCCGATTCTCCTGTGGCCCTGCCTGCCCGGGTTGGTGCAGCGCGACAGTTGCCTCGGCATGAATCATCCTTCATTCGTTGCGGCGGAGATTCGCAATGCCGTACCGCCGAACGGAAAACGTGGTCCGCAGACTCGCCGCCCGCCATGAGGCGATCATGGCGGCAGCCCGCGAAATCGCAACGGACGGCGGCATGGTGGCGCTACAGATCGCGCCAGTTGCGGAACGCGCCGGCATCGCCACCGGTACGGTTTATCGCTATTTTCCCTCTAAAGCCGACCTCGTCGCGGCCCTCGTCGCCGCACTCGCTGAGCAGGAGATGGCCGCGCTCGAGGCGGCCGCTAAGGCGGCGCCCGGCCCGCTCTCGGCGTTAGCAGCCGCGATCACCGCCTTTGCGGCGCGCGCGCTTGCGCAGCGGCGGCTTGCCATTGCGCTGTTCTGCGAGCCGGTCGAATCCGACGTCGACCGCGCGCGCCTGCGCTACCGCCACGCGCTTGCCAGCGAATTTGAAAAACTTATCCGGAGGGCTCTCGAAACCGGCCGCCTCCCTGACCAGGACGCCGCGCTGGCGGCACCGGCGCTCCTCGGCGCACTGATCGAGGGTTTGATCGGCACCCGTGCGCCGCCTGTCCCCGCGGATCCTGGCCAGGCGCGCGCGCGCGTTCAGATGCTTACCCTCTTTGCTTTGCGCGCGCTCGGTGTCATCGACGCACGCGCGCGGGGCCTGGTCGTACAGACCGAGCTTCCCGAGCCAACCGGCGGCTCCTAGCGTGGCCGACCGGTCCTATCGGAACCGTCCCTGGCTCGCGGTGCAGGCGGGCATTTCAGATACTAATGCAGCGTTGCGGCTGCGATCCAATCGGTGACTGCGCGTAGGGCTGCGCCACGGCTTCCACTTCGCTGGTGCGCCGTGAATAGTGCAAGCTGCGCGTCGGCGGAGGTGCCGGAACTGACGATGGTGCGACAGCGGTTGATCTCGGCGGAGCAGCCCAACGCGTCCGCGTCCGCCGCGGTGTCGCAGATCACCCGTTCGAGCATCTCCGCGACGGTCAATGCGCCATCCTCGGCCGCAAAGATGGCATGCACCCCATGTCGCTGCGCCTGCCATTTGTTCTCGACGACGATGGCGCGGGCGACGGCGTCGAGATCGGAATTGCGCCAGTGGTTGACATAGAGGTGACGGACAAGCGTGCGATAAAGCGCGGCGATGGCGATCGAATCCTCCACCAGCGTGCAGGAATCGGGCGCGCGCAATTCCAGCGTTGGGTTGAGGAGCGATGGGCGAATCGCCCACCAGATGTAGCTCGAATCCTCGATCACACCGGCCTGCACCAGCGCCGCCACATAGGCGTCGAACTCGTCCCGGTTGCGGAACAGCTCCGGCACGCCGGTACGCGGCAGCTCGTCGTAAGCGGCGAGCCGATAGCCTTTCAGGCCGGTACATCGCGATTGCCAGAACGGCGAGGAAGTCGACAGCGCAAGGAATAGCGGCAGATAGGGCAGCATTCGATACATCAGGTCGACCCGACCGTCTGGATCGGGTAACTCGACATGCACGTGTAGCCCGCAAAGCAGGTCGCGCTGCCCGATCATCTGCAGGTCATGCATGACGTTGTCGTAGCGCTCTTTCTCCGTCTGCCGGGCCTTGCGCCAGGTGCCGGTGGGATGGGTACCAGCGGCGAGGATGGCGAGGCCGTGTTCGCCGGCTACCGCGGCGATTGTTCGACGCAGCTCCCGCAGCTCGGCGCGCGCGTCCGCCATGTTGTCGTGGGGCGAGGAGATCACCTCGATCTGCGGCTGCAGGAACTCCGGCGAGATGCGGCCGTTGGCTGCTGCCTTGGCAGCCTCCAAGAAGGCCTGCGGCATCTTGCGGACAAGCGACTTCGTCTCGGCGTCGACTAGGAAATACTCCTCCTCGATTCCGAACGTGAATGCGCCGGCCATTCGTAGACCTGGCGTCTGCGGCCTTGTTGCGAGGGCGTAATCCATTGAGCTAGCCACCGAGCAGATCCAGCAACGGTTGACACGCGAAGGGACAAAAAAGCACCGAGGAAAGTGGCCAGATAACGCGGCTCGGAAAGCGAAGTTCCTCGCCGCGGAAACGAATGTGAACTCAAAAGGTTGCCCGGCGCTCAGTGCGACATCAGCACTGGCACCGTCATGGAGGCAAGAATCCCCCGGGTCACGCCGCCGAGAATGAACTCACGTAGACGGGAATGTCCGTAGCCGCCCATCACCATGAGATCCGCCCCACTATCGGCCGCGTAGGACAGCAGGACATCTTCGATCCCAATGTCGCCCTTCGCCATGCGTTTGATGCTGGCCGGGACGCCGTGCCGCGCGAGATGCGCGCTCATATTTGCGCCGGTCATCTCCTCGCTCTTGCGTTCTTCGGCGACGATCACGATGTCGACCGCCTTGGCGCGCTCGAGAAAAGGCCTGGCGTCGCCGATGGCCCGCGCAGCCGTGCGGCTACCGTCCCAGCACGCGAGCACGCGCTCGAGGGTTAGTCCGCGCTTTTGGATATAGGGCACCACGACGAGGGGACGTCCGGACTCGAAGAGCGCTCCTTCGATGATGAGTTCGTGGGATGCTCCGCCCTCGCGCTGCGCCTGACCGACGACCGCGAGGTCAAAGCGGCGGGCGATCTCGGCGAAGCGGGTGGCCGCACCACCGAAGGTCGCATCGAGAATCCGCGTTTCCGCGGAAATTCCCGCCTTTTTCACCGCCGCATCGAAGCGGCTGATCGCTTCGTTGGCGGCCTTGCTGTTTTCGGCGCGCTGAAGCTCGATTAAATCGACGGGAACGCCACCGAGCGTGCCGTCGGGAATGACCGGCTCATAGACGAACGAGATGCCGATAATATGCGCACCGAATGTCGCAGCGATCGAGATCGCATACTCGGCCGCGAAGTCGCGCGGCGCGCGACCGGAAAGATTGACAATGACGTCTTTGAGCATGGTTCGCCCTCCCGACGGCGCACGCCGGCCTGCGGCAGCGACGCGCAGACTTGCGCCAAATTTGACGCAAGTCTAAGCCGGCTCGGCGCCGTTGCAACGCGGATGAAGTCTATCGACCGGCTTCTTGCTTGATGAATGAGCGCATTGCCTCCAGCGTGGAGTGCCCGCTGTTGGCTACTTCTTGGCCCCATCAGGCCCGAATTGCTTGAGATAGGCCCATAAATCGGTGATGTCCTTGTCATTCTTGACGCCAACGAAGGCCATGCGGGTGCCCGGCATTTCTTGCATCGGCGCGCGGATATATTTGTCGAAGCTCTCTGTGCTCCACACGATGCCGGAGGATTTATTGGCCTCTGAGTAATTGAAGCCCTCGAACGTGCCGGCCTTGCGGCCCTCAAGCCCATTGAGCGGAGGTCCGAGCTTGGTTTTGGCGTCGGGTCCAACGTCGTGGCAGGGAGAGCAGAAACGCCGGAACACCTGCTCACCGGCGGCGACATCCTGCGCGAAACTGGTCCCGCTCGAAGCAGCGAGAGCAATGCCGGCAATCACCCAACTCTTCATCGTTTTCTCCTCTTGATCCAGATCAGCTTGAATTGGCGCCACGCTCGGCGCGGCGCCGCCTCGAAAAATCGACCCTCATAAATGCCGCAAGTCGGCTCGAGCCGACTTGCGATCGCAAACCCCACGCTGCTCGAATGACGGCAATGGCTTGCAGTGTCAACGGCCCAAAGGGACAATGGGTTCGAGACGCGCGTCGGCTTCCGCGGAACAGCGCGACTTGAGGCGGCGTTGCTATAAACGCGGGGTAACGAGGGGTCGTGATCGACCCCCCGCGCGTGCCAGGAAGGAGGGCCTGCGTGTCGGTCGCGATGCCCCGGCCGGACCAATCCGTGCTCGCCCGTCGCGAGCGCATCGTGGCGGCGCTGCGCGCCATCGTGCCTGGCGAGGGGGTGATCGCGGCCGAACCGGAGATGCGGCCCTATGAAACCGACGGACTGACCGCCTATCGTCAGCTGCCCATGGTGGTCGTCTTGCCCGAGACCACCCAGCAGGTAAGCCGGATCCTTGCGTTTTGTCACGCCGAGGGGATCAAAGTCGTGCCTCGCGGGGCCGGCACCTCGCTTTCCGGCGGCGCGCTGCCCCTTTCCGATGGCGTGCTTCTCGGCATGGCCAAGTTCAACCGCATCCGTGAAATCGATTTCGCCAACCGGCTCGCCATCGTCGAACCGGGCGTGACCAATCTTGCCGTCACGCAAGCAGTCGAACACGCCGGCTTTTACTATGCGCCCGATCCATCCTCGCAAATCGCCTGCACTATCGGTGGCAATGTGGCGGAGAATTCCGGCGGCGTGCACTGCCTCAAATACGGGATGACGACCAATAACCTGCTCGGGTGTGAGCTGGTGCTGATGACGGGCGAAGTCGTGCGCCTGGGCGGCAAGCACCTCGACGCCGACGGGTATGATCTTCTTGGCATTGTCACCGGTTCGGAGGGTCTGCTCGGCGTCGTTACCGAGATCACCGTTCGCATCCTCAAGAAGCCGGATGGCGCGCGCGCGGTCCTTATCGGCTTTGCCTCGTCCGAGGATGCCGGGGAGTGTGTGGGCAAGGTCATCGGCGCGGGCATCATTCCCGCCGGTATGGAGATGATGGATCGCCCGGCGATTCACGCAGCCGAGGAGTTCGTCCACGCCGGCTATCCGCTCGACGTCGACGCGCTATTGATCATCGAGGTCGACGGTCCGCGCGCAGAGGTCGATCATCTTATCACGCGCCTTGAGGCGATCGCACGGTCCTGCCGCGCCGTGACTTGCCGCGCCTCAAGCTCTGAAGAGGAACGGCTTTTGTTCTGGGCCGGGCGCAAGGCGGCCTTCCCGGCAGTCGGTCGCATCTCCCCCGACTACTACTGCATGGACGGCACGATCCCCCGGGCGCGGCTGCCTCAGGTTCTCAAACGCATGCGCGAATTATCCGAGACCTATGGGCTTGCCGTTGCCAATGTGTTCCACGCCGGCGACGGCAACCTTCATCCGCTCATTCTCTATGATGCAAACAAGCCGGGCGAGCTCGAGCGCACTGAAAGGTTTGGCGCAGATATTCTCAGGCTTTGCGTCGAGGTGGGGGGTGTGCTCACCGGCGAGCATGGCGTGGGCGTCGAGAAACGCGATCTCATGCCCGCCATGTTCTCCGAGGCCGATCTCAACCAGCAGCAGCGGCTCAAATGCGCGTTCGACGACAAGGGTCTGCTCAATCCCGGTAAAGTGTTTCCGACGCTGCACCGATGCGCCGAACTCGGTCGGATGCATGTTCACGCCGGCCGGGTCGCATTTCCGGATATTCCGAGATTCTGATTATCGATGCCCGATACACTACGCCCGCGCGATGCCAAGGATGTCGAGGCCGCGGTGCAATCGGCTCTGGCCGAAGGCAAGACGATTGAGATTGTGGGCCACGGCTCCAAGCGCGCAATCGGCCGGCCGGCGCAGACCGATCTCACGCTTGATCTCTCGGCTCTCAGCGGCATCACGCTCTACGAACCCGAAGAGCTCGTGCTATCGGCGAAAGCCGGCACGCCGCTCGCTGAGATCGAAGCCCTCCTCGCCGCCAAGGGCCAGCAGCTCGCCTTCGAGCCAATGAACTGCGCCGCCATCTTGGCCGGCGTGGCCAGCCGCGGCACGATCGGCGGCGCGCTGGCGACCAATATTTCCGGTCCGCGCCGGATCAAGGCGGGTGCCGCGCGCGACCATTTCTTGGGCTTTTGCGCAGTATCCGGCCGCGGCGAAACTTTCAAATCCGGCGGCCGGGTCGTGAAGAACGTCACCGGCTACGACTTGTGCAAGTTGATGGCAGGCTCCTGGGGCACACTTGCCGCGATGACCGAGGTCACGATCAAGGTGCTGCCCCGGCCCGAGACCGAACAAACCCTGTTGATCCGCGGCCTCGAACCGGCGCAGGCGATTACAGCCATGACGGCTGCCATGGGTTCCTCATGCGACGTCTCGGGGGCCGCGCATTTACCCGCTGAGATTGCCGTCCGCGTACCGGCGGGCGAGATGGCCGGCGGCGCTGTCACGGCGCTGCGCCTTGAAGGCTTTTTACCCTCGGTCGCCGAGCGCATGCGCATGCTCGAGGTGCTGATGCAACCCTTCGGTGAACTCGGCAGCGGCGACGAGATGGTGTCGCGCAGATTGTGGACTGCGATACGTGACGTCGCCCCGTTTGCGGTCGAGGCATCAAATCGTTCTGCCCCGGAACATGAGCGAGTGCTCTGGCGCGTATCGACTGCACCCAGCCGCGGCGCCGAGTTCGCCGCAGCTATTGCAAACGCCGCGCATGCGCACATCTTTTACGACTGGGCGGGCGGGCTGATCTGGCTCACGCTCGAGCCCGGCCAGGATGCGGGCGCGGCGCTGATCCGCCGCGCGGTGACGGCCATCGGCGGACACGCGACCTTGATCCGGGCGCCGGCCTCTGTGCGCGCCGCGATCGATGTCTTCGCGCCGCAGGATCCCGCAGTTGCCGCATTAACGAAGCGCGTCAAGGACGGCTTTGATCCGAAGGGCGTGCTCAATCCGGGCCGGATGTGGGCCGGGGTGTGACCTGATGCAGACGAGCTTTACCCTCGCGCAGCTCGCCGACCCGAATATCGCGGAGGCGGATCGTATCCTGCGCAGCTGCGTCCACTGCGGCTTTTGCACCGCGACCTGCCCAACCTACGTGCTCCTCGGGGACGAGCTCGATTCGCCACGTGGACGTATCTACCTGATCAAGGAGATGCTGGAGAAGGACCGCCCGGCGACCTCCGACGTCGTCAAGCACATCGACCGCTGCCTGTCCTGTCTCGCCTGCATGACCACTTGCCCCTCGGGGGTGCATTTCATGCACCTCGTCGATCACGCCCGCGCCCACATTGAAACAACCTATGCGCGACCTCCCCTCGATCGCTTGCTCCGAGCGCTGATTGCCCGCGTGCTGCCGAACAATCGTCTCTTCCGCCGCGCGATCGGCGCGGCGTGGCTGGGTAAGCCATTCGCCGGTCTCCTTGCGGCGCTCGGGCTCGCGCCGGTCGCAGCCATGTTGCGATTGGCACCGCCCCGGTTGCCGGCCATGCCGGCTGGCGAGCGCCGGTTTCCGCCCGCCGGTCCTCGCCGGGGGCGCGTCGCCGTCCTGACCGGTTGCGTCAGTCCGGTGATTGCCCCCTCGATCAATGCGGCGGCGATCCGCGTCCTCACGCGGCATGGCATCGAGGTGGTCGTGGCCGACGAGGGCTGCTGCGGCTCGCTGGTCCACCATATGGGCCGCGAGCAGGAGGCACTGTCAGCCGCGCGCGGCCAGATCGATGCCTTGACCGCCGAGATCGATGACGTCGATGCGGTCTTGGTCACAGCTTCGGGCTGCGGCACCACGGTCAAGGATTATGGCTATATGCTGCGCACCGACCAGGCCTATGCGGACAAAGCAATTCGCGTCTCGCGGCTTGCCAGGGACATTATCGAGTACCTGAGCGCACTCGAATTGCAACCCCAGCGGGCTACCGGCGGGCTTGTTGTCGCCTACCACTCGGCTTGCTCGCTTCAGCACGGTCAGAAAATTATAGCCGCTCCGAAAGAATTGCTTTGCAAGATGGGATTCGTCGTGAAAGATGTACCGGAAGGACATCTGTGCTGCGGTTCGGCGGGCACCTACAATATTCTCCAGCCTGAGCTTGCGAGGAGGTTGCGCGAGCGCAAAGTCGGCAATATCGAAAAGCTCAAGCCCGACGTGATCGCTGCCGGCAATCTCGGCTGCATGATGCAGATCGCTGCGGGCACAGTGATCCCGGTCGTCCACACAGTCGAGTTGATCGACTGGGCGACCGGAGGCCCCAAACCCGAGGCGCTCGCCGGGAAGCGGGGGTCCAGCGCGGGGGCAGCGGCCGTCGCGCCGGCAGACTGACAGTAGCGAAGCCGCAAACGATCGGGAGGCGATCATGGCAAAGAAGGCAAAGAAGGCAAAGAAGGCGAAGTCGAAGACCAAGAAACGCAGGTCGGGGAAAAAAGCTGCGCCGGCCCGCAAAAAGAAGAAGCGCGTTGCGGCGAGAAAGAGCGCCGCGAAGAAAGCGAGGCCAAAGGCCAAGGCCGCTCCGAAGCCCGCTCCCGCGCCGGCTCCGGCGCCCTCTTACACCCCGCCCTCCTGGCCGCCGACAGGCGGCGGCTTTGGGAGCGGCGGCGGTATGGGCGGCGGAACATAATATCCCGCACGCGAACGGATCTAAGGCTATGGCCGGTCGGCTCGCTCCCATGCAAGAGTGAGCCGACCGAGCGCGATCGCTGCGCCCGCGCTCCCGCAAGGTGCAATCGCGAACTCGTTCGGCTTACCGGCCGCGGCGGCACGCTCATTGCGCCCGGGGGAACCAGCCTGGACACCGGTTGCCAGTCCGCGGTGAGGCGGATTGCATGGCGATGTCGAGCCGAATAGCATTGCCGGCGCGAGAAGGCTGAACGCTCTCCTTCTGTCAGCCAACGCAGTGGAGGTTTGCTATGCCGGGGACTTACAACATCTTGATCATGGGGGCGTCCTACGGCTCGCTCCTCGCCTCCAAGCTGTTGTTCGGCGGCCATCAGGTGAAGCTGGTGTGCCTGCCGGCAGAGGCGGACTTGATCAACGCCGAGGGCTTCCGCGTCCGTTTGCCGGTCAAAGGCCGCAAGGATCCGATCGAGATTGATTCGCGCAAGCTTCCGGGCAAAGTCTCCGCTGGCGGCCCCGCCGACGTCGATCCGACCGACTACGACCTCATCTGCCTCGCCATGCAGGAGCCGCAATATCGCTCGCCGGGCGTGCGCCAACTGCTGGACGCGGTTGGGAGGTCAAAGGTGCCTTGCATGTCGATCATGAACATGCCGCCGCTGACTTACCTCAAGCGCATCCCGGGGCTGAACACCGAAACCCTGAAATCCGCCTATACCGATCCGTCCGTCTGGGACAGCTTCGATCCGCCGCTCTTGACACTATGCAGCCCCGATCCACAAGCGATCCGCCCCCCGAATGAAAAGGTCAACGTGCTGCAAGTCACGCTGCCCACCAACTTCAAGGTCGCGCGTTTCGATTCCGACCAGCACACCGCCATTCTTCGCCGGTTGCAGGATGACATCGAGGCGGTGCGGTTCGACACTGGCGACGGCAAGATCGAATTGCCGGTGAAGCTCAAGGTGCACGATTCCATCTTCGTGCCGCTTGCGAAATGGGCGATGCTGCTGACCGGCAATTACCGCTGCGTCACCAAAGATGGCGCGATCGACATAAAGGATGCGGTACATCGCGACCTTGAGGCGTCGCGCGCCGTCTACAACTTCGTGGTCGACCTCTGCGTCAAGCTCGGCGCCAATCGGGACGACCTCGTGCCTTTCGAGAAATACGCGGCCGCTGCGCAGAGCTTGACGCGTCCTTCCTCCGCCGCGCGTGCGCTCAACAACGGGGTGCCGAATATCGAGCGCGCGGACAAGCTGGTGCAACTGATCGCGGCACAGAAGGGCCTGCGCAATGCCGTGATCGACGCGACCGTGGCATTGGTCGATGCTCGGCTCGAGGCCAACCGCAAAAAGGCGGCCGCCGCCTGAACTGATCAGCCGGCGCGTCCGCGGTCACTCTCATAAAGCCTGTCCGCAAACGCGATAAAGCGCATCGGGACTTCGTGTGCTCGCAACCGTGCCTTATCTGTGGCCGGAGTCCTTCCGATGCGCATCACCTCCAGTTTGGGCAGCCGCGTGCCCTTGGGCGCAAGGCCAGCGACGAGTTCACAGTGCCTCTGTGCCGCGTCCACCACCGCGAGCTGCACCGCGGTAGTAACGAGAAGAATTGGTGGGAGGCCGCCAAAATAGAGCCGCTTAAGATCGCTCAAAGGCTATGGCGCGAAACGCGCGAGAAGATGGGGTGACACGCCCTGCACACCACCGTTTTCACGGCGATTGGGCCACCCCGTAATCGCAACCAGAAGCGTGCCCGCCGTGAGCCCCAGGATCAGGAGACCAAGCCTAACTGCAGACGGGCGCCAGCGCTCATTATCGACTCTCCGTTTGCGTTGACGGGCTAGGATCCGTTGCGGCTAACGGCACGGGACGTGCGCGCCGAAAACTACTCCGCCGCCGGTTCGAACGCGGCCTCACGCAGGCGATGGATCTCGCCGTCGCGCTCCAGCGCGAGACCGCGCCGGTGGAACGCGCTGAGGGTCGACCGATGGCCGATCGACACGATAGTGGCGCCCTTGAGCCGCGCATTGAGAAGACGGTAGAGCGCGGCTTCCGCCGGCTCATCGAGCGAGGCCGTCGCCTCGTCGAGGAAAAGGTAATCCGGCGCATGCAGAATGGCGCGGGCAATGCCGAGGCGCTGCTGCTCGCCGAGTGAGAGCACGCGGTTCCAATGTTCCTCGTCGGTCAGTCGTCCGGCAAGCGTGCGCAGGCCGACGGCGGCCATGACCTCGCGCAGCACCTCAGCATCGAAGGTGCCAGGCTCTGCCGGATAGCTCACTGCGGCCGCGAGCGTGCCGATTGGGAAATAGGGTCGCTGCGGCAACGCCATCACCTTTGCGCCTTTAGGTACCCGGATCATGCCCGCTCCGAACGGCCATGTCCCCGCGATGGCGCGGAACAAGGTTGATTTGCCTGCGCCTGATGGGCCTGTGAGCAGCACACGCTCACCCTTTGAGATGGCAAGGTCATTGACGGCGACGAGCGCGGCCCCCTGCGGCAGCCGAACCAGGAGATCATCGATTTCGACACGATCTGCGGCTTCGCGTGTGGTCACCTCGATTGCCGGGCTTGCTGTCGCTGCCGCTTGCGCCCGCTCCACAGCGACGTTGAAGCCGTCGAGCCGCGCGATCACCGCCCGCCACTCCGCGAGCGAACGATAGGCATCGACGAAAAACGAGAGCGCTTTCTGCACACTGGTGAACGCAGAGGCGGTCTGCATCAGTCCGCCGAGCTGAATCGCGCCGGCAAAGTATGCGGGGCTGATCACAATGAAGGGAAAGATGACCGAGACCTGGGAATAGCCTGCGGTCAGAAAGGTCAGCTGCTTGGTGCGCTGCATGATCGAGAGGAAATTGCCGACGACGTAACCAAAGCGATCGAGCAGTCGCTGCCGCTCGGCCGTTTCGCCCCCGAGCAGCGCGATTTGCTCGGAATTCTCCCGCGCTCGAACGAGGTTGAAGCGGAAGTCGGCCTCGAAACGCTGCTGGCGGAAATTGAGCGAGACGAGCGGCCAGCCGATCAAATGTGTCAGTGTGGTCCCGAGCACGGCGTAAACGAGCGCCGCCCACACCAGATAGCCCGCGATGGCGAAACTGGAACCGAACAGGTGAAGCGGAGCGGCCGCGGATAGCATCCACAGAATCGTGACGAAGGACAACAGCGTCACGATCGCACTGAGCAAGCCGACGCTCAGAGCCAGCGTGCGCTCGATGAACATGTTGATGTCCTCGGAGATGCGCTGATCGGGGTTATCGGCGGCATCGCCGAGGAGCTGCATCCGGTAGTGGTTGGCGCCGGCGAGCCAATGATGAAGATATTGCTGCGTCATCCAGCGCCGCCAGCGGATCTGCAGCCATTGATTGAGATAGAGCTGATAGACCGCGAGGACGATGTAAGCCCCTGCCAGCACACAGAAGAACAGCAGCTCCGAGACGAAAGTGTCCCAATTGCGCTCCTGCAGCGCGTTATAGAAGCGGTTATTCCATTGATTGAGCATGACGTTGATGGCCACGATCGAGAGTTCGATGGCGATCACGGCCGCGAGGAGAACGCGGCCGGCCCAGTGGTCCTCGGAAAAGAAATATGGACGGGCAAGCCGGAAGATGATGGCGAGCGTCGAAGCGAGGCGTGACACGGATTCCTCCTCGTCTGTCGGCAACCGTTCGAAAAATGCGATCGCGCGTGGCGGTCTAACGCATCAATTCAGCCCGAATTGGGCGACGAGTGCTTTGCCCATGGCCGCCGGGCCCCTTACGTCCTCAAGGGCAGAGGCCTAGCCGCGAATTCCGCGCTTGCGGGCGGGGAGCTGCGCTGTCAAGCGAATTATTGTTAAGTTTGCGCCGCACGCGCTCGGCGGCGTCGCCGGGGCGAGACAATTCGAGCCTTGTGCGGGGCTATGTCAGCCCCTACAACCTGGTTTTATCGGAATAGGACGTATTCGGGCGGGTTAGTCGCAGATAAACATCATCTCTCAAGTCTCTGAGCCAGGGAGGAAAGCAATGCCGAATAAATCTCCATCTGCCGCGGCAACGCGCCGCAAGTTCCTGAAAGGAGCTGCGCTAGCGGGTGCCGCAAGCGTGGCCGCGCCGAGCGTCGTCAAGGCGCAGGGCACGATCAACCTGCGCTGGCAGAGCACGTGGCCGTCGAAGGATATCTTTCACGAGTACGCGCTGGATTATGCCAAGAAAGTCAACGACATGACTGGCGGCGACCTCAAGATCGAAGTGCTGCCTGCAGGGGCGGTGGTGCCCGCGTTCCAACTCCTTGATGCGGTGTCCAAAGGAGTGCTCGACGGCGGCCACGGCGTGCTCGTCTACCACTACGGCAAGCAAACGGCGCTCGCGCTCTGGGGCTCGGGTCCCGGCTATGCAATGGATGCCAATATGCTGCTGGCCTGGCACAAGTATGGTGGCGGCAAGGAGCTGCTCAACAAGCTTTACAATTCGATCGGCGCTAACGTCGTCTCGTTTCCGTATGGACCGATGTACACGCAGCCGCTCGGCTGGTACAAGAAGCCGGTCACGAAGCCGGACGACTTCAAAGGCCTCAAATTCCGCACCGTCGGCATCTCCATTGACGTGTTCCAAGGCATGGGCGCCGCGGTGAACGCGCTGCCCGGCGGCGAGATCGTTGCGGCAATGGACCGCGGCCTAATTGAGGCGGCCGAGTTCAATAACGCGACTTCCGATCGTGTGCTTGGCTTCGCCGATGTCTCGAAGATCTGCATGCTGCAGAGCTATCACCAGAACGCTGAACAGCTGGAGATCACGTTCAACAAGACGAAATACGACGCCTTGCCCGATAAATTGAAGGCAATCATCGCCAATGGGGTCGAGGCCGCGTCCCAAGACATGCAGTGGAAATCCATCGACCGCTACTCGAAGGATTACATCGAGCTGCAGACGAAGGACAACGTGAAGTTCTACAAAACGCCCGACTCAGTGCTCAAACGGCAACTCGAGGTCTTCGACGAGGTCGTAAAGAAAAAGGCCGCGGAAAACCCTCTGTTCAAGGAGATCATCGAATCGCAGCTCGCATTTGCCAAGCGGGCCACGCAGTGGGAGCAGGATACCGTTGTGAGCCGAAAGATGGTGTTCGACCACTACTTCGGACCGAACGCGAAAAAGCCGATCTAACCGGTACGCTGAAACTCGCAAAGCACCATTCGGCGGGGCGACCGGATGGTGCTTTGTTGTTCTCAATTTCTCTTTCACTTAGCGGCGGCAATGGATGAGCGTTCAAAGCATCCTGTACGCGATTGACGGCATCAGCACGTGGGTCGGCAAGACCGCAGCTTGGCTGATCATCGCGCTGATGACCGTCGTGTGTGTCGAAGTCTTCAAGCGCTACATCTTGAACGCGCCCACGGCATGGATATTCGATTTCGATAACATGCTTTACGGCACGCTGTTTATGCTGGCCGGCGCATACACGCTGGCGCAAAACGCCCATGTTCGCGGCGATTTTCTCTACGGTTCGATGCGGCCACGGATGCAGGCCAGCCTCGACCTGGTGCTGTACATCGTCTTTTTCATCCCCGGAATCGCCGCGCTGATTTACTCGGGATACGTGTTCGCGTCGGAATCGTGGGCCATCGGCGAGCATTCGACGGTCACCGCGGAGGGTCCGCCGGTCTACCAGTTCAAGGCGATGATTCCGGTTGCCGGGGTGTTGGTGATGCTCCAGGGAGCCGCGGAGATGGTGCGCTGCATCGTCTGTCTCAGGACCGGAGAATGGCCGAGCCGCCTCAAGGACGTCGCTGAGATCGACGTCGTCGAGGAGCAGCTCGCGCAGAGCGAGCACGTGGACGAAGAAGCGCGCAAGAGAGCGATCGCGCGCGCGCATGCAATCGAGGAGACCGCGCGCCAGCGCGGAATGGGGGGAGACCTCCAGACATGAGCGATCCGGCCCTCGGACTAACAATGCTCGCGCTCATCGTGGTCGTGATCATGATGGGTTTCCCGACGGCGTTTACGCTCATGGGGCTCGGGATGTTCTTCGGTTTCATCGCCTTCTACGATCCGACGCAACACTTCACGGAAAACCGGGTCTTCGATCTGATGGTTCAGCGCACCTACGGTGCGATGACCAATGACGTGCTGATCTCCATCCCGCTGTTCGTTCTCATGGGCTACGTGATGGAACGCGGCGCGCTCGTCGACAAGATGTTCTATTCGATCCAGCTCGCGTTCCGGCGCGTGCCGGCTTCGCTCGCGGTCGCAACGCTGATCGTGTGTACGTTCTGGGGCATCGCCAGTGGCCTGGTGGGCGCGGTCGTGGTGCTGATGGGTGTCATCGCGTTCAACCCGATGCTGCGCGCGGGCTATGACGTGAAGCTTGCATCAGGCGTGATCACGGCCGGCGGCACGCTTGGCATTCTGATCCCGCCGTCGGTCATGATCATCGTCTACGCGGCGGTGGCCGGGCAGTCGGTGGTCAAGCTCTACGCAGCTGCGATGTTTCCCGGATTCTTTTTATCGCTGCTCTATCTCGTCTACATCGTCGGTTGGGCGATGATTAATCCAAAGATCGCGCCGACGCTGTCGGAAGAGCTGACCCGGGTGCCAGTGCCGGCCTGGATGCGAAAATTTCAAACGGCATATTCGAGCAACATGTTGGTTGGGCTCATTTCAGCGTTGTTCTCGCCGTCGCGGGCCACAGCCATTGAAGCCGACAAAGAGCGCATCAGCTATTGGATGCTTTTGAAAGATTTTTGCGCAGCGCTGGTGCCGTTTGCTTTGGTCGCCGGCACGCTGTGGTTGACGTGGTGGTACGTCGTCATTCATCAGCAGGTGGCCGCGGAGGCCGCCGTCTCCGGCGTGCAACAATTGGGAACTCCCGGGCTGGGCGGCGCCCCGGCGGCGCCTGCCGAACACGGGCCGCCGGAAGGCTTCTACTTTTGGTTTGGGGTATGCGCCGTCGCCGGGACGTTCATGCTCGTTCGTTACTACTGGAGGATGGATGCCGACCGCTTCGTGGTCCTGAAACTTCTGACCTCTTCGGTGATGCCGCTCGGCATTCTCACCGTCGTCGTTCTCGGGGTCATCCTGTTCGGCATCACGACCGCGACGGAGTCCGCCGGAGTCGGCGCCGCCGGGGCCTTCCTGCTCGCTTTCCAGGCGAGGACGCTCGATTGGAAACGCACCAAAGAAGCGGTGTTCCTGACGGCCAAGACCACCGCCATGGTGTGCTGGCTGTTCGTCGGCTCGGCGCTGTTTTCCGGGGTGTTTGCCATCTTGGGAGGGCAGGCGCTGGTAGAAGAATGGGTGCTGTCCCTCAATATGACGCCTGTGCAGTTCATGATCCTGTCGCAGGCGATTATCTTCCTTCTGGGATGGCCGCTGGAATGGACCGAGATCATCGTCATCTTCGTGCCGATCTTCCTGCCGCTGCTCAAGCACTTCAACATCGATCCGGTGCTGTGGGGCGTGCTGGTGTTTGTCAACCTGCAGGCGGCTTTCCTCTCGCCGCCGGTCGCGATGTCGGCGTTCTACCTCAAGGGCGTCTCACCGCCCCACGTCACGCTCAACCAGATCTTCAACGGCATGATGCCGTACATGGTGGTCATCATCGTTTGCATGGTGATCATGTATTTGTGGCCGGGCATGACGCTTTGGCTCCCCAACTACCTCTACGGCGGTTGAGGCAAGCCCCGTCAAGGGTGCAATGGGCGACGAGCTCGTCAAACTGACTGCAAGCCAGGCGGCAGCGGAAATCGCCCGCGGCGCGATTTCGGCCGAGGGTTATACCCGCGCCTGCCTTGAGCGCATTGCGGCGCTCGACGGCGAGATCAAAGCGTTCGTGCATCTCGATCGTGGCCACGCGCTGGCGCAAGCGCGTAGCCTCGATGAGCGCCGCGCGAACGGCCATTCGACCGGCCCGCTGCATGGCATTCCGGTTGCGATCAAAGATATCATCGAGACGGCGGATTACCCGACGGAGTGCGGCTCGCCCCTCGCCGCGGGGCGCCGGACTCGCCACGACGCCACGGTGGTTGCGAAGTTGCGCGCCGCCGGCGCGGTGATCATTGGCAAGACCGTGACCACGGAGTTTGCCTATTTCCATCCTGGCTCCACGCGCAATCCGCATGATCACGCGCGCACGCCGGGCGGCTCGTCGTCGGGATCGGCGGCGGCAGTGGGAGCGCATATGGTCCCGCTCGCGCTCGGCAGCCAGACCAACGGATCGGTCATCCGCCCGGCTGCCTTTTGCGGTGTTTTTGCGATCAAACCGACGTATGGGCTCGTCTCGCGCGCGGGCGTCCTGCCGCTATCGCGCAAGCTCGATCATATCGGCGCCTTCGCGCGTTCGCTTCCCGACCTCGCGCTGATCCTCGAGGTCATCGCCGGCCATGATCCGGCCGACCCGGACACCACGCCGTTCGCCGCGCCCGATTTCCGCGCATTGCAGCGCGAAGAGCCGCCGTTGCCGCCGCGTTTCGCATTCGTGCGCACGCCGGTCTGGGACAAGGCCGATGGCGAGACCAAGGCGGCGTTCGACGAATTCGTTGCGGCAGCCGGCGCCGCGGTCGAGGCCGTCGACCTTCCGCAATCGTGGGCAGAAGCTTGGGAGATACATCGCACGATCATGGCGACCGAGATGGCGCATAACCTCGCGCCTTTTGTCGCCCGCGGTGAGCCGAGCGAGATGCTAAGCAAGCTCCTCTCCCACGGCCGGAGCGTGGCGGCGGTCGACTATCTCGGTGCGTTGGCGAAGGTGCCGCGTTACGCCGCAAGTCTCGCCGAGATTTTCGATGCTTACGACGCCATTGTCACGCCGGCCACGCCCGGTGTGGCGCCAAAAGGGCTCGGCTCAACCGGGGATCCCGTGTTCTGCACGCTTTGGACTTTGACCGGTTTGCCCGCCTTGTCGCTGCCGCTGTTTGCGGGGGAGGGGGGTCTACCGCTCGCTGCGCAGCTTGTCGGGCCTTTCGGTCGGGACGGCCGACTGCTGCGCACGGCAACCACGCTGATCGAGACGCTGGCCGGAGCGCAGAAGATTCCTCGACGCTCGCGCGCACGAGCTTGACGCAGCGCGCAGGCAGTGACTGCCATTCGGGCCCACCGCCGGTCCGGGTTATCCCGAGACCGGCGGACAGAATGACTGGTGAAGTGTTGTAGAAGACTTCATGCCGCCTTGGGCGGCGTACCCAAATTCTCCGCGAAGAACGCGAGCGTCCGGCTCCAGGCGAGGTCGGCGGCCGCCTTGTTGTAGCGCGCGGCGCCGGTGTCGTTGTTGAAGGCGTGCTGGGTCCCCGGATACATATAGATCGTGAATTTCTTGTTGTTGGATTTGAGCGCCGCCTCGTAGGCGGCGATGCCCTTGTTGATGTTCTCGTCGTTCTCAGCGTAGTGCAGAAGAAGCGCTGCCTTGATCGCAGGTACCATCTCGGCCGGAACCTGCGCGCCGTAGTAGGGCGCCGCGGCCGCGAGTTCGGGGCTCCCCGCAGCCATGCGGTTGATAACGCCGCCACCGAAGCAGAACCCGACTGCGCCGACCTTGCCGGTCGATTCCGCATGCTTTTGCATAAAAGGCACCGCCGCGATCGCCGCTGCGATCATGTCTTCGCGCTCGGTCTTGGCGTGAAGCTCGCGCGCCTTGTCTTCGTCCGGTGGGGTCCCGCCGTTCACCGATAAAAGGTCGGGCGCCAACACGAGATAGCCCTCGACCGCCAGCCGGCGCGCGACGTCCTCGATGTGCGGGTTAAGCCCGCGGTTCTCGTGAATGACGATGACGGCGGGCCGCTTGCCCTTGGCCTTGCCGCGCACGAGGTAGCCATTGATCTTGCCTTTGGGGGAATCGTACGTGACCCGCTCGGCGGCGAGCCGCCCGTCGTCAGGGGATACGATCGCGGCTCGCGCGTAGTCGTTTTGCAGCAACGGCAGGAGCGCGGCCGCTGCTGCCGTGGAACCCGCAAGCTCGGCCAGCCGGTCGAGGAATGCGCGCCGGCTGATGCCGCCATGGGTGAAGCGATCGTAGAGATTGATGATGTCCTGATTCACGGGTTCCTCCATGTTCCTCGCCACACATCATAGCATGAATCAACCTCGTGTATGGCTTTGCTCCGTCGGCCAGCGGTATTTTGAGGCTCCCCCTGCGGGACAAGATTGCCTCCGCGGAGGCGCAATACCGTGCCGCCTTGTATTTCAGTTCCGCTTCCTGGCAGAATCGCAAGGCCTGTCGCACCATGCCGGCGCGATCCATTGCCTGGTCTAGTTCGCGGGCGCACTCGCATTTGGCCGGCGCATGTCTTCGATCTCGCGGCGTGACTTCCTCAACGGAGTAGCCCTCACCGTTGCCGCCGGCCTCACCCCGGCAGCCCAGATCGCAGCCGAGCCTGCCCGCTATCCGCCGGCGCTCACCGGACTGCGCGGACAGCACCCGGGCTCCTACGAGGTCGCGCACGCGCAAGCGTGGCAAGGCAAGGTTTTCGCTCTCGAGCGGCTGCCGGTCGAGGAACGCTACGACCTCGTCGTCGTCGGCGGTGGCATCAGCGGCTTGGCAGCCGCATTTTTCTACCGTCGCGCCGCCGGGCCATCGGCGCGCATTCTCGTCCTCGATAACCACGATGATTTCGGTGGCCACGCCAAGCGCAACGAGTTCACGCTCGATCGCCGGCTCGTCATCGGCTACGGCGGGAGCGAGTCGATCGATTCGCCTAAGACACAATACGGCGAGGCGGCGAAGGAGCTTCTGCGCGAGCTCGGCGTCGAGATTGGGCGCTTCGAGACCGCGTTCGAACGCACCCTCTATTCCTCGCTCGGCCTCTCGCGCGGCGTCTTCTTCGCGCGCGAGGCCTTCGGGCGCGATGTGCTGGCAACAGGCGAGCCGCCCGGCGGGGGAGTCGACGAGGCGTCCCGCCGGCTCGCCAATGCCAAACCGCCGCCCGAGTTCGTCGCTGCTTTTCCCATCTCGTCCGCGAGCAAGGCGCAGCTGCTCGGCCTTTACGACAGCGGGCGCGATCCGCTCGGCGGCAAGACGGCGCAAGAGAAGCTGGAAATCCTAAAGCGGACGAGTTACCGCGACTACCTTATCCGCATGTGCGGCTGCAACGAAGAGGTGGCGAACTGTTTTCAGGGCCGCACGCTCGGTTTCTTCGGGCTTGGATGCGACGCCGTGCCGGCCGACGACGCCCGCGAATTGGGCTACCCGGGCTTCGACGGCCTGGCCCTGCCGGGCCGCGCCGCCGTGCGCGAGCCCTACATCTATCACTTCCCAGACGGCAACGCTTCGCTCGCTCGGCTTTTGGTGCGTTCCCTCGTCCCGGAGGTTGCGCCCGGCCACACCATGGATGACGTGGTGCTGGCGCGGTTCGATTACGACAAGCTCGATCGGGAGGGGCACGGGGTACGCATCCGGCTCGACTCGACCTGCGTGGACGTTCGCAACACGCCCGAAGGCGTGCTCGTCGGCTATGTGCGCACGGGAGTGCCGCACCGCGTGGAAGCCAAGCACGCGGTGCTCGCCTGCTTCCACATGGTCATTCCGCATATCATGCCGGAGCTGCCGGTACCGCAACGCGACGCGCTCGCGCGCAACGTCAAGACTCCGCTCGTCTATACGAATGTGCTGGTGCGCGACTGGCGCCCATGGGTGCGACTAGGCGTGCACGATATCTCCGCGCCTATGTCCTTTCACAGCCGGGTGAAGCTCGATTTTCCAGTCAGCCTCGGTGGTTATCGTCATCCGCGCGATCCCTCCGAGCCGATGTGCCTGCATCTCGTCCACGTTCCGGGTGCCCCCAACCGCGGCCTTGATGCGCGCACGCAGTTTCGCATCGGGCAGGCACGGCTGCTCGACATGACCTTTGCAGATTTCGAAGCCAAGATCCGGGACGAGCTCGACCGAATGCTGGGGCCAGGCGGTTTTTCCAGCGCGCGCGACATCGCCGCAGTCACCGTCAACCGCTGGGCGCACGGGTACGGTTATGTGGCGAACTCGCTTTATGACGAAGATGACTATGCGAGCGTGCTCGAGCGCGCCCGGCAAAAGGCCGGCCGCGTCGCCATCGCCAATTCCGACGCGAGCGGCGACGCCTATGCGCATCTCGCCATCGCTGAAGCGGCGCGTGCGGTCGCCGAACTGGCGGGCTGAGGCAGGAGATTTTCCAGTGGTCACGAAGACGAGCGGGCAAAACGAGACGGGCACGCTGCCGCAGCGCGTGCGTCGTGATTTCTCCGGCGTCGGCTACGACGAAGCGATGCGGCGGGCGCGGGAGATCGTGCCGGTCCTGCGCGAGCGGGCGCAACGCGCCGAGGATGCCCGCATGCTCATTCGCGACAACGAGCAGCTCCTGCATGAGAGCGGGTTGTTCCGGTTTCACCAGCCGAAGGCCTTCGGTGGCATGGAGCTTCCTTTCGTGGCCGTCGTGGATATTCCGGCGGAGCTTGCGCGCGGCTGTCCGTCTACGGCTTGGAGCGTGGGGAACGTTGCCTGCCATCACTGGATTCTCGGATATTACGAGCCGGAGACGCAGCGCGAAGTCTGGAAGGCCAATCCGGACGCACTGATCGCATCCTCGATCGCGCTTGCGGCCGGCCGCGGACGCAAGGCCGCGGGCGGCTTCATCGTCAACGGCCGCTGGCCGTTCTCCTCTGCGGTCGACAATTCGGAATGGAATATGCTGGCCGTCACCATCTACGGCGATGATGGCGGCGCGCCCGTTGATTGGCGCCTATGTCTCGTGTCCAAGTCCGACTACGAGATCATCGACACTTGGTATTCCATGGGCATGGCGGCGACCGGCAGTAAGGATGTCGCAGTGAGCGAGCTATTCGTGCCCGAGCGGCGGGCGCTCCCCCTCCTGCGCTGCCGCGGAGGGCGCGAGCACCCCGGCGCCGCGCTCAATGGCGGCGCGCTCTTCGCCATTCCGCTGGTTGCCGCCTCGAGCCATCCCCTGGCACCAGCTGCCGTGGGTGCGGCAGAAGGCGCACTCGATCTCTTCCTTGAGACAATGGCCAAGCGGACCGGCACCTATACCGGCGCCCGCGTGGCGGATTTCCAGGCGGTGCAGATCAAGGTCGCCCGCGCGCGCTGCCTGATCGACTCGGCGCGCGACCTCTTGCGCCAGTCCGCCATCGCGTTCCAGGCCGCGGCGGAGCGTGACGCGGCGCCGAATCTCGAAACCAAGTTGCGCTTCCGCGCCCATTCCGCCTTCGCAGTCGGACAGGCGCGCGAGGCAGTGGAGACGCTATGGTCGTGCTACGGCGCGCAGGGCCTCTATACCCGCGATCCGCTGCAGCGATACCTGCGCGACGTGCTCGCCATCAATCAGCACTTCTCGTTCAACTTCGACATCGCGGGCGCCGCCTACGGATTGTTCGCGCTCGGTGGCCGTTACGCCAACCCGACCATGTGAGCCAGACCGACGCGCGGTCGCGGCGGACATCTTGAGAGCTCAATAGCCCGCCCAAGGGCGAGGGGCGCGCTGCTCCGGCGTAGCAAGGGTCGCACCGTGGCGATTATTCGCAGCCACACCATATAATCGGCAGTGGAACGAGCAGGGGACGTTGCTTGTTGTACCAGCAAGAAGATGCCCGTGCTCAACACTTCGAAGCGACTGCTTCCCTACGAACCCGGCTACACTGGGCATTGGGAAGCTGAAAAACGCCGCAAGAAAACCAAGGCGTGGCTGCGCCAACGCGAACGTGAGATTGCTGCCCGCGTGTCGCACGAGCGTGAAACTGTTGCCCCCTCGATCGTCCCAGATCGTCCCGAACTAGATGCTGTGACTGCCGCAAGCGCGGGTGACACGGCGGCTCG
>Ga0126377_10000342_pt1 | contig 27857 bp, 26 predicted proteins | sample PanSoiMetPlot_22_FD_92647 | JGI IMG/M metagenome (GOLD analysis project Ga0126377, IMG submission 92647) | Tropical forest soil microbial communities from Panama - MetaG Plot_22 | ecosystem: Environmental > Terrestrial > Soil > Tropical forest > Bulk soil | place: Panama | collected 2016-02-17 | reverse complement strand
TGACGTGGAACCGTCGCCGCAGCATGATCGCGCTGTAGGGCTGGTCCGGGTCTGGCCTCAGGGGTGCGTCCATGACGGCGGGACGGCGGGCACGTGCTGTGGGACGCCGACTTCGGCCCGGCGTTCATCAAGATCTGCTCGTACTTCCCCTACCCGATCAAGGTCTGGGTCAACGGGCACGAGTGGGCCGAGCAGCAGGCCCGCGCGCACGGCCTGGGGTTCACCGCGCTGGCAGGCGGGTTCACCCACCGGAGCCTTCGCGCCCAGGTGACTGCCCTGCTCGCCGCCCCCTACACCGCCAGCCAGATGAGCTATGACCTCACCCGGCTGCGTCGCAAGGGCCTCATCCGCCGCCTACCCTGCACCACACCTACGTCCCCACCGGCGACGGAGTTCGGTTCGCGGTCTTCTACACCAAGCTCCACGACCGGCTGCTGGGACCCCTGTTCGCCGCCGACGCCCCACCCGCCACTACCCCTACGCGAGGCCCTCCGAGTCATCGACCGATCCGTCGACCACTACGTCGGTGACGCCCGGCTGCACGCCGCCTGAAACCTTGGACAAACGCCAAAGCCTCAAGCACCAAGGATCGCTAGGTCTGATGCTGAACGCCTGAGCGCCCTCGCCCGGGGTGCCGCGGCCGCCGGCCGTCTCCGGCCGGCACCCCAGGGCCTCAGGGGTCCCTTCTCACCGCCGCTCGGTAGGCGTCAGCGCCCAGGGCTCGGTCATAGGCTGTTCCCTGCTGACGAGCTCGGTCCGGTCGCGCTCCGTCACGGTCAGGTAGACGACCACGATGAGGATCGCCACCAGGAAGACCACGCTCGTGGTCACCGTGCCCACACCCAAACCGCCTGCGTCACGGTCCTGCGACAGGTAGTCGCCGAAGGACGCGCCGAGCGGACGGGTCAGGACGTACGCGATCCAGAACGCCGCGATCTCGTTGAGCCCGAGGGCCCGATAGGCGAGGTACACCAGCCCGATCGCCGCGGCGAACATGAGCCCCGAGCGCAGGTAGCCCAGGTCCATCCCCTCCGCCAGGAGATCACCCGCCGCCGTGCCGAGGGCAAAGGTGAACAGGACGGCCAGCCAGTAGAACGTCTCCCGCCTGGTGGTGAAGATCGTGTGGATCGACAAGGTCCGCTCGCTCGCGTACCAGGCGACGAAGGTGACCGCCAGCGCGACGGCGAAGGCGATGGTCGTCACCTCGAGGCTGATCCCGAGGTTGTCCACGAGGTTGTCGGTGATCAGGGTGCCGACGATGCTGATCAGGACGACCGCGAGCCAGTAGACCGGCGGCACGTACCGCCTGAGCCTGAACTGGACGACCAGCCCGGCTGCGAGCAACGCGGCCATCACCAGGCTCGTCCCCGTGAGGCCGAGCCCGAGGTTGTCGTTGAGGAAGTCCGCGGCGGTCTCGCCGACGGTCGTTGCCAGGACCTTGATGATCCAGAAGAAAATCGTGACTCCGGGACCCTGTTCAGCATCCCGTTCACGATGGACCTGTCTGACGCTGCACGGTACATCCGGCCACCCTTGCTGGACTGGGGGAACGTGGACGCGCGGAACGTGGTCGTCCTTCACCGCCGATCGACCGCGACGCGCGGACGCGATCCTGCCTCAGTCCACCTGGACGGCGCCTGGAAGGATCTCGTGTCCCGCGGGGAGGTCCAGGACGAAGCACCCGCCTGCCGGTGAGGCCACCGCGGTGACCTCGCCGCCACAGATCCGGGCCAGGCGGCGCGAGAGACTCAGGCCCAGCCCTGCGGCGCCGCCGCCGGCTCCCCGCCAGCCCGGCTCGAACATGTCCTCCGCCACGGCGGGCGGGATCCCGTCGCCGTCGTCGGAGACGGTGAAGGTGACGCGCCCACGATCGACCGCGATGCGCAGCGTCACCGCTCGGCGCGCATGCCGCACGGCGTTGTCGAGCAGCGGGCGCAGCGCCTGCACGGCGACATGGCCGTGCGCGGCCACCCACACCGAGCTCGCCGCCTGTTCGAGCAGCAGCTCGACGCCGCGACGCTCAGCGGCCGGGCGCACGCCGTCGAGTGCCACGCCGGCTGCCTCGGCGGCGTCCGCCAACGCGTCGCCGTCGGTAGCTTCCCTGCGGGCGACGCTCAGCAGCGTCTGGATCACGCTCTCCGTTCGCTTCGCGCCGTCGAGGATGCCCAGGAGGGCCTCACGCGCCTCGGTGCGGACGTTACGACGTCGCAGCGCCAACTCCGCCTCCGCGCGGATCCCGCTGAGTGGTGTGCGCAGCTCGTGCGCCATCTCGGCGGAGAAGCGCTGCTCGTTCCTGCGGCTTCGCGCGATGCGGTCGAGCAGCCCGTCGAGCGTCGCGGCGAGGCCGGACAGCTCGTCGCGTGGCACGCCGAGGTCGAAGCGGCGGTCCAGGTCGTGCTCGCTCCAGCGCGCCGCGCTATGGGTCATCTCGGCCACCAGCCGCAGCGGGCGTCCGACCGCGCGCCGGACTACGCTCGCGGCGACGACCAGCACGAGGCCGTCGAGCAGCAGCGACCCGACCAACGCGATGCGCTTGGTGTCCTGGTACGGCACGAGCGACAGGCCGACGACCACGGCCCCCACCTGCGTGCGGCCGTCGGCGTCATAAGCCGGCTGCGCCCGCAAGCGCAGGCGGCCGACGTCGACCTGGGACGACGTCCGGGTTGTCCGGAGAGCCTCCACCGCCTGCTGGACCGCGGGCGGGGCGGCCGCGCGCTCGATGGCGCGACCGTGGACGAAGACCCACCCGTAGGGGTCGAGCGCCTCCTCTCCCGGACTCTCCTCGACAGCGACCCGGTCACCGGTGAGGGGGACGGTCACGAGCTGCGCGTCGGCGCGGGCGCGCAGGACGGTGGCGGCGTCGGCGTCCAGCACGCGTGCCAGCAGCACATTGACTGTGATGCTGAGCGCGCCCACGCCGAGCGCGAGCGTGCCGACCGATGCGAGGACGATCCGGCCGCGCAGGCCCAGACGGCTCATCGCAACGCGTACCCGATACCGCGCAGCGTGGTGATCTGGGCCTCCGCCTCCAGGTCGCGTAGCTTGCGCCGCAGCCGCTTGAGGTAGGTGTCCAGCGTGTTGTCATGGACGATCGCCCCCGCCGGCCAGGCGGCGGCGACGAGCTCCCGGCGGCGCACCACGTCGCCTGAGCGTGCTGCGAGCGCGGCCAGCAACCGGAACTCGGTAGGGGTCAGCGCCTCGAAGTGGCCGCGTACGCCGACACCGCACCGTCCGGGGTCCAGCCTGAGATCACCGTGGACCGGCGCGGTCGTGGGCCGTGCCCTCCGCAGCAGGGCGTGCACGCGCACGAGCACCTCGGCCAGCTCGAACGGCTTGGTCACGTAGTCGTCGCCGCCGGCGTGGAATCCCGACAGCCTGTCGGTCAGGGTCTCGCGGGCGGTGAGGAACAGCACCGGGGCGCCGACACCACGGGCGCGGAGCGCCTGGCAGACGTCACGGCCGTCGGCGTCAGGCAGACCGATGTCCAGAATGAGCGCGTCGACGACCCCGTCCAGCGCGAAGCGGTCCACCGCCTGCCGGCCGTCGGATGCCCCGCACACCTCGTAGCCCTCGGCCACGAGCGCACGTCGGAGCACCGACCGCAGGGCGTCGTCGTCTTCGCAGATGCCGACCACGCCAGGCCGGACGAGCACGCCGGCGGTCACCAAGTATCCTCCTGCTCGCGTCGCTGTCCCTGGAGCGGCTGAGCGCCTCCCCGGCCATCCTTACACGACCGGCCGATATCGGCCTCGCTGCCGGCCGGCGTCTGCCAGGGACGCCCTGGCCAGCACGCCCAGCGCGCGCAGGGCGCCGCCGTGATCCGCGGCGACCACGCAGCTGCGCCGGGTCGACGCTCGCCTGCCGGCACCTCCGGCACCATGCGACGCGGTCGACTCCTGCACCCGGCTCGAGCGGGCAGGGCACGCGGGCCGCACCCGTCACGGCACGTCCTCGCCGCGCGGGCGATGCGGCTGACCGCCGACGAGCGCGACCACGTGTTCCGCCGCACCGAGGAGCCGGCCCTCAGCCCCGCCGGCCGGCCCGCACGGGCGGCGGCCATCCTCGGGCTCCCAGATCGGGAGGGAGACGGGCGCGAGGCGCGCGGGCGGGTGCCAGAGACCCTGCCGGCGCCGGGATGGCGAAGTCGGGGGGACGAGCGACCACCTCGCCATGTGGAAGAGGACGGTGCTGCTACGCAACAGCCTCACGCTGGTCAGCGACCACGAGCTGCCGCAGGTGGCGCTGATGCCTGGTCAGGGTGGTGGTTTACGTCCGGTGAGGGTTTCGCGAAGCCGTGCTGCCTGCCCGATCGCAACCTGGAACTCGTGCGCGTCGGCCACGGAGGTGAGGTATCGGAGCTGGTCGTCGATGCCGTTCCCGTCAGGCCCGTCGAGCGCGATCCGGTCTCGGATCCAGGACAGGGTGGTGACGTCGCCTTGGACCGCGGCCGGGTTCCTGGCGGCCGCGTCCAGGGCCAGCTGACGGGTCCAGAGTTCGAAGCGGGCCAGGTTGATCTGGGCAGGGGGGCGGTACCGCAGTTGCAGGTCCAAGCTGGCGTTGGCGACGTCGAGGGCCGCTTGGGGGGCCGTTCGGCTGTTGCGCGCGCCAACCGCCGCGGTCAGTGTGCCGAGGGCCTGGTCCATCCGGACACCCAGCCGTTGGGGTACCTCGCCCCCGCGGAAGGTCCTCCAGGCGCTGGTCATCTTCTGGACGGTGGCCGATGTCGCCTTCCAGTCCCTGGATCGGACGGTGTTGAGGGCGTCGTCTGCGCCGCTTGACAGCAGGTCGAGCTCGGCGGGTGTGGGTCCCGGGAGCGCATCAGCGGGGACGGCCAGAGCGTTGGCCTCGAAGTCGTGTCCGCCGCCTGAGAACCACTCGCCATGTCCGGGGGCGAAGGTCTTCGGCTCCAGGGCCGCCTCGTCCTGGTGGAGTTCCTGGCCGACCATCGCCCCCTGGACAGGGCCGCTCGGGCCGTCCACGCTCACGTCGAGCTGCTTGACGGTGACCTGCTCGAAGGCGACGCCGGGGATGTTCTCGGTGCGGTACACGTCGCCGACCTTCGGGCGGCCAGGCATGATCATCGCGGCCGGTCCGTCCCGCCCTGCGCGCCAGGTGCCCGCGGTGGTGGCCGCGACGCCGTTGGCGTAGTCGACGACGTCCTCACCGAAGTACCAGACCGATCCGTCGTCGGCTTGGGCGTAGAGGTCGACCGCGACCTCGGTGATCCGCCCCTTGAGGTAGGCGCAGAACTGCGACCGGAGCGCCTCCACCCGCTGGCCGTTCCATTCGACGGCCCTGGTCCGGGGCAGCAGGGTGGTCTCGATCCTCAGCGGCTCACCGTCGACCTCGCCGAGGATGACCGCGTTGAGCGTGCCGATGGGGAACAGCGGGTTCGTGACCTTGGTCGGGTCGGAGAACGACGGCATGGCGAGATCGACCCGCGCGCTGTCCGGTGCCAGCCTACGGTGGGTCAGCCTGCTCAGCTTGTCCAGCGGCGGCTGCGGGATCGTCCTGGAGCTGGAGGGTCCAGCGCCTGCCCTGGTGGATGGCGAGCCTGCCGCGCGCGGGCCACGGTGGCTGGTGCAGGCGCTGGCGGCGAGTGCCACCACGATGGTGAGCAGCACCACAGCCGGCTGGCGCGCCGCTGCGGGTCGTCGGGTCGCTCCTCCCACCCTGCGGGACATGCCGTCCTCCACACCTCGGCGCGCCACCATCGACGCTGGTTCCGGTCAGGAGATGATCTCGACCAGACGCAGTGCCTCGCGCGGGCCCTTGACCGACACCTCGGCGACCTCACCGATGCCCCTGACGTAGTACTTGTTGTCCAGGACGCCCGGTTCCAGGGCGGTGGTCTCCGCGGTGCGCAGGGCGTGGCGGAACGAGCCGAAGGGCACGGTGACCGGCGCGGAGCGGCGGATCACCTTGAACACGTCCTCGGCGTGGCCCCGGTACCACTCCTGGCGGAACCTGCGGCCGACCTGGGGGTGGGCCTGCATGAAGACACCAGGTTGGGCGCCGTCGACCCCGGCGTGGAAGGACCCCTCGGTGCTGACGATCTTGCCGTGGCGGTCCAGCTCGGCGGTGTCCTCGCCGAAGTACCAGACGTTGCCGCAGCGGTCCTGGGCGTAGTAGTCGCTGGTCCGCTCTTCCAGGACGTTGTTCAGATAGAGCCGGTCCTCGACCACCCGCGTGGTCACCCCGTCGATCTTCCTGGTCCGTGCGGTGGTGGCGACCAGGTTGAGCGCCTTCTTGCCGTCCTTGGTGCCGGTGTAGACCAGGGTCTTGCCTGGGGTGAGAGGAAACAGCTTGTTGGTGACGTTGGGGGTGAAGCTCGCAGGGTTGATGTGGGGATGGTAGTTGCGGCCGGGGCCGAACCTCGGCAGGGGACAGGACGAACCCCCGCCCGCGGCTGCTGGAGCCACCCACGCCGCGGCGACCACCAGCGCAACCACTCCCGTGACACTGCCAAGGCGTCTGAGCATGGCCCTGTCTCCCGTTCTTCCGGCCCGTTACCGCTTGGTCGACGGGATGAGAGCACAGCGAACCTGAGGCGTACCTGAACGGTGTTCGGGCGGAGGGCGAGCTGGCCGCCGGTCCGGGCTCGCGGTCGACGTGGGCGACGACGGCGGGGGCGTGGTCGGGATCCGACCTCTGTCCGCGGGCCTGCAGGTCAGGCGGTGGTCACAGCATTTGGGCGAGGACGCAGCGGGTTCAGGGACGTGTCACCGCTCGTCTCCTGTGGGGGTCGGCGCGGTCAGGCCCGGGTCGGCCGGTGCGGGCCCGGTTCGCGGCGGCCGGCTTGTCGTGGCACGCCGGCGCAGCTCGTCCCACAGGCCTGGGTCGGCCCGGAGGTCGTCGCGGGTCGGCGGGGTCAGCGTGGACGGTCGGGTCTGTTCCAAGGCGGAGCCGGCGACGTCGGGCCCGAGGCCGGCGTCAGTGCCGATCAGCGCCCGCTCGGCGCCGACCGCGCGGCCCAGGGAGACGAGCAGCTCGGCGACGTCGGCGGCGAGTCCGGGGCCGTCGGCCATCGCCTCGCTGGCGTCGAAGTCGACCAGCCAGGGCTGGTGGCGCTCGTCCACCACCACGCTCAGTCGTCCGAGGTCGTGGTGGGCGATGCGGTGGGCGTGCAGCAGGGCGACCTGCCGCCACAGCTCGGCCAGCAGCTCGTCGGTAACGTCCTCGGGTGGCAGCTTGGCGAGCGACACCCCGGGGATGTAGGCCTGCACCAGCAGCCCGGCGCCGTTGCTGGTCGCGCGGGCGAGCGCCACCTTCGGGACCCGCACCCCGGCTGCGCCGGCCAGCAGGGTCATGTACGCCTCCCGCTCGACCTGCTCGGACGGGGAACCATCGCGGCCCGGGTCGACCGCGCCCCGCTTGGCCAGCCGCCGCCAGACCCGGTAGGCGAGATCCCGGTCCCGGCGCTCGCGCGGGATGAACTTGACGAACAGCCGCTCCCCAGCGGCCGTGGTGGCCAGGAACCGGGCCGATCGGGGAGCGTCGGCACGACCCTGCGCCGCTACCTCGACCGGCTGGAACCCGCTGTCGAGGAGCGCACGGCGGATGCGGTCGGCTGACGGGCGGCCGCCGGGAGCGCCCAGCAGCAGGTGGACGGCCGCGCCGACAGCCCAGCCGACGGCAGCACCACCGATCACGTCCAAAGGCAGGTGCGCGCCGACGTACAAGCGAGACAGGCAGACGGCCGCGGCCAGCGCCCAGACGACCCGGCGGGCCCGCCGGCTCAGGTAGGGGCTGGCCACCGAGGCCAGCGCCACCACCACCGCGGCATGGCCCGAGATGTAGCCGAGCCCGGTCGCGGCCGGCCCGTGGAGGGTGACGGCGGGCAGGTACTGCGACGGCCGGCCCCGATGGACCAGGTCCTTGACCAGCATGGCAAGGAAGTAGCAGCCCAACCCGGCCACGGCGAGGTTCGCGGCCAGACGGAAGCGGCGGGTGAGGGCGGCCACCCCGACCAGGACGGGCACCATCAGCACGTTGCCGAGCTGCATGACCGTCCACACCAGCGGGTAGAGCACGCCGGGGAGGTCGTTGACCAGCCGGAAGGCGTCGATCTCGAGCTCGTCGATGTGGTTGCGGTTCACCAGCCTGATCGACAGCAGCAAGACCGTGATCGCCGCCACCAGCCGGACGACGTCGCCGGCGTGCCGGGGCAGGACCAGCGCGGGTCTGACCTCGGCCCGCTCATCCTGCTGCCGCATCGACATCGCGCTCCCGCCGCCGGTGCTCCCCACCTCGGGGATGCTACAGGCGCAGGAGACCCGAGCAGGCCACTGAACGCGAACCAGGAGCCTGCGCTGCAGGCGCGGGCGGCGGCGTCAGGTTCGGTCAGCTGCTGTTCAGGTCCGCGACCATAGGATCGTCCCACCTGGCTCCCCGGCCGGGGGGCCGCCACCCGACCGTCAGGGTGCGATCGGCAGCGTGACGATGAAGCGGCTGCCGGGGTGGTGGTCGGGGTCGATGCTGATGGTGCCGTGGTGGCGTCGGACGATGTCGCGCGCGATGGCCAGGCCGAGCCCGGCGCCACCGGTGGCGGCGGTGCGGGCGTCGTCCAGGCGGACGAAGCGTTCGAAGACGCTCTGGCGCTGGTCGGCAGGGATGCCGGGACCGTCGTCGGCGACACTCAGGACCGCAGCCTGCTCATGCTCGGTGAGGGCGATGGTCACCATGGTGCGGGCGTGGCGGGCGGCGTTGTCGGTGAGGTTGCGCACCGCGCGGGCCAGCTGATCGGGGTCGCCGCGCACCTGCGCGCCGGAGACGGCGGCGACGTCGACGGCGACCCGACCGTCGGCGCGAAGGCGGGTCGCGTCGCGGAAGACGATGTCATCGAGGTCGACCGGCTCGCGGCGGGCGGTGTGCGCGCCGGCGTCGCTGCGGGCCAGGTGGAGCAGGTCCTCGACCAGGCGCTGGAGGGCGATGGTCTCGTCCAGGAGGCCTCGGTGGGTCACGGCACGGTCAGCGGTGTCGGGGTGGGCGAGATCGACTTCCAGGGCGGACCGGATGCGGGTGAGCGGGTTGCGCAGCTCGTGGGAGGCGTCGGCGACGAAGCGCTGCTGGCGATCGCTGGCGTCCTCGACCCGGTCGAGCATGGCGTTCATGGTGCGGGCGAGGCGGGCGATCTCGTCGTCGCCGTCGGGTTGGGGGACTCGACGGCAAAGGTCGGTGCCGGTCATGTGCGCGACCTCGGCTCGGATCGCTTCCACCGGCCGCAGGGTGCGCCCGACCAGCCTCCAGACGAGCGCCGCCAGGATCGCGGTGACGGCGGGGATGGCGACGGTGAGGGTGGCGGCCAGGACCCGGGCGCTGTCCTCCACGTCGTCCAGCGCGCTGGCCACGTGCAGCACGACGGTCCCGTCCCGGCCCCGCACGCGCCGGGTCAGGAGCCGGAACGGGGCGGCGTCGGTGGGCAGGTGCTCCACGGTACGCAGGATCTCGGTCCGATCTCCTGGTGGCGACGGGCCGAGCGGGGGGGCGGTGAGGATGGTGGGGCTGGCTGCCAGGACCCTGCCGTCGGGGGTCACGATCTGCTCCAGGGTGCCCTCGGTCTGGGTCAGGGCGAGTGGCACCTGGCCGGTGGTGACGAGGGTGGCGAGGTCGTCGGCGCGCTGGCGGATCGTCTCCTCGACGTTCTCGGTGAGCAGCTGCCGCTGGGCCGTTACCAGGCCGATGCCGGTTGCCAGCAGCACCCCGGCGACCGCAACCACGGCCAGCGCGGTCACGCGGAACCGCACCGTCCCGGTGACCTGCCCGATCCGGCTGCGGGCCCGGGGGTCAGCCGGCATCGTCGACTAGGCGGTAGCCGGCGCCCCGGACGGTCTGGATGGAGTGCCGGCCGTAGGGCTCGTCGAGGGCGCGGCGCAGGCGGCGGATGTAGACCTCCACGATGTTGGGGTCGCCGTCGAAGTCCTGGTTCCACACCCCCGCGAGGATCTCCTCCTTGGACAGGACCTGCCCGGCGCGGCGGAGCAGGAACTCCAGCACCTGGAACTCGCGTGCGGTGAGGGTACGCTCGTCGGCGCCGCGCCAGACCCGCCATTCGCCGGGGTCGATGCGCAGGTCGCCGACGACCAGGGGGGCGGGGTTGCGGCCGGTGGTGCGGCGCACCAGGGCGCGGACGCGGGCGACCAGCACCGGGTAGGAGAACGGCTTGGTCAGGTAGTCGTCCGCGCCGGTGTCCAGCGCCTCGGCCTCGTCGAGGTCGCCGTCCTTGGCGGTGAGCATCAGGATCGGGGTCCAGTTTCCCGCCGCGCGCAGGTCGGCGCAGATCCGGTAGCCGTTGCGGCCGGGCAGCATGATGTCGAGCACGAGCAGGTCGTAGCCGCCCTCGGTGGCCAGCCACAGCCCGTCGTTGCCGTCGAAGGCAACCTCGACGGTGAACCCCTCGGCCTCCAGGCCCCGCTTGACGGTGGTGGCGATCTTCTTGTCGTCCTCGACGAGCAGCAGCTTCACGGTGCGCTCCCTGCAGCACAGCATCGCATTGTGCACGGCCATGCTGAATCCCGACTGAACCCCTCCGGTCGCAACCCGGGGTTCAGGTGACGTTCAGCGCCTTGGTTCCACAATGCCGTCCCACGGATCGTGGTGTCCGGCCTCGCAGGTCGACAGGCACCGCCCGACACGGAGGCGAGGACCCTGCTGCCGCACCGAACGTCCGCGCGCCTGCTCTCGTGGCGGCCGCCGGGCCGCTCCCCGTTCGGCCACACCGTCGGAGCGTCCCGCTGATGTCGGGAGCGTTGGCGCTGCAGGCGCGGGGTCTCAAGAAGGCCTACCGAGGGGTCGTGGCCGTGGAGTCGCTCGACCTGGACGTGGAGGCCGGGACGGTCCTGGGATTCCTCGGTCCCAACGGCGCCGGCAAGACCACGGTGATCCGGATGCTGTCGACCGTCCTGCGGCCTGACGCCGGCCGGTTCTCGGTGGCTGGCGTGCCCCAGGATCAGCCGGTGGAGATCCGCCGGCGGGTCGGCGTGCTCCCCGAGAGCGCCGGCTACCCGCCCGGGCAGACGGGCGAGGAATGGCTGCGCTTCCATGCCGAGCTGTTCTGCCGCCCCCGAGCTGACGCCCGCGTGACCGCGCGCCGGTTGCTCGCCGAGGTCGGCCTGGCCGAACGGGGCGGATCGCTGATCTCCGGCTACAGCCGAGGCATGCGGCAGCGTCTCGGCATCGCCCGGGCACTGGTCAACGGCCCCCAGGTCGTGTTCCTGGACGAGCCGACGCTCGGCCTGGATCCGATGGGCCAGTTCCAGGTCCTGGAGCTGATGACCCGGATCGCCGGCGAGCACGGCGTCACCGTGGTGTTGAGCACCCACCTGCTGGCGGAGGTGGAGCAGGCATGCGACCGGGTGCTGATCCTGAACCGCGGCCGCGTCGTCGCCCAGGGCACGGTCGCTGAGGTCGCGCGGCGTGCCGCCGCTCCGCGCCGCGGCCTTGTGAGGGTTCCACCCGAGCTCCGCAGCCGCGCCCTGGAGGTGCTCGCCGCCTGCGAGGTGGGGGCGGTCGCCGCTGACCGCGACCACCGGGGCGAGCTGGTGCTGACCGTGCCCGCCGGCGCCGCGCCCGACAAGGCCGCGTCCCTGGCACTCCGCCGCTTGCTCGAGGAGGGGGTGCCCGTGCTCGGCTTCACCCTGGAAGGTGGCCGCCTCAGCGACGCGTTCCTCACCGTCACCGAGAACGCTGATGGCCGCGATCGGTGACCGGCCGGTCGGTGCCGGCAGGCGAGCGTGGACCGTCGTGGCCGAGCGAGAGCTTCGGGACCTCTGGCTCGCCGGGCGCGGGCTGCCCCTCCTGCTCGCCTACTCGGTGCTGCTCAGCGTCACCTCCTACCTGGTCGCCGCCAACCAGGCGCTCAACTTCCTGGAGCAGCGCGAGGCCGTCAGCCTCACCCTGCAGGTGGCCGTGGCGGTGGGCGCACTGCTGGTCCTGCTCGGGGCGGCCGACTCCGTCAGCGGCGAACGGGAGCGCGGCACCCTGGAGAGCCTGCTGCTGAGCCCCGCCCCGCGCCGTGCGCTGATCATCGGCAAGGGCATCGCCGCCGTGTCGCTGTGGGCCGCCGCCTGGGCCGTCTCCGTCCCCTACGTCTGGTACCTCGGCCGGGGTGTCGGCGTGGTCGGGGTGGCCGTGGCCAGCGGCCTGGTCGTCGGAAGCCTGCTCGCCCTGTTCCTGGTGGGCTACGGGCTCCTCGTCAGCACCGTCCTCTCCTCCAACCGGCTCAGCTTGTCGGTGAGCCTGTTCGCCCTGCTCGCGCTGTACGCACCCACCCAGATGCCGACCGCCGTCCAGAACAGCTGGATCGGTGACCTGCTGTTGCGTGTCGACCCGTTCACCGCCGGGCTGCGCTATCTCGGCAAGCTGATCATCAACGGGCACGGCCCAGGTCAGGACGCCGGGTGGCTCATCGGCCCCGTCCTGGCGGCGTTCGTCGCACTCGCCGTGGCGTTGACGGTCGCCGGCCGGCTCACCCTTCACGGCGGGGCGCAGACATGAGGGCGACCATCGCGGCGCTCCTGCTGGCGGCCGCGATCACCCCCGCAGCGGTCGACGCCCACCTGCCCCGGTCGACGGCCGGGCCGGTGGCGCCGGACTCGACCGCCGCGTCGGTCCAGCTCGACCGCAGGACCGTGTCCACCAGGATCGGCCAGCGGTTCAGCTTCACCTCCACGGTCCGCAACACCAGCGATCAGGCGAAGTCCGGGCTGGTCGCCCATCTCAACGTCCTCGGCCTGGACCCCGACGTCTACGTCGATCCCGAGGACTGGTCCTCCCGACGCACCCTGTATCTCGACCCGCTCCCCGCGCACGCCTCCACACGACTGGCATGGACCGTCCAGGCCGTCAACAGCGGGCGCCTGGCCATCTACGTCACCGTCAGTGCCCAGCACGGCACCGACGCCGTCGCCGTGAGCAACCTGCTCAGGCTCGCCGTCGCCCAGCAGCAGACCCTGGACGCAGGCGGCATCCTCCCCCTGGCCCTGGCGGTGCCGACCACTCTCCTGCTGCTGACCGGGTTCGCGGCCCGCAGGCGCAGGAGACTTCGCTGAGCCGCGCGTCCACCGGCACGCAGCACACGGGCTCGGGTCGCCAGCCCGTCGGGGTCCGCACCTTGCCGTTCAGGCGCCGGCGACCGCCAGGACCAGCTCGGTGGCCGCGCCGAGCAGCAAGCCGGCCAGCAGCCCCCAGAGGGTCGTCTCCCAGGACAGGCGGCGGCCGACCGGCAGGAGTTCGCCGATCACGTACAGCAGCGCCCCCGCGGCCAAGGCCAGACAGCCCACGTAGAGGTAGATGGAGCTGAAGGAGGTGCCGACGATGGTGCCGAGCAGGGTGGGTCCCCCGCCCACCAGCCCGGCCAGGGCGAGCCAGCCCCACGAGGCGCGCACGTCGGCGGCGGCCAGCGGGCCGACGATGCCGAAGCCCTCGGTGGTGTTGTGCAGGGCGAAGCCGACGATCAGCAGCGCTGCCAGGGTCAGCTCGCCGCCGGTGGCCGCCTGGCCGATGGCCAGGCCCTCGGAGAAGTTGTGCAGGCCGATCCCGGCAGCGATGGCCATGCCCGTCGACAGTGCCGCCGACCGGGCGTCCGACCGGGACACGGCGGCCTCGGCCACCGACAGGGCGCCGGGGCCGACGCCGGCCGGCCGGGGTCGCGACGGCCGCTTCCAGCGGCGTCCCAGGTACAGCAGCGACAGCAGGCCGACGCCGAGGCCGGCGGCGTAGACCAGCCCGAGCCCGGCGAACCGGAGCCAGCCGGCCTGGCCGTCCGCGGCCTCCTTGACCGCGTCCTCGACCGGCTCGGTGGCGTGGCCGAGGATCTCGACCAGCAGGAACAGCAGGATGCCGGCGGAGGTGGCGTTGAGGAAGGCCCTGGCCTTCAGGCTCCCGACCCTGACCCGGCCGAGTGGCAGGCCGAGGTAGATGGTGAACCCGGCGATGGCGCCGAGAAGGATCGTCTGGGTGGTGGACACGGGCCCGGGCCTCCCTGGCTCGGCAGGTTATTAGTCTTACCTAAGTTAGGCGAACCTACCGTTTCCGACCCCTGCATACAAGGGCCGCGGGGCGCGCCGGCAAGGCCTCCAGGGACGGCGCGGAAGGCGACCAGTCACTGGTCCCCCTTGGGCGGCGATACGGTGAGCGGATGGATCAGCTCGCCCGGACCGTGCTCGGCCTGCTGCTGCTGGCTGCGGTGGCCTGCGTGGTGCCGTTGGTGGACGGTGTCCGCCAGGCCCGGGCGGTGGTGTGGTCGGCCGCCCGGGGCGCGCTCCAGCTGCTGGCCGTGGGGCTGCTGCTGGGGGCGGTGTTCCGCGTTCCGCTGGCGGTGCTGCCGGTGCTGGGGGTGATGGTGGTGGCGGCGACCGGGACCGTGGCCCCGCGGCTGGCCGGGCTGCCCGCGGCGGGCCGCTGGCGGCGTCCGGTTGCGGCCGCCGCGGCGGTCACCGGTGGCGCGGCGGTGACGGGGGTGGTGGTGTTCGCCACCGGGGCGCTGCCGCTGGGGGTCCGCAATCTGGTGGCGGTGGGTGGCATCACCGTCGGTGGGGCGATGACGGCCTCCACCCTGGCCGGCCGCCGGTTCGTGGCCGAGCTGGTCGGCCGCCGGAGCGAGGTCGAGGGCAGGCTGGCCCTGGGGGCGACGATGCGGCAGGCTGGCGCCGAGGTGGTGCAGGTCGCGGTCGCCGAGGCGCTGGTGCCGGCGCTGGACCAGACCCGCACGACCGGGCTGGTCACGCTGCCGGGGGCGTTCGTGGGTGCGCTGTTCGGTGGGGCCAGCCCGCTGGCGGCGGCTCGTTTCCAGCTGGTGGTGCTGGTCGGGTTGCTGGCGGCCGAGAGCGTGGCCGCGGTGGTCCTGCTGCGGCTGCTGGCTGCGGTGCCGTTCCTGCCAGCCAGCGGTGCCGAGGCCGGCGCTGGTGGCTCGCGGACCGGGCGGCCCGGCGCCCGCCCCACCCGTCGTTGAGGGCAGATGCTGGTCAAGGGATCCTGGTGTCCGTGTGGATGCGCTCGCCGGCGTCCGCGGTCGTGTCGCCGCGCCGGGTCGGCTGGCCGCTGGCGTGGTGGGGTGGTGGGTGGGGGGTCGTCGGTCCGGTCAGGCGAAGCGGGCGATGCAGGCGATCCCGACGACCAGGCAGTAGACGGCGAACGGGGTGAGGGTCCTGGTGGTGAACCAGCGGGTGAGGAAGCGGACCGAGAGGTAGGCGGCCACGCCTGCGGCCAGGCTGCCGAGGAGAACCTGGCCGCGCACCCCGTCGCCGTTGGGGCCGAGCAGGTCGGGGAGCTTGTAGACGCCGGCGGCCAGGATGATCGGGGTGGCGAGCAGGAACGAGAAGCGGGCGGCGTCCTCGTGGTCCAGGCCGCGCAGCAGGCCGGCGACCATGGTCACGCCGGAGCGGCTGATCCCGGCGAAGAAGGCGAGGATCTGCGCCGAGCCGATCTGGACGGCCTCGCCGAGGGTGAGGCTGGCCAGCCGGCGGACGCCGGTCGCCGCGGGCCGTGGCGGTGCCGTCCGGCTCGGGGCGCCGGCGGTCGCGCCGGTCCGGTCGCCCCGGCCGGCGGGCGTCCCGGGCCGGGGTCCGCGGGCGTCCGCGCGGCGACGCAGCCGCTCGCCGGCGAGCAGGATGGCGCCGTTGGCGGTGAGGAAGACGGCGGCGGCCAGGGGCTTGGCGAACAGCGTGCGCAGGGTGTGCTCGAAGGCCAGGCCGACCAGCCCGGCCGGGATGGTGCCGGCGAGCAGCAGCCAGCCGAGCCGCTCGTCGGCGGTCTCGACGCGGCGCCGCGCGGCCGAGCGCCGCAGCCCGCGCAGGATGCGGGCCCAGTCGGCGCGGAAGAACACCAGCAGGGCGAGCGCGGTGGCGACGTGCAGGCCGACCAGGAACGCCAGGTAGGGGGACTCCTGCGCCGACTGGTCGCGCAGGACGTCGTTCCAGCCGAGCAGGGCGGGCAGCAGCACCGAGTGGCCGAGGCTGGAGACGGGGAACAGCTCGGTGACGCCTTGGAGCAGGCCGATGACGACCGCCTGGGAGTAGCTGATCACGGGTGGGGTGGCTCCTGGTCTCGGAGGTGGTGGTCGGGTGCGCCCGCATGGCTACGGGGCGCTCGGCCCGCCGCGCAGCAGGTCGCGGAGCGTGACGGGCTGGAGTCCCCGTGTCCGCAGGGCGGTGAGGATGCGGGGCAGGGCGGCCACGGTGCCGGCGTGGCCGGTGTGCAGGCTGACGATCGAGCCGGCGCGGAGTGCGGCGGTGACCCGGGTGGCGATGGCGTCGGCGCCCGGGTCGGCGTAGTCGTGCGGGTCGACGTCGAACCCGACCACCAGCGGGTAGCCGGCCGCGCCCGCCTCGGCCAGGACCATCGGGGTGGGCGCGGTCATGCCCGAGGGCCGGAAGTAGCGGCCGCCGCTGCCGGTCAGCCAGGTGAGCACGTCCCGGCAGCGCCGGATCTCGGCGGCGACCCCGGGACGGGGGACCTGGCCGAGGACCGGGTGGGTGTAGGTGTGGTTGTCCAGCTCGTGGCCGCCGGCCAGGATCCGCCCGGCCAGGTCGGGGTGGGCCTCGAGCCAACGGCCGACCACGAACACGCTGATCGGCGCGCCCGCCTGGGCCGCCACGTCCAGGAGCTGTCGGACCAGAGCGGGGTCGCCGGAGCCGTGGAAGGTGAGCGCGACCTGCCGGCCGGTCCGCGGGCCCGAGAAGACGGCGCGCGCGGGGCCGCGAGCCCTGGCCGGCGCTGGCGGCCGGGGGGTGGCCGCCGGGGCCGGCCCGGCGGGACTGGTCGGCGCGGTGGCCGCCCCCGAGGTCCGGTCACTCGGCGTCGGGTCCGGGCCGGTGCAGGCGCCCAGGGCGGCGGCAGCCGCCGCGGCGAGGAACGCCCTGCGCGTGGGCTGCACTAGCGGAAGACGCCGGTGTGGCCGAGGGAGTAGCGGCCCGGCTGGGGGTAGACGCACAGGCCGTGGGGGCCGCGGCCGACCCGGACGCGCGCCAGCAGGCGGCCGTTGCGGGTGTCGATGGCGTAGACCTCGGCGTGGTAGCGGCCGGACAGCCACAGCACCCGCCCGTCGGCGGAGACCCCGCCCATGTCCGGGCTGCCGCCACCGGGGATGCGCCAGGTGCCGACCACCCTGCGGGTGGCGAAGGCGACCACCGAGACCGACCCCGCCTGCCGGTTGGAGACGTACAGCACGCGCGCGTCGCGGCTGACGTACAGGCCGTGCGCGCCGGCGCCGGTGGGGACGAACCCGAGCACGCGCGGCCGGGTGGCGTCGAGGATCCAGACGCCGCCGGTGGCCATGTCGGCGACGTAGAAGACGCGGCCGTCGGGGGCGAGCTTGACGTCCTGGGGCATCGCGCCCGCGCGCAGCCGCACGCTGCCGGTGACCCGCTCGGCGGCCACGTCCACCGTGACCAGCCTGGCGCCGAACTCGCAGGACGCCAGCAGCACGCGGCCGTCGGCGCTGAAGTCCAGGTGGTCCACGCCGGCGCAGCCGGGCACCGGGAGGGCGTGGCGCAGCCGCATGGTGTGCGGGTCGCGGAAGTCCAGGCGGCGCAGGCGTTCGGCGACCACGATCGCGCGGTGGCCGTCGGGGGTGAAGTACAGGTTGTAGGGGTCGGCGACGGGCACGGGCCGGCCGGGGTGGCCGGTGGCGGGGTCGATCGGGGTGAGGCTGTCGCCCTGGTCGTTGTCGACCCACAGGGTGCGCAGGTCGTAGGAGGGGGTGACGTGCTGCGGCAGCCGGCCGACGGGGAAGTGACCGACGCGCCGGAACGTGGCCGGGTCGATGACGTCGACGCTGCCGCTGTCGCTGTCGGGCACGTACACGCGGGCAGGGAAGTCGCGGACCGCGGGGCTGAGCCGCCCGGGAGCGTCCGCGGCGTAGACGTCGCGGGGGTCCAGCGGCGGCGGCATCCCCGGCAGGCCCCCGGTCGCCGGCGGGTCCGGTCGCGCCCCTGCCGGGCTCCCGCTCGCGGCGCCGGCCGCCGAGGCTCCCGGGACGGACGTCGCCCGGCTCGCCCCTGCTCCGCCGGGTCCGGACCCGCACCCGGCGGCCAGCAGCGGGACCGCCATGGCCAGGACCAGGAGGCTGGCTCGGGTGGGGCGCGTCATGCCAGCTCCCGGAGGATGGTCACCGGCGGCGTGCGGGAGGCGCGCACGGTGAGGGTGGCGGCCGCGGCCACCGAGGCCAGGGCGACCGCCAGGGTCGTGCCGAGGTAGGCCCAGGGCACCGCCAGGGCGGCGGGGGGCGGGTCGAACACGCCGGTGAGGACCTTGACGAGCATGAGCGACAGCACCCAGCCGGCGACCGCTCCGGCGGCCAGCCCGCCGGCGGTGACGATGGCGGCCTCGGTCCACACGAACGCGGCGAGCTGCCGCGGGCGGGCGCCGAGCGCGGCGGCGATCGCGAAGGTCCGCCGCCGTTCGGCGAGCCCGAGGGCGAGGACCAGCCCGGTCGCGGCGGCGGCCAGGACCAGGGCGAAGCCGAGCTCGAGCCGGGTCAGTCCGGCGAGGTCGACCGCGGTGAGGCTGGAGCCGACGACGTGCCGGGTGGTGGCCAGGTCGCTGACCGCGGCCTGCGGGCCGAGCCTGGCGCGGATCCGGTCGGCGACCGCCGCGGGCGCGGTCCCGCCGGTGTCGACCAGGAACGCGCCGACGGCGTCGCTGCCGGTGGCTTGGGTGACGTAGCCGGCGTTGGCGACCAGGAAGCTGTCGCGCGGGGCGGTGGGGAACTCCTTGGCCACCCCGAGGTAGCGGAACCGGACGGGCCGGTAGCGCTTGGTGCGGCCGTCCTGGAGGCGGAGGGTGAGCGTGTCGCCCGGGGTGAGCTGGAAGTCGTGGACGGTCTCGGCGCTGACCAGCACGCCGTCGGGTTGGCGGGCGAGCGCCCCGATCAGCTCGCGGGCGGTCCCGCCGGCGAAGTAGGCGTCCTGGAGCCTGGTCGCCCCGACCACCGTGGCCGGGCGGACGCCGTAGAGGTCCTGCAGGTCGGCTCCGACGTAGGCGAAGCGGTGCTGGAGCGGCTCGACGTGCCGCACGCCGGGGACCGTGGCCAGGGTGGCGGCCGCGGCCGGGCCGACGTCTGCGCCGGGCGGCTGGGTCACGGTGACGTCGGCGCCGTTGGTCAGGCGCGCGTCGACGTCGGCCTGCTGCTGGTAGGTGGCGTTGAACACCGCGGTGGAGATCGCGAACGACAGCGACAGCGCGACCAGCACCAGCGCGCGGGCGAGCAGGCGGTGCTGGCGGCCCACGGCGGCGGCGACCGTGCCGGCCAGGGCGCCGGCCAGGGGCTGGCTGGCGCGGCGCAGCGCCCGGCGTCCTGTGCCGATGGCGGCGTCCGCGAGCTGCCAGGCCAGCAGCCCCACGCCCAGCCACAGCAGCGCGGGGCCGGCGAACGCCCAGTAGCTGACCGAGATGGTCGGCAGCCCTTCGGGCGCCAGCACCAGCTGGTAGCCGTTGCGGCCGGTGAGCCAGAACACGGTCCCGGCGGCCGCGAGCAGCGCCAGGCCCAGGCCGGCGGCGGGCCAGCGTGGCCGGGCGGGCCGGTCCATGCTGCGCCGGGCGGCCGTGACCGTGATCCGGGCGGCGTCGCGGCGGGCCGGCAGGGCGACCGTCGCCCCCGCGACGGCCAGCCCCGCCAGCGCCGCCGCGGCCGCCCAGCCCAGGGTCGCCAGCGGCGTCGCGCCGAAGTTGGCCGAGCCGAAGGCGACCCGGCTGGCGAGCAGCGCCAGGCCGAGCCCGGTCACGATCCCGAGCGCGCCGACCGCGGCCGCCTCGATGCTGGCCAGGTGCACGAGCTGGCTGGTCGTGGCGCCGCGGGCGCGCAGTAGGGCCTGCTCCCGGCGTCGCCGCTGCGCGCCGGCGCCGGCGACCGCGGCGGTCAGCAGCCCGGCCAGGATCGCGCCGGGCAGGCCGAGGAAGACGAACAGCACCTGCGCGTAGAGCGCGTCCGAGCGGGCGGCGGCGAGCGCCGCGCCGAGGTTGTCACCCACCAGCCCGGTGCCGGCCAGGTGGGCCTCCAGGTTGCGGGCGGCGCCGGAGACCCGGGTGTACGCGGCCGCCGGGTCGCCGGGCAGGCGCCGGTCCAGGCGGGCGTGGACCTGGGCGTGCACCAGGTCGGGGCGTGCCCGGGCGAGCGGGTCGAACAGCTGGTGCCAGCGCCGGGCGGGCAGCAGCAGGACGTTGTCCGGTGGGGCCTGCGGCTGGGCGCCCTGGGACGCGCCGACCTTCTGGAACAGCGAGTCGGCCTGGGGCAGGTCGACCACGCCGTCGACCCGGACGGCGGTGGGGGGCAGGCCGGCGCGGCCGACGCCAACGGTGTCCCCGGGGCGGGCGTGGAGGTTGGCCGCCGTCTGCTGGGCGAGGAGCGCACCGGTCGGGGCGCCCACGAGGTCTCGCAGCGCGCGGGGGAACGCGGCGCGGTAGCCGTCGGGCAGGCCCAGGACGACCCCCGGGCCGGTGGTCTGGGTCGAGCCGGCCACGGTCGCCTCCAGGCCGGTGGTGCCGGCGAAGCCGACCGGCAGCGCGGTCCGCACGCCGCGGAAGGCGCGCACCGCGGCCAGCAGCGCCGCCGGGTCGCCGTCGGGCTGGGCCTGGACCTGCCAGTCGACCGCGACCTCGCCGGTCGAGCGGCGGGTCATGGTCGCCTTGGACGCGGCCAGGAACGTCCCCAGGCTGGCCAGCAGCCCGACCGCGACGGCCACACCGGCGGCCGCGGCCACCAGCCGGCCCGACCGGCGGCGCAGCAGTCCCCGCAGCCAGGTCAGGCCGAGCACGGCACCTCCCGGTCGCCGGTGGCCAGCGCGCCGTCGGCCATCGCCCAGCGGGTCGGCAGCAGCGCGGCGACCGCCGGGTCGTGGGTGGTCAGCATCAGCGCGGCGCCGAGGGCCGCGGCGGTCTCCACCAGGGCCCGGACGACCTCCGTCCCGACGGTGTGGTCCAGCTGACCGGTGGGCTCGTCGGCCAGGACCAGCCGCGGCCGGCCGGCGAGCACGCGCGCGACCGCGACGCGCTGGGCCTGCCCGCCCGACAGCTCCTCGGGGAGCCGGGCGGCCAGGTCGGCCAGGCCCAGCCGGTCCAGGGCGCGGCGGGCGGCGTCGACGGCCTGGGCCTCGCCCTCGCCGGCCAGCAGCAGCGGCAGGGCCACGTTCTCGGCCACATCCAGGGGCGCCAGCAGGCTGGGGCCCTGGAACACGATGCCGACCGGGCCGGGCCGCAGCCGCTCCCGGCCGCCCAGCGCCGGCCAGGTCAGCGTGCCGGCGGTGGGGGTGTCCAGGCCGGCCATGAGGTGCAGCAGCGTCGACTTCCCCGAGCCCGACGGGCCGGTGACCGCGACCCGCTGGCCCGCCCGCAGCTCGCAGATGACGTCGTGGACGGCGACGACCGAGCCCGGCCCGGTCCCGAACGTGCGGGCCACGCCCTCGCAGCGGACCAGGACCTCGCTGGCCACGCCCGCCTCGCGCCGAGCGTCCGACTCTCGTGGTGGCACCCGGGGGCTGCGCCCCTCGCCCGCGGACGGCATCGCCGCGGCCTGCCTGCGCGCGCGAGGGGCGCTCACGCCGCCACTCTGCCGTCGGCGAGGGGGACGATCCGGGTGGCGCAGGCGGCAACGGCCGGGCTGTGGGTGGCGACCACCACGGCCCGCCCGGTCGTCGTGAGCGTGCGCAGCAGGCGCAGGACCCGCCGCTCGGTGGTGGCGTCCAGCTCCCCGGTGGGCTCGTCGGCCAGGACCACCGCGGGGTCGTTGGCCAGAGCGACGGCCAGGCCGGCGCGGGTGGCCTCCCCGCCGGACAACTCGCCGGGGTAGGCCGCGGCCCGGTCGGCCAGGTCCAGGGAGGCGAGCAGTCGCGCCGCGCGGGCCCCGTCGACCCGTCCGGTGAGGCGCTGGGCGAGCACCACGTTGTCGCGCACGGTCAGGTGGTCCAGCAGGTTGCCCGACTGGAACAGCAGCCCGATTGCGCGGGCCCGCAGCCCCGCCCGCTCGCGCTCGGAGCGGCGGCTGAGCCGCTCCCCGGCCACCCACACGGTGCCGCCGTCAGGCTCGTCCAGGCCGGCCAGACAGGCAAGCAGCGTCGACTTGCCCGACCCCGAGGGGCCGGTGACCGCGACCAACTCGCCCGGCCAAGCGGTCAGCGACACCCCCTGCAGGGCGAGCGTCTCCTCGCCGCCGGCGTGGAAGAACCGGTACAGGCTGCGTGCCTCGAGCAGCGCGCCCATCAGCGCCACCGGAACGAGTCGGTGACGATCCGCCACGGGTCGACGTTGTCGGCGCCGGCCGGGCCGGACAGGGTCAGCCGCGCGGTGGTGCCGGCGCGCCAGAACTCGTAGCGCTCGACGGCGTCGCGGACGACCTTGCCCGTGACCGGGTCGGGGCTCGAGTCGGCCTGGTAGGTGAGCAGCACGACGGTCCCGGCGGCCCGGTGCACCTGGGTGACCGTGCCCGGCCGGAAGCCGCGGCTCGCGACCCCGATCGCCGGCAGCTCGGTCCGGCTGGCCGAGGCGACGGTCGGCGCGGCCGCCACCGCCACCGCCTCCATGCGGATGCTGTTGAGCTTGTCGGTGAAGGTCACCGCGCCGCCGTTGGTGGTCCGCGCCCACCCTTCGGGGACCCTGACGGTGAACCTGCCGCCCGGCGGCGTGTAGCCGACGAAGACCTGGTTGTCGGGGATGTCGCCCGGGGTGTTGGCTTCCGGCGCGTCGGGGTCGACGCCGGTGGTGCGGCTCGGCGCCGCGGTGCCCGTGGTCGCGGAGGCCTGCCCGGCCGGCCCGGTGGTCACCGACCCCGAGGCCGCCACACCGGCCGTCGAGCGCGCCGATCCCGACCCGCACGCGGCCAGAGCCAGCACCAGCCCGGCCACAGCGAGCGCCACAGCGGGTCGGGCCGGTCGAGGCATGGCAGCCATGGCGTGATCTCCTCACGGTCACCCGGCTGAACGGGGGTCGTTGCTGTGACGGCGAAGGTAGCCGGGGGCGGGTCTACGCCGGCCATGACGAAGGTCAACGCACGGCAAATCATCGACCGGCGACCTGACGGGCCGGGTGCCCGGCCTGGGGCGCCGCCGCGCTCGTCACCGCCGTCAGCAGCTGACCAGCCGCCCCGCGGTCACCGCGTGTGGCGGCGGGTGAGCGCGGCGTGGAGACGGGCTCGGTGCAGCTCGGCCGAGCAGTCGGGGGAGCCGGCCGCCGGCAGCGCGTCCGGGTCGACGCCCCGCCGGCCCAGGACGAAGCCGAGCAGCAGGTCGGCCAGGAACGGGTTGCGGGCCAGCACGGGGCCGTGGAGGTAGGTCCCGACCAGCGTCGCGTGCCGTACGCCTTCGGTGCCGTCGACCCCGTTGTTGCCCGCCCCGCGGACGACCGCGCCGAGCGGCTCGGCCCCGGGGCCGAGCCAGGTGCGGCCGCCGTGGTTCTCGAAGCCGCTGACCAGCTCGCCCTCCCTGGTCCGGATCACCGCCTCGCCGACCAGGCGCGGCGTGCCCGCGGTCGTGTGGAGATCGAGCAGCCCGAGGCCCTCGACGCGGCGGCCGGCGGCATCGGTCCAGGTCACGCCGAGCAGTTGCAGCGCGCCGCAGACCGCCAGGACCGGCCGGTGGTCGCGCAGCGCTTGGCGCAGCCCGTCGCCCGCCGGCGAACGCAGCAGCTCGGCGGCGGTGGCCTGGGCGGCGTCCTCGGCACCGCCCAGCACGTAGGCGTCGAGCCGGCCGGGCACGGGCAGGCCGGCGGGGATGTCGACCACCCCGGCGGGCAGGCCCCTGCGGTGGGCACGCCAGGCGAGCACCTCCGCGTTGCCCCGGTCGCCGTAGATGCCGAGCAGCTCCGGGTAGACGAAGCCGACGCGGATCGGGTCACCCATGGCCGAGCAGCCGGCCCGCGCGGCGGAACGAGGTGTAGTCGGCGAACAGGTCGACGTCGCGCCCGCCGGCGCGGGTCATGGCCGCCTCCAGGGACCGGACCAGCTCGCAGCCGATCCCGGCCGCCTCCAGCCGCAGGGCGGCGTCCTCGGCGCGGGCACCGGTCGCGACCATCCGCGGGCGGTCGCGCAGCGGCCGCATGTCGACGTCCCACAGCCACGAGGTGTCCTGCCCGTCGACGGTGCCGGCGTCGACCGCGATCACGGCGGCTCGATGCCGGTCGGTCGCGGCCGCCAGGGCCTCGTCCCATCCGGCCGGGTTCTTGGCCAGCAGCAGCCGCACCTGACGGCCTCGCCAGCGTCGCTGCGCGTAGCGGTCCTGGATCGCCTCGAGCCCGGCGATGGCCTCCAGCGCGGCTGCGGGGTCGACGCTCAGGGTGACCGCGGCCGTCCAGGCCAGCGCCGCGTCGAGGGCGTAGCCGTCGGTGGCGACCCGCAGGCGCGCGCGATAGGTCCGGCCGGTCCGGTCGAGCTGGACGACGTCACCTCGCCGGTGGACGTCCACGACGGTGGCCGCGGCCGGCCGCCAGGCGCACCGGGGGCACCCGCGGCCGGCATGCGGCGGCCTGCCCGTGCCGAGCAGGGCGCCGCAGCTCGGGCACAGGCCCGCGTCACGCGGGCTCGCCGCCTCCGGCATGCGCACCAGCGTCGTCCGCGGGGCCGCCGCGGCGGCCCATGCGGCGCGCGGGTCGTCGGCGAAGGCGACCGCGACGGACGTCGGCGGCAGCGTGGCCGCGGCGGCTCGCCACCTGGCGGCCAGGGCGGTGGGCTCGTGGTGGCGGTCGAGCTGGTCGCGGCTGAGGTTGAGCAGGACGACGGCGGCGGGCCGGAGCTGGTCGGCGGCGGCGGGCAGGGCGGCCTCGTCGACCTCGAGGACGGCGTCCCGTGCGCCCGGAGGCGCGGTGAGCAGGGCGGCGGTGAGGCCGCGGGTCAGGTTCGAGCCTTCGGCGTTGGTGGCCACGCGCCGCCCGGACCGGGCGAGCGCGGCGGTGAGCATGGCGGTCGTGGTGGTCTTGCCGTTGGTGCCGGAGACGAGCACGACCCGGTCGAGCCCGCCGGCGGCGCGGGCGCCGATGCCCGGGGCGCAGCGTTCGGCCAGCAGGCCGGGCAGGGTCGCGCCGCGACCCCGGCCGCTGGCGCGGATCAGGATCCGGGTCGCGCGAGCCAGGGTCGCCACGAGCCGATCGCGGGCCGTCTGCCACGCGTCGGCACCTGGCGCGGGGGCGGCGCCCACCCGGTTCAGGGCGCTCATGCTCGCGAGACCCGCCGCGGCAGACGGCCACCGCCGGACCGGTCAGGTTCTGGCAGCGTCTCCTGCCGGATCCACGTGCCCACGCTGAGCGCGAGCAGCCAGCAGGCGCCCAGCGCCCAGCCCGCCAGGACGTCGGTCAGCCAGTGCACCCCGAGGTACAGCCGCGAGAACCCGACGACCAGGACGATCAGCAGGGCGCCGGCCCCGAACGCGACCTTGCCGCGCCAGGGCCACCGTCCGAGCGCGACCAGGACGGTCAGCATCCCGAAGACCGCCATGGCCTGCGTGGCATGCCCGGACGGGAAGGCCAGCCCGTCGGCGTGGGCCGCCATCGCGGCCAGGGGCGGGCGTGGCCGTTCGGCCAGAGCCTTCACCAGCCTGGCCAGCAGCCACTCGACCAGCGCCAGTTGCTCGCGGTCGAGCACGTCTCATCGTCTCCTCATGGATGGGGCGACCAGGGTGAACAGGCTGCACCCCGCCGCCTGACAGGCAGCTGAACGAGGCCAGGTTCGACCGGAGGGCTGCGCCGCGCTCCGCTCCCCGGCCCCCCGGCCGAGTCGCTGCGGGCGCTACGCCCTCCGGTCCCCCCGGACTGCAGTCGCTCGAGCTTCAGTCGCTGCGGACCGACGGTACGGAGTGGTCGGTGAGCGCCCGACCTGCCGGTGGTCAACGGACGGCAAAATCTCGGGCCGCGGCCACCGGCGGTAGGCTTTGCCTATGGCGACCGTGCGGATCCTGGTCGTGGAGGACGACGCCACCATCGGCGGCGGGCTGCGCGACACGCTGGCGGCCCAGGGGTACCAGACCCGGTGGGTCGCGACCGGCGCTGAAGCGCTCGACGCGGCCCGCGCCGACCCGCCCGATCTGGTCCTGCTCGACCTGCAGCTGCCCGACGTCGACGGCGTGGAGGTCTGCCGGCGCCTGCGGGCCGGCGCCGCGACGCCGGCCGTCGTCATGCTCACCGCCAGGCGGGAGGAGATCGACGTCGTCGTCGGCCTGGACGCGGGCGCGGACGACTACGTGACCAAGCCGTTCCGGCTGGCGGAGCTGCTGGCCCGGCTGCGCGCCCACGTCCGTCGGCTCCAGGTGGCGGGGGAGGCGGGCTGCGCCGACCGGCTGGTCGTGGGGGACCTCGAGCTGGACCGGGCCGCCCGGCGGGTGTGGCTGGCCGGCTCGGAGCTGGAGCTGCGCCCCAAGGAGTTCGACCTGCTCGCGCTGCTGATGGCCGAGGCCGGCCGGGCCGTGACCCGCGAGCGCATCATGGCCGAGGTCTGGGACGAGCACTGGTTCGGCTCGACCAAGACGCTCGACATGCACATCGCGGCGCTGCGCCGCCGGCTCGGCGAGCGCGGCGACGATGACAGCCGGATCACCACCTTGCGTGGGATCGGCTACCGCCTCGAGCCGTGAGCGCGCGATGAAGCACCGTGTGCTGGTCGCGATGGTGGCGGTGACCGTGCTCGCGGTCGCCGCTTTCGGCGTCCCGCTCGCCGCCGCCGTGCAGCGGCTGTACCGCAACCAGGCCCTGCTGCGCCTGGAGGAGGAGGCCGAGCAGGCCGCCACCCAGGTGCCCGGCTCGTTCGCCACCTCCGGTGATCCGCCCGAGCTGCCCGCCCCCCGGCCCGGCACCCAGCTCGCCCTCTACGGCGCCGACGGCCGGCGCGTGCTGGGGACCGGGCCCGACCGCGGGGACGGCCCGGTGCGGGGCGCCCTGGGCGGCCGGGTCACCCGCGGCGCCGCGCGCGGGCGCCTGCTCGTGGCGGTCCCCGTCGCCAGCGAGGAGCGGGTGGTCGCTGCTGTGCGCGCCACCGCCGGCGAGGACGGCGTCACCGACCGCGTGCAGGCCGCGTGGCTGACGATGGCGGCGCTCGCCGTCGCGGCGGTGGCCGCCGCCGCGGTCGTGGCCGGCTGGCAGGCCCGGCGGCTCAGCCACCCCGTCGACGCGCTCGCCCAGGCCGCCGGCCGGCTCGGCGAGGGCGACTTCACCTCGCGCACCAGCCGCTCCGGCATGGCCGAGGTCGACGCCGTGGCCGATACCCTGGACGCGACTGCCGAGCGCCTGGGGCGGCTGCTGGCCCGGGAGCGGGCGCTCACCGCCGACGCCTCGCATCAGCTGCGCACGCCCCTGGCCGGCCTGCGGCTGCGGCTGGAGGCGGCCCAGGTCACCCCCGGCGCGGACCGGGACAAGGCGATCGTGGACGCCCTGCGCGAGGTCGGCCGCCTGGAAGCCACGGTTGAGGAGCTGCTGCTGCTGGCCCGCGACCCCGGCCCGACCCGGGAGCCGCTGGACGTGCCCCGCCTGCTCGCCGAGGTGGAGCGCGAATGGCACGAGCGGCTCGCCGTGGCAGGGCGGCCGCTGCGGGTGGACGTCGAGCCGGCGCTGCCGCCCGTGCGCGCCTCGGCCCCGGCTGTCCGGCAGGTCCTGAACGTCCTGATCGCCAACGCCGCCGAGCACGGGCGCGGGACGGTCAGGCTGTCGGCGCGGGCAGCGCCGGGCGGCCTGGCCGTCGAGGTGCGCGACGACGGGCCCGGGATCAGCGGCGACCCCGAGCGGCTGTTCGACCGCCGCGTTGGCACCGCCCCCGGCCACGGGATCGGCCTGGCCCTCGCCCGGTCCCTGGCCGAGGCCGAGGGCGGCCGGCTGCTGCTGACCAGGGCCCGACCCGCCGTGTTCACGATGCTCCTGCCGTCCCCGCGGCACTGACGGTCGTGCCACCCGTCGGG
>Ga0126377_10000341_pt1 | contig 27866 bp, 25 predicted proteins | sample PanSoiMetPlot_22_FD_92647 | JGI IMG/M metagenome (GOLD analysis project Ga0126377, IMG submission 92647) | Tropical forest soil microbial communities from Panama - MetaG Plot_22 | ecosystem: Environmental > Terrestrial > Soil > Tropical forest > Bulk soil | place: Panama | collected 2016-02-17 | reverse complement strand
CGATGAGCAGCACGAAGCCTACCGCGCCGGAAAGGACCAGCAGGATGGGGCGGACGTCTCCGACGATGCTCTCCTTGAACGGGATGACCGCCGCGCCGGTGCCCCGGTTGATCGCCGGGTAGACGTCGGCCAGGTGCCGCGCCACCCGGTCCAGGTCGGCCCGCGCCTGCGCGAGCGAGACGCCGGGCGCGAGCCGGCCGATGCCGTGGAAGCCCATGCCCCACTGCCGGCGGCCGAGGGCGTCGCCGCCCAGCTGCCCGATCGGCACGTAGACGTCGCTCCGGTAGCCGCTCTGGAACAGATCGAAGCCGGCCGGGACCACGCCGATGATGCGGTTGCTCTTGCCGCCGAGCACGATGGTGCGGTCGAGGACGTCGGGCGAGCCGCCGAACGTGCGCTGCCACAGGGCCGCGCTGATGACGACGACCGGCGCGGCGCCGACCTCGTCGTCGCCGGGCGCGAAGTTGCGTCCCAGCACGGGCTCGACCCCGAGGACGGTGAAGAACCCGGCAGAGACCTGCCGCCCCTGCACCGACTCGGCGCGTCCGGCGCCGGTGAGGCTGAAGCGCTGGGTGCGCTGGATGGCCATGGCCGCGAACGCGCGGCTGTCCGCCCGCCAGTCGCGGAAGTTGAGAAACGAGATCGAGCCGGTCGCGAAGTGCGGCGGCTTGCTGGCATGCAGGGTGACCAGCTCCTCCGGGTCGCGATAGGGCAAGGGATCGAGCAGCACGCCGCCGACGACCGAGAACAGCGCGGTGTTGGCGCCGATCCCGAGCGCCAGCGTGAGGAGCGCTGCGGCGGTGAAGCCGGGGCCGCGCCGCAGCACGCGCAGCCCGTAGCGCACGTCCTGGACCAGATCCTCGAGCAGGGCCACGCCGCGGGCGTCGCGGCACTCCTCCTTGACCCGATCGAGCCCGCCCAGCTCGAGGCGGGCGCGGCGCCTGGCCTCCTCCCGGCTGAGACCGGCGGCGACGTGCTTCTCGGCCTGCCGGTCGAGGTGAAAGGCGAGCTCGTCGTCCAGCTCGCGCTCGACCGCGCTCCGGCGGAGGAGCGCGCGCAGGCGGAAGGCCACATCGCGCAGCATCGCCCTACCCCTCCTCGAGGACCTGGGCCACCGCCGCGGTCAGCTTGCGCCAGCTCTCTTCGCCCATGCCTGGCCCCCTTTCACTTCTACAAGAGGGACCCTACGCGCTCTCTTGTCGAAGCGCAAGGGGAGATGCACGGGCGTGCACGCCGGGTCGTGCGCGCAACCTGGCTGCGCAAATCGGTGCGGGCAGCGCCGGAGCGACGAGAGAACCGCGACTTGCGGCTGGCGCAGCGCGTGCTCCATCGAGTGCGACAGGAGGGGAATCCATGAATGCAACGAGAGTCGCCTGCTGTTGCGCCGTCCTCGCCATCGCCGGCTGTGTGCTCCAGGGATCCGGGGAATCGGCCGATCCGGTCGCCGACGAGCTGGAGGAGGCCGCGCTCCAGTACCAGGACATCGCGTCGTCGCTTCGCCCGACGGCGGATGGTCGGTACACGAGCGACCTTGGACCCGTCGAGGTCCTCCGGGAGGTCGATTCCGAGGGCGGCGACGTGAATGCCCGCGCCCGGGACGGCGGGGAGTGGACGTCGCAGATGAACGTGTGCTGGTGGGACCAGGGCTACCGGCACTGCTGCGGCGGCTCGACGTGCTGCGTGTGGATCGACGGATACCGGTACTGCGGCTAGCGGCATGAGCCCTCGCCCGGCTCGCCTGCTAGGATGGCGCGGTGCTGCTCGTGACACACGCGGCCCGGGTCGCCGCGCTGCTTTGCCTCTGTTGCCTGACCGCACTGGCCGGGTGCGACGGCCGGACCGCGCCGCCGGAGCAGGCCGCGCCGCCGGAACGCGGGGCGCCGCCGGAACGCGGGACGCCGCCGGAGCGGGCCGCGCCGCGCGAGTGTGCCGGGCAGCCGTGCTGCGGGGACCCGCCGCGGCCGTGCGGGGAGGTCCTGGCCGACGCGACCGGCAAGCCGTGCGAGACGGCGTGTGACTGCCGGCCCGGGCTGGCATGCAACCAGGGCCGGTGCGCGTCGGGGACCGTGGCGGTCTTCTGCTGCGGGGCGTGCCCGAAGACGGTACCGGCCGAGCAGGTCTGTCAGAAGCGCGACGGAAGCACCAGCACGTGCGGCGCGCCTCGACCCGCGCGGTAGCCCGACTCCTGTCCGCACGGCGAGTCCGTCGGCGGGCCCGGAACCTACCGTCGAGCGCCGCCCTGGGCCGGCTTCCTCCCCTGACGGTTGGTTTGGCCGCGACGGCGTGTCATCGTCGGGCGTTCTCTCGCACAGGAGATGATGACGATGGCGATGCCAGAGATGCCGGTGGTGAGCGAAGAGCACGTGCGGCTGCACGTGTTCGAGGGCGAGTGGATCGGTGAGGAGACGATGTCGCCTTCGCCGTGGGGCCCGGGCGGTCCCGCGGTCGGGAAGTACTCCGGCAAGATCGCGTGCGACGGCTTCTTCATCGCGCAGGACTACCAGCAGGAGAAGGACGGCGCGGTCTCGTACCGCGGCCACGGCGTGTTCGGCTACGACGCCGCGCAGGCGCGGGTCGCCTGGTACTGGGTCGACTCCATGGGCAGCGTTCCGGCGCAGCCGGCGTGGGGGACGTGGAACGGCACCACACTCGAGCTCCGATCCGAGTCGCCGCACGGCCACGGCCGCTACACCTACGTGTTCGATGGCCGCGACCGCTACGAGTTCAAGCTCGAGAACTCGTTCGACGGCGGCCAGACGTGGCACACGTTCATGACCGGGAAGTACCGCCGCGCGTAGCGGCTGCCCGAACGCCGCCGCCGCGCCACGCGACCGCGGCCCGCGGCGCCGGCAGGGGGCGCCGGCTCGGCTCCCCGGCTCGGCTCGGCTGCGGTCGGTCATCCCGATGACGCCCCCTGCCGAGCGTGACCGGCCACCCTGCGGGCGTCGACCCGCAGCGCACGCCGTGTGCCCTGTTCGCGCGGACGGTGGAGCGGGCGCGGCGTCCTCTTCCTCGCGCCGGACCGACCGGGGTCGCGCCCGGCCGAGCGCGTGCTACTCTCGTCGGCCGGAGACGCCGTGATCGGGGGCGAGCTCGACGGCCGGTATCGAATACTGTCCCGAATCGGCGAAGGGGCGATGGGTGAGGTGTATCTGGTGGAGCACCTCGGGCTGGGCCGCAAGGAGGCCCTCAAGGTGCTGCGGTCGGCGATGGACAAGCCGTCGCTGGTCACCCGCTTCCGGCGCGAGGCGCGCGCCACCAACCGGCTTCAGCACCCGCACATCGTCGCCATCCACGACTTCGGCCGCCTGCCGGACGGTCGGTTCTACATCGCCAGCGAGTTCGCCGACGGGGAGAGCCTCGACCGCGTGCTGCGCCGGGTGGGCCCCTTCCCCGTCATGCGCGCTCTGCCGGTCCTCATCCAGATGGCCGACGCGATCGACCACGCGCACGCGCGCGGCGTCATCCACCGCGATCTCAAGCCGGCCAACCTGATGCTGGTCGAGCGCCGCGGCCACGGCGACCACGTGAAGGTCCTCGACTTCGGAGTGGCCAAGATCCTGGCCCCGGAGGAGGCGGACATGATCCTCACGACCGGCCAGGGCGAGATCTTCGGGACCCCGGCCTACATGGCGCCGGAGCAGGTCGCGGCCCGGGCCGACGATCCGCGCATCGACATCTACGCGCTCGGCTGCATCGCGTACGAGCTGGTGACCGGCGCGCCGCCGTTCGCCGGCCGGCCGCTCGAGATCATGAGCCAGCACCTCTCGGTGCAGCCGCGCCGCCCCAGCGAGGTGGCCCCGCAGGCCGGAATCCCGCGCGGGCTGGACGACATCATCCTGACCTGCCTGAAGAAGAACCAGGTCGAGCGCTTCCGCAGCGCCGCCGACCTGACCTCGGCGCTGGTCGAGCTCAGGGCCGGGGCCGCGGCGCTGGCGGCGGCCCAGGAGCTGAGGCGGCGCGGGCCCGTGCCCGGCATCGGCTTCGAGCCGACCGCGCCCGACATGCGCGGCCGCTGGGCCGACGCGTTCGACGAGCCCACCTCCGGCTCGGGCGTCATGGGCGATCCCACCGACGCCGACCTGGCGCACGCGACCACGGCGGAGCTGTCACAGAACGAGCTGCGCGTGGTGGTCGACCACCTGCTCCTCCAGCTGGCCGAGGCGATCATCGACCTCGGCTGCCGCGACTTCCACCTGGCCGTCGCTGTGGCCAACATCGCCGGCACGCGCGGGCGCCTCGACGTGCTGATGACGCGCCTGGAGGAGCTCGGGCGGGCGCGCGACGCGGTGGCGCAGCGGGCTCGCGAGGGCGAGGCGCGCTTTCGCTTCGCCGTGAGCGAGCTCCGCTTCGAGGTGGAGCAGGCGCGCACGCAGGGAGCCATCGACCCGAGCATGGAGTTCCAGCTCGACCAGCTCGAGGATCGCATGGCCGGGCTGGCCGGCGACGCCGAGCGCGAGCTCAACGCAATCGACGACACGTCGATCGAGCTGGCCGCCGAGCAGGGCGTGCGCGAGGACGAGCTCTCCACCCAGTATGCCGTGCTCGAGCAGCTGCTCGACGAGGCGATCCCGCGCTACCGAGGCCACCCCATCATCGAGGAGATCCTCGGCCGCCTCGAGAGGATGCGCGCCGCGCTGGTCTGAGCGGGGCGGCGCGGACCGTGTCAGTCCGCGGTCCCGGAGAGCGGCGAGACGTCGATGAGCAGCGGGTAGGGACCGCGCGCGCCGGCCGCCGGCGCCGGGCCGTCGGCGCAGCGCCCGGCGCGGCACACGCGCGCCGCCGTCGCCGCGGCGCTGACCCGCACCTGCGCCGCGGGGAGCGGGATCGGCGCGCCGCCGTAGTGAAGCACCACGCCGCCCATGGGATCGGGCGACATCTCGATCTCGAGCTGGTCCTTGACCGACTCGATCTCGACGTCGCTCAGGGCGCCGTCGCCGTCGGCGTCGGCCTCCGGCTCGAGCCGCGAGAGCAGCTCGGCGTCGACCACGCGGTCGACCAGGCGCTGCCGCATGCGCTGCTGGTGGGCGCAGGCCTCCTCCTGGCTGATCTGGCCGTCTCCGTCGGTGTCGGCGTCCGGGTGGGTGGCCATGATCTGGGCCAGGATCTCCGGGTCGAGGGCGCACTCGGCGCCGGCAGGGATCGCCGCGCCGGCCGCGCGCGCGGCGCCGGCCAGGCAGATCGCCGCCCAGGCAGCCACCGCGGCGGAGCGCGCGCGGCCGAGCCGCGGCGGGCGCGCGCCGGCCAGCAGCTGATCGACGCGCGCGCCCAGCTGGCTGCGCGTGCGGACCAGCGCCATGGCTGCCGGCGCGAGCGGGCCGGCGCGGTCGGGCGCGCGGGTGGCCAGCTCGACCAGGAGGCGCGCGTAGTCGCGCGGCGACAGCGGCCCGTGGGCCAGCGCCCACTGATCGCACGCCATCTCGCGCGCGCGGTCGATGCGGCGACAGACCCAGGCGACCGGCGGCCAGAAGAAGAAGAGCGCGGTCGCGGCCCTCTCCAGCGCGCGCATCCAGGGATCGCGCCGCGCCAGGTGCGCGAGCTCGTGGCACAGCGCCGCCGACCAGGCCGGCGAGGCGGGATCGAGCCACGCGGGCACGACCAGGTCGGATCGCCAGCAGCCGACCAGGTACGGGCTCGACGCGTCGGGCGAGAGCCGCAGGGTCGGAAGCCGCGCCGGCACCGCGCGCCCCATGCGTCGGGCCAGGCGCTCGAGCTGCGCGGCGGTCCCGGCGGGCGCGAGCGGCAGCGCGCGCACGCGGCGGCGCAGGTCGCGGTGGCGCGCCGCGCGCCGCGCCGCGATGGTGGCGAGCGCGGCCAGGTAGGCGGCCAGGGCGGCCCAGCCCGCCGCCGCGGCCCCGGATCCGCCGGCCGCCGACGCGGCGGTCGCGGCCGCCCCGCCCGCCGCGCTGCCGGCCGCGGCGCTCTCGCCGGTGACCAGGGCCAGCGCGCCGTCGAGCGCGCTCGACAGCGACAGGTGCGCGCGCGGTCCGATCGGGACCAGGAACTTGAGCAGCACCACCGTCCACAGGGCGGCCACGAGCGCCGGGCGCGCGCGGCGCAGCAGGGCGGCGGCCACCAGCGCGGTGATGGCGGCCAGCGCCGTGCCGTGCACCAGGCCGGTCGCGATCCAGTCGGCCACGGTCACCTCGTCCGATCTCGGCGCGACGGGCGCGAGGCATCGGCTGGTTTTTCGGGGGCTGGTTTTTCGGGGGCTGGTTTTTCGGGGGCTGGTTTTTCGGCGGCTGGTTTTTCGGCCTCTGCCTGATCGGCGCCCTGCTCGGTCTCGTCGCTGCCGAGGCGGCGCTGGATGCGCCGCAGCTCGTCGCGGCCGAGCGACTCGTCCTCGACCAGGTGGAGGACCAGCGACTCGGCCTTGCCGTCGAACACGGAGTCGATGAACTGCTTGAGCCGCTCGCGCACGATCGAGTCGCGGCGGATGGCGGGCCGGTACACGAAGGGCTGGCGCGCGCGGTCCACCGTGACCGCGCCCTTGGCGGCCAGGCGGCCGAGCAGCGTCATGACGGTGGTGTAGGCGAGGTCGCTGCCGGACCGGTGGGCCTGCTCCGCGCGCACCTCGGCGACCGTGCCGCGCTCGAGCTGCCACAGGACCTTCATGAGGTCGAACTCGGCGGGCGTGAGATCGGGTGGCGTCTTGCTCATGCGTGAGGCTCGCTACGACATCCGTCGTAGCACAGACACGTCCGGGCACCGTCTCGATTCCTGGACGCCGGCGGGCGCGCGAAAAAAAGTCGGGCCGCGGCGGGCCGGCGCGGCGACCAGGCGCGCGAATCTCCGCGGTTGCTCCGGCAATTGGTGCCGGGGCAGACACTACATGTGGGGCGAGGCCGCACTGGCCGGGGCGATTGCCAGTTGAACTGGCCCGCGAGCGGCCCGTAAGGTGGAAAGTCCTGGAGCGACACCGGCCGTCTTCGCTCTCCCCCGGGACCATGAAGCGACAGACAGCCATTGCCGTGCTCGCCGGCGCCGCGCTGGGCGCGCTCCTCGCGGTCGGGCCCGCGCAGGCCGGTCCGCACAAGAAGGTCCGATCGCGGGCGTCATCGCGAGCGCCGGCTCCGGCGCCCGCGCCCGCTCCGTCGCCCCCGCCCGGCACCGCGCCCACCGCGCCCACCGCGCCCACCGCGCCCACCGCGCCCACCGCGCCCACCGCAATCGATCTCGCCGCCACCGCCCGCGCGCTGGTCTCGAGCGCGCCGCGGCCCTCGTCCTCGCCGACCGCGGAGGAGGACGTGGAGGTGGAAGAGGAGGCCGCGACCGGGGAGCCCGCCCACCAGCCTCCGGCCGGCAAGCCGATGGGCCGCTTCAAGCTCACCTACTACTGGATGCCGGCCGAGACCGGCGGGCCGCGCAAGGTCCAGCTCTACAACAAGTGGTGTCGCCCGGTCGTCAGAGTGTCGCGCGGCTTCGAGCGCCGGCTGCGCCTCGAGGGCGGCGGCAGGCTGCGCGACGGCCGCGTCCTCACCTACTCGGGGCGCTGCGGCTGCGCCCACTCGCCCTGCTTCCGCGTGGCCCGTCGGGGGCACAGCTGGGGCACGGGCGTGCACGAGCGGCCGCTCTCTCCCTTCCGCTCGGTGGCGGTCGATCCGGCTCACGTGTCCATCGGCAGCGTGCTCTACATCCCCGAGCTCGACGGGCTCACCATGCCGGGGCGGCCGCCGTACGGCGGCTTCGTGCACGACGGCTGCGTGGTGGCCGACGATCAGGGCGGCGGAGTGCGCGGCCGCCAGCTCGACCTGTTCACCGCGCGCAAGAGCCACTACAGCGCGCTCGACCGCCGCCATCGGCTCAAGAAGGTGACCGTGTTCCGCGGCGGCGAGCGCTGTCGATCGCTCACCCGCCGTCCGCTCTCGCGGCGCGGCTCCATCTGATCGATCGCCAGCGGAGGGCGGGCCGAAGGCCTAACCGACGGTGCGTTCCTTGCCTGACGACGCGCGGGCCGCGCGAACACGGAGTCGGGCTGCCCGCGACCGCACCCACTCGATCAGGCGCTCGGGCGAGAAGAACGGCGCGAACGCCACGCCGGTCACCGCGAAGGGGAAGAGGATCGCCATGAGCGCGAACACGCCCAGGTGGAAGCCGATGACCCCGAGAACCCAGACCAGCGCGACGCGGCGGCCGAGGAGCGCGAGCGGCGCGCCCAGCTCGACCACCAGGGTGAGGAGCGCGAGCCCGCGGAACAGCCACGCCTGGCCCAGCAGGAGCTCGGCGAACGGTGAATGCAGGCTGCCCAGCACCACCTTGCGCATGCCGTCGGCCGCGACGGTGTCGAGCAGGACGTCGCCGCCGGCCCAGCCCGGTCCGCCCCAGCGCAGCTTGGCCACGCCGGCGATGAAGTAGGTCGCCACCGCGACCACGCGCAGGAGCAGGAGCGGCCAGCCGTAGCGGCCATCGGGAGCCGGCACCGCCCCGCGCCGGCCCGCGTCGAGCGAGGTGGCGTCGGCCGCGCGCGTGGTGGCGAGCACCAGCGCGAACAGCACCGCGAGGTTCTCGGTGTGGAAGATCTGCCCCCACGAATTGCAGTAGGTCATCGACCAGAGCAGGCAGAGCGCGTGGATGGGCCCGGTCGCGCGAAAGCGCCAGCCCAGGAGGAAGCCCCAGCCCGACAGCCAGGTGAGCGCCGCCAGCACCATCACCGCGACCGCCGGCGGCGGATGCCCGAGCAGCCACAGAGGCCCGACCGGTCGCCACTGGCGGTCCGGGAAGCCGATGTAGCTCAGCATGTGCGGCAGCCGGATGCTGAAGTAGACCACCGCGAACAGGCCGACCAGGATGCGCACCGCCGCCAGCCGCTCGGGCGGCGCCGCGACCCAGAGCCGCCCGACCAGGAGGAGGAGCCGGGCGCGGAGGCCGCGGTCGCGGAGCTCGCCGGTCATGGCTTCACCGGGCCCGCCGGCTCGCGCCCCGGCACGCGGCACGAGCTCAGCGTGCGCTCCTGCCCGAGCTCACCGCGCTCGAAGTAGGCGATGGCGTCGTGGCTGCCGCGCACGACCCGCACGAGGGCGGCGCCGGCCAGCCCGGGGTCGTCCATCGCGGGCAGGCGCGCGGCGATCGACTCGCACAGCGCGCGCACCGCCGACCGCCCTCGCATCGCCGTGCCCTCGAGCAGCGCGCGCGCCTGCAGGACCTCGCGCGTGCCGAGCGCGATGGGCGGCACCCAGTGGCGGCTGCCGTCCGGGTCGATCGCCACCGCGTAGACCGCGTTCAGGACCGGCGACCGCCGCTCGTGCGCGAACATCGGGTAGTTCGACAGGGGAAAGCTGTCGCGCGATGCCGGCCACGACAGCGGCAGCAGCACGCCCGCGAGGACACCAGCGCTGACCACGACGGCGACCACGCGATCGACCACGCCCTCTTTGTAGGAGAGAACCGGCCACCCGGCAACCGCCGTCCGGCCGTGGGCCGCATCCGCGCCGAGCCGGGCCCAGGCGAGCCGAGCGCGCTCAGCGCGGCGAGATCTCGTGCACGTGCACCGGGTCGCGCTCGCTGGCACACAGCGGCACGGCCCCGACGCAGGCGATGCGCAGATCGGTGGCCCGATCGGGTGGGCGATGCTGCTCGTAGGCGGCCAGCGCCGCATCGGCCAGGTCGAGAGGCGCGCTCAGGCCGCGCAGGGCCAGGGCCTGCACGCGCAGGAGATCGGCGTCGCGCGGCGCGAGCGCGAGGCCGCGCTGCGCCGCGGCCAGCGCGTCCTGATGGCTCCCGATGCTGCCCAGCGCCATGGCCAGCTGGGCCCAGCCGGGCGCGTTGCTCGGCGCCTTGACCATCGCGGCGCCGAACGCGTCGGCCGCCTCGCGCCAGCGCCACACGCGAGCGAGGGCCGCGCCGCGCGCGTACGCCACCGCCGGGTGGCCCGGCATCTCGTGGTCGGCACGATCCAGCCACGACGACGCCGCCTGGGTTCGCCCCTGCAGGCCCTCGAGCTGGCCCAGGGCGAGCAGCACCATCGCGCGCTCGCGCGGGCCGGCGCCGGGCTCGCGCTCGACCTCACCGAGCGCGGCCATGAGCGGCGCGCGCGCCTCCTCGAGGTTCTCCTGGCGCGCGTGGAGGAGCGCCATGCCGTCCTCGTGGAGCCGACGCCAGATCGGCCGCGCCGGAGCGCGCGCGGCATCGGCTGCGCCCGCGCTCGCGGCACCGGCCGCCGCGCGCTCGCGCCAGCCCTCGCCGATCCACACGGTCGTCGCCGCCACCACGGTCAGCGGCTGCTCGGCGCACGGGTCGAGCGCCGGGTCGTCGAGCTCGCGCGCCCGCGCCGCGAACGCCCGCCCCCGCCCACCGCGCGCCGCCGCGCACGCCGCGCGCTGGAGCGAGAGGTTGCGGCTGCGGTGCACGACGCGCGCCTCCACCGCGAGCGGCAGCTGGTCGCCCGCCAGCCGCTCCGGGATGTGCAGGCGGTACTCGACGGCGACCATGTCGCGCGGCGCCAGCGTGTGGTTCACGATCGGCGCGCGGAACGCCTGCGTCTCGCGCACGAAGCGAGGCCGGCCCTCGCCGTCGGCCACCAGCGAGCGCAGGACGTGGGCGCTCGGGTCCTCACCGGTGGCGGCCTGTTCGCCGCCGGCGCGCCCGATCTCGCGCCCGCGCGCGTCCCGCACCACCACCTCGATCCAGGTGTCCTGTGCGTCGAGCACGCCGCCGGGGAAGCGGTGGCCGACGCGCAGGTTGCGCAGCACGACGCCGAGCTGCATCGTGTCGCCGGCCTCCACGGGCGCACCGTCGGCCGGCACGGTGCGCCGCCCGTCGCCGCCGCGCGCCTCGGCCACGTCGATCGAGACCGCGCCGCGCAGGAAGTGGCGCTGGCGGGCCAGCTGCTCCTGGTCGCCCAGCATGGCGGCCAGCCAGGTGTGGCCGCCGAGGAAGCGGTGCGACGGCACGACCCCGTCGCGGCGCGCGGCCGCGTCGCCGCGGGTGGCCCGCTCCGGCGGCATGTGGCAGCCGATGCAGTCCTGCGCCGGGATCTGATCGTCGACCCGCGCCAGCCCGCTCTTGTTGTACGGCGAGCCCAGCCAGGGGCCCAGGTCGTCCTGGCCGACCAGGAACACCCCGTGGTTGCCGGTCGCCTCGTCCAGGAAGGTGCGGTGACACGAGCCGCACATCTCCGGACTCCTGAGCGGCGCCGCCGACCGCCGGTGCGCCTCGATGCTGGCCTCGTCGTCGCCGCGCGGCAGGAGGATGGGCCGCGCCGCCAGCGTGTAGCTGCCGTTGCCGTCGCGCCTGGCCTCGGCGATGCCGTGGCACACGCGGCAGGTGACGCCGGCGTGGCCCCGCGCGTCGCGCGGCTCGACCGTTCGGTCCATGACGCCGTCGGCGAGCAGCGCGATGTCGTGGCAACCGGCGCACATGCGGCTGGCGCGCGGCCCGATCTCGTCGCGCAGCCGGTCGATCGCGACCCGGTAGACCGGGTTGTTGAACGACGAGTAGGCGTGCGCGCTGGCCTGCTGCTGCGCGAACACGTCGGAGTGGCATCCGCCGCACGTGTCGACGTCGGCCAGCGTCGTGCCGTCGGTCGTGCCGACCACCGTGCGGAGCTGGCTCAGCGACGGATCGGCCGCGCCGCCGCCGCGCGGCAACATCGGCGCCGGCACCGGTGCCGACGCCTCCTGCTCCACCGGTCGATCGCCCGGGCCCCCGCCCGCACCCGCGCCGGTTCCCGTGCCGCAGGCCAGCGCCAGCCAGAGCGCCGGCGCCGCCACACCGCTCAGCCAGCCCGGCCCGCCGCGCATGCCGGACGCCCTTTCAGACATGACGCGCGGCCCGCCGCCGCGCGAACCGGCGCAGACCGAGCCCGGCGAGCAGCACCGCGATCGCGCCGGCCCCGGCCGCGTCGCCGCCCGCCGCGCACCCCTTCTTCTCGCGCGTCGGCCGGGGCGGCTCCATCTTCTGGCCGCCCGCCGGGTTCGCGGCTCCAGGCTGCTCCGCCGGCTTCACCGCCTGGACCCCGATCTCGGGGATGTCCTGCCGCACCAGCCGCGCCAGCTGCGCCTTGCCGCGCGGCACGAAGGCCAGGTCGAGCGCCGGCTTCACCCCGCCGGTGGCGATCTGCTGGCCCGGCGGTCCGCCCCACACGCCGCGCCGGGGACTGTCGCACGCGATCGGCCCGGTCCACGGGTGGCGGATGGCGTAGCGCGCCTGGAAGTTGTTGACCGAGTACGGCACCGCGCCCACCTCCAGCGCACCTCCCGCCGCGGCCCACTCGCGCCCGCCCGCGATGGGCGGCGCTGCCTTGAAGACGAGGTCCTCGTTGATGCCGCCCTTGGTGTAGCGGGCGTGCAGCCGGGTCAGGACGAAGCCGTTCGCGAACTGGCGCGGCGGCGACTGCACCGCCCTGCCCCGGCTCGGGCGGCCGCCGCCCGCCGGGGCCGTCAGCACGTCGGCGCCGAGGGTGGCCAGCTCGCCCGGGTCGAGCGCCGGCGTGGGACACGGGTCGCACGAGCTGGCGTCCCACGCGTACTCGGTCACCACCGCGCCGCGGTTCTTCTCCAGCGTGCGGTCCAGCAGCGCCGCGTAGAACTCGCCGAACCGATCGCGCGCCTCCTCGGCCACGTCGAGGTTGGTCGGGATGGTGACGTTCGAGTAGTTGGCCACCTCGTAGCGCTGGCCCGGCGCCAGGATGTGCACGATGAGGTCCTGGGTGCCGGCCGAGTTCATCATGCCCAGGCGGATGGGCAGGCTGAACTCCTCGCTGTCGTAGTGAAAGCGGAGCGGCGACAGCATGGCCTGGCCGTTCTCGAACTTCACCTTGGACGCGTCGACCTTGGCCACGAAGAACTTGGAGCCGCCCGCCACGTAGGGCTCGAGGTAGGGCTGCGCGCCCGCCGGGATCGCGTACTTCTCCTGCCGCAGCCAGGTATCCAGCCCGGTCGAATCTCTGGCCGAGAGGATGACGATCTGGTACTCGCCGACCGCGAACCTGGCCTCGACCTTCACGCCGAGGTCGCGGCGCCTCTCGCGGGCCTCGGCCGGCGCCGGGATCGCGCCGCCCATGGCCCGGTCCGCCATCTCCATCCGGAGCTGCTCGCACGGGTCCTGCTCCCAGTACTCGACCAGGCGCGGCGCGGCCAGCGAGTCCACCTTGCGGAAGACCTCGCGCGGCAGCGTCTTCACGTTCTCCTTCTGCAGCACCATGGGCACCGGCACCACCAGGGCGAAGTCCTCGGGCGGGCCCTGGTAGTTGTTCTGCATCGCCAGCACCGTGCGCGTGCCCTGGCGCATCAGCACCACCTGGGTCGCGTTGTTGAACAGGTCGGCTCCCGCCCCGCTCACGTAGAAGCCGCAGAACGCCGCGCTCACCGCGGGCACGGCCACCAGCGCCGCCGCCGCGGCACCGATCGATGCCACGAGTCGCATGACTGCTCCCTCCCCCTGTGCGTGGGGACTCAGGATAGACCCGCGCCGCGGCGCTGTCCTTGGCGCCGGCGCGCAGATCCGATGCGATCCGATATCAGGTCAGGTCAGGCCGCGCTCTCGTCAGGCTCGGGCTCCGGCTCGGGCTCGGGCTCGCCGCGCACCGCCCCGGGGGGAAGGTGCTGGTCGAGGAACGCGAAGATGTCGGTCCAGCAGTCGCGCGCCCGCTCGCGGAAGACCAGCGCGTGGAACGCGTGCATCTCGCCCTTGTAGTAGCGGGCCTGGACCGGGGCGCCCAGCGCCTCGAGCGCGCGCCGCATGCGCCGCGTGTCGTCCAGCAGCGGATCGCGCGTCCCGACCGGCAGGAAGAAGGCCGGCAGCGGCCGCTCCGGCGCCTCGCCGCGCTCGAGCACCAGCAGCGGATCGGCCAGGTCGATCCCGCCCGGCTGCGTGGGGTCGGCCCCGCGCAGGTAGCACGCGGCCACGTCCTCGAGGGTCATCCGCACCACGTACGGCAGCCGCCGCCGGCGCGCGAAGCGCTGCGCGTCACTGACCTGGAAGATGCCGCACGCCGGCACCGCGACCCGCGGCGACACCCCGAGCTCGAACACGCGCCGCGCCCACGCCTCCGGCCGCCGGTACGCCGTCGCCAGCGACAGCGACGTGACCAGGTTGGCGCCGGCCGACTCGCCGGCGACGACCAGCCGCGACAGATCGCCGCCCAGCCGCGGCGCGCTGGCCACCACCCACTCGTAGGCGGCCAGCGTGTCCATGATCGCCGCCGGGAACGGATGGCGCGGCGCCAGCCGGTAGCTGATGTTGAACACGAGATAGCCGCAGCGGGCGTAGACCAGCGCCATCAGCCAGTGGGTGTCCTTCGACAGCAGGCTGAAGCCGCCGCCGTGGACGTACATCACGATCGGATGCGGCCCCGGCCGCACCGACGGCCGGTAGATGTCGAGGCGGTGGTCGACCAGCCCGTCCTCGAGGTACGGCACGTCGCGCACGACGTCGACCTGATGGCGCTCCGGGTTGGCCAGCGGGTGGAGCCGGGCCGCGGTGGCAAAGGTGTGCGCCAGCGTGTTGGAGACCCGCGCCTGGGCGCGCAGCCTCACCTCGGTCCGGAAGCGCTCCAGACTGCCGCGGACCGGACCGCGCCCGCCGTCCCCCGTGCGGGACGCCATCCATCCAGGTTAGCCCAGCGCAGCGGTTTCGACAAAGGTCTCGCGCCCGAGCGACGCCCCGTTCCGTCCCGGTCCAGCGGCGGGAATTCCCCGGACCGGTGCTAAGGTTCCTGGCACAACAGCGAGGCTTCTCGATGGTGTATCCGCCCAGCTACGAACCGTCCACGCCCCCTCCCTCGCGCGGCCCGACCGCCACCACTCGCTGGCTCTCCATCCTGCTCCTGGTCGTCGCCGGCGCCCTCGTCTTCACCGTGGTGCGCGACCGCCAGCGCAGCGAGCCCGAGGCGGCCGCCCCGGCGCCGGAGCCGCGCGCGATCACCCCGCGCGGCGACCTCTCGGGTGAGGAGCAGTCGACGATCGAGCTGTTCAAGACGGTGTCGCAGTCGGTCGTGCACGTGACCAGCGTCGATGTCAGGCGCAGCCGGCTGACCCTGAGCGAGCACGAGATCCCGCAGGGCACGGGGTCCGGCTTCCTGTGGGACAGCGAGGGCCACGTCGTCACCAACTTCCACGTCATCCAGGGGGGCAGCCAGGCCGACGTCACGCTCAGGGACAACACGGTGTGGAAGGCGAAGATCGTCGGCGTGGCCGAGGACAAGGACCTCGCCGTGCTGCAGATCGTCGACGCGCAGAAGGCCAAGCCCAAGCTGCGGCCCATCGCGATCGGCACCTCGAACAACCTCGAGGTGGGCCAGAAGGTGTTCGCCATCGGCAACCCGTTCGGCCTCGACCAGACGCTCACCACCGGCGTGATCAGCGGCCTGGGTCGCGAGATCCAGTCGGTGACGCGGCGGCCGATCCGCGACGTCATCCAGACCGACGCGGCCATCAACCCGGGCAACAGCGGCGGGCCGCTGCTCGACAGCGCCGGCCGCGTCATCGGCATCAACACGGCCATCTATAGCCCCTCGGGGGCCTACGCCGGCATCGGGTTCGCGGTCCCGGTCGACATGATCAACCTCATCGTGCCCGAGCTCATCGCGCACGGCCGCGTGGTGCGCCCCGGGCTCGGCATCCAGATCGCGCCCGAGACGGCCGCCCGCCAGCTCAACCTCAAGGGCGTGCTCATCCTCGAGGCGCAGGACGGCGGCGCCGCGGCCCGCGCCGGGCTGGTCGGCACCCAGAAGGGTCCGGACGGCGGCCTGGTCCTGGGCGATCTCATCGTGGCGATGAACGACCAGGCGATCGAGGACGTCAACGATCTCTACCGCGAGCTCGACAAGCACAAGGTCGGCGACACCGTCACCCTCGGAGTCGAGCGGCGCGGCGCCAAGCGGGACGTCAAGGTCACGCTGCAGGCGCTTCCTCCGCCCTGATCCGCCGGCTTTGGTGTACGTTCGCGTCGTGGGCGGCGCGCGCAGTCACGGATCGGAGGGAGGACGCGGCGGCGGCCGCGGCCGCTTTGCCGGCGAGGACGACGAGCCGATCGACATCCTGGAGCGCTCGCATCGCCGCCTCGACGAGCGGCTGGGCGAGCTGCAGCAGGCGGCCACCGCCATCGTGCGCGAGCGGGCCGACGACGCCGACCTCGCCGCGGTCGACGCGGTGATCGACTACCTCGAGCGGCAGGCGGCGCGGCACGAGGACGACGAGGAGGAGTCGCTGTTCCCGCGCCTGCGCGCCGCGCCCGGGTCGCCCGAGCTGGCCCCGCTGCTCCGGGACCTGGCGGCCGATCACGTGCTGCACCGCCACCTCATCAAGCAGCTGCGCTCGCTGTGCGACCGCTGGCCGGCGGCAGGCCCCGACGCGGGGGCAGGCGCCGCGCTGGTGACGCTGGCCAACGAGCTGGCCCGCTCGTATCGCGGCCACATCGAGCGCGAGGAGCGCGAGCTCCTGCCGGCCGCGCGCGAGCGGCTCACCCGGGCCGATCGCGATGGCATCCGGGCCGAGATGGGCCATCGCCGCGGCGGCGACGCCCACCCGAGCGGCAACGGCCGCCGGCGCCGCCCGGCGGGATCGACCGGGCCGCGACCGCGCGTGCGCCTGGTGTGACGGCCGCGCGCCGCCGGGCCTGACCGCGAGGCGCCCAAGGCGCCCAAGGCGCGACAGGCGCGAGCGGCCCGACGAGTCGCGAGGGCCGCGGCTCGCGTCGCGCCTCCGCGGAGTCGGTCAGAACTCGATGACCGTCCGGATCGACGCGCCCGAGTGCATGAGATCGAAGGACTCGTTGATGCGCTCGAGCGGCAGCTTGTGCGTGATCAGCGGATCGATCTGGATCTTGCTGTTCATGTACCAGTCGACGATGCGCGGCACGTCGGTGCGGCCGCGGGCGCCCCCGAACGCGGTGCCCTTCCAGACCCGGCCGGTGACCAGCTGGAAGGGGCGAGTGGCGATCTCCTGCCCGGAACCCGCCACCCCGATGATGACGCTCACGCCCCAGCCGCGGTGGCAGCACTCGAGCGCCTGGCGCATGAGCTGGACGTTGCCCACGCACTCGAAGCTGTAGTCGGCGCCGCCGCCGGTCAGCTCGACCAGGTGCGGCACCAGGTCACCTTCGATGTCCTTCGGGTTGACGAAGTGAGTCAGGCCGAAGCTCCTGGCCAGCGCCTCGCGGGCCGGGTTGAGGTCGATGCCGACCACCATGCCCGCCCCGGCCATGCGCGCGCCCTGGACCACGTTGAGTCCGATGCCGCCCAGCCCGAACACCACGACGGTGGCGCCCGGCTCGACCTTCGCGGTGTTGATGACCGCGCCGATGCCGGTCGTGACCCCGCACCCGATGTAGCAGATCTTGTCGAACGGCGCGTCGCGCCGCACCACGGCCAGCGCGATCTCCGGCAGCACGGTGTAGTTGGAGAAGGTCGAGCAGCCCATGTAGTGGTGGACCTTCTCGCCGCGCAGCCTGAAGCGGCTGGTCCCGTCGGGCATGAGGCCCTGCCCCTGCGTGGCGCGGATCGCCGTGCACAGGTTGGTCTTGCGGCTCAGGCACGACTTGCACGCGCGGCACTCCGGCGTGTAGAGCGGGATCACGTGATCGCCGGGCGCCACGCTGGTGACGCCGGGGCCGACCTCGACCACGACGCCGGCTCCCTCGTGGCCGAACACGACCGGGAACAGCCCCTCCGGGTCCGCGCCGGAGCGCGTGAACTCGTCGGTGTGGCACACACCGGTGGCCTTGATCTCGACCAGCACCTCGCCCTGCTTGGGACCGTCGAGGTCGAGCTCTTCGATGACGAGCGGTTCTCCCGCCCGGTGAGCGACCGCAGCGCGCGTCTTCATGTCACGCCCCCTTCCTCGTCCGCTTCACGTCGCCAGTTTCCAGGTCGCCAGTTTCCAGGTCGCCAGTTTCCAGGTCGCCAGTTTCCAGGTCGCCAGTTTCCAGGTCGCCAGTTTCCAGATCGCCTGCTTCACGTCGTCCGCTTCACGTCGTCCACATCGGGTCGCCGCTTCTCGGCCGTCTTCGCGCCCGTGTCGCCGCGCGCCACGCGCTGCGTGGACGCCACGGCCGCCGACGCCGACGGCACGGGCTCGCCCGGCCTGCGCCGGAGCAGCATGATCCCGCCGATGACCGCCGCGATGCAAGCGAACTGCGCGAACGTGAGGCCGTAGTAGCGCGGATCGCTCTCCGGCCGGCGCAGGAACTCGAGGAAGAAGCGCGGCACGCTGTAGCCGACCGCCAGGACCCCCATCAGGAGGCCGGGCTTGCGCCGCTTCACCCGCTCGAGCACCACGATCACCAGGAAGAGCGGCACCAGGTACATGAGCTCGTACAGCCCGAGGTCGTGAGCGCGGATGACGGCGCTGCTCGCCCGGTCGAACGTGTACTGGTGCGGCGGGAACTCGACCGCGAGCGCGAAGCTGGTCGGATAGCCCAGATGATCGTGTACGAGCGCGCAGGCCAGCCGCCCCGGCACCCAGCCGGCGATCGCGCCGTACGCGGCCCAGTCGGCCCAGGCCAGGCGATCGAGCCGCCGGATGGTCGTGTAGAAGTAGAGCGCCAGGCCGCCGCCGATGACCCCGCCCCACGACGAGATGCCGTCCCACATCATGAACCACAGCACCCAGCCCGGCCGCTCCTTGCTGACCCATGGGCCCATCGCCCGGTCCCACTCGTAGAAGGCCGTGTTGAGCACGTGGCACGAGATGAAGCCCCAGACGAGGAGATGGATGCCCAGCGAGCGCATCGTGTCCTCGTCGAGGCCGTTGCGCTCGCTGTACTTGCGCGCCATCCAGGTGCCGAACAGGACGCCCGAGGCGACCAGGATGCTGAACGGCTGGAGGTCGACCGGCCCGAGGTCGAGCACCGGGATGTGGAAGTACGGAAAGACCCCGGCCATGACTCAGACCGGCGCGTCGGGCGGCTGGGTCAGCGCCGCGAACCGCGCCAGGTGATGCTCCTCGTCCCCGAACAGCACGCCGAGCGTCTGCATGCGCTTGAAGTAGAGCCCCACGTCGTGCTCGTCGGTGCAGCCGATGCCGCCGTGCAGCTGGACGCCCTGCCGCACCACCAGGCGCCCGCCGGTGGTGAGCTGGACCAGCGCGGCCGACACCGCGCGCCGGCGCTCGTCGGCCTCGCCCTCGTCGATGCGCAGGCTGGCCTCGATCGAGTGCGAGCGCAGGAGCTCCGACTCGACGAACATCTCGACCGCGCGGTGCTGCAGCACCTGGAAGGTGCCGATCTTCAGCCCGAACTGCTCGCGCGTCTTGAGGTACTCGACCGTCATGGCCAGGACCGCCTGCGCGATGCCCGCGCCCTCGGCGCAGGCCGCCGCCGCCGCCACGTCGAGCACGTCGCCGAGTAGGCCCGCCGCCTGCCCCTCCTGGCCGAGCAGGCGATCGGCGCCGACCTCGACGCCGCCGAGCCGCAGCATCGCCGCGCGCCGCCCGTCCATGGTGTCCACCGCCTGGACCTCGACGCCGGCCGCGTCGCGGTCGACCGCGAACAGCGAGACGCCGGCCGCCTCGCGCGCGCCGCCGCCGGTGCGCGCCGACACCAGGAACAGGTCGGCCGCGTGGCCGCCCTGCACCCAGACCTTGTCGCCGCTCAGGCGGAAGCCCCCGCCCGGCCGCTTCTCGGCCCGCGCCGCGCAGGCGGCCGGGTCGTAGCGGCTGTCGCGCTCGGCCCAGGCCAGCGCGGCGTGGAGCTCGCCCGCCGCCAGCGGCGCCAGCCAGCGCGCGCGCTGCTCCGCGGTTCCCGCCCGGGCCAGCGCGGTCCCGCCCAGCACGCAGGTGGCCAGGAGCGGCTCGGGCACCAGGGTGCTGCCGAGCTGCTCGAGCACGAGCGCCAGGTCGACGAAGCGCCCGCCGAACCCGCCGTCGGACTCGGGCACGCACAGCCCCAGCCAGCCCAGCTCGGCCATCTGCTTCCACACCCTGGGCTCGAAGCCGAGCGGGTCCTGGCGCAGCTTGCGCGCGCGCACCACCGGCGAGCTCTTCTTCGCGAAGCTGGCCGCCGTATCGACCAGCATCTTCTGATCCGGACTGAGATCGAAGTTCACGTCAGTGCCCCACTCTCTGGTCAGCTCTGTTCATCGGGCCGGCAGACCCAGGATGTACTTGGCCAGCACGTTCTTCTGGATCTCGTTCGAGCCGCCGTAGATGGTGGTGGCCCGGGTGTAGCAGAACGCCGATGGCACCCATTCCTCGAACGGCTCCACCACGCCGGGCTGGTTGAACCAGGTCAGCGAGTCGGGACCCATGATGTCCATGGCCAGCTCGAAGGCCTGCTGCAGGACCTCCGACCCGCGCAGCTTCAGGATCGACGACTCGGGCCCCGGCGCCTTGCCCAGCTGCGCGCCGGCCAGCGCGCGGTAGTTGGCCATCTGCAGCCCGCGCAGCCGGATCTCGAGCGCCGCGATGCGCCCGCGCACGCGCGGGTCGTCGATGAGGGGCCGCCCGCCCGGCCCGGCCGCCTGGGCGGCGATCCGCTTCACGCGCCTGACCACGCGACGCGACTGACCGACCGCGGCGATGAGCGTGCGCTCGTGGCCGAGCAGCGCCTTGGCCAGGGTCCAGCCGCCCCCCTCCGGACCGACCAGATTCTCGGCCGGCACCTCGGCGCCGCTGAAGAAGGTCTCGCAGAAGGCCGGCGTCCCGCCGAGCGTGAGCATCGGCTTGACCTCGACGCCCGGCGTCTCGAGATCGATGAGCAGGAAGCTGATGCCCTCCTGCTTCTTGCCGCCTCCGGCCCCGCCCGGCGCGGTCTTCGGATCGGTGCGCACCAGGCAGAAGATCCAGTCGGCGTACTGGGCGTAGGTGGTCCACGTCTTCTGCCCGTCCACCACGTACTTGCCCGAGCCGTTCTTCACCGCAGAGGTGCGCAGCGAGGCCAGGTCGCTGCCGGCGTTGGGCTCCGAGTAGCCCTGGCACCACACCTCCTCGCCCGAGAGGATCTTGGGCAGGAAGCGCTGCTTCTGGGCCGGCGTGCCGAACTGGATGAGCAGCGGCCCGACCATGCCGAGCCCGAAGGGCGAGAGCGGCGGCGTGCCGGCCAGCTCCAGCTCCTCGGTCAGGATGAAGCGCCGCGTCGGATCGAGGCCGGGGCCGCCGTGCTCGGCCGGCCAGTGCGGAGCCACCCAGCCGCGCTGGAAGAGGATGCGGTGCCAGCGCATGACCTCTTCCATCTCGAAGTTGGCGTCGACTTCCGACTTGGCGCGCAGGTCCGCGGGCAGCGCCTCCTGGATCCAGGAGCGGACCTCGCGGCGAAACGACTCGTGCTCGGGGGTGAATGCCAGCTCCACGGATCGGTTCTCCTCGGGACTCCTCGGGAATCGGACCGGCAGGAGCGCCGATCCGCAGCCCAGGCCCCGACCTTAACCGGGCCGCGCCGCCTTCACAACCGGCGGTCGAGCCGCACCAGGACCTCGTCGATGCGCCGACCGGCCTGGATCGGGACCAGGAGCTCGGCCGCCTTGCCCCCGCGGGCGGCAGCCGTGAACTCGGCGAGGCGATCGTCCGGGACGACCACGCCGACCAGCGGCAGCTCGCATCCCTCGACCAGCGCGTCGAGGCGATCGGCCGTGGTCATCGCGCGCACCTGGTAGCCGGCGGCGTGGAGCAGGCGCGCCGCCTCCTCCTCGGCCGCGAGCACGATCGAGTCCGCCCGGCGCGCGAGACGCAAGAGATACCCGGACAGCGCCTCGTCGAAGCCGGCCGGGGTCTCGCGAATCGACAGCCCGGCCCCTGCGGTGCGGCCGTGCTCGCGCGCCTGCTCGTCGCTGATCACGTGGGCCACGTCGGCCAGCACCTGGTAGTGGCCGTAGCCGGGCAGATCGATCTCGACCTGGACATCGCGCCGGCGCGACAGGCCGCGCGCGCCGCGGATGAACAGACCCCCGCGACTGAGGTTCTCGGCGAACTCGCGCACGAAGTCTGCCGCCACCTCGTACCTGACCGAGAGGAAGACGCGATAGCGGGCGGCGGTTCGTCTCACCGGCTCCGCACGATCATATGACAAGTCGCATCCGCGCGGGGGAACCGCGCCCACCGATGTCCCGCGCGGTTTTCCCCGGGGCATCAGGTGCGCTACGGTGCGGGTCGCGTGGAGACCAGGGTATTTCTCATCCGCCACGGGGTCACCCGGTTGCACGCGGCGGGGCGCGTGCACGGCCAGGGCGCTGACGTCGACATTTCTCTCTCGCCGGAGGGGGTCGCCCAGGCGGAGACCGCGGCCGCGGCGCTGGCCAGCGTGAAGCTGGGCGAGTTGCTGACCAGCTCGGCTCAGCGGGCGCTTCAAACGGCAGAGATCATTGGTCGCAGGGCCGGGATCGAGGTCGGCCGGGAGCCGCGCCTGAACGACTTCAGTCTCGGCCCCTGGACCGGCAAGAGCTACGCCGAGATCGCGGCGTCGGACGAGTACCGGCAATTCCTGCGTGACCCCGAGGCGGTGAAGGTGCCGGGCGGCGAGAGCCTGGAGCTCGTCCAGCGCCGGGCAGTGGCGGCCGTCGAGCAGGCGCTTTCGGACAGCCCGTCGGGGGACGCGATCGCCCTGGTGACGCACGCCGGGGTCATCCGGATTCTCCTCGTCCACTACATGGGCTCGTCGCCCGCCAACTATCACCGCATCCGGGTGAGCCCGGGCTCGATCTCGATCCTGTCGTTCGCCGACGACCGCGAGCTGCCGCGCGTCCTGGCGGTCAACCTCATCGGCTCACTCCCGCGCGTCCTGATATGACCGGGCCCTACGTCATCGCCATCGTGTTCGGCGCGCTCATCTCCGCCGGGCTCTACTTCATCTTCTTCTGGCCCGCCCAGGAGCCCGACGACGACGAGGACGATGAGGACAGCGGGAGCGGGTCGTAGACCCTCTGCTAGGCTAGCGCCGTTGTCCACCAGACAGGACCCAGGGCACCGGGGACAGGGCACCGGAGACAGGACGCCGCGGACGAGCCCAGTTGCCCGTTGCCTGGTGCCCGTCTCCTGCATCCTGCTTTTCTCGATCGCCGACTTCGCCCCCGAGGCACGCGGCCAGACGCCGAGGGCCGATCACCGCGGCCAGATCGTCACCGTCGTCCACAGCCCGCCCGACCAGGTGCCGTCGATCGGCCCGCGCAACGCGCCGGTCACGATCGAGTTCTTCTGCAACCTGGGGGACGGATCGGCCAGCGGCATGGTGCACTCGCTCCTGCTCAAGCTGCTCGACCGGCACCCGCGACGGCTGCGCGTGCTCTACCGCCTCGTCTCCGGCGGCGAGCAGTCCAACCCCCACCTCGAGGCCGGGCTGGAGGCCTTCGCGCAGGGCCGCTTCCGCGAGTTCCTCGACGTCATGTACGGCGACAGCCTGCACAGCCCGCGCGCGGCCGACCTGGTCCAGCTCGCGGCCAGGGCCGGCATGCAGCCCGACCGCCTGCAGCAGGCCCTCGAGGACGGACGACACGCCGCCGCCGTGCTGGCCAACCACTACTACCGCAAGCGGCGCCGGGTGCGGCGGTCGCCGCCGCAGCTCCTCATCAACGGCGTGCCTTACGATCGCCGGCCGCGCACCCTCGACGAGCTCGAGGCGCTGTACGACGAGGGCTACGCCCGCGCCATGGCGCTCCGCGATCGCGGCGTCCCGGCCGATCGGCTCTACGAGCAGCTGCTGGCCGACGTGACCGCCGCGCAGCCGGAGCCGATCATCGGCCCCGGCGCGGTCGACGGCCTCGGCCCGGGCGAACGGCCGCCGCTGGGCAACCCGCCGCTGGTGCGCACCAGGCTGGGCGCCGGGCGCCACGCGCGCGGCGCCGCCGGCGCCCCGGTGACCATCGTCTTTCTTTGCAACTTCCAGACGCGCAACTGCGGCGAGACCGCGGCCACCCTGGACGAGATCGCGGCCGCCTATCCGGACGACGTGCGCCTGGTCTTCCGCCACTTCTTCGATCCGACCGACCGGCGCCAGGAGCGCGCGCGCGCGCTCCACCGCTCTGCCCTGTGCGCCGACCAGCAGGGCCGCTTCTGGGCCTTCTACGACCTCGCCTTCCGCGAGGCCCGGCGCGGCGTGTCGGAGGGACAGCCCGAGGCCGACCTGGCGCGCGAGCTCGAGCTCGACGGGCGCGCCTTCTCGCGCTGCCTGCGCTCGCCCCGGGTCGCGGCCGAGCTCGAGGCGGAGCGCCGCGAGGTGTGGCTCGCCGGCGTGCGCCACACGCCGTCGATCCTCCTCGGCGGCAGGCTCTACACCGGGACCAAGTCCTTCGACGAGCTGGCCGCGCTGGTCGACCGGGAGCTCCTCCCGGGGGTGCTCGGTCGCATCGCGCCCCCCTGACCGAGTCGGGCGTGAGGGGTGTAGGTACTCGAAAATCCTACCCTTTCCATTGACCTCCGCGCTTCACCGTGTTACGCGAAGAGGAGCCATGGAGCTTTCGTTTGCGGCGGCCACCGACGTGGGCCGGCAGCGCAACCACAATGAGGACAACTTCCTCATCGACAAGAAGCTCCAGCTCTTCATCGTCGCCGACGGGATGGGCGGGCATGCGGCCGGCGAGGTCGCGTCGTCGATCACCGTGCACCAGGTGCGCGACGCGGTGTACGCCAACCGCGATCTGGTCGACCGCTTCCGCGCCGGCGACCCCGATGTGCAGGCGGTCGAGCTGCTCCAGGTGCTGGAGCACGCCATCCAGGACGCCTGCGGCACGGTCTACAACCGCGCGCAGGCCGAGCAGGACAAGCGCGGCATGGGCACCACCGCCTCGGTCCTGCTCATCGCGGGAGCGCCCGGGCGGCTGCGCGGCTTCATCGCTCACGTGGGCGACAGCCGCATCTACCTGACCCGCCAGGGCCAGTGCCACCAGCTCACCGAGGATCACTCCCTCATGAACGAGCTGGTCAAGCGGGGCAAGATCCGGCGCGAGGAGTTCGAGAGCTCGCCCTACAAGCAGTTCAAGAACGCCGTGACGCGCGCGGTCGGCGTCTACGCGTCGGTCGAGGTCGACACCTTCGACTTCGACATCCTGCCCGGCGATCGCTTCCTGCTCTGCTCGGACGGGATGTACGCCTACCTCGACGAGGAGGAGCTGCCCGCGATGCTCGGCGAGGGCGATGTCGAGCAGCTGCCGCGCGAGCTGGTCGAGCGCGCCAACCGCGGCGGCGGCCACGACAACATCACCGCGGTCATCATCCGGGTGCACGACGACGCGCCCGACGAGGCCGGCGAGCGCGCCATCGAGGTCTCGCTCAAGATCGACGTGCTCAAGGGCCTCCAGCTGTTCCGCTACCTCTCCTACAAGGAGCTGGTCCGGGTCATGAACATCACCGAGACCCGCGAGTACGGCGAGGGCGAGGACGTCATCCGCGAGGGAGAGCCGGGCGACGCCATGTACGTGGTGCTCGGCGGCCAGGTGCGGCTGCACAAGGGCGGCGTCACGGTGGCCAGCCTGGCCAAGGGGCAGCACTTCGGCGAGATGGCGCTGGTCGATCGCACGCAGAGGTCGCCCACCGCGACCGCCACCGAGGCCAGCCGGCTGCTGCACATCCGGCGCAAGGACTTCTACGCCCTCATCAAGAAGGAGCCGGGCCTGTCGGTGAAGCTCTTGTGGAGCTTCGTCCAGGTGCTGGCCGAGCGGCTGCGCAAGACCACGGCGGAGCTGTCGGGCGCGCGGCGAGGCGATCGCGGGGCGCCGCCCGAGCAGACCGGCGAGCCGCTCTTCCACGAGTAGGCCGGCGCGGACCGGCCCGGTCCGCGATCGGAGGGCCGGTAGCGGCGGTTCATGCTCGGCGCCGCCGCCGGGGTCGAGCTATGGTTTCGGTGCCGCGCGGCGGCACCCCCGGAGAACCCACGGCTTGTACGCCATCATCACTGGCCTCCTCGGCGCCTTCTTTCCCCCGGCTCCGGAGCCGCTCGACGAGGTCGAGACCGGCCGCAACGCGGTCGTGCGCGGGCGGGTGATGCCGCGAGATCTCCTGCACAGCCCGCTGTCCGGCGCCGAGTGCGTCTACTACCGCTACACGGTCGAGGACTGGCGCCGGCCGAGCATCAACGCGCTGGGCGGCGACGGCTTCTGGCAGCTCAGCGACCGCGACGAGGCGATCGTCGAGTTCTACATCCAGGACGAGACCGCGCGCGCCCTGGTCTCGCCCTTCTCGGCCGAGGTGCAGCCGCGGCGCGGGGTGGCGGCGCGACCGGTCGATCTCGGCACGCCGGGCCGCCGCGCGCAGGAGCTGCTCATCGCGCCAGGCGATCTCGTCGAGGTGGTGGGCAAGGTCGACCGCGTGGACGATCTGTTCGACGACGGCCGCGACTACCGCGGGTCGCCGACCGTTCTTTGCCTGCGGGCCCCGGCCGGCGAATCGATCCTGGTGCGCATCCTGCAGGCCGGCTAGCGCATGGGCGACCGGCTGCTTCCTGCGGTGTGCATCTGCGCGCTCTTGCACGCAGTGGCAGGCACAGTGGCCGGCTGCGCGACTAGTGTAGAAGGCAATCCCACCCCAGTAGGTGGGGAGCCCGGCCAGGGCGAGGGCATCGACGGAGATGGAGTTGGCGGCGCTCCCGCCGGCGGTGGAGGCTGCAGCGAGGGCCATTGCGACGTCTACCAGCAGTGCGGCTGCGCCCCGGGCGAGGCCTGCGACCTGGACGTCTCCGCGCTCGACACCGGGGCGACCGAGTGCCGCCTGGTCACATCGCCGGGCCAGACGGCCGCCAACTGCGACGCCAACGAGGCGTGCGCGGCCGGCTACACCTGCCTGGGCAGCCCGGGCCAGTGCCGGAAGATGTGCGACGAGGACGGCGACTGCGGCGCCGGCCGCTGCGTGGTGCAGGTCATCTTCGAGAACGACCAGGGCGAGCTCGAGGATGTCCCCAACGCCCACGCCTGCACCAAGGAGTGCGTGCCCGACTCGGCCTTCGACAGCGGCTGCCCGCGCGATCCGCCCATGGGCTGCCGGGTCTACACCGACGATCCCGACGACCAGCCCGGCAGCGGCGACGAGTACGACTACACCGACTGCAACCTGGCCGGCCCCGGCCTCAACACCTTCGACTGTAGCGCCAACGACGACGCCGACTGCGCCTCCGGCTTCGGCTGCTACGTCATCACGTTCGACGACGGCACCGAGGCCAGCCAGTGCCGCCAGATCTGCGCGGTCAAGGTCGGCGGCGTCCAGCAGCCGAACGGGTGCGGCACCGGCACCTGCAACGGCTTCGCGACCCCCTCGATCGTCGGCGACGTCGAGTACGGCGTCTGCTTCTGATCGGCCCGTTCGGGGTCAGGGCGGCAGGACGTCGTCGACCCGGATGGCCAGGTCCGGGAAGCGGAGCGGCGCCACGGTCTCGCCGCGGCCGGCGCGGGCAATGGATGCGTAGCCGTCCGGCTTCGGGTCACGGTGGATCTCGACGACGCGGTCGACCAGGTTGACGATCCAGTAGTCCGGGACTGCCGCCGCCGCGTAGAGCAGGCCCTTGATGCGGCGGTCCTTGCGCAGCGAGGACTCGGCCACCTCCACGATGAGCAAGGCCTCGCTGGGGTGGTCGTCCAGGTACTCGCCCGGCGGCGAGACCACGATGTCGGGCTCCGGCTCCGAGTCATCGCTCAGCGCCAGCGGCAGCTGAGGGCTCAACGCGCCGCGCCCGCGCAGGCCGAGCACGAACAGCTCGGTGAGCTTGCGCACCGCATGAGAATGAGCCACGCCTTGCGGGCTCATCTCGACCAGAACTCCGGCCAGGAGCTCGATGCGCTCGTCCTCGAACAGGCCGAGCGCGACCAGCTTGTCGTACTCCGCGCGGCGCAGGGGGCGAATTCGCTCCTGCGCCAGACTCCCGAGATCGACCATCGGCATGAAGGATAGCATCGCATCGCGCACCGGCACCATGTCGGCCCGGAGGCGCCGCGGTTGCGCGAGGCGCAACTTTTTCTCGACGACTTGACGGCGAGGCGCGCGGACCGGACGGTATCGACCATGGATGCGGAGCTCCTG
>Ga0126377_10000340_pt1 | contig 27886 bp, 20 predicted proteins | sample PanSoiMetPlot_22_FD_92647 | JGI IMG/M metagenome (GOLD analysis project Ga0126377, IMG submission 92647) | Tropical forest soil microbial communities from Panama - MetaG Plot_22 | ecosystem: Environmental > Terrestrial > Soil > Tropical forest > Bulk soil | place: Panama | collected 2016-02-17 | reverse complement strand
GCGCCGCACAGCGAGATCAGGCCTCCCAGCAGCCAGACCGTCATCATCAACGTGGGGTCGGGTACGCGCGACGCGACGACCGCCGGCGTGCGGAAAATGCCGGAGCCGATCGTGATCCCGACGACTAGGCCCATCGCGGACCAGAAGCCGAGACGGCGCGTCAGCTGAGAGCTGCGCGCAGATGTGGAGACCGGGGCGCTCATCGGACGAGATAGCGTACGCCAACTACAATGAAGTCGGAGGGCAGACATCCCTGAGCGGGGATGAAGGCCCGCCCGATGCGATGACCACGGCCTCTTCCCTGACCGGCACGACGATTCTGCAGTACCACATCGGCCGCCGCCTTGGCGCCGGCGGAATGGGTGAGGTTTACATCGCCGAAGATACGCGACTGGGGCGTCAGGTCGCGCTGAAGTTTCTGCGGGCCGAACGTCAGCGCGACGGCGAGAGCCGGGCCCGCCTGATTCGTGAGGCGCGCGCCGCGTCACTGCTGCAATCACCGAATATCGCCGTCACCTACGATCTCGTCGAGCACGACGACCTGATGTTCATCTCGATGGAGTACGTCGAAGGTGAGCTCATCGCGGAGCGGATTGCCCGAGGGCCCCTGCCTGCGGCCGACGCCGTCGACGTCGCGGCGCAGGTGTCCAATGCCCTCGAAGAAGCGCACGGCCGCAACATCATTCATCGCGACATCAAGAGCGCCAACCTCGTACAGACGCGCCGCGGCCTCGTCAAGGTGCTCGACTTCGGGCTGGCAAAAATGGACCTGCCCGGTTCGAGCGAGGCGACGCTGCGGGCGACCGCAGAGTTCCAGGTGACGGCACCAGGCATGGTGCTCGGGACGATGGCGTATATGGCGCCGGAGCAGCTGCGGGGGGAAGACGTCGACTACCGTGTCGACCTGTTTGCGCTTGGTGTCGTGATGTACGAGATGCTGACCGGACAGCTGCCGTTTCGCGGAAAGACGGTGGCCGACATCTTCGATCGGATCCTGCATCAGGAGCCGGAGCCGATGGGACGGTCGAATGAGATCTCTCCCGAGATCGAGACCATCGTCCGGCGCGCGTTACAGAAGGTGCCGTCGCGCCGTTACCAGTCGGCGCACGATTTCTATGTCGATCTGAGGCGCGTGTTCCGCAAGCTCGAGGCCGGCATCAGCAGCACCGGTGTCTATGTGCCGCTGTCGGAGTCAGGCCAGCGCAGCCTGGCGGTGCTGACGTTCACCAACGTCACCCGCGAACCGGCCGACGACTGGATCGGCACGGGCATCGCCGAAACGCTCACCGCCGATCTGCGCAACGTGCACAACCTCGATGTCATCAGCCGCGCGCAGGTCTTCGAGCTGCTCAACACCATGCAGCCGGGCGCGTCGCCGCCCGACGATCGGCTGGCGATCGAGATCGGCCGACGGCTCGGGGCCTGGTGGGTGGTGTCCGGCGCGTATCAGCGATTGGGCGATCGGATTCGCATTACCGCGCAGCTGACCGAGGTGTGGACCGGATCGCTCCTGCGCACGGTGAAAATCGACGGCCGCGTCGACACCATCTTCGAGCTCCAGGACCGCATTGTCTTCGACATGAGTCGAAGTCTCGACGCGAAGCTGGGTCCGGAAGAGGCGGCGGCGATCGAGCACGACGACACGAAGTCTGTCGAAGCCTTCGAGGCGTACTCGCGCGGCGTGCTCAACCTCCGCTCTGCCGGGCGCGAGGCAATCGATCGCGCGATCGCCCTGCTCGAGCGTGCGGTGGCGCTCGATCCGGCGTACGGCGTTGCCTGGGGGACGCTCGGAGGCGCATACAACCTCAAGGGTCAGTTTCTCGGGCTCTCCGATCTGCATCACAAGGCGATCGACTATCTGCGCCGCGCGATTGATCTCAAACCGTCGCTCGTGAGCGCGCATGTCTGGCTCGGAAGCTCGCTGTTGTATCTCGGCCGGGTGGACGAGGGGATCGATGCGCTTACGAAGGCCGAGTCGCTGAACCCAGATGATCCCGACGTGCATCAGGCGCTGGCCAGAGCATTTTGGATGTGGCGGGGCCAGGTGCCGGAGGCGATCGCGCAGCTCCATCGCTCGATCGCGCTCAATCCCGAAGCAGGGTATTCACATCTGCAGCTCGCCTTTCTCGAAGCGCTGAGTGGTCACTTGAATGAAGCGGAAGCGGCGGCTCGCCAGGCGATCGAGCTGCAGGAGCGCGCGATGTCAGGCACCGAAGGCCTGCTGATCGTCGGCGCCCACGCACGGCTTGGCTACGTGCACTACCTGCGGCGTGACTACGACGCCGCGCTGGTTGAATACCGTCGCGAGCTCGCCTACGTCTCGACCGGCGACCACGCGCTGCGCGAACGGACGCTGATCGAGCTGCATCAGAAACTGTCGGCGCTCCATGATGCGCGTGGGGAAGCCGCGGATGCCGAGCGGTTCGGGGACCTGGCGATCTCGTCGCACCAGCGCCGCGTAGCGGCAGGGGCTGACGACCCTGCGACGCGGTACTACGTTGCCGCGGTGTATGCGCGTCGTGGCGATGTCGAAGGTACACAAGAGCACCTCGCCCTTCCGCTGCAACGATTGCCCGCCTTCACACGCTGGCGGCTGCCGAGAGATATCGACTTCGACCGTGTGCGGGAGGAGCTTTCACTGTAAGAGCGAACGGAGTATACGGAGACACGGATTAACAGGAGGAACGGAGTAACGGAGATCAGACGGACGCCGACATCGTTTCGTGACCTGAGTGCCTCCGTACGTGCTCCGTTACTCCGTTGCTCCTGCGAGTCCGTGTCTCCGCTGCTCTCCGTTGCTATGTCTTGCGTCCGACCGCAACCAAGGAGAGACCGATAGGAGGAGTAAGGACGCGCTCGATGGGGAGTGCCCAGGGGGCGACGAGGGCGTCGAACAGCTTCACTTGCGCGAGGCTGTGCGTCCTCGATTTGCGGATGTGCGAGTTGTACATCCATCCCAGCAGACCGACCGGATTGGTGTAGCGAAGGAGTTCGATGTCGAAGCCGGCATCGGTGAACGCCTTCGCCAGCGTCGGTTTCGAGTACCGTCGATGGTGACCGAGCTCGGCATCGAGCGGCCCGTATGCGGCCTGGACGGCTGGCACGAAGATCAGCGACTTGCCGCCGGGAATCAGAATGTCCTTGAAGGTCCGCAGCGCCGCGACGTCATCGGCGATGTGCTCCAGCACGTTGACGCAGACGACCGTATCGATCCGGTGGCTCACCAGTTCTGCGCGATCGCATTCCTCGAGATGGCAGACGCGCAGCGTGAACCGGGGATGACCCCGCATCGCGTCCTCGGCGCGGCTCGCGCAATTCACGTTGGGCTCGATCCCGATCACCATGTCGGCAGCGTCGGCCAGCGGACGGCTCATCGTGCCGATGCCCGACCCGACCTCGAGCACGCGTCGTCCGACGAAGGAGCGGAAGAGATCGAACAGGTGGGCGCCGTAGCGGCGCGCCGCCTGCATCGTCTCGAGATCGTCGGCGGCGTACTGCTCCTGCGTCTGCGTGTGCCGCCGGTCGATATGTTTTGCCTCGATCATGGCCGTCCGCACGGTACCATACGTCATCCCGATGACCCAAGGAGATGCCACCGCGCACGGCTTGTTCGGATTGAGCACCCCGCCGGAGCCGGACGCGGACGGACGCATCCCGAGCGATCAGGAGGGGACTCCTTCGACCAGGCAGATCAGGCTGGCCGCGCTCGCCAGCGCGCTCTTCTACATCGTCGTGACGGCGATTCTCGGACGCGATGTGCTGGCGCATCTCAGTACGACCGTGGCCCACGACGCGGGCGATCCGCTCCTCACGGCCGCGATCCTGAAGTGGAATGCGACGCATTGGCCGCTGACCGACGCCTGGTGGCAGTTTCCGATCTTCTATCCCACGCGCGACACGATGGCGTTCTCCGAGCATCTGCTCGGGCTCAGTGTGATCGCCTCGCCCATCTACTGGATCACACGCGACACGCTCGTGACGTCCAACCTGGTCACGCTGCTGACGTTTCCGTTGTGCGCGATGGCGATGTACGCGCTCGTCTTCAGGTTGACGCGAAACGTGGCGGGCGCTTTCATCGCGGGTCTGGCGTTCGGGTTTGCGCCGTACCGGATACCGCAGCTGCCGCACGTGCAGATGCTCGCCGCCTTCTGGGCTCCACTCGCGCTGCTCGGCCTTCACGCGTATCTCGAGACGCGCCGCCGGCGCTGGCTGGTGTTGTACGGCGCGACGTGGATGCTGCAGGGCGCGACCAACGGCTACGCGCTCGTGTACTTCTCGATCCTGATTGGGCTGTGGGTCGTCTGGTTCGTGCTGCGACGCAGTGACTGGCGCGCGCTCGGTGCCATCAGCCTCGTGACGGCTGTCGCCGCGCTTCCGTTGGCCGCGGTGCTCCACCAGTACGTACTCATTCACACACGGCAGGCGTTCTTTCGAAGTGTGGCGGAGATCGTGACGTTCAGCGCCGACGTCGGCGGGATCCTGTGTGCGGCCGCAGACTTGAGCGTCTGGGGCTGGCTCCGCGTGTCGTGCCGCGGCGAGGGCGAATTGTTTCCTGGCCTCGTCGTGGTCGTCCTGTGGCTGATCGCGTCCATCCGCAGTGTGAGGCGCGTGGGGGTCGCATCGACATCGAGCAGCTCGAGGCTGATCGCTGTCGTGCTCAAAGCCTTCATTGCCATTGGCGTGATCTACCTGGCCATTGTCGCGTCGGTCCTCCTGCACGGACCGTGGCGACTCGACATCGGGGTTCTGCACATATCGGTCACTTCCGTGCGGAAGCCCGCACTGATCGCATTGGGGTGTCTCGGCATCGCGCTGCTCCCGCCGCTGATGCGAGGTGCCGTCCACCGATCATCAGCGATTGGCTTCTACCTCATGGCGTCGGTCGCCACGTGGCTCCTTGCACTCGGCCCAGTCATCAGGTTCATGGGCGTTCCCTCGGGATTCCCGGGACCGTTTGCGTGGCTCCTCGCCCTTCCCGGTGCATCGGGGCTGCGTGTGCCGGCCCGCTTCTGGCTCATGACGACGCTGTGTCTGGCGATCATCGCGGGCATCACGTTGCCCGAGATCATCCGCGGCCGCTCGCGCAGAGTTCAGCGCGCACTCATTGCGCTCGCGACGATCGGATTGCTCGCGGACGGGTGGACAAGCGGGATCCCGGCAGTTGCTGCACCGGCCCCGGTTCCAGGCGCAGAGTTCCTGCGCCGCGCGACTGTGTTCGAGTTGCCGGCCGACGGGACGTTTCGCGACATCACGGCGGTCTTCCAGGCGGTCGAAGGCGGCTGGCGCACGGTCAACGGTTACAGCGGGTTTCAACCGAACTACTACTTCCCACTCGTCAGTGCCTCGCGGAACGAGTCGAGCGATGTCGTTACACCCTTTCAACGGCTTGGAGAACTTCGGGTTCTCGTTCCGAGTGAGGCCCCCCGACTGAAGGCCCTGTTAGAGGCGCAGCCCGGCGCCACGCTGATCGCGCAGAACGGCTCGCTGATTCAGTACCGGCTTCCTGCGAGAAAGGGAGAGGATGCCCAGGTTGCCGGGAGACGGGTGGAGATTCGCGAGGTGCGTTCCGAATGCTCGTCGACGTATGTGCATGTGGTGAAGGACGGCGACGAACAATCGCTGTGGCTGTGTTCGCTGACCGACGATCGCCAGCCACTCATCGCCGATCTCGGCGGTGTGACGATGGTCGGGTCGATCGTGTACAGCGTGGGCACACAGTTCTGGTTGTACCCACGCACCGTCGATGTGGAGACATCGGAAGACGGTCAGGTGTGGGCACCGGCCAGAACGGGGAGCGTGTTGCACGACGCAATCGTCGCAGGACTTCGCGAACCTGGCCGTCTGCGTATGGTGCTGGCGTTTTCAGCGAGACCGGCTCGGTACGTCCGGCTGCGCGGGACGGCAGGCGAGTCGCAGTTCCCCTGGACGATCGCCGAGCTCGAGATCTGGTCGGACGCGCGCGGAATCCATTGAAAGCGCGGCGGCTTTCGCCTTATGATCTCCGGCCATGCTGCCGGCGCGCCGAGCGAGTCCAGCAAACGATCAGGCGCTCTCGGGGGTCCTCGACCGCCTGACTGGCGGCGTGACCGAACGCCCGGATCGGCCGGATGCCTGGGTCACGGCGATACGGCGGCTGCCGGCCCTCGACCCTCGATACGCACCCTTTCCGGATGGCACGGACGAACGCCTGCGCGATGCGCTGCGCCAGCGAGGCATCGAGCAGTTGTACACGCACCAGGCGATCGCCATCGAACATGCGCTCGCGCATCGCCACGTCGTGATTACCACGCCGACGGCGTCGGGAAAGACTCTCTGTTACAACGCGCCGGTGCTGAGTAGTGTGCTGCGGGATCCTTCGTCACGTGCTCTCTATCTCTTTCCAACCAAGGCGCTCGCCCAGGATCAACTGGCGGAGCTGCACGAGTTGTCCGACCTGCTGTCGCGTCGCGCCGAGATGGAGATCGGCGTGTTCACGTACGACGGCGACACCCCGCAGGATGCCCGCCGCGCCATTCGAGGCCGCGCGCACATCGTGCTCAGCAATCCCGACATGGTGCATTCGGGGATTCTGCCGCACCATCCTCGCTGGGCGAAGCTGTTCGAGAACCTGCGCTACGTAGTCATCGACGAACTGCACGCGTATCGTGGTGTGTTCGGCAGTCATCTGACGAACGTCGTGAGACGACTGACACGCATCTGCCGGCACTATGGATCGAATCCGACGTTCATCTGCTCCTCGGCGACGATCGCAAATCCACGGGAACTTGCCGAAGCGCTGGTCGAGCAGCCGTTCGAGCTCGTTGCCGAAAGCGGCGCTCCTCGTGGCGAGAAGTTCTTCCTCTTCGTGAACCCGCCCGTCGTCAGCGAGCAGTTGGGTATTCGTCGATCGTATCTGGCAGAGACCCGACGACTCGCCGCGGAGTTCCTGAAACGGAAGCTGCAGACGATCGTCTTCGCGCAGAGCCGTCTGGCCACGGAGATCCTGACGACCTATCTGAAGGACGATTTCGGCGGCCCCCCGGGCACGACCGACGAGATCCGTGGGTATCGAGGCGGCTATCTCCCGCAGCGTCGTCGAGAGATCGAGAAAGGGCTGCGAGAGGGAACGGTCCGGGCCGTCGTGTCGACCAACGCTCTCGAACTGGGGATCGATATCGGCGCGCTCGATGCGTGCGTCATGGCAGGGTATCCGGGCACGATCGCGGCGACCTGGCAGCGCGCGGGGCGAGCGGGACGCCGGAGCGGCCGCTCGGCCGCGGTCCTCGTTGCCAGCAGCGCGCCGCTCGATCAGTTCGTGGTGCGCAACCCGTCGTACTTCTTCGACGCCTCACCCGAACATGCACTCGTGAACCCCGACAACCTGCACATCCTGGTCGACCACGTGAAGTGCGCCGCGTTCGAGCTGCCGTTCACGACATCCGATCGGTACGGAAAGCACGACGTGCAGGAGGTGCTCGGTGTGCTTCAGGAGAGCGGCTTCGTTCATCGATCGGCGGATGGTGAGGGCGAGGGCGTCTGGCAATGGACCAACGAGTCGTATCCTGCCGATGCCGTCAGCCTGCGATCGATTTCGTCGGACAACTTCGTCGTTGTCGATACCACCAACGGCGCCGATGTCATCGGCGAAACGAGCTTCACGAGCGGACCGTCGACGCTTCATGAGAGGGCGATCTACCTCGTGGAAGGCGCGCTCTATCAGGTGGAGCGTCTCGACTTCGAGGGCCGCAAGGCCTACGTGCGACAGATCAAGTGCGACTACTACACCGACGCGATCACGTACTCGAGGGTCACGGTGCTCGAGACGTTCGAGCACCGAGCGACTGCGTCGCATGGCGAGGTCCACGTTTCATCGAGGGTCGTCGGCTTCAAGAAGATCAAGTTCTACACCAACGAGAACGTGGGGTCCGGCGAGCTCGATCTGCCCGAGCAGCAGATGCATACGACCGCGTACTGGCTCACGATTCCGCGCGAGGTGATGGCCGCTCTCCCGTATGCGGCCGACGATCGCCGCGACGGTGTCGTCGGGCTGTCCTTCGCGATGCGGCAGGTGGCGCAGCTGCTGCTGATGTGCGACCGACAGGACATCGGCATCTCGATCGGGAGCGGCGAGCACGGCGATCACACCGACGTGACACGGACAGGCCGGCCTGCCACGAGCGAAGTCGAAGGGGTGACGCTGTCGGACGAGCCGCGCATTTTCGTCTACGACAGCTACCCAGGCGGCATCGGTTTCAGTGCGCCGCTGTTTGCCATGAGTACGGAGCTGCGCCGGCAAACCCGCGAGCTGATCGCTTCCTGTGAATGCCCGCATGGATGTCCGGGCTGCGTCGGCCCGATCGGCAACACCGGCCCGATGGCCAAGAACGTGGCGCTTCGAATCCTGGAGCTGCTCGACACGGCGCAGATCGAGTCGGCCGATCACGCGCAGGCGGCCTCGCTATGACGTCGCTGAGCGATCGTCTTCGTAGTGTTCTCTCGACGGGACAGTGTAGGCCGGGTCTTTCAGACCCGGCGGCGCTTGACACGAGGCGTCACGCCGGGTCTGAAGACCCGGCCTACACTGCGGGAGATCTGCTCGAGGGCGAATGGTGCGATGCGGACGGCGGACGCTTCCTCGTTGTCGATCGCAGTTACTCGCCCGGTCATCGACACGGAGCGATGTCTATCGCTGACGCGTTGCCGCCCTCCGATGGCCTCTGGCCTCGGCTCTCGTTGTTAGCGGACGGTGCTGCGATCTCCAACCTGCTGTTCATCGATCTCGAAACGACCGGCCTTGCCGGTGGGGCAGGGACCTACGCATTTCTCGTCGGCTGCGGCTGGTTCGACGGGGGCCGCTTTCGCGTGCGGCAATTCGTGCTCACGAGCTTCGCTGCCGAGCGTGCGCTGCTGCAGGCACTCGTGCCGATCGCACGCGATGCCGGTACGGTCGTGACCTACAACGGCAAGTCATTCGATCTGCCGCTGGTCGAAACGCGGTTCAGCCTGCATCGAATGGACACGCCGTTCGCCGAAATGCCCCACATCGACATGCTGCATCCCGCCCGCCGGTTGTGGCGCGGACGCGAGCCGAGCGGCTCGCGTTCTTATGACGAGGTATCCGGTCGCGACAGCTGCCGGCTCAGTGCGATCGAGCAGGTGCTTTGCGGACACCGGCGTGAGGGAGATGTCGCCGGCTTCGAGATTCCGGCGCGCTACTTTCATTTCGTGCGGACCGGCGATGCGCGTCCGCTCGAGGCCGTGCTCGAACACAATCGTCTCGACCTGTTGTCGCTTGCGTTCGTGACCGCGCGGGCCGCGCAGCTGCTGGAGGACGGCGCCGCGGCTGCCCGGACCGCGCGCGAAGCGCTCGGGCTCGGCCGTCTCTACGAACGCGGCGGACTCACGACCGACGCATGGCGATGTTTTACGCGGGCGCTCGAGATCGATGACGACGATTCAATCACGCGCGCCGAAGTGCTCCGTGCCCACGCGGTGCTCGCGCGTCGAATGCGTCGCTTCGAAGATGCGGCTTCGTCGTGGCGTCTGCTACTGGATGTGCCTGAGTGCCCGCCGGCGCTGAAACGCGAAGCGTCAGAAGCGCTGGCCGTTCACCTGGAGCATCGGTTGCGCGATTATCAGTCTGCGCGAGGATACGCAGCGCAAACGCTGCGCGGGGATGTGACGGACGCCCGCAAACAGGCTACGCTGCATCGTCTGGCCAGGTTGGATCGCAAGATTAACGAAGCGCCGGGCCTAGAAAAGAGGCCCGGCCTACACGACTCGTTGTTCTGAGCGAACTGTGTAGCCGGGCCTGTTCTCGAAGCCCGGCGTTCGTGGCTTCGGGCTACGCCGTTGCCGCTTTGCTGGTCTTCTTCTTCGCCGCTGCGGTCTTCGTGGCCTTGGCCACCTTCACCGCCTTGGCTGCGGTCTTACGCTGCTCGGACGTCTGCGCGCCGAATTTCTTGGTGAACCGTTCGACGCGTCCCTCGGTGTCGATCAGCTTCTGGCGTCCCGTGAAAAAGGGATGGCAGGCCGAGCAGATTTCGAGGTGCAGCTCGGGCTTGGTCGAGCGCGTCTTGAACGTGTTCCCACACGCACAGCGAACCTCGACCTCCTGATACTTCGGGTGGATCCCTTCCTTCACGATGGTCCTCTCTTCAGGCGCGCCCTCGGTCGTAGGAGCCGCCTTCTGGCGGCCCATTCGGGCCCAGTGCAAATGAAAATTATATACCAGGGCGACAGGCCCGCAGGCTCACCTGCCTGTTCTGCGAGACCGCGACGGTCGGATCCTCGACGAATTCGGCCATAATCCCGGCGCCGAGATCCCGCTCGTCATTGCTGCCGTGCTCCGAGGGACGCCAGGTACGCGAAACGTGCATATGCGCCTCGAGTGTCCGTTGTCCGTCCGGAAGCGTCACCCCGATACTGACTGGAGTGGGGGTCTCCAGCGCTTCGTCTACTAAGACGCCGCACGGGCTCGTCAGGGTCACATGCACCGGCTCAGCCGCCATATCCGGGTGCTGGGCCCATACGCGTAACACGAGCCACCGCGTCTTGGCTGGCCAGATGAAGCTCGCATCACCCTTGGTCCAGTTGAACTCGCGGCCTTTCATGAGCTCGGGCGGATAAGTACCAACCGCGTAGAGCCGCTGAGCGCGGCGCGCGCGTTCCGTGACTGCGAGCGGGCCACCCGCCAGCACCAGCTGGCCGCCAGCATACGTGACAGCCAGCAAGAGTGCCGCGATCCACGCCCAGGTCGGGGTGGTGCGTCCCGCCACCCGCGCGGGGAAAGGCATCAGCCAGGTGGCCCACGCGACGAGCAGCATGAACGTCAGCATCACGATCGGCGTCTGCGTCGGCACCTGAATGAACGAGCTGATGCCGAGCGCGACGAGCAGGCCGCGCACGATCGTTGCCTCGAGCCGATACTCGGCACGCGCGCGCGCAGTGGCGATGTACCAGACGAGGACTGCGGACCAGATGAACAGGAGGGCGCTGCCGAGCACACCGAGCTCGGAGAGCTGATGGCGCCACCAGTTCTGGGCGTTGTCGAAGGGCAGTGCGGCGTCCGCCTGTAGCCGCCAATAGTCGGGCGAGAGAATCTGATAGCTTCCGATGCCGACCCCGACGATCGGATGCTCGCGAATGATCTGATTGGCGATCTGTCCGTACGGTCCGCGAGTGAAGATCGTGCTGAGACCCGAGCGCGGCGAGGCTGGGATCTCCGCAAGCCGCTTGGCCGGTCCGATCGTGCTCGACGTGGCGACAATGATCACCACGAGTGCGGCGACGCCTGCAGCGGCCCATTGAAGCGCTCGCCGCGCACGCGCGTCCGCTGATGACCAGACACTGGCGAGAAAGGTCGCTCCCGCCACGACTCCACACAACATCGCCGCGCGTGATCCCGACATCCACAGGCCGGCAAGGTTCACGACGAACGCGAGGAAGGCGATCGCGTTGATGACGCGCTCGTCCGTGTCTCGCGTGGGGTCGAGAGTGCGCGTCACGCGCAACGCGAGAAACGCGATCGGACCCGCGAGCGCCGCGCACATGCCGAGCGCATTCGCGTCGAGCAGCGTGCCGGTTGCGCGCGCCAGCGAGGCCCAGAAGGGCGTGCTCAGGAACTTCAGATCGACGGTGCCCTGATACACCGCCACCAGGCTCGACAGCGTCGCTCCGATCCAGATGCCGTGGGCAACAGGGACAACGGCCTCAGGCCTCTCCTCGAATCGCTCGCAGGCCCAATCGAGCCAGAGCAGTCCAAGCAGTTGCGTCCAGACCACGAACAGGAGCCAGGCCGCAACCTGTGGCGCTGACAGCATGGCCCATGAGTTGATCGCGGCCTCGTCGGTCAGCAGACGCGTGCTGAATGCGGTTTCACGCGCGAGCAGCACCGGCCACGCCAACGCCAGCGTCAAGGCCCAGCCCGCGGCAAGAACACGCCAGGGTGCTGGAAGCTTCCACCGCGACCATGAAGAGAAGCGCAGGAGAGAGGCGGACACGCCTCCCATCCAGAACAGATCGAGCACGGGACCCTCGCGTGCCGTCAGCGCGCGAAGGATCGCCGGTGCCAGCATGGCGCAGGCCACCCAGCACACGAACAGTCGGGACTGCAGATGCCTGGAGACGGCAGCGCCCAATACGATCGCTGCGATCGTCACAACGCGCAGGGCCGGGGTGAGATCCGGATGGAACGCGAGCAGCAGGAGAACGATCAGCAGAACCGACGCTGTTGCGGCAGTTTTACTGAGGCGCTCGAAGATGGGCACGTGACAGTGTAGGCCGGGTCCTGCCTTTTGGACCCGGCGTCCAACGTTACGAACTGAAACGATGCTTCAATAGCACCCACAGCGCGACGACGCCGTCCTTCCAGCCGATCTTCTTGCCCTCTTCGTAGCTGCGGCCGTCGTAGGTAATCGGCACTTCGTACACGCGGTAGCCGCGCTTGAAGATCTTCGCGGTGATCTCGGGCTCGATGCCGAACCCGTTCGACTCGAGGTCGAGCCCCTGCAGCACCTCACGACGCATCACCTTGTAGCAGGTCTCCATGTCGGTCAGCATCGTGTTGTACAGCACGTTGGTGAGCAGCGTGAGGACCCGGTTACCCAGATAATGCGTGAACAGGAACACGCGGTGCCGGCCGAGAAAGCGCGACCCGTATACGACGTCGGCGCGCCCTTCGACGATCAGCTCCGCAAGTAGGGGAAATTCTTCGGGCGAGTATTCGAGGTCGGCATCCTGGACGGCGACGATGTCGCCGGTCACTGCCGCGAAGCCGCGGCGCAGCGCCGCGCCCTTGCCCTGATTGTGCTCCTGCAGCAGCAGCGTGAAGCCGTGTTCCTGCTGCAGCTCCTGGAGCCGTTCCCGCGTACCGTCCTTCGAGCAGTCATCCACGACGACGAGCTCGATGCGCATCGGCACCGCGAGAACGCGTGGCACGATCTCGTCGATCGTCGCCCGTTCGTTGTAGACGGGCATGACGACCGACAGCAGCGGCGACTGAAGTGCCGTCCGGACGCCGTGCTTTCTGGCGATGGCTGGAGAAGGAGTCTCCGCCGCCGACGCCATTAGTGGCTCATGCCTCCCTCGTCGGGACCGGCCGCTCCGTTGTCACGGCCGGCTGGTCGCGGTCGAGGCTGGTTGTGGGTTGTGCCCTTCCAGTCGAAGCGATCCATTAAGACTTGCCTGCCGCCATGGCCGCCAGGAACTCGGCGTTTGTCTTGGTCTTGCTCATCTTCGACAGGAGCAGCTCCATCGCTTCGCTGGGCGACAGCGGCGTCAGCACCTTGCGAAGGACCCACACGCGATTGAGTTCTTCCTTCGGCAGCAGGAGCTCCTCTTTACGCGTGCCGCTCTTGGTGATGTCGATCGAGGGGAACACGCGACGGTCGGTCAGCTTGCGATCGAGATGAATTTCGGAATTGCCGGTGCCCTTGAACTCCTCGAAGATCACTTCGTCCATCCGCGACCCGGTATCGACGAGCGCCGTGGCGACGATCGTGAGCGAGCCACCCTCTTCGATGTTGCGGGCCGCCCCGAAGAACCGCTTCGGCCGCTGCAGGGCGTTGCTGTCGACGCCGCCCGAGAGCACCTTGCCTGACGCCGGGACGATGGTGTTGTAGGCGCGCGCGAGACGCGTGATCGAGTCGAGCAGGATGACGACGTCCTTCTTGTGCTCGACGAGGCGCTTGGCCCTCTCGATGACCATCTCCGCCACCTGCACGTGGCGCTGCGCCGGCTCGTCGAAGGTCGACGAGATGACCTCGCCGCGGACCGAGCGCTGCATGTCGGTCACTTCTTCCGGCCGCTCGTCGATGAGCAGCACGATCAGATACACCTCGGGATGGTTCCTGGTGATGCTGTTGGCGATGCTTTGCAGCAGCATCGTCTTGCCGGTGCGCGGCGGGGCGACGATGAGACCGCGCTGCCCCTTGCCGAGCGGTGTGAGCAGGTCCATCACCCGTCCCGAGAGGTTCTCGGGCTCGGTCTCCAGATTGACCTTCTGTGCCGGATAGAGCGGCGTGAGGTTCTCGAAGAAGATCTTCTCCTTCGTCTTCTCGGGCGGCTCGAAGTTGATCGCCTCGACCTTGATCAGGGCGAAGTAGCGCTCGCCGTCCTTCGGGGGCCGGATGACACCGGACACCGTGTCGCCGGTGTGCAGATCGAACTTGCGGATCTGCGAGGGCGACACGTAGATGTCATCGGGCCCGGGCAGGTAGTTGTAATCGGGTGCGCGGAGGAACCCGAAGCCGTCGGGCAGCGTCTCGAGCACACCTTCCGAGAAGACATTGCCGCTCTTCTCGGCACGCACGCGGAGGATCTCGAAGATCAGCTCCTGCTTGCGCATGCCCGTCGCGCCGGCAATGTCGAGCTCCTTGGCGATCTTGGTGAGTGCGGAGATGTTCATCTCCTTCATCGCCGAGAGCGAAATCGTTTGTGCGGGGGCGGCCTGAGCTGGAGCGGCGGGATTCGGCGCGGGGGCACCGTTCTGCGCGGTGCGTTCCTTGTCGCCCTTATCAGGTGGGGCGGCGGTTGCAGTGCCTATGCCGCCGTTGGTCTTGGCAGGCTTGCGATCATCTTCCACAGGTCATCCAGTCCTTCGCCGGTGCGCGCCGAAACCAGCGCCACCGGCACATCAAACAACGTTTTCAGTTCACGAACGTGACGCGCCCGTTCGGCGCGTGTCAGTTTGTCCACTTTGGTTCCCACGATACCGAGTGCATAGAGCTGCGACTGCAGCCAGCGCGCCGCCTCCATGTCCGATTCGAGTCCAGGGTGCCGCGCATCGATGAGCAGCAGGACCCCTCGCCGGCCCGGCCGCCTGAAGTACGCGTCCACCAGCCACTCGAACTCGCGCGCCGCGGCATCGCGGGCCGCCTGGCCCGAGCTCCCGTGAGGAGCTCGCGCATACCCATACCCGGGGAGATCCACCAGGTAGTGCGGCGGCATCGATCCCCGCTGCACACGATAGACGTTGGCGAGCCGCGTTTTGCCCGGCGCGGCACTCGTGCGCGCGACCTGGCGCTTCACTAGAGCGTTAATCAAGCTCGATTTGCCGACGTTGGATCGACCTACCAGGGCGACCTCTGGAAGCCCGTCGCGCGGAAAATCCTTCGCGCTTGCCGCACTCGTAACGAATTCCGCTACAACAGGACTCAGGGCTCAGGCCTCAGCCCTCAGGGGGTTGCAGGCTCGAGGCCTCACCCACTTCCTGAGGCCTCGGGCCTGGGCCCCGGGGCCCTCTCTCTAATGCGGACGTGTATCGCCCGCCGGTTCCGTGACCTCAGCTGCGACGACCGGCGTGGCCGGGATGCGGGCCGGCAACGGCTCGGCCAGCGCGATCTTCAGCACTTCGTCCATCGTCGACACCATGTGTACGTCGAGCGTGTCGAGGACGTTCTTCGGAATGTCCGCGAGGTCCTTCTCGTTATCGCGCGGCAACACGATGTTGGTGACCCCCGCGCGATGCGCGGCCAGCACCTTCTCTTTTACGCCGCCGATGGGAAGAACCTTTCCTCGCAGCGTGATCTCGCCGGTCATCGCCACGTCGCGGCGCGTCGGAATCTTCGTCAACGCCGACGCCAGCGCGGTTGCCATGGTGATGCCCGCCGACGGCCCATCCTTCGGGATGGCGCCTTCCGGCACATGCACGTGGATGTCGATCTTGGAGTGGAAGTCCTCGGGCAGATTCAGCTCTGCTGCCTTCGACCGGACATAGCTGAGCGCCGCCTGTGCCGATTCCTGCATCACGTCGCCCAGTTTGCCGGTGAGCGTCAGCTTGCCCTTGCCGGTCATCAGTGTGGCTTCGCTGACCAGCAGCTCGCTGCCCACCTCGGTCCACGCCAGCCCGGTTGCGATGCCGACCTCGTTGCGCTCCTCCGCGAGCGACGGACGGAAGCGGGGCACGCCCAGATACTCGGTGACCTTCTCCGCCGTGATGTCTTCCTTGAAGCTCTTGCCCTCGACGACGACCTTGCGGGCAACCTTGCGGCAGATCGACGAGATCTCGCGCTCCAGATTGCGGACACCGGCTTCACGGGTGTAGCGCTGGATGAGCGTCGAGATCGCCTCGTCGTGGACGACGATGTTGTCGGCCGTGAGGCCCGAGCCCTCGATCGCCTTCGGTGCCAGGAAGCGCTTGGCGATTTCCACCTTCTCCTGCTCGGTGTAGCCCGCCAGCTGCAGCACTTCCATGCGATCGCGCAGCGCCTGCGGCACGGTGTGCAGCACGTTGGCGGTGCAGATGAACATCACGTTCGACAGGTCGTACTCGACGTCGAGGTAGTGATCGAGGAAGGTGTTGTTCTGCTCGGGATCGAGCACTTCGAGCAGCGCCGCCGACGGGTCGCCGCGGAAGTCCATCGACATCTTGTCGATTTCGTCCAGCAGGAACACCGGGTTCTGCGTGCCGGCCTTTTTCATCATCTGGATGATCTGGCCGGGGAACGCCCCGATGTAGGTGCGGCGATGGCCGCGAATCTCCGCTTCGTCGCGGACGCCGCCGAGCGACAGACGCACGAACTTGCGGTTCATCGCGCGCGCGATCGACTTGGCGAGTGAGGTCTTGCCGACTCCGGGAGGTCCCGAGAAGGTGAGGATCGTCGCCTTCGGCTTCTTGACGAGCGAGCGGACGGCGAGGAATTCGAGGATGCGGTCCTTGATCTTCTCGAGCCCGTAATGATCTTCGTTGAGGACCGTTTCGGCGTGCTTGAGATCGCGGTTCTCGCGCGTCTTCTTGTGCCACGGCACCGCGATGAGCCAATCGAGGTAGTTGCGCGAGACAGTGGCTTCAGCCGACATCGGCGGCATTGCCTCGAGGCGCTTCAGCTCCTGGACCGCCTTTTCCTCGACCTCCTTGGGCATCTTCGCGGTTTCGATCTTCTTCTTCAGCTCGTCGATCTCGCTGCCCTTCTCGTCCTTGCGACCCAGTTCCTTCTGGATCGCCTTCATCTTCTCGTTGAGGTAGTACTCCTTTTGCGCCTTCTCCATCTGCTTCTTGACGCGAGACTGGATACGGCGATCGACCTGGAGCTTGTCGACCTCGATTTCCAAGATTCCGGCGATGCGGTTCAGACGTTCGATCGGCGAGATGATCTCGAGCAGGTTCTGCTTCTCGTCGACGCCGACGAGCAAGTGCGCGGCAATCGTATCCGCGAGCTTGCCGGGATCGTCTACGCGCACGGCGGCGATCATGGCGTCGTACTGCAGGTTGTTCGAGAGCTTGACGTACTGTTCGAACAGCGACACCACCCGGCCCATGGTCGATTCGACCTCGCCGGACGCTTCCTTCTGCTTCGGCAGGACTTTGACGACGACCCGGTAGAAGCCCTTGTCTTCCTTCCACTCGACGGCGCGCGCGCGATCGATGCCCTCGACCAGGACTTTGATGTTGCCGTCCGGCAGCTTGAGGCTCTGCACGACGTTGGCGACGCAGCCCATCGTGTAGATGTCATCCGGACGCGGATCGTCAACCGAGGCATCGTGCTGCGCCGCGAGGAAGATGCGCTTGTCCTTCAGCAGCGCATGATCGAGCGCACGCGTCGACGACGGCCGGCCGATGACGAACGGCATCATCATGTGAGGGAATACGACGACGTCCCGGAGTGGAACGATGGGCAGTGTCTCGTAGACTTCCATTCAGGTCCTTGAAGGGGATATGAGGTTAGGAGGCAGGGGCACAGTGCTGCCCTCAGATAACTATAGCGTAGACAGCGCTGGCCCTGACTCCTGACCTCTGCCCCTAACCGGCTTTTTCGATCAGGGTAATCGACTTGTCCTTCGCCTCGACGATGTCGCGCGTGACCAGGACTTCGCGAAGCTTCTTCTGACCCGGTACTGAGTACATGAGATCGAGCATCAGATCCTCGATGATCATCCTCAGGCCACGGGCGCCGATCTTCCGTGACAACGCCGACTCGGCAATCGCTTCGAGGGCATCATCGGTGAAGCGAAGCTTGACGTTCTCGTACTCGAACAGTTTCTGGTACTGACGCGTGATCGCATTGCGCGGTTGCGTCAGGATCTGAACGAGCGCCGGCTTATCGAGCTCGTGCAGCGTGCCGACAACCGGCAAACGGCCGACGAACTCCGGGATGAGCCCGTACTTGATCAGATCCTCGGGCTCCACAGCCTCGAGCGTCGAGCCGATTTCGCGTTTCTGGACGGACTTGACTTCGGCCTTGAAGCCGAGCGTCTTCTTGCCGACGCGGCGATCGATGACCTTGTCGAGGCCGACGAACGCGCCTCCGCAGATGAAGAGGATGTTCGTCGTGTCGATCTGGAAGAACTCCTGGTGCGGGTGCTTGCGCCCGCCCTGCGGCGGCACGTTGGCCACCGTGCCCTCGAGGATCTTGAGCAGGGCCTGCTGGACGCCCTCGCCCGAGACGTCACGCGTAATCGAAGGGTTTTCGTCCTTCCGGCAGATCTTGTCGACTTCGTCGATGTAGATGATGCCCTGCTGGCACTTCTCGATGTCGCCACCGGCGGCCTGCAGGAGCTTGAGGATGATGTTCTCGACATCCTCGCCTACATATCCCGCCTCGGTGAGCGTGGTGGCGTCGACAATCGTGAACGGGACCGACAGCAGCTTGGCCAGCGTCTGCGCGAGCAGCGTCTTGCCGGTGCCGGTCGGGCCGATCAGCAGAATGTTCGACTTCGTCAGCTCGACGTCGTTGCGGCTGCGCGGCTGCTTCTGGATCTCGATCCGCTTGTAGTGGTTGTAGACCGCGACCGCGAGCTTCTTCTTCGTGCGCTCCTGCCCGATGACGTACTCGTCGAGGAACTTCTTGATCTCAGGCGGGGAGGGGAGCGCCGACCGGACGCCGCGATTCTCGAACCGATTGTCGTCCGCGATGATGTCGTTGCAGACTTCAACGCACTCGTCGCAGATGAAGACCGTGGGACCCGCAATCAGTTTGCGGACGTCGTTCTGGTCCTTGTTGCAGAACGAGCAGCGGAGAATCTCGGTCTCGCCGTTCTTCTTGACCATGTGTGTGTTGGGCTGTTGACTCCGGTCGCTCGGGTCTTCGGTGCTGAGTGGTGTTTCGGCCTCAATCCGGCCGGAGGCTAGGGGAGGCTACATCCCCGGCTCAGAGGACGCCGGGACCCGTACTCCAGGGCCACCCCGATACTACACCCGTTTCCGGATGACGTCATCGATTATCCCGTAATCCTTCCCCTGGTCGGACGACATGATGTAGTCGCGCTCAGTATCCTCTTGAATGCGCTTGAATTGCTGACCTGTATGCTGCACGAGAATTTCGTTGAGCCGCTCGCGCATGCGCAGGATTTCGCGTGCATGGATATCGATGTCGGTGGCCTGCCCGGCCAGTCCCTGCATCAGGGGCTGGTGGATCACGATCCGCGCGTTGGGCAGAGAGTATCGCTTGCCCTTGGCGCCCCCGGCCAGCAGTACCGCGGCCATTGACGCCGCCTGCCCGATGCAGATCGTCTGGACGTCGGGCTTGATGAACTGCATCGTGTCGTAGATCGCCAACCCGGCGGTAATCGACCCGCCTGGACTGTTGATATAGAGCTGGATGTCCTTGTCCGGGTCTTCGGCCTCGAGAAAGAGCATCTGAGCGATCGCAAGGTTCGCGATGCCGTCATCGATCGGCGTGCCGATGAAGATGATGCTGTCCTTCAGCAGCCGAGAGAAGATGTCGTAAGCGCGTTCGCCGCGGTTGGTCTGCTCGACCACCATCGGCACAAGCTGGGCGTGGTTCATTGGCAAGGGGTTCGCGGCGGTTAAAGAATCCTAGCACGCGAGAGGGCCAAGTCAACCGCCTTCTCCCGGCGGAGACCGATCAGCAGGCGCGCGATACCGCCTTCCTTCTCGAGTTGTGCACGGAGAGCTGCGGGTGTCCGCCCCGCTTGCGCGGCGAATCGCTCGATCTCGCGGTCGATGTCTTCGGGCGGGACGGTCAATTGCTCACGCCGTGCGATTTCATCCAGGGCGATCGCGCTGGCCACCGACGCCCGTGCCGGCTCGCGCTGGGCTTCGCGGAACTGGGCCCAGTCGATGCCGGCCGTTCGAGGGTCGACGCTCTGCTGCATCAGCTGTCGCGCGAACTCCTCGAGCCGGCGGTCGATTTCGCGCTCGACGAGCGAGGCGGGCAGCTCGAAGGTGACCCGTTCGGAGAGCTGCTTCAAGACGTCGCTTCGCACCTGACGCGTGGCATTGCTCTCGTTCTCTTCCTTGATGTCGGCCCGGACGCGTTCCTTCAGCGCCTCCAGCGAATCGAAGTCTGCGCCCAGATCCTTGGCGAACTCGTCGTCGAGATCGGGAAGCGTCTTCTGCCGGAGCTCCTTCACGCTCGCCGCGTAGGTGACATCGGTGTCGGCCATCTCCTTGACGGCGTAGTCGGCGGGAAAGTGGATCGTAAACGTCTTCGTGTCGCCGGCATTGAGGTCGATCAGCTCCGAGTCGAACCCCGGCGGGTTGGCGGGCGATCCGAGCTCGATGCTCACGTTGTCGTGCCGGTCGACCTGCCCGCCGGCATCAGTGCGTTCGAGATCGACAACGACCGTGTCGCCGAGCGCTGCCGGTCGTCCTTCCACCGGTTCGAACTTCGCCGCCCGCTCACGCAGTCGCTGCAGCGTCTTCTCCACCGCATCGTCGGTGACCTCGGCGGACGGGCGGGTCGCCTGCAGCGTGGAGAGGTCGCCGGGATCGAAGGGAGGGACCGTCTCGATGTTCGCGGTGAATTTGAGCGGCTGCCCCTCTTCGATCGCGACGTCCTTGATATTGGGCGTATCGACCGGCTCGATGCCGCGTTCCTGCAACGCCTCCTCCACCGCGCGGGGGATCAGCCCGTGCATCACGTCATGGAGGATCTGCTCCTTGAACCGCCGCTTGACGAGCGTCGTCGGCACCTTGCCAGGCCGGAAGCCCGGGATGCGCGCCTGCTTCGTGTAGTCCTTCGCGATGCGATCGATCTCGGCATCAACCACGTCGGTCGGGATCTCGATCGTGATGGTCTTGCGCGTTTCTGAGACGTCGGTGAGCTCGGTCTTCACATCTCTAGGTATACCGCGTCTTCGGCACTTCCCACCAGTCGGCAGGTTTCTACGGGCACGTTCACATTGATCACGAATCGACTACACTCGGAACATGCCGGGGTGGTGAAACGGCAGACACGCTGGTCTTAGGAGCCAGTGGGGCAACCCGTGCAGGTTCGACTCCTGTCCCCGGCACCACTTGTCAAGCCGCGCTGAATGGGGCCTGACGTGCAGTCGGCCGGCTTACGCGGACTTCTTCTTCCTGGCCTTGAGTCCCGCGGGCATCATGTGTGGCTTCACATCGTCGAGCGAGCGTGCCTGGACGTTCGCGATGATCAGTTCATCCACAGGCCCACGCAGTGAGGCCCGCGAGTTGATCGATCGGCGTGCGGGCACGGGTCGAATCGTGAGCCGCGCCTTCTCCGCAGCCTCGGTCGTGTAGCCACGCACGATCTCCGGGGCGCTCGAATTGGAGACGACGACACGCGCGCCGCGCGTGCACGCGTCAATGACCGCCTGCTGCAGCCGGCGTTGATCGAATGCGCTGAAGCCGCCTGCGGTGTAGTGGGCAAAGCTCGATGTGCGGCTCAACGGCGCGTACGGCGGATCGCAGTAGACGAAATCGCCGTGCCCGACGCCGGCCATCGTCTCGCAGAAGGGCGCGAGATCGATGGACACCCCCGGGCTCGCAAATGCCTTCGCCACCGCGTGGATGTTCGATTCGTCGCAGATGCGCGGGTTGCTGTAGCGACCGGCTGGCACGTTGAACCCGCCACTGCGATTCAATCGGAACAGGCCGTTGAATCCGGTCCGGTTCAGGAAGATCAGCATCGCCGCGAGATCGGGTGAATAGCGCGCGGCGATCGCCTTCTCGTTCGTCGCCGTCAGTCGTAGCTGCGCACGGAGCGCGTTGAAACGGCGATCTCGAACGGCGTAATAGCAGGTGTGGCCGTCGAGACGGTACTCGCGTGCCAGCGCCTTCAACGCTCGGATCACGTCGTTGGTGGAATCCCGCACCATCCAGTAGCAGCCGATCAGATCGGGATTCACGTCCGACAGCTGGATCCGGCATGCGGCCAGTCGTCCGCGGTTCAGGAGATCGAAGAAGACGGCGCCGCTTCCGACGAACGGCTCGACATATCGCGTGAATCGGGACGGATAATGCTCGGCCAGAACCGGGAGGAGCTGTCGCTTGCCGCCGGCCCACTTGAGCAGCGGCCGGACCGCCATGTGAGAAGAGACGCGAATCTGCACGCCATCATGTATCGGTCGATGGATCAGGTTCGGTAGTCCGAGCGCCGGCCGGGGCCTCGACCGGGCTCGGTGTAAACCGGCCGACTTTGCGAAGCGCATCCCGCAGAAGGTACTCGATCTGCGCGTTCAGGCTGCGCAGATCGTCGTTCGCCCAGCGCTGCACCCCTTCCAGTACGCCGGCATCGATTCGAAGCAGAAAGGACTTTCTCTCGCCCACGGGTCTTATTGATGGATCGTTCCGGTGTTGACGATCGGCTGCGGCGCTCGTTCACCACACAACACCACCAGCAGGTTGCTGACCATGGCTGCCTTCCGCTCCTCGTCGAGACGAACGATCTGCTTTTGCGACAGCGACTGCAGGGCCATCTCCACCATGCCGACCGCGCCCTCGACGATCCGCTGACGCGCCGCGATGATGGCGCCGGCCTGCTGTCGCTGCAGCATCGACGCGGCGATTTCGGGTGCATAGGCCAGGTGGCTGATCCTCGCTTCGAGGACTTCGACGCCCGCCTTCAACAGTCGCTGCTGCACCTCCTGCTTCAGGTGGTCGGCCACGACGGCGGTCGATCCCCGCAGCGATACGACGCCTTCCTCGTGTGAATCGTAGGTGTAGCTCGTCGCGGCGTTGCGAAGGGCCGCCTCGCTCTGCACCCGCACGTAGTTTTCGTAGTCGTCTACTTCGAACACGGCTTCCGCGGTCTCGATCACGCGCCACACGACGACCGCGGCAATCTCGATCGGGTTGCCTTCCGCGTCGTTGACCTTCAGGCGCGAGCTCTCGAAGTTTCGTACGCGGAGCGAGATCTTCCTGCGGCTGTAGAAGGGGTTGGCCCATCGCAGGCCGGGCGTCTTCGCGGTGCCGGCGTAGTCGCCAAAGAGTTGCAGCACCTTCGCTTCATTGGGACCGACGATGAAGAACCCACGCATCGTCGCCAACCACGCTATGAAGAGCAGCACCGCTCCGATGAGGTAGACGGAAGCAGACGGGCTCCCGCTCTGAACCGCTCGGATTCCGGCCACCCACACTCGGATGGGAATCGCGAGTGCCAGCAGCAAAAGTGGCAGCGTGAGAAGCCCGGGGGACCCGTGACGCAAACGTTCGCGGACCATCGACGACCTCCAGAAAGCGACGGGCAATGTGCCCGTCTGCATGATGTCTATACGATATCAATTTGTAATCAGTTCCGATGGGGTCGGGAGTCATTACGAAAACGAAATGACTCCCGACCCCCTTATCTGCGGCAGAGCTTTGACCGAGACCCTAAGACGAGGGAAAGCGACGATCTTGCAAACACGCGCGGTGTCCTGATGTACGAGTCCTTCTACGGGTTCGCGGAGAAGCCGTTCAGCCTCACGCCCGATCCCAAGTATCTGTATCGCAGCGAGGCGCACGCCAACGCGTTCGAGCTGTTGTGCTATGCGATCGAGCGGCGCGAAGGCTTCGTCGTGATTACCGGCGCCATCGGATCGGGAAAGACGACCCTGTGCCGCGCGCTGTTCGACCACACCGATCAACGCACCTTCACGGCGCTGCTGCTGAACCCGTTTCTGTCCGAGGAAGATCTGCTCCAGGCCATCCTGCAGGATCTTGGCGTCCTGTCGCGCGGAGAAGAGCGGCAGCCGACCAAGGAGGAACTGGTCAACACGCTGCACGACTTCCTGCTCGCGCTGATCCCGCTCAACGCGAGGGCGGTGCTCATCATCGATGAGGCGCAGAATCTGCCGGTGCCGATCCTCGAGCAGATTCGCATCCTCTCGAACCTCGAAACCGACACGGAGAAGCTGCTTCAAATCGTGCTCGTCGGCCAGTTGAACCTGATCCCACTCCTTCGGTCCGAGGAATTGCGCCAGCTCGATCAGCGCGTGTCGATTCGCTATCAGTTGAAGCCGCTGACCGAGGAGGACACCGGCGCCTACATCTCACACCGCCTCGCGATTGCCAAAGCGTCGCGCGGCGTGGTGTTCTCACCGGCAGCGCAGGGCCTCGTGTATCGATATTCCGGCGGCGTTCCTCGCCTGATCAACATGCTGTGCGATCGCGTCCTGCTGGCAGGCGCCACCGCACAGATCACGCGACTCGACGACGAGCTCGTTGCCGCTGCTGCGGAGGCACTCGACCTGCAGGCCGTCGCACCGCCGAAGGTCCCGTGGTTCGGCCGTCTGCTCGCAGGCTCGTGACGACACCGCAGATTCGCGTGCAGCCTCTGACGCGATTTCGTCGATACTGGTCGCTGACCCACACGCCAGACGCCGAGGTCGATGACCATCCCTACATCTTTGAGCTGCACGCCGATTCAGGCCGCCGTGAGGTCGCTCGATCATCGAGGATCGGTGCTGCTCGGTGAGGTCAGGTGGCGTGCTGGGTGAAGTATTGCTGGCCGCTGGTGCCATCACCGCCCCACAACTCGAACATGCGTTGGCAGAGCAACGGGTGACCGGGGCGCTGCTGGGGGAGACGCTGCTCGCATTGACGTTCATCACAGAGGCCACACTCGCGAGCGCACTGGCGCAACAGGCGGGCGTGCCCTTCATGACGCTCACGCACGAGCTGCCAGACCCCATTGCGCTCGCTCTGGTGCCTGAGCCCTTCGCGCGCAAGCACACGCTCGCACCGCTCGAGGTGAAAGGCGCGGTGCTGCGGATCGTCCAGGCCAATCCGTTCGATGTGATCGCCTTGGACGATCTGCGGCGGCTCACGTCACATCGGGTCGCTGCGACATGCGCGCCTGCCGGACAGGTCCGGGATCTCCTCGACCGGTGCTATGGCAGGCGGGGCAGGGGCGGCGTGTTTGCTCGCCCGTTCGCTGAACCGGCTGTGGTCAGCGTGGCCCAGACCACCGAAGGGACGCAGTTGCTGGATCGACTCGTCGGCGAAGCCGTCGCAAATCAGGCGACCGATCTTCACGTCGAGCCGAGTGAGGAATCCGCAGCCGTGCGCTATCGAATCGACGGAGTGTTCGTGCCAGGAGACGCGGTCCCGACGCCAAGCTACATGTCGTTTCGCAGTCATATCAAAGCGCTCAGCGGCCTCGACGTCAACGACACTCGCGCGGCGCAATACGGTCGCACATCCCATGTCGTGAACGGACGACGGATCGATCTTCTCGTGAACACGATTCCGGGAACGTCCGGCGAGATGATCGCGATCCGTCTGCTCGAAAAAGGCAGGGAGCCTCGCCGGCTTCCCGAGCTCGGGCTGAGCCGACGAGATCTGAGTGTGGTGAGCGAGCTTCTCGAAAGGCCGCAGGGTCTCGCGATCGTGACCGGTCCCGAGGCGTCCGGCACCAGCACAACGCTCTACGCGATGCTGGCGCACGTCGGCGGCGAATCGAGGAACGTCGTCACGCTCGAAAATCCTGTCGAATGTCACGTGTCCGGCATCCGACAGACGCAGATCAGACCTCAGGCCGGCTTTACCTACGCGACCGCCATGCGCTCCGTGCTCCGCGAGAATCCCGCGGTGCTGATGCTTGGAGAGATGCCCGACTCCGACACCGCGGACATGGCGATGAAGGCGGCCACGTCCGGCATCCTCGTGCTGACGACGCTTCGCACGGCTGATGCGGCGTCGGCCGTGCTGCGTCTCACCGACCTGGGGCTCGATTCGTACGCGGTCGCGTCTGGTCTGCTTGGTGTCATCGGGCAGCGGCTGATTCGTTTGATCTGTCGCGAGTGCACCGAGCGTGTCTCGTATGGCGACGAGATGGTCGGACAGGTCGGACTGACGCCAGATCCGGACCTCGTGTTTCAGCGCGGCCGCGGTTGCGCACACTGTCGCGGCACCGGATATCGCGGCCGCACGGGAGCGTTCGAGACTCTGGTCGTCGATGCCGCGATGCAGGTGTTGATTCGATCGCGCGGAGACACGACCCAGCTGACTGCGGCGGCGGTCGACGCGGGCATGAAGACGTTGATGGACGATGCGCTTGCCAAGGCTATTCTCCAGCAGACGACGCTGGAAGAGGTCTTACGCGTCGCAGGAATCGGGACGAAGGAATCAGGAATCGGTCACTGATTTTTTTGCTCGAGCACCGCCTGCCCGTTAATCGTAACGTACTGGTAAACCATCGAGAAGGTCGACTCGCCGACGAAGCGGACGTCGGCCCGAGACTGCATCTCGATCGGTACCCGTACGCCGCTGATGCGCGCATAGTGGCGAGTGATCTCGACACGTCGCGTCCAGAAGGACGGCCGCTTCGACAGCTCTCCCTCCATGCGCACCATGTCGAGCCCCTCGCGGGTCACGAATACCGTACCTTCGACGAGCGCCTGGCTCTTCCGGCGTGGCCGCAGGTGAATCAGCAGCAGGTCGCCGTCCCGATCCTCGTCGACCTCGAATAGGTAGTTCGCGTGCGTAAAATCTGCCCTCGCATCGTTCGCTTCATGCGCGCGACGCTCTTCTTCGAGCGCGGCGACGAGGACATTGCGACGAATGAGCTCAGAGCCTTCTTCGCTGGCGATCTCATACTTGAAGCGGCCGTTGGCTTCGGTAGAGGTCCAGGCCTCCAGTGTGGCGTTCATGCGGCCGCCACGCGTCGACGCGCTGAGCGTGCGACGTGCGCGGTAGCTTGTGAGTGGCGGGGTTGCCGAAGCCAGGAAGCGTTCGACGAGCTCGGCTGAGCCGAGCGTTTTGATATCTGCGATGTTGTCGGCGCGCATTTTGGGTGACGTCATCAGCGAAAGGACAATCGCACAGATGAGACTCACCACGACTCTCACGGCCGAATGGAGTGCAAGAGGGTGACCGAAAAACACTCGACCGGTGATATCGTGCGCGACCTTCGATGAGGGTGTTCACTGTTGCCGACGTCCTGGACGCCGAGACGTGTACATGGGTCAGGCGGTCGATGGATTCGGGCGCCCACGTACCGGCGGAGATCCTCCGTGACTCGATCGATGTGGAACGCGACGCGCGGCGCGCAATCGAGGTCGACGTTCCCGACGAGGTGATTGCGCGCGTCGAGTCGCGCCTCGACGCGTGTCGCGACGACGTCGCCTGGTTCTACGGGCTGTCACTCCACGGCAGAGAAGGTGCCGGGTTCCTGCGATATGCGTCCGGGGGGTTCTACGGCCCGCACGTCGATCGCGCCGAGGTGCCCTCGTGGCCTGACGCGGCGCGCCGCGCGATCACCGTCGTGCTCTTTCTGAACAGTTCGTGCGAAGCGGAGGCACGCGGTGATTTCAGCGGTGGCCGCCTCAGACTGTTTCCGAGCGGCGCCGACGCCGTCGAGATCATCCCGAGACGCGGCACGCTCGTCGCGTTTCCCGCGTCGATCGCCCACGAAGTGACGCCAGTGAGCGGCGGCGCGCGCGATGCGGTCGTCGACTGGTATTACTGACGCTCGGAGGTGTCCTCGAGATGAGTCCAGTGCAGCAGTCGATGGACCCATGGCGCCAGCACGATTCCCATCAGACCGACGAAGACGAGGCCGCTGAACAGCGCGTACAGCGCTGAGAACAGCTTCGCGGGTGCGGTCTCCATGCGATCGACCGGACCCATGCCGCCGAGAATCATCGATGCGTTGAGAAAAGCATCGAGCCACGGCAACCCTCCCAGCCACGCGTAGCCCACCGTTCCGATCGTCACCGCGATGACGACGATGACCGCCGCCAGCGCGACATGGAGGGCCGCCCGCTTGAGGAACTTCCGCCT
>Ga0126377_10000339_pt1 | contig 27889 bp, 39 predicted proteins | sample PanSoiMetPlot_22_FD_92647 | JGI IMG/M metagenome (GOLD analysis project Ga0126377, IMG submission 92647) | Tropical forest soil microbial communities from Panama - MetaG Plot_22 | ecosystem: Environmental > Terrestrial > Soil > Tropical forest > Bulk soil | place: Panama | collected 2016-02-17 | reverse complement strand
TCGGCATTCTCGGTGGCGCCGACCAGATTAACAACGACCGCTACGAACGGATCGACGAACTCCTCGGTCTCCCGCTCCCTGACCCGGTCCTCGTCGCGCAACTCGAAGGCGTCCAGGCCGACCCGAACGCCCCGCAGGCCGACCTCGACGCGGCCGTCGCCGCGGTCACGAACGATCTCGCCGCCCGCTACGCGCGGGAAGGCATCGGTGCCGTCTGGTCCGACATCGACAGCCTCATGCAGGAACTCGACGGGATCGCGCTCCCGATCGTCATGGCCGCATCCGGCCTTGCGCCCGGCGCGTCCCTCGACGCCGCGCTCCGCACCCGCCTGTCCGACGAAGCGGTCACGAAGGCACTCAACGACCTCGACCGGGTCGTCAACCAGTTGCAGGCCCTGGCCCGCACCTGGGGGGTCACGATCACGCCGGAAGCGATCCTGAACTACATCGTCCACACGCCGATCCCCGACGCGCTGAACGGCGACAAGCTCGGCCAGCGGGAGATCGACTGCACCGGCATCGAGCGGCTCTCCGCGAAGCTGGGTGTCCGCAGCCCCCTGCCGGACACCCGACTCCGGCGTGGGGCCGCGCTCCAGCGGGCACCTGCCGGAGACACGGTCCTCGCGCCTGGCGGCGAACGTATCGCGCTCTCCGGCCGGGCCAACGGGTCCGGTGGGAGCGCCGACCCGATCTACGTCGGCTCCGACATCCCCCGCGCGATCCGCTACATGGCGCAGGGCCGGTCGGTGCGTCTCGACTCCGACAAGGTCGCCGCGATCCTCGTCGACCGGCTCGGTGAGTACGCCAACATCCTCAAGGCGCAGGGCCGCAAGGCGCCCGACTTCGACCTGTGCTCGGTCACCGCCCGCGGCAAGTCCGTGTTCTGCGGCGGGAACCTCGGCCTCCCCCGCATCCAGATGCCGCAGCTTGCCGGGAAGACGATCCCCGGCTCGAAGGCCGCGTCGATGCGGCAGAACCAGGACGATCCGGGCGAGTGGGTCGACGGCGGCGACGACTTCATCGCCGCGCTCCAGAAGTCCGGCGTGAGGGTCACCGCCAAGGAAGTCCCGGCGTCGATGTTGCGCGCGACGCAGAACGAACTCAACGGCGGGAAGGTCGGCGGCATCGTCGAGGGCATGGAAGGCCAGCACATGCTCGACCCGACGCAGCCGCTGTGGATCACCCGCGACGGCTACCTCCTCGACGGCCACCACCGGTGGGCCGCAGCACTCACCACCGACCTCGCCGACGGTCGCCGGGGCGACGTGAAGGTCCCGGTCCGTGAGATCGACATGGACATCGGTGCGGCACTCGACTACGCCCGCGCGTTCTCCCGTGACTTCGGCATCGCGCAGGAAGGCGTCGGCGCACCGACCGCCGCGAAGCCCGCGACCCGTCGGACGCCGACGTCGCCGCCACCCGACGCGAAAGCATCCGCACCCGACCCCGATATCCGGCGGGCCACGAACTCGGACCGGTTCATACCCGGCATCGGGAACGTCGACGAGTACCTCGCCCACAACCCGCCCCGGCCGGACGAAGCGACCTTCGAGTACCAGTCGCGCGTCGTGCAGGGCCTCCCGCCCGACGTGAAGCACCAGGTCCTGTTCTACGCGCGTGAGCGGTACGACCCGGTGCCGTTCATCGCGTCGGCCGCGACCGCGTACCGCCGGACGCATGGGCTGCCAGAACCGACGGTCGATCCGGTCACGGTCCCGGCCCCCCGCCTCAAGGCGGAGATCGTCGCCCGTGCGTTCGAGCGGACCCCGGACCAGTCCGCCGACCCGCGGGTGCAGGCCGCGTTCCGGGAGTTCAAGCACCAGAACGAGGAGATGTTCACCTACCTGACGAAGCCGGTGAGCGAAGGCGGGATGGGCGTCACGGTCGAGTTCGTGCACCGCAAAGACCCGTACTCGTCGGCGACCGCGCAGGCCGAAGACCTCCGGCAGAACCATCACATCTACATCGAGTCGGGTCTCGGCGGCGAACACTCGGCGACGATGACGACCGAGGAGTACGACCACTTCCGGGCCGTGCACGACGTCTTCGGCCACGCCGGGATCGGCGGCGGCTTCGACCGGCACGGCGAGTACGAGGCGTACCTCGTGCACTCGTCGATGTATACGGGCCTCGCCCGTGAGGCGATGGCGTCCGAGTACCACGGTGTGAACACGGCACTGTGGGGCGGGACGCCGGGCACGCCGGGCACCGGCAAGTCGGTCATCATGCCGGAGTCGCTGATCCCGCTCGTGTGGGACGAGCACGGCAACCTCATCAAGGCGACGACGAAGCGGCCACCGACTCGGCCCGTCGGCCGGATGGCGTTCCAGACCGAAGACGTCCCCCTCGCGCAGCAGCCGGAGCCGCTCCCCCTCGCCGACGACGAGGAGACGTCCTCCTCGATCCGGTACCTGATCGCGAACCTCGGTCTCGGCCCGGACTTCGCGGAGTCGTTCGAGGACCAGCCGTGGCACCATGCGGTCGAGCCGTTCGCGACGCCTCGGGCGCTCCGCCGCGTCGAGGCAACCTCACCGAATGTCGTGCGGTTGCGGACGCCGGACTGGTGGCAGGAGTTGGCCCGAGCGCAAGCGGCCCGTCGTACGCGTGTCGGCGGACGTTCACGCTGGCGTAGGAAGGTGAGCTACACTAGTTGTGTGCGTCTATCCCGGTGGCGGCGAGCAGGAGTCGACTGAGTGGTTGTTCTCCCGCCCGCCCCGGAAGACTGGCGCTACCCCGAGACGTGGGGGGTCGACCCCGACGAAGGGCACGCGGCGATGCGCGAAGGCGACCCGCCGCCGCCCCCACCGCGCAGCGCCGAGACACAGATGTCCGCCCGGCCGTGGAAGAAGGCCCGGTCCCGGCGACGTAGGAAGCAGTGATGGCGAACACGAACAACAACCCGCCGAAGCAAGCGCCGGTCCCGCCGGTCCTGCCGCCGCGCCGTCAAGGCGAGACGACCGCGGACTACAAGAAGCGGGTCAAGGAGGAGCTACGAAAGGCGGGATACTTCCAGTGACCATCGAGTATTTCGTCTTCACCGACCCGAACGCCACGACGACGATGCGGTGGGAGTCGACCGACGACGCGCTCGTCGCCGATGCCTGGCAGCCCGACACGGGCCAGTGGGTCCACGACGTCGAACTCGCCCGCTACATCCTGTTCGAGCCAGCCGAGATCCGGCCGATCACCCGCGCCGAAGCCGAGCAGCGGGTCGGCGCCGCGATCGACGACCCGGCCTCCGACGTGCGCGTCGCGCCGGTCCAGTCCGATGATCCCCCGACCTCCGTGGAGGCCGACCAGTGACCGCCGTTCCGCCCGAAGGCACCGACGTCGCCGCCCGCTTCCAGGTCGAGCGGCCCCTCGTCCCGATCGAAGACGACGAGGTGTTCATCCCGCCGACCGTCGAGGAACTCGCCAAGGGCGAGCAGGGCACGATCGTGAAGGAAGCCGACGTCAAGCCGAGCCTGGAGGAGACGCCGTGACCACGCTCGCCGGTCCGACGCCATGCACATGCTGCGGCCGGTACGCGGGCAGTGGACGCGATCCCGGTACGGGCACACCGACCGGGACCTGCGCGGCGTTCCCCGACGGCATCCCGCTCGCGATCTACACGGGCCAGATGGACCATCGGGTCCCGATCGACGGCGACCACGGTCTCCAGTGGACGCCCGGCATCGACGCCGACACGGAGATCGCCGAGTACGTGCAGTGGCGTTACACCGATCAAGGAGAGGAGCCGCCGGTATGACCGCAGTCCCGCCCGAAGTTCCGACGGCCCCGGCCGACCCGGCCGAACAGGCCCGCCGAGCACAGAAGCTCGCCCGCGTCGCGCAAGCCCACGACGAGTGGGTCGCCCGCTGGGCCGACGAAGCGCCGTACGACCCGCAGGGCGTCACGACCTACGGTGACGACTACCCGCTGTTCTACATGGACCTCGACCCGACGCCGGAGATGGCCGAAGACCTGAACCGGCGTATCGCCGAGGCGCTGGCCGAGCCGACGGCTCCGGGTGGTTGACCCGACCCTCATGCGCGGCCCGGACTGGGTCCGGTGCTGCATCTGCGGGACGTTGCATCGAGCGCCGTACGACGGTCTGCATCATGACGTGAACGACAAGACGTGGGACGTCTGCGAAGGCGACTGCGCGATCGAGGCCGGACTGCTCGGACCGGCGGCGAAGGAGGTCACCGATGGGGACGATCATCGTCACGCACCCTGACGTCGGCGTCGAGATCTGGGACATCGACGGCCGTCGCTACCGGGCCACCGTCACGTTCGATGAGGTCGAGGTCCACGGCCAGCACGTCCACTACCGGACGATTCCGCCGACCGCCCGTGTCGTCGACGTGTGCGAGCACTGCGGCCGAGGCGACTGGACCGAAGTCGTCGCCCACTCGATCGAGCAGGTCATCGAGTTGGGCTGGCTCGTCGAGGTATGACCGAGATCGAAGACGCCGCGTTCCGCTACGTCAACGCATGGCGGAACTGCGTCGACGCCGACCGGCTTGACGTGCAGACGATCTGTGAACGGGACATGGCACTCCACGATCTCGTCACGATCTGCGGCTACCCGTGCGACTGTGAGCCGGACACGTGCCCGGAGCCGTACGCCGGTCTCCGCAACGCCCACTTCTGGCTGCCGCCACCCCGGCCCGTCGAGGACACGAGACCGCTGTGAGACCGCCGGAGTGGGCGCCACGGTCGGTACACAAGCTGTGGGCCGAACTCGGCGGCTACTTCTGGATGCCGTGCCCGGTGTGCGGACGCCTGTTCGGCGGACATGAGAACGACAACTCGTTGCCGCACTCGACACTGTGGCTCGGGCCGAGCACCGGCCAGGTCGTCTGCACCCGCTGCATCGGCAGCGTCCCGGTCATCCAGTCGGAGAAGGACTGGCGCGTCCCGATGTGACATCGCCGCTAGAAGTTTTGGCGGGAAAGTCACACGTCAGCGGCGTACAACCCACTCGGACGGCTCGGTGATCGCGAACGCCGCGCCCCGGCCGAACATGAACACGTGGTTGTCGACGCCGAACACGCCGCAGTCCCCGCGGATCGTCACCGTGCGCTGGTCGACGTACTGCCCGCCCGATCGGCCACAGTGACACGCCCGCCAGTGCACGGACATCGCGACGTTGTCGCCGCAGCCGTGGCAGTGGATGAACTTCATGCCGCAGTCGAGCATCGCGCCTAATCCACCACCTCGGCCGCATCCCCGGCGACACTGTCCCCGTGCCCGGCTCGATGGTTGCTTTGACGCCCGCGAACCCTGACGCGATCGCGCTCGACGTCGACGGCGCCGAACCGGCTGACGCGCTGCACGTCACGCTCATGTACCTCGGTGACCAGCCGATCGACCCGGCCGATCAAGGCACGCTCAACACGCTCATCGGCGGCATCGCACAACGATGTCCCCCGATCACCGTGACCGTGAACGGTATCGCCGAGTTCAACGGCGGGACACCGGACGCCGCGGTCGTGCTCCTCGTGCAGGGCGAGGGGCTACGTGAACTCCGCAAGTGCGTCGACGACGCTTGCGAAGCGGTCGGTTACGAACACGACTCCGAGTACGGGATCTGGGTGCCGCACCTGACCGTCGGCTACGGCATCGACCCGATGGAAGCCGAGGGCCTCGCGGGACAGACGATCGTGCTCGACTCGCTGGAGACCGCCTTCGGTGGCGATACCCCGGCGACGAAGTTCCCACTGGAAGGTGACGCGATGCCCACTGACGAACCCGCCGTGAAGCCCGTCCAGCAGCAGCCACCGCAGCAGGCCGAAGCGGTCGAGGCCAACTTCGCGACCGAAGACGGCCGCTGGAACGGCGTGCTCGTCGTCGAAGGCGTCCCATCGGGTGACGGTCGCCTCATCGAGGTCGGCGCGCTCACCTGGCGCGACCTGCCGCTGCCGCTCATGGCGATGTTCCGCAACCCGAACGGTGGCGACGGCCACGACGGCGCGGAGATCGCGGGCCGCATCGAGACGATCCAACGGGAAGGCGACAAGATCCTCGCGTCCGGGACGTTCGACTCCGGGACCGCCGGGCAGGAACTCCAGCGCCTCATGGAGGAAGGCACGATGCGCGGCGTCTCCGTCGACCTCGACTCCGTCATGGTCGAGTGGGAACACGAACCGCCCGGCGCAGACGCCGACCTGGAAGACATCTTCGAGTTCGATCCCGGCATGATGATCGTCACCGAGGCGCGCATCATGGGCGCGACCGCGACCGGCTTCCCGGCATTCGAGGAAGCGCACCTCGAAGTCATCGACGGCGGCACCCTCGGCGACGAGGACCTCGCCGTCAACCCCGACGACGTCTCCGTCGGCACCCGTGTCGTGCTCGGCGACCGGGCCGGGCAGGTCATCGCGATCGCGGCCGACCCGCCGGTCCTCGTGGTGATGCCCGACGACGGCGACACGCCCGAACTGTGGAGCGTCGACGACACCGAGGTCGAGCCGACCGAACCGGCCCCGGCGGAAGGCGAGACACCGGCACCACCCGCCGGTGAGGCGCCACCGATGGCGGAGAACACGGCCGATCAGACCTACACGCCGGTCCGTTCGCACTCGACGGGCACGAACACCGACGCGTGGGACGGCCCGGCGAACGAGGCCCGGCTCCCGTCACCGATGTCGCGCACGACCGCCCAGAACGCGTACGCGTGGATCGACTCCAACGCGACCGGCCAGGAACTGAACAAGGTCGACTGCCGGTTCATCCACCACTTCGTCGGCGCGAACGGCCGTCCCGGCGCGGCGTCGACCGTCGCCTGCTCGACCGGCATCGGTGTGATCCACGGTGGCCGAGGCGGGACCACGATCCCGAACGCCGACCGCAAAGGCGTCTACGACCACTTGGCCCGCCACCTCCGCGACGCCGGGATGGAGCCGCCCCCGTTCCAGGCGTCGGAACTGTACGGGTTCGACATGATCGAAGAAGGTGAGGTCGAGATGGAAGGCGAGCCTGCGTTGGCGGCTTCCGCTGGTGCTCCGGCCGATCGGCGTCCTCCCTTGCGGATGCGGATGCACACGCCGGTCGGTCGGGCACTGGTCGCCGCGGCAGGGCCGGTCCATCCGCCCGCCGCCTGGTTCGAGCGGCCGAAGATGCGGTCCGTCCACCCGGTCCGGCTCTCCGCCGAAGGTCAGGTCTTCGGCTACGTGTGCCGGTGGGACGACTGCCACATCGGGTTCTCCGACCGGTGTGTCCCGCCGCCGCACTCGCCGTCGGCGTACAGCCGGTTCCGGACCGGCCAGACCCTCACGGCCGAAGGCAGCCTCGTGGCGACGGGCCGGATCTGCTGCGACACGGTCCACCCGGACCTGCGGATGATCGCGTCCGACACGATGGCGTTCTACGCCGACACGGGCTGCGTCGTCGCGGATGTCGCCGTGTACGAGGACAACATCGGCGTCCTCGTCGCTGGTGCCGCCCGCCCGAACGCGACCGACGAGCAGCTTCGCATCCTGCGCGGTTCCGACATCTCGCCCGACTGGCGGACGTTCAACGGGCAACTCGACATGGTCGGGATGCTCTGCGTCAACACGTCCGGGTTCGTCGTCGAGGGCATGGCCGCGTCCGGCGGCGTCCGCTACACGCCGACCTGCGCGCACGTGTACGGGCCACGAGGCCGGATGAACGCCGACGGCGAGATGCTCGCCTTGGTCGCGGCCGGGATGATCCAGCGGGGTCGCCCGACCGGCATGGCGACGCAGCTTCTCGGCCGGGTCGCGGAACTCGAAGACGAGGTCGCGACGTTGCGGGCGATGCTGAAGCCGGAGCGTGTCGCTCGCGCCCGGCAGTTGCTCGCGGCGATCCAACACTGAGTCCTGTTTCCACAGGTTTCCCACAGTCGTCATCCGGGGTGTGTGACTAAACGCGCGCGTTCGGGTACCGTCCGTTATGGAATCATGCGGGGACGGCGATGGAGGATCGCTAAATGACAGCCGTGGCAGTCGCTGAAGTCGAGCAACGGGAGGAGTGGTACGGGTCGCCCGAGACCTGTGCGCGGACCGGGTTGAGCTACCGGCGGCTGTACCACCTGATCGAACTGGGCGTCATCCGATCGGCGGTCGAGCCGACCGGGTCGGGGCGTCCGCTGCGTTTCACCCGACACGTTGTCGAGCGACTCGCGATCGCGAACGCGCTCCACAACTCGATGCCGGGCGCACGTCAGTCCGACGCGTGGACGCACCTCGCACGCGCCGTCCTCGACGGGCCGGAACCGACCGGCACGTGGGTGATCTGCAACCGCGACGGCGAGATCAGCTACGCGACCGACGACGACGCGGTCTTCGCTGCGCTCGAACTCGGTGGCGCGCTCATCACGCCGATCAGTGCGCTTCTGCGCGACTAGGTCGGGTTGTCGATCGTCGGGTCATCCGCCTGACTCTGGTTCGGGTCGGGTGACGCGCCCGCGAGCGCGGCGGGCGCGTCCGCTGCCGGTCCGGTCGCGGCCGGGTCTTCCGTCGCGGCATTGAACCCGGCAACGACCGCACTCGTGACGCGTCCGAGCGCGGCGTCGTCGAGGGTCACGTTCTCGGCTTGCAGCGCGGTCCGTACTGCGTCCTGCAACCGGGCTTGGTCCATGCGTCCTCCTCTACTCGTCGAGACCGGGCAGCAGCGCCGGGATCTCGCCGCGGTTGTACGCGTCTTCGAGTTGCGGTTCGAGCCACTGCGACAACGTCCGGCCGTCAGCGATGACGAGATCGGCGAGGAACTCGCGCTCGATCGTCGAGATCCCATCCGCGACCGCGGTCAGCTTCGCCTTCACGATCAGCACGAGGGAACGCCACCGGCGTCGCACTTCTTGGTCGTAGCGGTCGCGCGCGGCGGACGTCGAACGCACCTGCCCGGTCGGTGTGAGCCGGAACTCGGGATCGTCGATGTCGGGCATCGGGAGGTCGATCCGGACCTGCCGGTTCGCGATCCGGAAGCCGAGCATCTCGCGGCCCCCGCTCTCGTCCCAGGCGTACGCGAACTGGTCGGCGCCGAACCGGCGGAGCAGCTTCTCCAACTCGATCCGCGACCGGCCAGTGTCGACGCTCGTGCCTTCCGCGTACTTGCTCATGTCGTGAACCTACAAGCCCCGTGTAGTTCCGCGGCGCGGCATGGGGTGCGGAACTACACGGGACGGGTCGCACGCGCGCGACGCCACTCGCGGCTCCGGCGCGCGGAACGGTCGCGGCGTGCTGCACGTTCGTGGTCGGTCTCGATACCCAGCTTTACCCGCAACCACTTCGGTGGTTCGGCCGGGACGGGTGGCGCGTTGCGCGTGTTCGGATGCCAGTCCGGCTCCGACTTGAGCGCGTCGACGCGCTCGAAGACGTCGGGGTACCGCTTCCGCAGCTTCGCGTTGTCGTCGGCGAGCGCAAGGTGCAGCGCGTCGAGGAGCAACTCGTGATCGTCCCGCCCCGGCCAGACCGGGCTAGGCATCGGTCAGCAGCAGGCCCAGTTCCCGGCGCCTGCGCCACCGTTCCACAGTTCGCGCGCGGCGGCGTCCTGTGTCGCCTCGTCGTAGTCCGATGCGGAACCGGGAAGTCCGGTGACGGAATGCCAGGTGGAGTCGAGGAACTGCCACTTGCCCGACGCGGTCGAGTTCGGGTTCTGCGCGGTCAGCGACCCGCCGGACTCGCGCATCATGATGTAGCAGGGCGGCAGGTCACCGCCGCACCGGCCGCTCCCGTACGACGCACTCGCGCGCGACGTCGAACGCGTTGTAGTGCGCGTGTGATGCGATTCCCGCGCCGCGCGCGCGACTTCCTGTTCGTGTTCGACGAGCGCGGCAGCGAACAGTGCGGCGCGCCACCGGTACTCGTGCACTGCTTCGAGCCACATGACGATCTGGCGGTAGCGCGTCGCGTGATGCGCGACCTGCGCTTCGATGTCTGGCGTCAGTGCTACGTCGCTACTCGTGTAGCGAGTGACGAGCGGGTCAACTCCTTGGGTCGCTCCCGCAACGAGACTGGGTACAACTGTCAGACCGAGAACTAGGGCGAGAACCGTGCTCACACGAGCACAGACGGTGCGTATCATTCAGGTGCCTTCCGTCAGACCGAGGGCATGTAATGGGCGAGGCCACCCTGATCCGGTGGCCTCGCCTGCCACCCTAGACGCCTTGCGCGGGCGGGCGGCGCATTGAGCGTTCCCCGAGATCCCTGATCCGGAACCCCGTCTGCAAGCCTGTGGCACGATGTGCTACACTAGGGTCATGATCCCGACGACCCAAGACGCCAAGTACGACCAGGGCTTCCGCGACGGCGGCTCCGACTACCAGGCCGGTCGCCTCCTTGGCTACGCCAAGCCGACCCCGCAGGACGACGACCCCTTCTACGCCGCGGGCTACGAGGCCGGGTGGGCGAACGAGCGCCTCTACTGGACGAACGAGGACCGCTACTGGGGGTTCGCGTGAAGCCGCCCCCCTCGAAGGTCCCGCGCCGGGTCGAGGTCTACCGCGTGAACGAAGACCGCTCCGTGTTCGCGTGGGTCGACGGCAACCTGGAGACCGTCCCGCTGGAGCGCCTCGAACGGTGGTTGAACGCGGGCACCCTCATCCAACCTTCGGGAGGCTGGCAGTGAGCTACATCCTGCGAGTGATCGACGTGCCCGGCATCCAGACGATGCCGGGCGACCCGCGTGGCCTGTTCGTCCTCGACTGCGACGTCGACGCGCACGACGGCCGCGGCTACGCAGACCTGACCGACGACCCGACGAAGGCCCGCCGCTTCGCCGACGCGGCCGAGGCGTTCGTGTTCTACCGGCGGACGTCGACGGTGCGGCCGGTGCGCCCGGACGGGAAGCCGAACCGGCCGCTCACCGCGTACACGATCGAGACCGTGGTCGTCGATGACGACGGCTGGCCCACCTGAAGTAAGATGTGATACACTATGGTCATGACCGGAAGCCTGCCCACGGACCGCCAACTGGCCTTCCTCGACTCGCTCGCCGAGCAGAAGGTCCAAGGCGGCAAAGCCGAACTCGACAAGGTCACCGCCGTCCTGCGCGACGAGGGCCGCTTCGACCGTTCGGCCGTCTCGAAGCTGATCGACGCGCTCGTCAACGCACCCGACGTCAACCGACCCGGCGTGCTCACGTCCGACGGCTTCTTCGAGAAAGACGGGACGATCTACAAGGTCCAGTGGAACCGGGCGAAGACGAGCCTCTACGCCAAGCGGCTGGTTCCGCCGTCGCCCGGCGCCGAGAAGGGTGACTTCGTCTACGAGGGCACGAAGCCGCTGCGGTTCCTGACCGAGGCCGACCGGCTCACGCTCGACCGGGCGAAGGAACTCGGCCACCTCTACGGCATGTGCTGCGTGTGCGGTGCGACGCTCACCCGTGAGTCGTCCATCGAGGCGGGCATCGGCCCGATCTGCGCCGGGCGGTTCGCATGACCGCCCGGTACAAGGTCGAACGCACCGACGACGGCGAGACGTTCTGCGACGACGCGCACCCGGTGCGCTTCAGCCGGAAGAACCCGCCGGAGCACTACCCGAGCGAGCCGTGGGCGCGCCGCATCGCGATCGACGAACACAAGCGCGGCTACCTCTGCCCCGGCAACGAGCCGCACGGCTACACGTGCTGGGTCGTGTTCGACACCGTCACCGACGACAACGTCGAGACCCACGACAGCTACCGCGAGGCGAAGGTCCACGCCGATCGACTGAACGAGGAGGAAGCATGAGCGGCTACGACAGCCACCTGCCGCCGTGGGGTGACGTGTTCACCCGCGACGGCTGGGCGTGGAACGACGAGGAGACACTCGCCTACGACGGCGGCTCCGGCTACGTGACCGTGACGGTCATGCAGAAGCCGGGCCGACCCGTCGCCTACTGGTGGGAGGTCGGCTACCGCACGTCCGGCAACCGTTACGACCCGCCGGAGTGGATCTCGGTCCACGACGGCTGGGAGTCGACGATCGAGGCCGCGTGCGAGGCGGTCGAGTGGATCGTCGCGGTCGAGGAGGCCGAGGTCGCCAAGGCCGAAGCCGAGATCGAGGCGGCGATGATCGCGGAGGCACACGATGCCTGACGTCGAGGAGATCATGACCGAGGTGCTGCACTCGTTCGCGCTCCCGGCCGAACGGGCGGTCCCGGCGATGATCGAGGCGCTCGAAGCGTGCGGTTACCGGATCGTCCCGGCGAACGTCGCGCGCGTCGGTGGCTTCGTCGGTGACGACGGGCCGGTGAAGTCCGACGCGATCGAACTCGACGACGGCACCCGCTACGAGCCGGTGACGCCGGAAGGCCGCAGGACGGTCGAGACGATCACGCCCCGATCCTGGGGCGATCCGATCCCTGGCGTGACGCCGGAGGAGGGCGACGCGTTCATCGCCGCCGCGACCGGCACAGACGAGCATCCTCCGGCCGTCGAATCCATGTACGTCTCCGCCGCCCAGGCCGGAGGGTGCCTGGCTTGCAACCGGCCCCCAGTGGGGCGGGTCACTCGTATCCGACTCGGGACGTCGCAGCGGACTGAGATCCGTCTGTGTGATGGCTGCCGGGCCGTGCTCCTCGACCACCTGACGTAGGATGTGATACACTAGGGCCATGACCGAGGGACTCAACGCCACCGAACTGCTCGACCTGTTCGGCCTCGCCGACAAGCTGGTCGACGGCAACTACGACCCCTACGGCAACGTCACGGAATCTCGTGAGGTTGAGCCGCCGCCGGTGCACGTCACGCTCGACGGCAACGAGTGGCTCGTCTCGGCCCCCTACGACGCGGCCCGCACCGCCGCCATGCGCGGCGTCCCCGGCCGGAAGTGGGACGGCAAGGCCAAGGTCGACCGCATCCCCGTCGGCCCGCTCTCCGCCCAGGCCCTCCACCGCATCGTCGACGAGTGGGACCTCAACGTCGCCCCCGACGCCGCGGCCAAGCTGAACGACTTCCTCGACGCCGACCTCACCTCGATGTCCCGTGCGCTCGACGCCGACCTCGTCCCGCCCGCCCTGCCCGACGGCTACGACTACTACGGCTTCCAGAAGGCCGCGGTCGCCTACGCCGTCGCCGCCCGGCGGGCACTCCTCGCGCTCCCGATGGGCGCCGGGAAGACCCTCGTCGCTCTCAGCGCGATCGAACACGAAGACGCCTTCCCGGTCCTCGTCGTCTGCCCGGCGGTCATGAAGCTGGTCTGGGCCGAGGAGGTCGAGAAGTGGTTCGGCCGCACGGTCAACGTCGTGTCCGGCACCACGGCCGAGGCACTCAACGGCGCCGACGTCACGGTCGTCAACTGGGACCTGCTCGACAGCCGGGGCGAAGACCTGGAGGCGCTCGGGTTCAAGTCCCTCGTCCTCGACGAGAGCCACTACGCCAAGAACGCGGGGACCGCCGCCCGGCCGGTCAAGCGGACACGGGCCGCGATGGCGCTCGCCAAGCAGGTTCCCGACGACGGCATGGTCCTCGCCCTGACGGGCACGCCGGTCATGAACCGGCCGAACGAACTCCCGAGTCAGCTTGACATCCTCGGCTGCCTCGGCCAGTTCGGCGGCAACTGGGGCTTCCTCCAGCGGTACTGCGGCGCGATCCGCAACCGGTTCGGCTGGGACTTCACCGGCGCCTCGAACCTCGACGAACTGAACGACCGGCTCCGCTCGGTCTGCATGTTCCGGGTGACGCAGGCCGAGATGATCCCCGACCTGCCCGACCTGCGGAAGCTGACGGTCCGGTTCGAGGGCGACGCGAAGGTCATGGCGAAGTACGGGGCCGCGCAGGCCGACGTCGCCAACTTCCTCGCCAACGAAGCCGCCACCGCGGCGGCGGCGAAGGGCGAAGACCCGAACGCGGCGTTCATCGAGAAGTTCTTCCGGACGAACGCCGCCCAGTACCTCGCCCAGATCGGGACGCTGCTCCGCCTCGCGACCGACGCCCGGCTCGCCCAGGTCGAAGCCTGGATCGAGGAGTTCCTCGACGGCGAGGGCAAGCTGCTCGTCTTCGCCCAGCATCGGGCGGTCGTCGACCGGCTCGCCGAGCGGTTCGGCGCCGACCGGATCTGGGGCGGGCAGCCGGAACAGCAGCGGGCCGATGCCCGCGACCGGTTCCAGAACGACCCGGACGCACGGGTGCTGGTCTGCTCCAGCGCCGGTGGCGTCGGCCTCACGCTGACGGCCGCGCACGACGTCCTCATGGTCGAACTGCCCTGGACGCCCGCAGCGTTCGATCAGATGGTCGCTCGGGCCTACGGCCGGATGAACGATCTGCACGGCGTGACGGTCCACACGACCCTGACGGCCGGTGCCGACATCGACGACTGGCTGGAGGAACTGATCGCGGCGAAGCGTCGGGTGGTCGACGCGGTGACGGACGGCGTGGAGCCGCCGGACGACGTCGACAAGGCGGCGACGGCAGCGACGCTGCTCTCGAAGCTGGCGGGCCTCGCCAAGCAAGGCGGGTACGCATGAGGGCGTGCGCCGGATGCGGCGCTGAGGATCGGCCGCTGCCGTACGGGACGGTCGACGCCCCGTTGTGCCGGAAGTGCTCTGGCGTGACCACGCCGAGCGACGGTGAGGAGTGGGCCGAGCGCGTCGTTGTCGCGACCGCGTCTCGGCTCCGGCGAGCGAATGCCTGGTGGCGCCGCCACCGGTGATGTCGCAGGATGTGCTACACTAGTGGCATGGCCCACAGTCCGTCCGTGACGATCCCGGCATTCGCCGCCGACACGCTCCACGAGACCATCACGCTCTACGCGCCAGTCGCGTGGCACGACCGCATCCGGGCACTCGCTCCCCGCTGCTGCTACGGCCCGCGCTACTCCCGCTACGTCCTCGAAACGCTCCGGGAGATGAGCGACAACGTCCGCACCGGCTACTCGACGCTCGGCTACGACCGGCTCGTCCAAGCCGAAGCGTTGGCCCGCCGATGAGAGCCGAACAGCCCCGCGACCTGCCCGCGCTCCGCCAGCACCTCCGCGAAGGGTGGGGACCAGGGCGCGCCTACGCGCAGGCATGGCGAGCGATGGACCCGATCGGCCAGTACGAGATCGCCTGGCACTCGTCGTCGCTCGACGCCTCGTCGCTCTGGTGGGTCGCCGACCCGATGTGCGATCTCCTCGCCGCGGCCGAGAAGTCCCTTCCGATCGACACGGTCCTCGAACGCGAGATCGTCCCGCAGCCGTGCGGCCTCGTCGTGTTCGAGCACACGCTCGCCGGGACCGACGCGCAGACACCGACGGAGAACTGCGAGGTCGACGCCATCCTCTGGGGTCCGGTCCTCGTCGAAGATCAGCGGGCGCTCGGCATCGCGAGCTACAAGTGCCTCAACCTCGACCGCGGTCTCGGGAAGAACGAACTGCAACTCGCGGTCGAGACCAACGCCATCGGCCGGGTCGAGAAGGTCACCGACTTCCGCAAGCAACTGATCGACGACGTGCCCGGCCTGTCCGGCATGATGCACGGCGACATCTGGGCGCCGCTCGGTCGCTCCGACTGGCGGCTTGGCCACCGGCTCGACGACCGCCACCATCCGGCCCTGTCCGACCAGGCGATCGCCTCGATGATCGAAGACCGCCGACGGCTCGCGACGCTGTGGCTGCTTGCGAGCCAGCCCGGCATCGCGGAGACTCGACTCGATCCGCTCGACCGGCCGACCCGACGCCGCGAGCAACGCGCCGGTCGGGAGCCTTCCCCGGTCCGGATCGTGTCGCTTCCCGTCCGTCCGCACACTCCGGCCGCAGCGTCGACGGGCGGGGATCGGCGCCACGTCTCGGTCCGCTTCTTCGTTGAGGGCTTCTGGCGGAACCAGGCGTACGGGCCGGAACGGTCGAAGCGCCGCCCGACCTGGGTACACGCCCACTGGCGGGGGCCGGAAGACGGTCCGGTGCGGGTGCGAGACAAGGTCCGGGTGGTGAGGCCGGACGAATAGGCTGGTCAGCGCACTTGGCCTAGTGACGCAACGTCTGCTACGCTTGCGGACGTGCGGGGGCCACCAGTGAACTGACTCTGAACGTGTCGCGTGCAGCGACCCCGCCCTTTCGGGGGCGGCACCGGAGGCTGGTCGGACCTACTCCCCTTGGACCCGGCCAGTCACGTCCCCGAGCGGGGCGGCGACGGGACCCACGGCGGGCGGTGACCTACTGCGGGGGGTGGGGTCACTGGACACGACACGAACCAACGAAACCGGCTATGGAGGCCACGTGAATCTGCTCGTCATCGACTTCGACTTCTTCTTCCCGGTGCCGCACAACGACGTCGGCGAGTACCTCCGCTTCTACGACTGGGGGCACTCCGAGGCGTGGTCGACGGCGCTGCTCTCGATCATGTGGCAGGAGCGCGCCGCCGCGTTCCTCAACGCCGACCGCAAGCTGCCCGACGTCCTCGTCCCCGACGACTTCTGGGACCGCTTCACCTTCAGCGACGACGCCGAACTGACCTACGCCAACTCGAACATGCACGCGGTGCAAGGCCCCGACACGGGCCTCTGGTACCCGTCGGACATCGAGCAGGTCTGGTTGTTCGACGCGCACCACGACTCCGGCTACGGCAACTCGAAGGCCGAGACGGTGACGTGCGAAGACTGGCTCGCCTACTTCACGGTGAACGGCGCCGAGACCCACGTCCGCTACCCGACCTGGCACACCGACGCGTTCGACGTCGAACCGAACCCGGACATCGCACCGACGTCCCGCCAGCACGACGACGGCGCGGCACTCGACGTCGAGTTCGATCACACGTTCGTCTGCCGGTCGGACTCGTGGGTGCCGCCCTGGTGCGACGGCGACTTCGGGACGTTCATCGCCCGCCATCCGGCCTCGGTCGCGACGTGCCTCGACGAGACGGCGCACGAGCCGCGCTGGTGGGACGACACGCTCGTCGCCCAGTTCGCCGCCGAGCGCAAGGCCGCGTTCGAGATGCTCCGCGAGCACGCCGCGAAGAACTAGGGGCAATCCGCCTGCCTGACGGTGCCGTCGCGTACCGTCAGGCGCATGGCGTTCGGCGCTCGCTGTCAGGTCGTCGCGGCCCGGCCCGCCTGCGTCGATCTCCGCCTCTACGCGGGGGACACGTTCTCGGTCCTCATCACGATCCGGTATCGAGGGACCCTCGAACCGGTTGAACTGACGGGGACGTGGACGGCGCAGGTCCGGCGGGCGCCCGGCGCTCCGGACATCGTCACGTCGTTCGCGGTCGACATCGTCGACGCCGCAGCCGGGCAGCTTCGACTCTCCCTCACGCCGGAACAGACCCGCCTCCTCGCGGGCCGCGAGTTCTGGTGGGATCTCCAGCAGGTCGACGGCGACGTGGTGCGGACATGGCTCGCCGGAGATGTGGCGGCGGTCATGGACGTGACCCGTGTCTGACGTCGACATCGTCGTCGATCTCGCGGTCGAGGACGAGGTCCTCGTCGAACTCGGACTCCAGCCCGATGTCGAGATCGACGTCGGCACGATGGGTCCTCCCGGCCCGACCGGCCCGCAGGGCGATCCGGGACCGACCGGCCCTCCGGGCGCGGACGGGGCAACGGGTCCGCCCGGAGCCGACGGCGCGCAAGGCCCGCAAGGCGAGATCGGCCCGGAAGGACCGACCGGCCCGGCCGGTCCTCAAGGCGACATCGGTCTGACCGGCCCGCAAGGCGCCACTGGGAACACGGGCGCCACGGGTCCGCAAGGCGATCCGGGTCCTACGGGCGCAACGGGACCGCAAGGCGACCAAGGCCCGATCGGCACGACGGGCGCGCCCGGACCGCAGGGAGATCCCGGCCCGGCAGGCGCGGACGGTGCGACGGGCGCGCAAGGCCCGGCGGGTGCGACGGGCGCGCAAGGCCCGCCGGGCGATCAGGGCATTCAGGGCCAGCCCGGTGAACAGGGTCCGATCGGCGCGACCGGCCCGGCTGGTGCGACCGGTCCGACGGGACCTACCGGCCCGCAGGGCGATCCGGGCGCGACAGGAGCGCAAGGCGCCGTTGGCCCCACAGGCCCGCCCGGCGCCGATGGCGCGGACGGTGCACAAGGCCCGATCGGGAACACCGGACCGGCCGGTCCGCAAGGCGACGTTGGTCCTACCGGCCCGGCGGGTGCAGACGGACCGCAGGGACCGATCGGCCCGACCGGCCCGCAAGGCGATCCCGGCCCGACCGGTCCCCAGGGCGACACGGGCACGACGGGTCCGACTGGTCCGACTGGCCCACCGGGCGCTGACGGCGCGACGGGCGCGCAAGGCCCGCCCGGCGCTGACGGCGCGACCGGGTCGACCGGCCCGCCCGGCGCGACTGGCCCGACCGGCCCCGAAGGCCCGACCGGTCCGGCGGGTCCGCAAGGCCCAACCGGTGAGCCGGGCACTGGCATCACGATCCAGGGTTCGGTTCCGACCGAAGGCGACCTGCCCGCCGGAGCAGCGCCGGGCGACGGCTACATCGTCGAAGCGACCGGTGACCTCTGGGTCTGGGACGGGACACAGTGGACGAACGCCGGGCAGATCGTCGGCCCGCCCGGCCCAACCGGCCCGCAAGGCCCGGCAGGCGCGACCGGCGACACCGGCCCGGCTGGCCCAACCGGCGCGGACGGCGCTCCCGGCGCGACGGGACCCGCTGGCCCGCAAGGCAGCACGGGTGCTCCCGGCCCGCAAGGTCTGCCCGGAGATCCCGGCCCGACCGGACCGATCGGCCCGCAAGGTGACGTCGGCGCGACCGGCCCGCCGGGTGCCGACGGCACGGACGGTGCTCCCGGCACGCAAGGCCCGCAGGGAGACGTCGGCGCGACCGGCCCCGCCGGTCCACAAGGTGCCACGGGTGCCACGGGCGCGACCGGCGCTGACGGCGCGACCGGACCGCAAGGTCCCACCGGACCTCAAGGCGACATCGGCGCCACCGGCCCGAAAGGCGACCAAGGCGATCCCGGCGCCACCGGCCCGGAAGGTCCACAAGGCGCGCAGGGTGTCGCGGGTCCGCAGGGCACGCCCGGCATCCAGGGCGACACGGGGCCAGCAGGCCCGCAGGGCAGCACCGGCCCGGCAGGCCCGCAGGGAGACGCCGGAGCGACAGGCGCAACAGGCCCGCAAGGAGATCCGGGAGCGACCGGAGCTACCGGCCCGGCGGGTGGTCCGGGTCCGCAGGGCGATCCGGGGTCGCAGTGGTATACGGGCGTCCAGCCGCCACCGGCAGGCATGCCCGCCGACGTGTTCCCGAATCCGGGCGACAACTTCCTCGACACGACGACAGGGACCACCTACCGGTACAACGGCGTCGGCTGGGGCGAGACCGGCAACATCAAGGGGCCGCAAGGCGACGTTGGTGCGACTGGTCCCGCCGGTCCGCAAGGCAACGTCGGCGCGACGGGAGCGACCGGGCCGCAGGGACCGAAGGGCGATCAGGGCGACCCCGGTACGTCGGGCGCGACGGGACCGCAGGGCGCGACCGGTTCTCAAGGTCCGACGGGACCGCAGGGCGCGACCGGTCCGACAGGTCCGCCCGGCGCGGACTCGACCGTCCCCGGTCCGCAAGGCCCCACCGGCGCGACGGGACCGGCAGGCCCTCAGGGACCACCAGGACCAGGCACGTCGACCAGCCCGCTCCGCTGGTCCAACAACACGGCCGCCACCGACCCCGGCCACGGCTATGTCAAGGTCAACAACGCCGACCCGACGCTCGCCACCGAGGTCTACGGCTCGGTGTACGACTCCAACGGCCAGGTCATCCGCTACGACCAACTCCAGGTCGGCTCGAACTTCTTCGTCTACGAGCAGGGCGCGGTCGACCACTGGGTCAAGTACCAGGTCACTGCGCCGGGCACGAACCACGGCAACGAGTGGGTGACGATCCCGGTCGCCTACGTCTCGACCGGCGCTGGCGGCTTCGCGCCCGGTAACAACACGAACGTCGAGATCGCGATGAGCGGCGCGGGCGGTGTCGACGAGGTCTGGATCGGTACCGACGACCCGATCGCGGCGCACCCGACGATCGAACTCTGGTACGACACCGACGCGCCCGGCGTCGCGCCGCCGTTCGGCTACGGCCTCATGGTCTTCCCGAATGCCGCCGCCCGCGACGCCGCGATCCCGAACCCGCAGGAAGGGATGGAGTGCTACCTGACCGAGCCGGATCAGCGGCTCGTCTACACGGTGGCACCGCCGCAGAGTCCGACCTTCACCGGCTGGTCCCGGCCGTGGAATCAGCCGTGGGGCCTCATCGTCGCGGACATGAACACGACGACGCCGGTGAACGGCATCGGCGCCACGACTGTCGATCTCCCGTTCTCCGTCCTCACGCTCAACAACCTCCCCGGCGGGCGTCGCTACCGGATCAACGGCTACGTCCAGACGACATCGGTGGGCGGAGGTATCCGCTCGATCTGTTTCATCCGCGACCAGGCCAACGTCGTCCTCGCCCAAGCTGTCGTGCACCTCGCCGCCGCCGGACAGTTCGCCACCATGACGCCGTCGGTGCTCTGGTCGCCTTCACCTGGCAACTACCAGGTGAAGCTCTCGTGCAACACGAACGCGAACAGCATGAACACGACACCCGGACCTTTGGTCCCGCAGTGGATCGCGGTTGAGGACATGGGTCCCGGCGGACCCTGGCCGAACTGATGGGCGTCCTCTACGCCCGTGTGGGCGGTACCTGGGTTCCGATCGCCGTCGGTGGCGTCCCGCCCGGCGGCGCGCCGGGGACGGTGCTCACCAAGTCCACCGCGAACGACTTCGACACGGTCTGGTCCGCAGCCGGGCCGCGCGGCGTCATCGGCTTCTCGCAGATCACCGCCAACCCTGGCGCTATCGACACGACCGCTGCCCCTGGCCTCGTCATCCCCGGCCTCCAGATCAACTACACGGCCGACGGCACCCGCCGCCTCCGCCTCCACTACCACTGCTTCGCGATCGCACCGTCGGGCACCGGCCTCGTCGAGATGTACCTCATGGACAACTTCCCCGCCGGGAACAACAACCAGATCAACGCGACGCGGGTCAGTTTCCAGCAGTCCGTGTTCGCCAACTCACCCGGCATCGAGTTGGTCCATTCGTTCGTCCCGGCGGCGGGCGCGCACGTCTTCACGATCCGAGGCCGAACGTCGGCCGGGACTGCGACCCTGTCTGCCAACGCATCCGCGCCGCAGTTCCTGCTTGGGGAAGACATCGGAGCGGCGTGAGGAACCGGCCTGATCAGTAGCCGACTGCTCGACAGCGGTGTAGTTTCAGCCGCGTGATTCTCACGCTGCGACGCGTGTTCGCTGTCGTCGTGGTGGTCGCCGCGATCGGCTTCGGGATCTACTTCGCTGCCGACGACACCCCGAACCTCACGCTGTCGAGGCTCGGACTTGCCGGTGGCATCGTCGCTGGTCTCGCTGCCGGGCTGTTCTCCCTCGCCTACCTCGCCGAGGGTCGCTCCGGTCCGCCACCCGGCCCATAGCGGAGGCGCTATGTCCGACGAAGACGTGCCCGACATCCCCGACGACGACGAGCTACCCGGCCCCGACGTCGAGACCATCGAGCCACACGACGGCGACACCGAAGGCGTCGAGATGGACGACGACGAGGACACCGACCACCTCGCCCGCCTCGCCGACCCGGACGTGCTCGCGAAGGTCGAGGCGATCAGCCCGGAGGATGCCGGAGGTCAGGCGTAATGGGACTCGTACCGGCCGACTTCCCGGAACGGCTCAAGCGACGCGGCCTGAAGGTCTCCGCGTTCGGCGACTGGTACAACGCGGGCGGGAACGCCGATCACAAGGCGATCGTCCTGCATCACACCGCCTCAGCGGCCAGCGGCTCACCCGCGTCGGATGCCGCCTACTGCCACCACGGGACGTCGATCGCCCCGCTCTACAACGTCCTGATCGGCCGGGACGGCAGCGTCTGGGTCCTCGCCCGCGAGAAGTCGAACAGCAGCGGCAAGATCTCCAGTCGTGCGCTCCAGGAGGCGATGGCCGGGAAGGCCGGATCGGTGAGCGCCGCCGCGCGTGGGCTGCACGACGACACGAGTGCGAACCAGAACCTGTTCGCCATCGCCTACCAGAACAACGGCACCGGCGAGAAGTGGTCAGCCGCGATGCTGAACGCCGGGAACATCGTCGCTGCGGAAGCACTCAAAGCCCTCGGTCTCCCTCACGCTGGGTGGGTGACCCAGCACCGTGTGCTCACAGCGAGGAAGATCGACTGCTGCGGCGACGCGTGTCCGCAGAACTTCCAGCCGGGGATCAACGCGGCGATGGCGGGCAAGCCACCGCCCACTCCGCCACCGCCCGTACCCAAGCCGAAGGAGTATGCGATGGGCACCGTCATCCCTGTCCAGGAAGCAGGCAAGCCGGTGTCGGCCTTCCGCTTCCTCAACTACCAGAACGAGATCCGCACCGTGAGTTCGCAAGATGTGCTGATCCTCGTGAACATGGGCGCCGAACTCGCGGGCGGCTCGGTCAACAAGGGCTACTCGATGGCGCAGGTGAACCAGATCGCGAAGTCGATCGGCGCCAAGGTCGTCTGAGATGACCGCAGTCCCGGTCCCGAGCGACGCCGCGCGCGGGAGCCGGGTCCAGCAGGAACCGGTCCGCATCGTGACGGCACTGTTCACGTTCGTCAGCGCCGTCATCACCGTGCTCCTCGCCAGCGAGGTCTTCAGCGCGAGGGTCGGCGCGATCTGCACCGGCATCCTGACCGCCGCCTACGCACTCGTGAACGAACTGTTCGTACGCTCGAACGTGGTGCCGCTCCGGCCACTCGAACGGCTCCAGCAGGCCGTGGTCGAGGAGACGGCGGAAGTCGCGGCCGAGTCGGCCCCACCCGTGAGTGCGGTTCCCGATGCTCCGGCCGAGCCGTCGCTCGCTGACATCCAGGCGGCGGTCGACGCACAGGACGAGGCGCCGCCCTCGACGTGAAACTCGGTGAGATCCTGGTCGGCATGGGCGCGGTGATCACTGCGCTCGCAGGGTTCGCGACGGCCTACTCCTCGATCGTGAAGGCGAAGCAGGAAGGCTCGGCGGACTGCGAGCAGCGCCTGAAGGTCGCGCGTGAGGAGTCGGAGGCGGAAGCCGTCGAACTGCACCGCTGGCGGCTCGCGCACCCGGAAGGTCTCCCGCAGTGAAGTGGCTCATGCACTTCTCGTCGACGGCGCTCATCGCCGCGTCGCTGGTCCTGTTCGCGTCGTCGGCGACGCTCGGCATGTTGACGGTCTCGATCGCGAAGGACGGCAGTACCGGTAGTGAGGGCGCGACTGGTCCGCGTGGTCCGGCGGGACGGCAAGGTGTGCAGGGTGAGCCGGGTCCGGCAGGTCCCGAGGGTCCGTCAGGTCCGATCGGGTTCATGGGCGCGCCCGGCGCGAACGGCAGCGATGGGTCCGACGGTTCCGATGGTCTCCCCGGTGCGATCGGTCCGCGTGGCTTCACCGGCCCGGCAGGCATGATCGGTCTCACCGGCGCCGCCGGTGCGATGGGCGCGCAGGGACTACCAGGCCCTGTCGGTAGCCCCGGCGCGCAGGGCGATGTTGGCCCAGCCGGAGCGACCGGTGCGACCGGCGCAGACGGCGCACAAGGCCCCCAAGGTGATCCAGGACCGGCAGGGGCGACGGGTCCGGCCGGACCTCAAGGCGATCCGGGACCGCAAGGCCCCCAAGGAGACCCCGGCCCGCAGGGACCTCCCGGCCTCGCCTGCCCGGCCGGGTTCACGCCCATGACGATCGACGTCCACGGCCGTAACCCCGAGAGCACCCCGACGATCTTCGTCTGCGTCCAGTCGCCTTAGCGATGCCGGTCCGCCATCGACCGGACTCGCGCTGGTCGTAGTGAATCCTCGACGGACTCAAGCCGGTCGAGGAACTCGATGATCGCGTGCGTCGCGAGCAGGTTCGCCGACACGTCACGCTCCGCCGCGGCGGCATGGAGCCGGGCGTGCAAGTTGCTCGGGACCCGCAGCTTCAGGTGGACCCGCTGCTCCCGGTAGATGCGCGGCCGTGCCACGAGCCGGACCGTAGCCGGGTTTGTGCGGCCGGGTGGGCATTCGTGCGGGCGAAGCGTCCACCACCTGCACGCGCATGGTTCGTATGCTCCGCGCCGACTGCGCTGCATAGCGGCGTGGAAGTAGGGCCGGGTAGCTGGCCGCTGCGGACGTCGACTTAGCGACGCGCGCTCGATGCGCGCACCTGCAACTTTCGAGGTGTCCATGCCCCGCACAGCTACCGCCGCACCGATCAGCGTCCCCGAAGATCTCACGGGCCTGACCGACGACGAACTTGCCGACCTGGGTGACCGGATCGACAAGCGCGCCAACGATCTCCGTGAACTCGGTGACGATGACTACACCGAAGAAGTCGTGCTCGAAATCGAGCGCCTGGCGTCGGACGACGTACGCGTCCAGTCCGAAGCCGCAGACCGGTCCACGGCCCGCACCGAGCGTGCCAGCCGTGCCCGCAACGCGCTCCGGTCCCTCGATCACACGCCCGAAGAAGAAGGCGAGACCGAGACCTCGGCCGAGACCGAGATGGAGACCCTGCCGCCCGACCAGGGTGGCGAGGGCGAAGGCGAGACCGAAGGCGAGTCCACCGACGGCGAAGACGACGAAGACGAGGACGAGGAAGTGGAACCGCAGGAGCCTGCCGGTGAGATGCCGGTCCTCGTATCGAACGCCCGTCGCCGGGGGTCACTCGCGAACATGCAGGCCCGTCGGCCCCGCGCGATCGCACCGCGGCCGAAGGACGGGTCGTTCATGGTCGCGACGAACCATGCGATCGGCGTCAACGAGGGCACCCGTGTCCCGAACGTCCAGGAGGTCGCGCAACTGATCACCCGGAAGCGGCTGTCGTTCTCCCACGTCCCCGACGGGGTGCGGGACTTCGTGCCGATCGCGACCGGGCAGAAGGCGATCGACCACCGAGACATCGTCGGCGGCGACCCGGCCGAGAACTTCGCGGTCCTCGACCGACTCCGCCGCGAGCACACGTCCCTCGTCGCGTCGGGTGGATGTTGCGCGCCGTTCACGCCGCTGTACGACTTCTTCCGCACCGCGGAACCGCAGTCCCCCATCGAGGACGGGCTGCCGGTCGTGCAAGCCCCACGTGGCGGCATCCGCTACATCGTCCCGCCCGACTTCCGCGACGCGATGGCCGGTATCGGCACGATGACCTGCGACGACTTGGCGGACCCGCAACGGCCCGACAAGCCGTGCGTCGCAGTCGAGTGCCCGCCGACGGTCGAGTGCTCGGTCGTGACGACGTCGCAGTGCGTCCGGTTCGGGAACCTGAACTACCGGGTGTTCCCCGAGCAGGTCGAGGCGTTCATGGCCGACCTTGCGGTCGTGTTCGCGCTCCAGAAGGAGGCGACGTACCTCGCCGCGATCGCGGCGGCGTCGACGGCCGTGACGTCCGCGCAGACGTACGGCGCGTCACGTGACCTGCTCAACGACATCACGGTCGCGGGTGCGTCGTACCGGAAGCGGAACGGCATGCGGCGTGGTGCGACGTTGCAGGCACTGATCCCCGACTGGGCGATCGACCTGATCAAGGTCGACATGGCGAACGCGTGTGACGAGGGCCTCAGCTACCTGTCGGTCACCGACGCGCAGGTCACCGGCTACCTCCGGGACCGGAACATCGACCCGATCTTCTACAACGACCAGACGGGGCCTCCCGACGGCATCGCTCGGCCGCAGGCGGCAGGTGCGCTCAACAACCTGCCGACGACGGTCGTCTGGTACCTGTTCGCGCCGGGCACGTTCGTCCGGCTCGACGGCGGCACCCTCGACGTCGGCCTCGTTCGGGACTCGATGCTCAACCGCACGAACGACCTCGAACTGTTCATGGAGGAGTGGTCGAACGTCTGCATGCTCGGGATCGAGTCGGTCCAGGTGACTTCGACGGTCTGCCCGAACGGCACTGCTGGTGCTTGCACCACGCCGTTCACCTGCACGCCAGCAGGCCCGTAGTCGCCGAGGACATAGGGGAGACCGGCGTGTGCTAGCCCCACACGGCACGCCGGTCTCCCGCACCATCAGGAGGTCCCGTGGCACTGAGCGCCATCGTCAACGGTCCGGCTCCGGTCGCGGCGGCGCACTCGCTGGTCGCTTCCGCTCAGGTCGTCAACGAACCGGACAATCGGTGGGAAGCGGGCTACGCGTTCACGCCCGAGGGGTGTGTCGGTGCGAACCCGTGGCGGGACTGCCCGACCCACACGTCGAGCACGGTCGTCACGGTCAACCTCGGCACCGCACCCATGAACGTGCCGCAGTTCACCGACGGCGTGCAGTGGATGTATACCTCGCCGACGGCGATCGTCGTGCAGATGCTGACCGGCGTCATGAGCATGACGATCGACTGGGGTGACGGCACACCCGACGCGGTGGACGTGAGCGGGCCGACGGCACACACGTACAACGAGGGCAGCACCAGGCCGTTCCGGGTCACGGTGACGTACTCGTTCGCGGGTTCCGAGGAGAGCACCGGGAAGTCCGATCCGGAGCGCCTCGACGTCGTCGAGTTCGACCCGGTTCTGCTCGAACTCGCGGCGACGTGCACGACGGTCGGCTACGACACGCTCGACTATCCCGGCCGTGCTCGTCGGCAGATGGAGTTGGCGACGACGAAGGCGTTGGAGTCAGAGTTCTGGACCGGCGCGACGAAGCCGTGGAACCCGCATCTCGCCGCGCCGAACGCGGTCGTGTTGAACGTCGGCGGGATTGCGAACCCGACGCCGATGACGCCGGGCTGTGCGCTCGCCGCACTGAACCAGGCGCTCGGCGACTGCGGTATCGGGGGCCGCGGCATGATCCACTCGACGATCGACCTCGCGACGCTCTGGTCGAACATCTCCGGTGGTCTCATGCGCGACGGCCAGCGGCTGACGACGACCGTGCGCGACACGACCGTCGTGGCGGGCGCGGGTTACACGGGCAGCGGCCCGAATGGCGCTGATCCGCCCGCCGGGAGCGCGTGGGCGTACGCCACCGGCCCGGTACAAGTCCGGCTGGGCGACATCCAGGTCGTGCCGGACACCGTCGCGGAGGCGGTCGACCGCCACTCGAACGAGATCACGTACCGGGGTGAGCGCATGGCCTCGGCAGCCTGGGATACCTGCTGCTTGGCGGCAGCACTCGTCCAGGTGTGCGACACCGTCGACTTCGAGCCGCCGCCGACGCTGTAGTGAGCTTCTCGTCGAGCACGCAGATCGGGAGACCGGCCCGTGCCTGCGCTGTGTGTAACGGAGCACCGCCGCCGGTGTCCGCGCTCTGCGTCGTGCAGGCGAACGCGAGTTTCCCGGAGACCGGCTTCTTCGACATGGACACTGGCTCGCCGGTACCGCCGCCCGCCAACCTCGCGGCGCTCCAGGCGATCACCGAGATGTGCGTCTGCACGGGCGAGGGCTGGTACTGCGCGGCCGAGCGAGGCGTGTACGTCGTGCTCGGCGACGGCAGCGAGGCGTGGTGGCGGATTCCGTACCCGTGGAACCCGTGGCCTCCGGTCGGCGACCCGCTGGATTGCCCGACCGTTGTGTGGGAGTCAGGGCGCGCGCCCAACTGGCGTGTGCACTTCGAGTCGGGGGTTCCCGATGCCACTCCGCCGTCTCCCGGCAACGCCAACATGGGGCCGACGTACCTGGCCGGAAGCTGGACCGGCACGATGGCCGAGGCCAACGCGCTCGCCGCCTACGGCACACCGTGCATCGAGAACCCGGACGGCTGGCCTCCGGGTGCATGGATGGAGTTCACCGACGGGCCGGGCCGATGGGATGGTACGCAGTTCGTGCCGACGACCCGGCCTCCGGGGGTAGGGGGACCGACGAACCTCGCGTGGTCCTCAAGCACGCCGATGGCTGGCAACCCGCAGCCGTTCGACTTCACTGCCGAGTGGCCGGTGGGATTCTCGGCGAACCCGGCGACGGACTCTTGGGTCATCGACTGGGGCGATGGCTCGCCACCGCAGACGGTCACCGGTGTAAACGCGAACGGTGGGCGCACCGTGTCGCACACGTACGCGACCGGCGGCGTGTATCCGA
>Ga0126377_10000338_pt1 | contig 27902 bp, 28 predicted proteins | sample PanSoiMetPlot_22_FD_92647 | JGI IMG/M metagenome (GOLD analysis project Ga0126377, IMG submission 92647) | Tropical forest soil microbial communities from Panama - MetaG Plot_22 | ecosystem: Environmental > Terrestrial > Soil > Tropical forest > Bulk soil | place: Panama | collected 2016-02-17 | reverse complement strand
GTAGGTTGGACTTGAAGCATCCACCAACTGCCGTTGGTGGTATTGCCTTCATCCTTCCGCCTTCATCCTTCATCCTTCATCCTTCATTCTTTCCGCCTTCCTCCTTAGGGAAATTCCCTACCAGATTTCGCTCTACTCCTAATAGCGAACCGAAATTCTCTACGCTAGAGTGATGCTGTTCGATTCCACGCAATCTCCCCTATCGCATATTTACAATTTGATCCATAGCGGTTGCCCGACGCCCCTGACGGTGGATTCATGACCCTGGTTTCGCCTGTTCACATGGTGCCCCACATGGCTAGACGCAAGGGTAGCCCCTCGCTACCAAATTATGGTGAGCTTTCAGCAGCTAAGAATGAAAAAACGCCGACACCTCGGGTGCTGGTGGTTGAAGATCACGAAGACACGCGCCTGATGCTCAGAACCGTCCTCGAGATGGAGAACTTCTCGGTGCTGGAGGCGGTCGACGGTCGCGATGCTTTGGAACTCGCGCTCCTGGAAAAGCCGGACATTATCCTGATGGATCTGACGCTGCCGGTGGTTGACGGAGTTACCGCCACCCGCGCAATTAGGAAAAACAAGACCATCGGGAAGACACCGATAATTTTTCTTTCCGGAAGAGCGGAGCCCGCGGGAAGGAAGGCTGCGTTCGCAGCCGGTTGCGATGACTACCTCGTTAAACCTATCAACCTTGATGATGTGATATCACTGATGCGGCGCTGGCTACTCCAAAATGGCGGACAGAACGAGGTCCATTAGGCGAATGACACCACAGACGAAACTGCAAACGGAACCGAAGCTCATGGGTCTCTTCGAGCTGGATGAAGAAGGTAGGGTGCTTTATTCAAGCCTTGAATCGATTAATGGTTACCTCTACCGGGAAACTAGACTCGATGGAGCCAACTTCTTCGACGAAATCGTCCCTTTCGTTAATAAGGACGATTTTCAAAGGCGCTTTGATATGTTTCGCATGGCAGAGACACGAGCTTGCACCTTTGGCTTCACCTGTGAGTATCCGGACGGTCCTTTTTCAGTGAAAGTTGTCATGGCGCGGTTGGTCCTGGATCGACAGCACTTTTCATTCCTTATTCATTTGCGCAAACCTACGCTGTAATGAACAGAAGGCTGCAGGTAGAAAGCAGAAGGTAGGAAAGCAGTAAGCTAACAGCGGTCATCAGAAGAGAAATCTATCTGGTTCCGTTATTGCCTTACGCTTTATGGCTACTGCCTTCTGCTTTGTACCTACTGCCTCTACTTTTTGATCAACCAACTAACCACAATCGGCGTGTCCACATTCGCATTCGCCCTTGCCTGAAGATCGACGGCAACGCTCACCGCAATACTGGTTTGTGGCAGACGTCGCACAGTTACATTCTGGATTCGCACATTTTTCATTCTCTTCGTCCATCTCGCATCTCCTCTCAAAGCTAGTCTGTGACAAGGAGGAAATCAGTCGTTCAAATTCAGCTCGAGGTGTTGGCGACGCTCAGTCTCGACGAGCGCGGCGGTTCAGTCGCACGTCGCCCAAAAACGAGTGCGTCAAGGGATACTTGTCCCGGTCCAAAGGTCAGCAACAGAACCGACATCATCAAGTAGAGCAAAGCCGACTCGTAACTGGGAGCTTCCGGTTGGGCCGCAACGAATGGATGACCGGCGGGAAAGTGGACCAGGAAAAGTGCCGCGAGCATCTGACAAAGTAAACCGAAGGCCGCGAGTGGTGTCAGCAGTCCCAGTATCAAAGCGATGCCGCCGAGAAATTCCGTGTACGCCGCAATTGCCTGGAGGAATCCAGGAATCGACGAGCCGCCCATCGCGTTCATCCAGCTCAACGGCTTTTGGATTTTCGGCCAACCATGGAAAAGGAACGCCACGCCCATCACCAGGCGTAAAAACAAGAGAGCAATTGCCTGGGGGCCTCCAACAAAATGCGAATAGATTCTTGATGGCATTTCCTGTCCTCCCTTGTCTTGCGAATGAAATCCAGCAGGAGCAGCAAAAGACAAGGCCCACGACAAATCTCCGCAGCGAAAATAAGTCGTGAGCCTTGAAAACTCGACTAGCGTCTATTGTCTTTTTGTCCCTGCCGCTGGCCTTGTTCGTGACCGCCCTGATTGGGTTTATTCCCCTGGCCCATGCCACCTTGTTGGCCGCTTTGACTACCACTTTGGCTACGTCCGGGCATTTGTTGGCCCGTCTTGCCACCCTGATGTTCCTGTTCGCCTTGTTGGCCCTGGTTCTTTTCGCGATTGTCTGGCATGCAAGTATCCCCCTTGTCTATTTGATCATGAAGTTTGAGGTTCGCAAATTAGCTGCAAACCTGTCTAACGGGTCATCAATCTGCGTGCCGCTAATGCAATCGTCGACTACCTAAATTGACAGTCAGGTTTAAGACGACACCATCAATATTGGCAGACCTGTGAGGCTATCGATCGGATGGAAATTTTTTCGGAGTGCGTTCGCTAAGGCGACACTCCAGAGATCACTAGTATTGATGCCAAACAGAGGTCAAAATTTAGATAACAACAGGCCTAGGGATTATCCCTATTGGAACTTTCGCTAAATCCTACTAGACAGATCGTCGCTCGTCGCCGATAAGAATAGACACACATCACAGTCAGACCTGAGTTGCCGTTTTTTCGAAAGGCTAAAGTGTTTCATCTGGAGTGTGATGGGCCAAATCCGCAGGAGGAAGAGAGCCGAGTAATCACACACCAGCGTGGGCCGGCGTTAAGGGGCAGTCCGGCCCACCTAAAAAATTTGACTCACACTCTCCGCAGACTCGAAGGGCACCGCGGCAATTTTGACCGCAGTGCCCTTCCAGTTTCTGGGCGGTGTTTTTAGCGAGGTCCGAAGCAGACCCTACAGCTGTTTTGCTGCACGTGCCTGAGGAGCAGTCACAACAGTTGTTTCCTCAGTTCGGGTTGTGTCGCCAATGCGAAGCTGGTTCTGTACATTCTTGACGCCGGACACCGACTCAGCGATATCCTCCGCCATTCGCTTGTCGTGACGAGTACCCACGTTCCCGGTAAGAACTACGTCACCTTCATTTACCGCGACCACGACCTCATAGGCGTCGAGATACTCGTTATCAGTCAGACGATCGTTGATGTCGTCCCTGATCCTTTCGTCTGACCGGCGATAATCCTTTGGCCCGCGGCCACGATGATTTGCCTCGCGCGCGCCATCCAGACGACGGCGTCGCTCAGCGTCTTCGTCACCAAACCAGGACGCGACCTCGTCACTGGCACGATCCCACCAACCACGGGCTTCGGCATTGTAACGGCGCGCATCACGTTCGCTTTCAAAATCCCTGCCGTAGTAAGGCGGGCGGTACGTCCTTTCGTAATAGCGGTTCGTCGTGGCCGGCTCCGCGCCGTAAGCCGAACCGTACGATGACGCTCCTCTGCTCAAGCTGCGGTTGAACGGTCGCTCATCGTACTCATCAGCATAGCGAGATTCACGCGGGTAATCCCTGCTTCTCTCGTAATAGGATGGGCGCGACTCCCAGTAGCGATCATCCTCGTCCATCCCTCGGTAGCCAACGCCACGTCCGCGACCACGATCATAGGTGTCACTTTCGTCGCCGCCGCTGTAGCCGACTCCGCGACTACGATCGTAATACTCTTGTCTTGAGCGCTGCCGGTAGCGATCATCATCATAGCGATTGTAGTAGTTACCCATTCCCTTCCCTCCTTGAATATTCTGGTGCAGTTCGCGACCCGGTCGGGTCACGATCTGCCGCCTTTTCTTCCGCCCTTGCGTGATGAAGCGTGGCTCTCCTCTTTACCGCGACCTGAGCCACTCGTTTCGCCACCGCCGGATTCCTTGTTGACGGTTGCCCAGCCGCGACTCTTCGCTTCCTTGGCTGACACACCCCGATCCTCGTAGCCCTCGGCAATGTGTTCGGCCTGTCGCTTTTGCTTGTCGGTGTACTTGGACTTATCTCCTCTAGGCATGTTTCTCCCTCCTCAATTTGCTTATTCTGCAAATTCAAACGCAAACCGGAGGCCACTACTGAGAACCCAGTCAATACAGAACCCGGAGCGGCAGCGACGGGTTGGTGCGGTCAACATCTTCCCAGCGCTGTCGAGAGTCGACCGTACCGTACCATCCCGTCGCTGCCACTCCGGGTTCTCTACTCTAGAGCTAGTTGCGGTATAAGATCAGCCCATGAATCTTCCGGTAAATCCGCCCGTCCTGCCGATGCTTGCCAAGAGAGCTACCGAATTACCTTCAGTGGGATCATGGATCTTCGAACCCAAGTGGGACGGGTTCCGCGCCCTGGTGTTTCGCGACGGTGACGAAATCCTGATCCAGAGCCGCGACAGCAAATCGCTTAACCGCTACTTTCCCGAACTGCTTGAGGAATTGGACAAGCAGCTGCCGGCTCGCTGTGTCTTGGACAGCGAAATCGTGATCGCGAAAGATGGCGCACTCGACTTCGAGGCATTACAACTCCGGATTCATCCGGCAGCTTCGCGGGTGAAGCTTTTAGCTGCCGAAATTCCGGCGTCGATCGTGATGTTCGACCTCCTGTGTGAAGGCGACAACGACTTGCGCCAGGTGGAGTTTCGAAAACGAAGGCGGAAGTTGGAATCTATGCTCAAGAAAGTTAAGGCGCCGGTCCATGTCACGCCAGCTACGACCGACCTGGCAGTGGCCAGTGATTGGTTTCGCCGTTTTGAAGGAGCCGGTCTTGACGGTGTCGTGGCCAAACCTGTCAACGGCATTTACGAACCCAACAAGCGTGCGCTGGTCAAGGTAAAGCATGAACGTGACTGTGACTGTGTAGTGGCGGGCTTTCGTTGGCACAAGCGAGGCGAGCAAAACGCGATCGGTTCTCTGTTGTTAGGTCTCTTCGACGATTCGGGAAAGCTGCAACATGTGGGCGTGTGTGCGAGCTTCCCGGACAAGACGCGGCTTGAGCTGGTCAAGTTTCTCGCTCCGTATCGGCGCGATGCGCTCGTGGGCCATCCCTGGAAACAATGGGCAGAGTACGTGGCGACGGAGGGTGAAGCCGGCCGCCGTATTCCAGGCGCGCAAAGTCGTTGGAGTCAAGGAAAGGATCTATCCTGGGAACCGTTGCGCGCCGAATTGGTGCTGGAAGTCGCGTACGATCACATGCAGGGAAATCGCTTCCGCCACACAGCGCAGTTTCGTCGCTGGCGCAACGACAAGTCGCCCGGTGATTGCACCTATGCCCAACTCGAAGTTGTGCCCCCGCAAGAGCTTCAGGAAATTTTCGTAGGCGGTCGTTGAAGGGGAACGCGGGCGGCCCGTCTGCATTCCCCACGCTTCAAGATCCAACACCATGAGGCGGGCCCGCCTGCGCTCCCATGTCACTGCCGGTAGCTGCTCAGTACCAGTCCATCCTTTTTCAACCTGTCATGGCAGGCGAAGCATTCCTGCGGGGTCGGCGAAGACGCGAGTTCTGTTTTGCTGTCCTTGACGAATCGTTGAAATCCCCAGCCACCAGTACTGGCGAAACGTTGTGAGTCTTTGACCATGACATCCAGCTGACGACGTGGACCTTCAAGAAACGCTCCATTGCTCTCGCTCATCTCCAACCAGTCGAACACCACAATTGATCCTTCGGGGAATGTGCGAGTGCGATAGCCGGTCATGGCTTCGGGATTCGCATAGATATGTTGAAAGCCACCCATAGTGGCGAAGGCCTTGTGAGATGGGCTGATCAACGAGCTCTTGACGTGGGCCCAGTTGCGATACCCTTCAGGATAAGCGACCGGAGCAACGGCGTTCGGTGAGCGTAATGGTTGCCAGACTAAGGCGTTGGCAAACCAGAAGGACAATAAGAGACCGAGAATAGTTTTCATTGACTCTCTCCACCAGTTGCGCGAGTAGTCTGAAATGATATTTCAGACAATTAAATCAATATGTGATGAACGGCGGCTGCAGCGTGACCTGTTCCGTTAACTGTTGATGAGCGGCGGCAGTTGCGAAAAATTGTCCGAGATCTTCTCTGCGTTACTGCCTTTCTAGAAACGCTGAGTTGCGGGAGTAGCATCATTGATCAGAATGTTGCTTGCGTCGCCACTCTCGCCAGACCCGCGTCGGATCATCATCCGGGTCAGGAGTTTCCTGCGCCGGACGCAACTTCTCCGGCACGTTGCGCAAATTCACCCGAATACGAGTCCACGTCGACGACCTGCCGCGCATCGAGTCAATCAATACGTCATCAACAGCCAGCAACTTTGCCACTCTGCGATGTTTCTTTTTCCATCTTTCCAAACCAGCTAAGGCGGCCTCCCTGTCAGGCGAGTTGGCAATCACCAACAGCGGCATCTTCACACGCGGCTTTTTGTCAGCAGACTTCGCGCGCGATGGTGCGACCCGAGTCCCTTCACCTTCCATCTTGCGAAAATGTGGTGGCCACGGCGCATCACCGAGTCCTGACTTCTCATCTTTGGCCGCCAGCTCAAGTAACTGCTCCAATGATCCGGGCCCATCATCCATGTGCGAGTGTGGATCACCAATCTCCGCAAACCGTTTCGGCACCGTAAAAATATTGAAATCGGCCGGGTCACAATCCGAGACCTCATGCCAGTGAATTGGCGTGGAAACCCGCGCGTCAGGAAGTGGACGAACGGAATAGGCGGAGCAAGTGGTGCGGTCCTTGGCATTCTGATTGTAATCAAGGAACACTCCGTGTCGTTCCTCCTTCCACCACTTTGAGGTTGCCAACGTAGGCAAGCGACGTTCAATTTCACGCGACAAGGCCAGCGCGGCCCGACGCACTTCTACGAACGTCCAATGCTGTTGGATCCGCACATTCACGTGCATGCCGCGCGAGCCGCTCGTCTTCGGCCATCCTTTCAAGCCCATCTCGTCGAGTAGCGCTTTGACCTCCAGCGCCACCCGACGCACGTCGTCCCAGGCGACGCCCGGTCCTGGATCGAGGTCCACCCGCAATTCATCCGGGTGGTCCAGATCTGCCGCTCGCACCGGATGCGGATGGAGTTCTAGGCATCCCAAATTCACAATCCAGGCCAGGCCCGCGGCATCGTCGACCACTACTTCTTCGGCAAAACGGCCGGAAGGAAATGACAGAGTCACGGTGCGTAACCAGGAAGGACGTTGGCTGGGTGCACGTTTCTGATAGAAGGGCTGTCCCTCAGCACCGTCGACAAAGCGCTTGAGCACTATCGGACGGTCGCGAATACCAGCCACCGCTCCAGCTGCGACTGACAGGTAGTAGTGGACCAGGTCGAGTTTCGAAACTCGGGCCTGTTTAGAAAAGTAAGGCTTTTCGGGGTGAGTGATGCGAACTTCCTGACCCGCGACGGAGATGACCTCGACTGTCTCAGTCTGCTTCACAACAGACAGGCTAACATGTCGAGGCTCTTAAGTGTGATGCGGAAACGCCTCAGGCTTCAACAAAGCGATTGCGGATTGCGTAATGGACCAATTCCACGATCGATTTGAGATCAAGTTTGCGCATGGCTGCGGCCCGATGCGTTTCTACTGTCTTGATACTGATCTCGAGTACGTTGGCGACTTCCTTGTTGCTCTTGCCTTCGGCCAACATTTGCACAATTTCTCGCTCGCGTCCGGTGAGCAATTGAAATATACGCTCGTCACCAGGACTGCCATTCGCTTTCAAGAACGACTCCAGCAACGTGTCGGAGACGCCTCCGGTGAAGTAGGGCCGGTGGCGCGAGAGTGCTTCCACCGCGCTCGTCACGTGATACTCGGCGTCTGCTTTCACAACATAGCCACGCGCCCCGGCAGCCAGCACTTCACGAATCATGTGTTCACTTTCGTGCATGCTGAATATCAATATTTCGCTGTTTGGCAGGGCCCGGTGGATCTGGCGCGTTGCTTCCAATCCGTTGAGCTCAGGCATGGAAAGATCCATGACCACGACATCGGGTTCGAGTTGCAGCGCCATTCGCACTGCTTCCCGTCCATCGCGAGCCTCACCACAGACATTCCAGTTGTCATGTCGATTTAACTGATCGCGTAAACCACGCCGGACCACGTCGTGATCATCAGCAATAAGAATTCGCAGCATAGTTTGCTCCCAATGTTTCACTCGAGGTCGTGCGACCCGGCAAGCCTTCGATCTCTTCAGAATCTCTTGGGATGGCGATTTGGTGGGCCAGGGCTGCCCCTTTGCCTGGCCCACCCGCTGGCGTGTGGTTGCTGGCTCTCCTCCAATGATGACTCAGCCCCTTCACACCCCAGTTGTTCCCAGCTGCCTGCTGATGGGCCGAAACACCCCCCGCTGGTAATTTCGGCCCATCAGATGAGGTTGTTGCCACGCTCCTCTCCTCCTGTGTGAATCGCGTGTCTCAACCCCAGCTTCGGAGTGAGCCCCCAACTCACTCCTTTCTACAACTCCCCGGTGTCTCAACCTGCCGCGGTCGTTCCGCGAATCTTGCGTGCCACGAGCAACAACAAGATTGCGCCGAGCAGTGAGAAGAAAAAGCCACCCGGCTGAAAACCACCCGCACCAGCTCCAAATACCAGGCTGGCGATAAAACCGCCCACAATGGAGCCGGCAACACCCAGCAATAGAGTGGCGAGCCAACTCATCGGGTCGCTACCTGACAGTACAAGCCTTGCCAATGCCCCCACGATCAATCCGAAAACGATCCATGAAATCAGCGCAAACATCTCTCTTCCCCTTTTTCTATCGCCCGCTTTGTTCTGTTCCGCGTTTGGCTTTTGCTCCTTCCAGGTATTCCCGCAAAGGCATTAGGTCCAACTTGGTGATGTACTTCTCAGCTCCCGCCAACCTGGCAGTTTCCCGCAAGGCCGGACTATCCCATTGAGAAACGATTACGACGTGAGCATCAGAAAAAGCCGCCTTGATCTCGCGAGTCGCTTCGAACCCATCAACCTCTCTCATTTTGATGTCCATAAGCACGAGATCCGGTCGATGTTGGCCGTACGCCGCCACTGCTTCGGAACCATCCTCACACTCGACAAATTCATCGACCTGGTCTCTGATAAACCGCTTGATTACCCGGCGCATTTCCTCGCTGTCCTCAACAATCAGAACTTTCATTGTCCTCACCGACTGAACTCCAATCGACTGCTCTGCTCTTTTGTGTTCCCCGAAAAAATGCGTAGTGTCCAATTTATTCTCTTTCCGAGGCTGTCAGTGCTCATCCGCGAGCTCACTGTCGAGTCTGATTTGAAAGCGTCGTAAGAATAGGAGGAAGGCGCATGTTTGAGTATCGAGAGGGATACTCATTTACGATCGGCACAATTGCCCATTTTTTTCCTGGGTACAATTGCCTAGTGGTGCTGGGTCCTTAAGAACTCAGCGCTATCTCTGCGTCTTGCCTCGCGGTGGGGTTCAGCTTCGCTTCAACGCTACCGCAGAGTCACAGCGCGGCAGTTAGCCGCAACAAAACCAGTGAACGATCTCGGCTTCGCCGCTGGTTGTGAGGCGACGGCTGTGCCTCGCCGTCGAGTGCTCCATATAGTTCGGGCTCTGCCCCTGGTTCGGGCTCGGCCTCTAAACCTCAAGCTCGATTGTCAAACGACTTAAGGCGCAGAGCGCGAACCAGGGGCACAGCCCGATTTCGGAGGCTGAGGTTACGGCGAGGCATAGCCGTCGCCTCACAACCGGCGGCGAAGCCGAAGAGAAAGTTGCTCATAAACGAGCAGTCAGGAGCTGGCGCAGAGAGTTGAGACTGATTGTTTCGTCTGTTTTCGGAGCCGTTGCGAAGCGAGGAACAGTCACCAGACCTTTAGAGGAGGGATTTGTGTTCGAGGGCAAACTTCATGAGGGCGTAACTGCCGTGGATACCCAACTTTTGGCAGATGTTGGCGCGGTGATGATCGACGGTACGACGGCTGATGAACAGTTCTTCACCAATCTGCTTGCTGGTCTTATATTCCGCCAGCAGGCTGAGAACTCTTCGTTCCGTTGGGGTCAAGGATTCGATTCCGCTCGCTGAGTCTGCCAGCGGTGCAGGAGAGCGGCTGCGCTTGACCAAATAGCTAGTCAACTCCGGGCTGGTATAGTGTTGCCCGGCGATCACCGCCCTCAGGCAGGTAACAATATCTGCGGCTGCGCTGTCCTTGAGGACGTAACCCTTGGCGCCGATTTCCAGCGCCCGGTTGAACAACTCCTCTTCGCGGTACATTGTCAGGAAGACGATATTAAGTGGCAGTGACGCTTCACGCACTGCGCGCGCTACCGCCAGGCCGTCCATCCTGGGCATGCTAATGTCGAGGATTGCGATATCCGGCAGTAATGTGCGAACGCTTGCCAACGCAACTTCGCCGTCGTTTGCTTCGGCTATCACTTCGAAGTCCGCCTGCGATTCGATGACCTGCCGCAGGCCAGCGCGCGACAGGGGATAATCGTCAGCGATGAGGATACGAACCTTAGTGTCCATTCCTGTCCGTTATCTTGAGTCGCACAGTGAGAGTAGTGCCAAAGCCGGGCGTGGAATCTATTTTATGCCTGGCCCCCAGCATACGCGCGCGTTCAGCTATGCCAGCGAGTCCGAAACCGCCATTGCTCTCGCTGCGCGCTTCCCGAGATGGTCCAATACCCTTGCCGTTGTCCTGGATAGATACTACCACCTCGCCATTTACTCTCTTGATCCCAACCCGAGCTTCACTGGCTTCGGCGTGCTTGATCACATTGTTGAGCCCTTCCTGCACAATCCGGTAGACGCTAATCTCGGCGGCGGAAGAAAGTAGACCATCTATCTGGTCCAGGTCAGTCGAGAGTTGCATCGAAGTCGCATCAGAAACTTTTCTGACCATTGATTCGACCGCCGACGCTAACCCCAGGCGATCCAACTCGTACGGTCTTAAGTTGTGCGCTATCTCCCGCACTTCATCGATACCTGAAAGCGCAGTACTGGAAATCTCCTCCAACTGCTCGTGGACACTCTCGTGGTCCGACATGTCCATCATGCAGATAATGGCCCGATTCCTGATTATTGATAATCTCTGACCCAGGCCGTCGTGCAATTCCGCGGCAATGCGCCTCTGCTCCTCATCACGCAGGTGAATCAACTGTCCGGTCATATTTCGCAGCGCCCGTTCAGAATTCTTAAGTTTGGTTACGTCGCGAATGATGATCAGTAAGCACGGTTCCTTGTTGATGACGATCGACTCTGACGACAGTATCACCGGCCGCAATTGACCTGTCTTGGTACGAATGTTTGTTTCAAAATCACGTACGTAACTCTCGTTCACAATCTGGCTGAGGATTCTTTCCCTGTCGGCTGGATTGGCATAGAGGTTGAGGTCCATGGGTGTACGTCCCAGAGCCTCAGGGCGCGGGAACCCGAAGAGTGCTTCCCAACGATCGTTAACTTCCAGGATGACTTCGTCAGAGCGCCGGGTAATGACAAAAGCGTCCGGGCTCGAACGGAATGCCTTGGAAAACTTTTCTTCAGAAAGTTGGCGGGAATGTTCGGCTCCGGAACGTCTTGAGCGTTGCACCAGCAGGGTAACGATCAGCAGTGCTTGCACCGTAACTAATGCCACTACTCCCATGATCTGCCATTTGTATTGTTGCCAAAAGCTGAGTTCCTTGAAACTGATTACGTTCCCGGGCGGCAACTCCTTTTCGCTAATTCCCCACCGCTGCAATTGCCGCCAATCGAATACGGGAATCGTCGGAGCATTTTGCACGGGAATGTCTTGCGCTCTTGTACCCTCGGTAATTTTTTGGACGATCTCCGCGGTCCGGGCGCCAATTGCTTCGGCAGTATTGATGTAACCACCGATACTGCCGGCGCCGATGCTGGGCTGAGACATTCCATAGATGGGTAAGTTCGTTGACTGGGCCACCAGGCCCAGGACTTCCCCGGCCTCCAACACTCGGCCTTCATCGTTTCGAGCCTGCTGCCAAACGTAAAGAATAATGGACTTTGGCGGCAAACTGCTTACTCTTGCCACCAACTCGTTTGGTTCAAGGTCAGTGAGGTAAGCGATTGACGGTCGGCTTTGATAATTCGCTAACTCTTCGCGGGCCAACTTCTCAAAGTGCTTATCATGATCGAGCGAGCCACTGATGATGAACACTTGTTGGGTATTCGGGTGCAGCTTTAGGGCCAGGTCCAGCGTTTCTTTGTGAGTGTTGATGTTGATGATGCCAGTCATTCCCGGGAAAGCGGTCAGCGTTTCCGGGTCGGGATGTTTGGCGGCTATGAAGACAATTGGCGAATGCGGAAAGAGTTCACTGCGGTCCTTAGTCAAAAAATCGAGTGAGGCATCAGAGGTGGCCACCACCACATCGATCGGGCGATCGGCGTACTTTTGCCGCAGGTAGTCGCGTAGGATGACTGCCTGGTTATCGCCAGGGAAACGGTTGTTCTCCAAATATTCGGAATAGTATTCAACTCCCGGCCGCAACCTTGCTTGAAAACTCTGGTCGAACCTGACATTCCACGGATAGTCCTTGTTGTACCAGTAAAGGACCAGGACCCGCTTTGGGGCTGGTTGGGCCAACACAGCCACCGCGAACGATGAAATTACACCGCAGGCGAGCACCGCTGTGAGGACAACGAGCGATCTGAGTCTGAGTGAGTTCCTATCGAGCATGGACGCACCCTTGAACCGCTGGCGCGACTAGAAAATAAATTTCAACGCAAACTGGATTTGCCGCGACGAACCTGACTCGCCCGTCGGGAAGCGCGTGTTCACGATCCGACCAAAGGCCGGGGTGCCAACCACGCTGCCTGGCTGACCGAAGTTGGCATGATTGAAAAGGTCGAAGAACTCAGCGCGAAATTGCATCCGTACCTGTTCACCCAGCTTCGTGTTCTTGATGACTGAAAAATCAGTGTTGCTGAATTCGGGTCCGATGACCACGTTGCGACCCAAGTTACCAAAATCAGCAACCGGAGTGAACACCGTCGTGTCAAACCAACGGTCCACACTACCGTTGATATTTATAGGACCACTAACGTTCGGTCTGAGTGTGTTCGCCATACCGTTGACCGTGCTGTTACTGGTCACTATGTTGACCGGATTACCACTCTGGGCCTGTACGATGGCGCTCAACTGCCAGCCAGACTTCAACTGGTTTCCTTTAAAGGGCAACTCGTACAACGCACTCACCACGAAGCGATGCCGTGCATCAAAATCGGAAAGACCACGATCACGGCGCAGGTCGTAACTATTCTGGACCACCACTCCTTGCAAGCTTAACGAATTGTAGTCGAGCGATTTGGACCACGTATAGGAGGCATTGAACTGGACGCCACGGGTGAGCCGCTGGGTTGCCGAGACCCAGAGCGCGTTGTAAGTGGAGTTGCCGGAGCCCTCTACCTGCATGACGTTACCGAGCGGTGTGCCCGGCAGGATGGGACTCGAGTCAGACAGCGCGGGAAAGGGGCGCACTCCATTTATGGGTTGGTTGATGTTGCGCCGGATAATCAGGTGGGTTCCTTTTGAGCCAAAGTAACCGGCCATCATTACCAGGCTGGGCGACAACTCACGTTGCAGATTCAGATTCCACGACTGGATGTAGGCATTATCGAATCCGTGGTCCACCGTCTGCGGCGCCAGGCCGGCGGCAGTAGCGACGTCGATGGCATTGCTCAAACTGATCGGTCCGCCAACAGTGAGTGGCAGGGCCAGGGGCGGGTTAGCACTTCTACCTGAGGCCACGCTGGTCATGGGCTGGTCCACCAGGATGGCGTAAGCGGCGCGCAACACGGTGGTGCCGTGCCCAAAAGGATCCCAGGCAAAACCTACGCGCGGTTGAAAGTTCTTGTTGTTTTGCTTGTAGATTTCCCCAATCTGTGAGCCCACCCGTAACAGTGAAGCGGATTGTGGGTCAAAGACGATGAAACGATCGTAGCGTTCGGTTGGCGTGATATTCCAATCGTAACGCAAACCCAGCTCGAGGCTCAGCGTGGGTCGAAACTTGAAGTTGTCCTGCACAAAAAAACCGAGCGCAGCCTGGGTAATGCTGCTCGATTGATCTCCTAGCGTCACGTTAAATGAGTTTGCTGTGTCCGCCAGAAAAGCGCCGACGGTGGGAAAGTTAAAAGTGCCGGTGCCCACGCGGATGTTGTTGTTCAGAAATCTTCGATACTCACCACCAAACTTCAAAGAGTGACTCCCCTTCAGGTAGTTCAGCGTGTCGCCGAATACGTAAGTCGTATCGCCGCGGCCCGAAGGAAATATCGATGGCCCACCAAAATTTAGGCTGCCGCCGGCAACGTTGATTTGCGGCAACCCGATGGCGTCGGTAATCCCGTTGCGGATACCGAAAGTTAAGGGATTCAGCTGCGCAGTGGGCGCGTCCAGACCAAAGATGCGATTGAAACCGAGTCGCATCTCGTTAACTACCGTGGGACCAAACGTGTGCGTTTCATTGATGGTCAAAATCTGGCGTAGCGAGTGATGCATGTTGCCGAAGCCAGGAATCGTGTTGCCCTGGCGGTTCGGCTCGATAAAGTTTCGGGTCTGAATGGCATAGTAACCGTGCAGGCGATCTCTCTCGCTCAGATTGTGGCTGATGTCGATGGTCCAGTGATCGATATTGACCGGCGCCGTAGCCGCGCCAATGAAACGCGGCGTACCTGAAGAATCAATAAAGTTCGCTCGCGGAATGAGGTTTATCAGCCTGGCGATAACCGGATCAGAGGCAGAGTTACGTTCCTCGTCACTGAGCACCAGACTATTAAGATCCAGGCCCTGGCGGTGACGCAGGCCTTCATAGGTGAAGAAGAAGAACGTCTTTTGCTTGATGATTGGCCCACCGAAATTGCCGCCAAACAGATTGCGTTTGAACGGTGGTGGCTCACTCGCAGTGAAGTTGAAAAAGTTGCGCGCGTCCAACACATCATTCCGGAAAAACTCAAACACCTCACCGTGAAATTGATTACTGCCCGAGCGGGTCGCGATGTTGACCACGGCGCCGGAGTTTTGTCCGTACTCGGCACTAAAGGTTGAGTTGTCTGCCTTAAACTCCTGCACACTGCTGATCGACGGTTGGAAACTGATCGAGTTAAACCAAAGGTTGTTTAGCGTGATGCCGTTGACCAAGTAGTTGACCGTTTCCTCCCGATTGCCGGCGGTGTTGATAGCGAAAGAGCCGCTGCCACGAATCGGCACGGTCGAGAAACCGTTCTGGGGTGGCGTCACCGTACCGGGAACAAGCAAACCGAGGTCGAGGAAGTAGCGGCCGTTGAGTGGCGCCTCCTGGACCATCCGCTTCTCTATCACATGACCCACTGACGTAGTAGAGCGTTCGATCAAGTTATTCGATACCGTCACAGTTACTTGCTCGGAAACATCGCCGACGTGAAGCTGAAAGTCCTGGGTTATTTTCCGGGCCACCTCCACTCCAACTTTTTCCAGGCTCTGTCCCTGGAAGCCCGCGGCCTTTACCTCCAGCCGGTAATCACCAACGGGAAGAGCAGCGACGTAATACACCCCGCTGCCGTCGGTATGGACCACACGTTCAACCGCTATCGCTTTGCAGGTAAGACGGACTTCAGCGCCGGGAATGACCGCACCGTTCTGGTCCACAATCAGGCCTTCGATTGATGCAGTTGACTGTGCTCGGACAGAGTGAAAGAGGAAAAGAAGAAGAACGAATACAAGGCCAGTGAAAACGAGCGGGCGAGGCTTCATAAGTTCATCCCCCCTTTCTGATGGGGATGACAAGGCGTCATTCGCAAAAGAATTCAGCGCGACTCGGAGATGGCCGCTCCGAGCACCAGATAGCGAGGCCTGTGTTTTTCCTGAAACGACCGACTTGAGTCGTCGATGTTTTTAGTGAACCCCATCGCCCTCATCCGGTAATCCTTGGAGGTGGCTCTGGCAGGAACGCGCCTAAGATACAACCATCCTGTATTACCCACAAGCGACTTTTTTTGCATGAAGTGTGAGGGAAATCGGTAAATTTACGGGGTCTTTGACTAGCTTTGTGTTTGTTTGAGGTTGATCTGCGCAGCAGCTTTTTCTCTAACTGATTTAGAGTGATCCGCCTCTGCAACTTTCGCCTTCATGGCGTCAAGCAACAGCATCTCGAATTGATCGTCTTGCCATTGACGCCAAATCCTACAGGCGCTTTGGAAATACCTGGTCCGTCGTTCCATGAAGTGTCGCAAGAGCCAGATTGCCGCTTTGCTTTGCCCGGTTTCGTTCTTCTTCGCATGAACGCCCAGCTTGCCAAAGCTAGCAATCCAAACATCACAGTCGTGCAGGTCACCTAAGGCCGTCTGCATCTCGGCAACTCTCCCGGCAAATACCGCGATTTGTTCACCCCAGCACTGTTCAAATACTTCCAGTGCGTAACGCAGTCGCTTGGCGCCTATTCGCAGTTCGTGCAATGGGTCGACGTCAAGCGGTTGATATAGAGCGCTACTCAGCTTGTCCAGGTCTTTAAGCCGATCACGAATGATCTCTTTGCCGACTTCGTCATAACTTTGTTTCGCCTCACTTTTGCGGTTCACTTCCAGGGCATCCGTCAACGCCGACGCAAAGTTTGACTCGAATCCGCGAAATTCATTCTTTTGTAAAACTTCTTCCAGGTCCTTCCGAGCTTCCTCACGTAGCCCGGTTCTCTCTTCTACTACCTGATTAAGTACCTTTACTACGTAGGCTGGGGCCTTTTTAGCGAGTGCATTCAGCGCTTTTATAGCCACATCGTGGTCGCGTACTTCTCCGAGCGCATCAGCGATTCCCTTGATCTCTTTCAGCGAAGAATTCATGTGATTTTTGCGCAGGTATGGCGTGAAATCGCTGAGGACACTGCGAAGCCGGCGGGCCGCCACCCGCATGTCGTGGACTCCATCGGCATCAGTCCCATTAAGGGCCTTCTTGCGTAGCTCGACGAGTTCTCCCACCCGGGTTGTCAGCACGGCATGAATGGCACTCGCCGCCTCCTCATCGCAGTCGATGTTCTTAATTTGTTCAGGTTTCGCCATGGGCCGATACGAAAACCGCTCTCAATGATTCAGGAACGAGATCGCCTATCCTAAAGAATAGGCAAACTGCCGCCGGCATCCAAGCGAAAAGGAGGGAATTCCCCGATCAGCACCCTGTTACCGGTGCGTTCTTAACTCCGGTGTGGTCAGATGCGGTACGGCGTTAAACTGAAACAGCAGCAACTGCTGATCTCGCTGCCGAAGTAAGGTGTAAGACGTATTGAACAGGACACCGGCAAGCTGTCTGGCTCGTTGATCTCTGAGATCGAGAGCCAGGCTCGTAGAAACCCCAACCGGCGTAGCAGATGTAAAGATCAGAATATTTGCTGCTCCGCCATCGCCATTGAAGCTGTGAATACCGCTCGTGACGCGCTCACAAAACTGCGGCCAACTCTCGCCGCTATAGGGAAACTTGCCACCAATCCATGCTTCTACCATTCTCGTGTCACAGGGCCACCAGCGACGATGCACTGGCGCTTCACTGTTTCCGGCGCTCTCTTTGATACGCAGTAACATTTCTTCGTAGTCATGTCGAAACTGGGAATCGGCCTCGCCCAGGTGCGGTGCAATTTCGCGATAGACACGGGCCAGATCGAATTCATTCCAGCACTCGTTGGTATTTATCTCAGGGAATGAACCTGTAGTGCGCGCGAAGGCTGAACTCACCTCTGCCGCAGTCTGCAATTGACGTGACATGGTGCCGCAGTATGCCGCGGTAAATTCAATTCCCTGTGCCGCAAAGTACTCGCCCAACAGCCGAGCCTGACGACGCCCAAGATCTGAGAGTGAATCGTAGTTGTCTCGCGTGCCTGCTTGTCCGTGACGTATGAGATAAAGATTTGCCAAATGTTCTCCTTGAAAAGTTGACGGTCGTGCCAATTCAGATTATAAGCTACCGGACGGTCGGTAGCCCGCAATCCTTTTTTAGAAAGGACTTTCCATGCAGCCAGAGCGCAAAACGGTTTGGTTCGCCCTGCTCATCCTCTTTGCCATTAACACGCTCAATTTTTACGACCGCCAGATCCTGGGCGCCGTCGGCGAAACGGTCCGGGATGAATGGAAACTCAGCGATACGGCGCTGGGTTCGCTGGGCACCGCCTTCACCCTTCTCTACGCCGTCGTGGGAGTGCCCCTTGGTCGCCTCACTGACAGAGTCTCGCGACGCTGGATTCTCTTTGCGGGCGTAACAGTTTGGAGCTTACTTACCGCCGCTTCCGGTCTGGCGCGAAACTTTACTGAACTATTCGCCGTGCGCCTCGGTGTGGGCGTCGGCGAAGCAGCCTGCGCTCCTGCCTCGACGTCGTTAATAGGTGACCTCTTCCCGGCCGCGCGCCGAGCCAAGGCTCTCTCAGTGTTCATGATAGGGCTACCACTCGGCGTGGCCCTGAGTTTTCTTGGCAGCAGTTTACTGGAACATCGCTTTGGTTGGCGCTTCACCTTTTACATCGCGCTGGTTCCGGGAATCATTCTTGGCCTGCTGGCCTTGTTGATCATGGAGCCAGCGCGCGGGGCAGCAGAAGTTCACAAGATCACGGCCACTGCGAAGCGCGCCGGCTCACCCTACCTGCTCGTACTCTCCATCCCCACCATGTGGTGGATTATCGCCTCGGGAGCGTTCCACAATTTCAACATGTATGCGATTGGCGCGTTTCTGTCCCCGTTCCTGCAGAGAGTTCATCACTTGAGCAAATTGAATGCAGGCATGATCTCGATGCTGGTTTACGGGCTGGCAGGCATTCCCGGATTGATCGTTGGCGGTATGCTCGGGGATCGAATGGTAAAACACAGGGCGAACGGCAGGTTGCTGGTGGCGAGTATCGCGATCTTGATCTCGGCGCCGCTCATGTTCCTGGGACTGAGCAGACCGGCTGGTGACATGATGGCTTTCACAATCTTCGCCGGCCTTGGCATGGCCTCGATGTACGTCTACTACTCAACCATCTATTCGGCCATCCAGGACGTCATCGAGCCTTCGCTGCGTGGCACCGCGATGGCCTTGTATTTCTTTGCCATGTATGTGCTGGGCGCATCGCTTGGACCAGTGGGCATGGGATTCTTGAGCAGTTACTTCACTCGCCAGGCTGCTGTTGCTGCGGGCGTCAGCGACACGAGTTTTCAAGCACTGCGACCTTTCGCCGCCGAAGGATTGCACTCGGCACTCTATGTAGTTCCAGTATTGGGCGTTTTGCTTGGACTTGTCTTACTGGCTGCCTCGCGCACAGTGGCCCGGGACATGGACAAACTGCAGTGCTGGATGCGCGATTCAGCCGTACCCGAGGCGCCGATACGAGTGGCAGCGGGCGCGCCCCCGGCGCTCCCAAGCGACTACGCGAAGGCGGTGCCTGAATGAGAGCCTGGCAAGTATGCGAGTGGTGTGAACCGGAGCAGATGCATTTCACTGATGTCCCGCTGCCAGAACCTAAAGCCGGTGAGGTAAGAATCCAAAATCACGCCGCCGCTCTAAACTTCTTCGACATCCTCCAGATCCAGGGGAAGTATCAGACCAAGCCGCCCCTGCCTTTCACACCGGGTGCAGAGGTTGCTGGTGTTGTTGACCTGGTTGGTCCAGGTGTGGCTGAGCTCAAGTCCGGCGATCGCGTAATGGGCTTTGGCTCACTGGGTGGTTTCGCCGAGTACACCATCACCCCGGCCGCTAAAACTTTTCGCATTCCCGAGTCGATGTCGTTCGCGGAAGCAGCGGCGATGTTGATTGTGTACCAAACATCGTTTCTCGCCCTCAAAGTCCGCGCCGCGCTTAAGCCTGGTGATTGGCTGTTGATTCATGCAGCCGCGGGAGGTGTCGGCAGTGCGGCACTGCAGTTAGGCAAGGCCTTCGGTGCGCGAGTAATTGCCACCGCGGGTAGTGCAGACAAAATTGAATTCTGTTTGGACCAGGGCGCTGATTTTGCGCTCAACTATCGCGACTCAAACTGGGTTGAGCAAGTCAAACAGGTGACGGAGAAACACGGCGCCGATGTGATTTTTGACCCGGTGGGTGGCGACATCTTTGATCTTTCCACGAAATGTATCGCGAGCGAAGGGAGTTTGGTAGTGGTGGGCTTCGCGGGAGGTCGCATACCAACGATTGCCGCCAATCGTATCCTGTTAAAAAACATCGCCGTAGTCGGATGTTACTGGGGCAGTCATCTCGAGCAGCACCCCGAATTCCTGGCGCAAACTCAAAGCGAATTGTTTGCGCTCTACCAGGCTGGAAAGATCAAACCAATCGTGTCGCAAACATGGCCACTTGTTGATGTCGCCACCGCCTTGCGAGCGCTGGCTGACAGAAAGACTTACGGGAAAGTCGTCCTCACGATTACTTAAGGCAGTTGCTCATGAATATCCAAGGCAAAGCTGTAATCGTTACCGGTGGTGGAAATGGAATTGGCAGGGCACTCTGCCGTCGCTTCGCCGCCGAGGGCGCGCGCGGAGTCGTCGTCGCTGATCTGGATTCTAAGGCTGCCGCCAGTGTGGCGGAGGAAATCGGGGGCTTGGCAGTAAGCGCCGACGTCAGTAACGAAGGCGACAATGTGCGCCTGGTCCAACAGGCGACCAACGCCTTCGGACCGATTGACCTTTTCTGCGCCAACGCGGGAATTGCCGGCGCAGCAGGAGGAGTAGACGTTGCGAATGAGGTGTGGCAACGGATCTGGGACGTGAACGTAATGTCGCACATCTTTGGAGTGCGAGCCGTGTTACCGGGGATGCTGGCAAATGGTGGTGGTTACTTGTTGCACACGGCATCGGCAGCGGGATTGCTCACCCAGGTTAATGGCGCCCCTTACTCCGTAACCAAGCATGCGGTGGTGGCGTTAGCCGAGTGGTTGTCGATCGCTCACGGTGACGCGGGAATTAAGGTTTCCTGTTTGTGTCCTCAAGGAGTGCGCACGCAGATGTTGTTGGGCGATGCCGGTGAGCGGGCCAGTTTCCTGCTGGCAGAGGCTATCGATCCCGAGGATGTGGCGGAGACGGTGGTTGCTGGACTGGCGGAGGAGCGTTTCTTGATTTTGCCGCACCCGGAGGTGGCGCAATATTTTCAGCGCAAGGCCAACGACTACGATCGCTGGCTGAAAGGCATGCGTCGGATGAATGCGCAAATCCAGGACGCAAAGCACTAGCAACGGTAGCTAACGCTGAGATACCACCGGCTATAGCTCGTGGTCTTCAATTTCTGCCTAGAAACAGACCGTCGCAGTGTTCAAAAGATCCCACCGACTTCAGTCGGGTGGAGTTTCAGTTTCAACCTAGGTCGCAGGACCTAACAATTGTGGAGATACCACCAGATTCATCTGGTGGAGTTTCAGTTTCAACCTGATTAGCGTGAGCAGAGGTACGTTAGGTTGAACTTGAAGCTCCACCGGCTGAAGCCAGTGGTATCTAATCAGGTTGTAGGGCCTGGTTAGGTTGAACTTGAAACTCCACCGGCTGAAGCCGGTGGTATCTCCAGTCCCAACGAAGGAGCTGATGACCGTTGCCAATCAGAACTCTCAAAGTCCTCTCGCTACCATTGCTGTTCTGCTTCTTTGCTTTCCCCGCTCTGTTCCTACATACAAAGGTCACCGCTGATATCTCGCAGGACCCAACTCCCAACAATGGACTCACCAGCGCTGACCACTACCGCGAGCGGTGCGCAAAATGTCACGACAAGCCTATCGGTCGCGTACCTCCCCGCGCGCAGATCGAAAGGATGGCTAACGAAGACGTTGTTAAGACGTTGACCTCCGGCACAATGAAGGAGTGGGCCGACGGACTGACTGCAAATCAAATCAATGCCCTCGCCGTCTTCGTAACCGGAAAACAACCGAACACCAGCGTGCGGCGGACTCTCAGCCCAAACCTTTGCACCGAGGCTCCTGGGCCAATCAATCTGAACAGTCCGCAATGGAACGGTTGGGGTCGTGACCTGGATAACTCACGCTACCAACCTAAGCCTGGAATCAGGCCGGAAGATGTACCAAGACTAAAGGTCAAGTGGGCCTGGACGCATCCCGGTCCGATGGCCACTGGTCAACCCACCATCATTGGCGACCACCTTTTCGTAACTACTGAAGTCGGCCAGATCTTCAGCTTGAATGCCCAGACTGGTTGTACCTACTGGGCCGTTAATGCGGGCGCCGGCGTGCGTTCAGCCATCAGTGCCGGACCACTTCCGGAGGGCTCTAAAGCAAAGTTTGCGATCTATTTCGGCGATCAAAGATCCAACGTGTTGGCGCTCGATGCGGCAACCGGCGAATTGCTTTGGAAGACAAAAGTTGAAGACCATTCGCTATCTCGCATCACCGGATCCCCCGTGCTCTATCGTGACCGGCTTTACGTGCCTGTCTCCTCCATTGAAGAAGTCGGCGGCGGAAACGACAAATACGAATGCTGTAAGTTTCGCGGTAGCCTGGTTGCCCTGGACGCCTATACCGGGAAGATTATTTGGAAAAGCTTCACCGTCCAGGATGAACCCAAGCCTTTCAAGAAGAATGCAGCCGGCACACAAATGTATGGTCCAGCGGGAGGGGCCATCTGGTCCGCGCCAACTCTCGATCTAAAGCGGAAGTTGATCTACGTCGCCACCGGTAACTCTTACACCGACGTGTTTACCGGTCAGTCAGATGCACTGATGGCGTTTGCCATGGAGACCGGCAAACTAACCTGGGTAAACCAGGTGACACCCAAAGACAATTTTCTGGTTGGTTGTAAGAAACCGGGGGTGGGCAACTGTCCCGAAGATGCTGGGCCTGACTACGATTTTGGCAGCTCACCAATTCTTTGCACCTTACCCGGTGGCAAGCAAATACTGCTGGCCGGGCAAAAGTCCGGGGTCATTTACGGCATGGACCCCGATCATAACGGCAAGGTCTTGTGGCAAGTCAGACTCGGTGCTGGCGGCGCGTTAGGTGGGATTGAATGGGGGTTCACGAGTGACGGGCGCAATGTTTATGTGCCGGTCGCTGATGTGTCCGGAGCCGAACGCAAGCCCGGCATTTCGGCGCTGAAGATTGCGAATGGCCAGCAGCTCTGGCACGTTCCGGCGCCGGCACCAAGTTGCAGTTGGGGCAATAACCGCTGCAACAACTCCCAATCGGCTGCGGCTACAGCAATTCCCGGCGTAGTTTTTTCCGGCACGGTTGATGGTCACCTGCGGGCTTATTCAACTGGTGACGGAACGGTCATCTGGGATTACGACACGGCAATACCAATCACGACGTTGAACGGAGGGCTTACCAAAGGTGGGGCGCTCGATGGCGGTGGACCAACGATTGCGAATGGGATTCTTTACACGAACTCCGGCTACGGAAAAATTGTGGGCCAACCCGGAAATTTATTGTTAGCTTTTACGGTTGATGGGAAGTAATAGAGAACCGGGGAGCAGCAGCGACCGGATGTCCCCACTCAACTCATAAAAACTAGCTCTTCCAGGTGAGTAGGCACATCCGCTCGCTACCGCTCGCGGTTCTCTATTGGCTTAGTGGCTTTTCTTCGTTGCTTTGTTGGAGATCTGATAAGTCTTCGCTTGATCGTGCACGATGTCGAGCAAATTACCCATTGCCACGCCAACGTCAATCAGGTGCAAGCCCCAGTCTGGCAGCACCTGGCCATCGCGCACCACATCACCGGTGATGTCATCAGCCCGCGGGTCGGCCGGGTCGCCGTGCACCGTAATCGCAAGATAAGAACCCTTCTCATTCGAGACGCACTCTGCCGTTAACATCCCAGGCAAACTGACAAAGGGCGTATCGATCGTCTGCGCCGTACTCACCCAGGATTTTTGCACGACCTCAGAAGCAGACACTCCGCTACCCCGCGTTGACATGTAGGCATGCAATTCGCCACTGCCACCACCCAGGGCCGCGGGATTAGTGCACGCCGACATCATGTTCTCACCTGCCACTTTGCCAAAGCGACTGTTTGCGGGCGGCGGTGAGTTGGCCCGGAAAGAAGCGTAAGTAACCACGCAGCCAGTCTGTTTCGACGAACGACAGAGCGGCATACTTTGAAATGCTCCGCCAACATCTTTGCCACGGGGCACTGGTAAACTTGTTCCCAACAACAAAGCCGAGACAATGCGCGCTTGCACCGGCTTACTGTCGATCTCATTCTTGATCAACTGGGTCAACACCATTGAGCCTTGAGAGTGCCCGATGAGTACAACCCCGCGACCCTTGTTGTCGTGCTCAAGGTAATAGTTCCACGCGTCGCGCACGTCGTTGTACGCCAGCTCCCGATCGACCGGCATCGATCTACCCGCAAGGAAGGCGCGCAACGCCGCCAGGGTCACCTGACGGTAGAGCGGCGCATATACCCGGCACTGCGATCCGAAACGTGCAGCCTGGGCCTTGATTACATTCACCTCTTCCGGTCCCGGCGTCATGTCGCTATTCCCTGTCGCATCGTTCGAGACAGTTGGATAAACATAGAAACAATCGATCGTCGCCTTTGGATCAGCGGCCCAACTCTCACGAGACAGCTTTCCATTGGCGGCAATGACCGTCGTCGTCAAATCGATGTCACAGGCATCGTGTCTACCGGGACGACAAAGCCACGTTTCATCTTTGCTGTAGTCATTTTTAGCGGCCGCCGGAGCCGGTTGATTTTGCACGAACGCAGCGTGCACCAACCCGGCCAACAAGAACGCAGTGAATACTGCGGCGATCAGGAATTTTCTGAACATTTTTGCACTCCCTGGTTTATTGTCGCTTCGCGGTCCAGGTCGCAGAACCAATTTCACCGAGATCTGCGGTGCCTTTCATCGTCCCGTCCTTTTCGACGGTGCCGCTGTATTTAATCGTGGCATCCTGACCTTGCACCGAGATCTTTATGGACCAGTCGACCTTGTTTCCTTTGACTGAACCGGTCAGCGGCGCTTCACCAAACGCACCTTTGTACTGGCCGGTTAATTTTTCCCCTTCTTGCTTAAAGGTAAAGGTTGGCGTGCCAGAACCGGCCGGCGTTTCAACTTGAAAATTCCAGGGCCCGGTTATGTCAATCTTGTCGCCGGCGGGTGCGGCGGTTGCGGCTGGGGCCGGAGCTTTCGCCGTCGCGGCTGCTTCACCAGCGCGTTGGGCCGTGAAATCACCCTGGGCCAGACCGCCGTAGTCCGCGCTTCCTTTTATTGAGGCGCCGTCAAGAGTACCGGCGAGAGTTATAAGCATGTCGTTATCTTGAAACTTGATCGTGTATTTGAGCTTGAGGTCTTTGCCGGTAAGCGTGCCTTCGATTGGTATTTCCCCCCGCTGTCCTTTAACGACGCCAGTAACCTTCTCGCCGTCTTGTTTGAGCATCATTTGTACGTTAAAAGTTCCTTGCGGTGAGGTCAAAGTCGCGTCCCACGTCCCAGTTGAGTTCGGTGATTGTGCCGCGGCGGTGGTCACGAACAGAGCCAACGCGAGTATCAGCATCGTCGCTAATCGTTTCATGGTAGAAACCTCCTCTGTAACTTGTCGTTGAAGCCTAGATTCAGGTCGCAGTACAATGAGAAGCTACCGAACGGTCGGTAACTTAGCATCGAGATGAAATATGCGTCAAGTTGTGAAATCGGGAATTCGAAATCTTGGCTATTATGGAACAGATCATGGAACAACCGTTATGGAATTTTGAGCAGGAACCCACTGCTGAATCGCTCGATGAGACAGCTATCAACCTGCGAGCCTACTTCGACCGCATGCCGGACGAAAAAATCCTGCAATACCAGCCCCAGTGGTCTGACGAACAAACCGTAGCCTGGGACGACAACTTCCGTGACGACGGCAACTTGATGCTGCTTTGCTCTGAACGCGACGTGGATGTGTTTGAGTACCGGCGCGTGCTGGAAAAATGTATCTCGTATCGCAATCGGGTGCGGCCGCGCTTGACCACGGCAGTGCAAGGAGATCTCTCATGACAAAATCGATCCCTGATGGATGGCACAGTGTTACGCCTCGTCTGGTTGCTGAAGATGCGGCCGGACTCGTTGAATTCTTGCAGCAGGCCTTTGGCGCCACCGGCGATACCAGTGTTGAGCCATTCCAGATGAAGATCGGTGATTCTATCGTGATGGTGAGTGGCACCGGCGTGCGCAGTTTGATGCCGGCGTTTCTTTATCTTTATGTTGATGATAGCGACGCGACTTATGAGCGGGCCTTAAAAGCCGGCGCGGAATCGCTCGAAGCACCACAGGACATGCCGTACGGCGATCGACGAGCAATGGTGAAAGACCCGGGCGGGAATATCTGGCAAATCGCTACGCATAACAAAGAACGTTTTGCGGACTTCCTGCAACAACGCGCCCAAGCGTAAAGCTCAATACTCACAGAGAGCGCTGTGCACGGCGTAGGGCTTAACTTCCGCCACAAACTTCACCCCGTGACAAGTAGCGCAGATTGGACCACGCTGGGCGCCCAGGTGTTTTGCCGCGGTGTTTCCGTGCAAGTCATGGCAAGTCAGGCAGGTGGTGCTTTGCTCACCGCGGCTCACCACATCACGAATATTTTGCAGAATGTGACGGTCGCCTGGATTGAGTGTCTCATCATCGGCCTTACTGAAATCCACTTCGAAGTCCTGGAACAGATTGTCGCCGGCGATGAAGGTGTTGGGATACGGCAAACCCGTCGAGCGCGACTTACCGAAACGCACATGACACTGCGAGCAAATCGACGTGATCGCCCTCGCGTCGTCACGTCGTTTCTTCGACAGCCACATCAACGACGTATCTTTTGAGTGGTCCAGGGTGGCGTCTCCATGACAGGCGTAACAATCGATCCCGAAACCGGCAAATGTTTTGGCAGTTTGGTCGATACCGGTTGCATGACAACCAGCGCAGCGGTTGCCGAAACGCTCCTTGTCCCACGACAAGTTGTCCAAATCGATCCACTTATCAACAGTTGCGTCCGCACCGAGAACGGCCTGTGTGTTCAGTAAGGCGAACTTTCCGTAGCCAGCTTTTTTCATGAAGCGCACGCGATGCCGGCCGCCGAGAAAATACTCGATTTGATCGCCAACGCCTGAGAGAGCTGGCTGCTTTTGCACCAGATTCGCAAACTCGGGTGCGTCCTCTTTTTGCCTGGTACCAAAACCGTGAGCATTCTTCTGCCAGGTAGCACCAATTGTGTTGCGGTGACAGAAGAGACATTCATCACCGTGAACATATTCAGGAATTGGCTTACCCACATGGTTTCCACCCCAGGCGGCCGGGTCGAGTGATTTTTGCTCGCCTGGTTTGGGCGTTTGCGTGCTTGCTGTTTGAGACACCGGCACGATGGGGTTGAAGATAAGGAACGCCAGCACCGCAATTGTGGCTATGGTTTTACAGGACATGATGTTTAGCTTAGTAACCCTTGGCGGCAATCGTGTAGACAACTGTAATCAAGCGACCCTGCCGCTGAAACTGTGACCAGATGCGATAGTTCCCTGCCCTGGGAATGAATGCATCAAACGAAACATCGGGTCCACTAGCGAGACCAGCGCGATCGACACCGTCTGGAATTAACTCGGTCGGGTGCGAATGAATATAGTCTCTGCCGTCTTCCGACAGTATCAACGTATGCCCCCACGCGCCCAGGTAAGGTTGTAGATCTTTTACTGGCGCTCCGGTCGCTTCGTCACTCAAGTGATACTTCAATCTGATATTCTTCCCGCCCACGGCCACGGCGGGCTCAAAGTTCAGCGTGAAACTCACTCCACTAACTGTCTTAGTAAAACTCCTGTCGGGTTCAAGTTTCGCTCGAGAGGAAAAGAGGTCGCTGCTGAAACCGGACGTAACCAGGTTTCGGTAGACCACCTGCGGTAGACCGCCCTTGGGGAAAATGTCGGAATAGACCAGATAAGATCCCTCTCTGGGAACCATCGTCTCGATGCTAAAACTTCCGTCGGGTTGTTGTTCCGGGTGAATATGCGAAAAATAGTTTAGGTCCTGACTCACGATGAAGAGATGGAAGGGCATGTCGTGAACGATATTGAACTCTTTGGCCGCAACTCCAGTTTTCGGGTTGCTGACGCTAAAACTGAGACGAAACTTTTCACCCGCCTTGATTAACTTCGGAATCGTCG
>Ga0126377_10000337_pt1 | contig 27959 bp, 23 predicted proteins | sample PanSoiMetPlot_22_FD_92647 | JGI IMG/M metagenome (GOLD analysis project Ga0126377, IMG submission 92647) | Tropical forest soil microbial communities from Panama - MetaG Plot_22 | ecosystem: Environmental > Terrestrial > Soil > Tropical forest > Bulk soil | place: Panama | collected 2016-02-17 | reverse complement strand
GCCACAGCTCCAGGCCTACGCCGTCGCTCGTCAGGCGGCGATCGTCAAGACGCTGCTCGTGGACGGGTTACGATCCAGCGCCCGCGCTGGATCCGGCGTCCGGAAATGAAAACGCCAGCCCAGAGGGCCGGCGCAGGAGCTGACCGTATCAAGAACGCGTGGCGTCTTCGAGCCGTACTCGATCGTCTCGATCTGGCTGCGAATGGCGTCGAGCGCGGGCGATTCCGCCGTCCGTTCGCCGGGCAGGGTCTCCGGCAACGCCGTCAGGGGTGATGGTGTGCCGCTCGGGTCCCCGATCCGCTGCACCGCAAGCTAGCTCCGACGCTTCCCCCTCGTGGGGTCAAGCGGAGTGGGCTGGGAGCCGGGATGTTCACGGCGTATCGACGGCCGCCCTGACGGGCTCAAACACGACACGGTTCGTGCCGAAGAGGACTGGAGGGGGAAAACTGAATGCCAACTTGCATACGATTCGTGCTCGCCATCGCGAGTACCCTTGCCTTCAACGGCTGCGACTTCGGGGACAATCAGCCGCCGGCCGACGACACGCCGACCGACGGCGGCTCCGAGACCTTTGTCGTCGGCGGCACCGTCACCGGTCTCCTGGGCACGGGCCTCGTGCTGCAGAACATCAACGGCGAGGAGCTGGCGATCAGCGAGGACGGGCCTTTCGAGTTCGCCACTCGCCTCATCAGCGGCCAGATGTACTGGGTGGGCGTCTCTGCCCAGCCGACGGGCCCGTTGCAGACCTGCTCGGTCGCGGACGAACACGGGATCGTGGACGATGCCGACGTCGTCAGCGTGGCGGTCAGCTGCGGCGCCGGCGCCTACCTCATCGGCGGCACCGTCAGCGGCCTCGGCAGCGCGACCGGCCTCGTCTTGCAGAACAATGCAGGCGACGACCTCTCGATCGCGGCAGATGGCAGCTTCGCGTTCGCGACGCCGATGGCGAGCGGCGCGTCCTACGACGTGACCGTGAAGACTCCGGCCAGCTGGCCTGGATTCTGTCTGGTCAGCGACGGGTCAGGGTCGGTGACCGACGACGACATCGTCGCCGTCTCCGTGGACTGCACGCCCAGAATCCTTTTCGTGAACGACGACGAAGATCTGGTCGACGAGGGCACCTGGCTCTCTGCGCTGACAGCCGCGGGGTACGCGTACGACTACGAGGAGCTGGCGGTGGACGGCAATCCGGTCACCGACCTCTCGCCCTACCGCGTCGTCATCTGGTCCATCGGCAACCGGTTCCTGGACAATCTGACCGCGGACAATGTCTCCACGCTGACCAGCTACCTGGACCTGGGTGGTGGTCGGGGTCTCCTCTACGGCGGCGGCCACGCCCTCTGGAGCGAGAGCAACGTCGCCACCTTCGCCTCGGACTACCTGGGGGTGACCGACTATGACGGAGATGGCAACATGCCCACGCTGGCGAACACCTCCGCACCGGGCTTCGCGGACGGCGCGTCGGCGCCGCTCGTCGGGACCACGTATGAGTGGGACAACTGGTCCGCAGCAGCCCCGTTCGGGATGATGCTGAACGGTTTCACGCCATCCGGGTCCACGGCCTACCCGGTCCTCACCCTGGAGACGACCAACCTCACGGCCTACAGTGGCTCGCTCGACGTGATCGTCATGAATGCAACCGCCAGCTTCAAGGCAATGATCTGGGGCATCGATCTCAACCACATCAGCGCCGAGCAGCGCGAGGACCTGCTCTCGAAGTGCCTGTCGCTGTTCTGACCCCTGGACCTAGCCGCCGGGCCGAGGGCGCGCTTCGCTCGATGGCGGGACGCGCTTCTACCGACGCGCGCCCCGGCCCCGCTCGTCGGCCGGCTCGCCCCGTTCGTCGGCCGCATCGAGCTGGGTCCACGAATCGGAGGCAACCTGGCGGCATGACCCGCGGCCTCCCTCTCTCGATCGTCATCGCTCTTTTCGCCTGCGACGCACCGGCTCCCTCGTCGCACTCGCCTGCGCCTCCGACCGAGCACTCCACCGCCATCGCCAGCCTCCCCGGCGTGTGGGCCGGCCGCGCCACTCGCTCTCCCCTCGGCGCCTTTCCCGTGGCCCTCGCCTCCGAGCGGGCCGGCGATGGATCGGTTCACGCGCGGATGGAGTTCAAGGGCGGCGCGTACCTCGACCTCCGCTTCCACCGCCAGGGCGATGCATGGCTCCTGACCGAGGAGGGCTACTTGCCCAGCCTCGGCACGCAGAGCCACACGCTGGTGCCGGTGCCGGGAGGGCCGGGGGCGCGGTGGGTCGATCGCCGCGACCCGGCCACGCTCGCGGTCGACCTGGACGCGGATCAGCGGACCATGATCCTGGCGGCCCGCCTGCGCGGGAAGGAGCACGCGCGCCTCGAGCTCGAGCGCGTCGAGGGGAAGGCCGCCGACGAGGCCCGCGCCCGGATCGCGAACGGTCAGCCGCTCCCCGCCGGGACCGCGCTATCCTCACCGCGATGAACGGCGCCGATGCCGCGCGGCCGGAGTGCGAGTGGCACGGTCTCTGGCATCGTCACAACATCGGCGCCGGGCTGGTCATTCGCGTGCTGGCCTACGTCGGCACCCCGGTCGTGCTCGCGGTCATCTTCGTCGGCGACCGCGAGTTCCTGCCGGCCTTCTTCGGCCAGCTTCCCAGCACCACCCTCGTGAGCGTGTGTACCGGGGGCTGCTTCGAGCTCCTCTACTTCCAGATGTGGGCGCGCCTCCTGCACCGGCGTCCTGGATGGCCCCTGCGGATCGCCGGACACCTCGCAACAATCGCGGTGGCCGTTGCCGTCAGCAGCTTCATCGCCGCGCACCTCATCGAATGGATATGGGGTGACCCGGCCGGCCCGACCCGTAGCAAGCTCCATGCTCAGGTCGGGATCGTGTCGGTCGTGACCGTCGCGATGCTGGTCACGATCGACGAGATGGCCGCGCGCGCGCGCCGGCTCGAGCGGCGCGCCGATGGTGCTCGGGTCGCGGCATTGCGGGCCGAGCTCGCGGCGCTGCAGGCCAGGACCGATCCGCACTTCCTGTTCAACTGTCTCAACACCGTGGCCGCGCTCATCGTCGACGATCCCCCGGTGGCCGAGGCGATGCTGGACCGCCTGGCCGCCGTGTTCCGCTACGCCCTGGACGCCGGCATGCGCGCGCACGTGGCGCTCGCCGAAGAGGTCGCGGCAGTTTCCGCCTATCTCGAGGTGGAGGCGATGCGGCTCGGCTCGCGCCTGGAGTGGCGGATCGACTGCGACCCCGGCGCCGATGCCGGCCGAGCCCTGATACCGCCCCTGGTGGTCCAGCCGCTCGTCGAGAACGCGATCCTGCACGGTGCGGGACAGCGCCGGGGCACGACCCGCCTGGTCGTTTCGATCCGCCGGCGCGATCGCGACCTGGTGACGGTCGTCGAGGATCAACCGGCCGACCCGGGCGTGCAGGAGGCGCGCGTCCCGGCCCAGGTCGCCGGCACCGGAACCGCGCTGGGGGACCTCGCCGCCAGGCTCGCCCTCGCGTACGGCGACCGGGCCCGCGTCGTCGCAGGCGCGGCCCCGCCGGCCGGGTGGCGGGTCGAGGTCGTCCTTCCGGCGGAGCTCGCGTGACTCTGCGAGTCCTCATCGTCGACGACGAGGCGTTCGCCCGCCGCCGGCTGATCCAGCTCATCGCGCGCGACGGTCGCGCGCTCGTGGTGGCAGAGGCCGCCGACGCGGCGGACGGCGAGGCGCTGGTCCGCGCCGTCGATCCGGACGTCGTGCTGCTCGACGTGCGGATGCCGGGGCGCGACGGCATGACGATGGCCCGCGGCCTCGGACCCCGGCCGGCGGTCATCTTCACCACCGCGTACGCCGAGTTCGCGGTCGGCGCCTTCGACGCGGAGGCAATCGACTACCTCATGAAGCCGATCGCCGCCGACCGGCTGGCGCGCGCGCTCGAGCGCGCGGAGGCGCGCATCGCCGCGACCGGCGCCCGGTTCGAACCGCCGCGCATCCCGGTCCGGTCCGGCAGCGCGGTCAGCTTCGTTCCGGCGCTCGCGGTCGCGCGGTTCCGCTCCATAGACAAGTACACCGCATTCGTCGCCGACGGCGTCGAGCACCTGATCGAGCAGCCGCTCGCCGATCTTGAGGCGCTGCTGGCGCCGTGGGGCTTCCTGCGGATCCACCGCTCGGAGCTGATCCAGCTCTCGCGCGTACACGGCCTACATCAGAGCGGCGCCACCGGCGAGGTCGAGCTCGACGATGGTCAGCGCGTCCGCATCAGCAAGCGCCTCATGCCCTCGGTTCGCCGCCGACTGAATCGATAGATGCCGTGACAGGTCGCGCGCGTTGGGGCGCTGCGCGGTCGCAGCGTGGCTCATACCTGGCTCAGATCGACGCACGGAAGTCGCGCAGCTCGCGATTGAAGCGCTCCGGGGCCTCCCAGAAGGTAAGCGTGGCCCACGCCGGGATAGATCGAGAGCCGGGCATGACTGGCCGTATCCGGTGCACGGACCCGTTCTTGAACGCGTGCAGGGGCGGACGAGGATCGCCGGATGTCGAAGACAGCAGCGATCTGGAAGAAGCGGATAGCGCAGTGGCGGGCGAGCGGGGAGACGGCGGAGCGGTTCAGCAGAGGGCGCGGGTTCGCCGGCCAGACGCTCAAGTGGTGGGCGTGGCGGCTGGCGCGCGGGTCGGGTGAGGCGCCGGTCATCCGGGTGGCTCAGGTGGTGCGGGCACGCCCCGTCGAGCCGGAGCAGCTGGGCGGCGCGATCGTGGTGGAGTATCTCGACCGCCGGATCCGCGTGACGGTCGGTCGAGGTGCTGAGGAACGCCTGGCCGCCGCTGTCATTGCGCAGCTCGAGGGAGGAGCGAAGTGATCCCGCGCGGCGTCGAGGTGTACGTTGCGCTGGACCCGATCGATCTTCGGTGGGGCTTTGATCGGCTGTGCGGCGTTGTGAGCGAGCGGCTCGGCCGTCCCCCGCGCTCGGGCGCATTGTTCGTCTTCTTCGGTCGGCGCCGCACGGCGGCGAAGGTCCTGTTCTGCGATCGGACCGGCGTCTGTGTCCTTTACGAGCGGCTCGACGCGGGGACGTTCCGTGTTCCGTTGGCGGCGATCGAGGGCGACGCGGCCCGTCTCATCGACGAGCGCGCCACCCTGCCGCTGGACGGGGGCGGACCCGGATACATCGTCTCTGTACGAGTCGGCGATCTCGTGCAGAGGCGGGATGGGGCCGCCGTAGCCAGGCCCTACCATCGGACGCGCTCGCGTCGGCGGTTCGGACTCGCTGGGCGTGCCGGCGACTGCGACAGAACCGGGTGCCTGGCGTTCCGATGACAGCCGACCGGTGCGCGTACGCTTGCCCGGCGCCACCGTCCGCTGAACCGAACCCGACCCACTGGCGCTCTGCGCGTCTGGCCTTCTGCGCTTACCGTGCGACATCTGGACCAGGGCCCGTCAGCCCCATCGACGTCATGATCGCGTACTCATCATGACCGGTATGTCGGTCCGGGCGTGTGCCTGTTGCCGAAGCAACCAGCGCCGGTGAGGCGCTCCTCACCGGCGCATGACTGATGCCCGGGGCGTTGATAGTGGAGGCGCCGGGAGTCGAACCCGGGTCCGAAGATGAGTCCGAAGAGGCGTCTACGATGTGTAGCCCGCTAATTAGGTTTCGTCCCCCGAGCCGGCGGCGGGCGGCCTGCTCGGGGGGCTAGTCCATCCTGAGTTTCGCGCGTCGCGCCGATGGGCTTTGCGCGGGCGCTAGCCTGGTTGTTTGACAGGGACGGACGCTTCAGGCGGTAGCGGCCGGCCCCGTCGTTGCCTAGGGTTTAGTTAGGCAGCGAGAGCAACTGTGTTGTCGTTCGCAGTTGCGTTTGTGCCCGTTTTTACGTGGCCTCGGGCGCCACGACACGCAGCCTCAGCCTCGTCATCCCCGTCGAAACCGTTTCGCCCCCTTGTCATAGAACATGCCCTCGAGGCCTCGGCCTCGAGGGCGAAGGGGTAGTTTGGGCAGCGGGGGGGCTGGGGTCAAGCCGGAAGGTCAAGCCAGAAGGTCCAGGACTGCGGGGAGGATGGAGGGCTCCTCGGGGGCGTTGAAATGGCCTGCGCCCTCCTTCATCTGGACCTCGGCGGCCAGGCGGTCGGCGAAGAGGCGGCCGGTCTGGGCGGAGTCTGCGGTGAATGGGTCGTCGGTCGAGAGCAAGACGATGCGGCGGCGGGCGGCCGCGCGGGCGCGGGCCCAGTCGAAGGGGGTGTCGATCCAGGGCTGGATGGTGGGCCATGGATCGTCGATGGACCACCAGCCGGCGATGGCCAGGAAGGCCGCGACTTCGACGCCGGGTGGCAGATCCGCGAGGGTTCGCATCGCGGCCTGGGCGCCTACGCTGTGGCCGATCAGCAGTGTCCGCGAGGCGAGGGCAGGGGTCGACAGGCGGCCGCGGATGGCGGCGATGGTTGGGGTGATCTCGGGCGCGCTGGGTGGGCGGAGGGAGATGAACTCGAGCTCGCCGCGCCAGCCGCGCTCGGTGATGGTGGCGCTGAACCAGGGGTAGAAGTCGCTGTCTCGCTTTCCGGACCAGCGCGGAACGAGAAGGATGCGGTCGAGGGGCATCTCGAAACAGCATAGAAGACGACTGGCCTGTCCTGGGGTGCACGCGAGCTGTTGCGGTCGACCGGTGCTGACGGAACAGCTGTGGGCGGGGTGGACTGGCCAATTTTAGGCCTATCAGCCTGGAATTGCATGGCCTCCTGGATGGCATGGTACGCGCATCTGGTCAGACCAACACCACTCTCCACAGGAGGTTTCTCATGCATTCGAGGTTGATTCGCGACCTGGTCCTGGCGGCGGCTGGCGTGGGGTTGGCCGTGGTCGCGAGCGCGTGCGCGATCGAGGACGGCAGCATCGATGATGACAATGGCGCGCTCGGGGAGTCGGACTCGAGCGGGCAGGTGGCCTCGCAGCAGGAAGATGGCCCTGACGGCGTCGACCAGGATGGGGCGTCGGCGGCAGCGTCTTGCAGCGCGACGCGGCGGAAGATCTGTCACGAGTCGGACAACAACTGCTCCTATCCCGAGGCGAAGGAGTGCGATCCGGTGCCGCGCGCGCTCGATCGCGTGAGCCGCACGTCGTCGTTTCCGATCTCGGGCAGCGGGCATGTGATGGAGGACAGTCTGGGTACGGAGATCGGAGTCGTGACCGACACGACGACGCGGCTCAACTTCGGGCAGCGGCGCGTGCTGCACGGGACCACCAAGGTGATGGCGTTCGCGGTGGCGACCACCGGGGGGACGCGCACGGGCTGGATCAACGAGTCGGCGATCGGGCGCGACCTGTCGTTCATGCCGACGGTGCATGGGCGCGATCCGGGCGGCACGTACTCGACGTGGCATGTGGTCGAGTCAGACAACTCGCCGTATCTCGACTCGACCGGCCAGTCGCTCAAGGTGGTGCGGACGTGCGGCTCGGGGCGCAACGCGACCGATTACCTGGGGCGCAACGGGCACGTCAATGTGATCTTCAATCTGCCCGGCTACGACCCGGCGCTGGGGTCGGGCACCATCGACTCGTATCCCAACAACACCGGCATCGTCTTCCACCGGGCGCAGGCGCAGCACTCGCTCGATCGGCCGCTGTACAGCTGCGCGAGCGGCTCGCCGGTGAAGGTGACGCAGACGCTGAGCTTCCTCTACGGCTATGTCGAGGGGGCGTCGACGCGGCGCGGGTGGGTCGCGCAGCCCAACCTGCGCACGGGGGGGTGAGCGGGGCGGCCAGGAGCGCGAGGACCGGGGGGCGGCCCATCGCGGCCGCCCTCCGCATTTGTCGCCGAAAAAAAACCGGGCCCGACTGCCGCGCGTAGGGGGAGGGGCGATCAGCCGGGCCGCGGGGGCGAGCACGCCAGAGCCTGAAGAGGGGAGGGAGGCGCGCGCTCGCGTGGTTGCTTTGTCGGGCTACTCGAAGGTCAGTGTGCCTCCGAGGAGCAGGTAGCCGCCGGCCGGCTGGATGGTCGGCGACGTGATGGTGGCGCCGGCGATGCCGGGCACCGGGATGCTCTCGAGCAGGTCGTCGGCCAGGAGCGACACCTGCTTGATCCCGAGCTCGGCGATCGCCGCCACCTGGTCGGGCGTGAGCGGCAGGGCGAGCCCTTCGCTCTGCGACAGGATCTGGGCGACGATCTGCGGGGCGCGGGTGACGATGAGGACGCGCCCGTCGGAGGTGGTCTCGACCGCGAGCTCGATCTCGGCCGACAGGATGAACGACGCCAGCTCCTCGCCGGTCGAGCTCACCGCGTCGAGCTGGACGTCGCCGATGGTGAGCCGCGCGGTGCCGGTGGTGGTGTCGAAGTTGGCCACCGGCGGGAGGATCATGGTGAGCTGCGCGCTGGCCACGTCGCCACCGAACGCGGCGCTGAGCGCGTCGCCCGGAAGCGGCAGCATGGTGTCGTCGAGCGCGCCGCTGGCCCAGATGCTGGCCAGGAGCTGGTTGACGACGTCGTCGGCCAGCGCCACGCGGATGCCGGTCGCGCCCAGGTCGGCGTCGCTCGGCGGCGTGGTGGGCGTGCTGAGGTAGGTCGCGCCCTCGAGGCCCTCGACCGTCGCCGTGGTGTCGATGGCGATGGTGCCGCCCTGTTCGGTCCAGTTCATCGCCGTCGGCGTGATGCCGAGCGACAGGTTCTGGCCGAGGAGCGGGATGGTGAAGGACTCGGCCAGGAAGCCGGACAGGAAGTCGCTGGCCAGCGGCGGGATCATCTGGCTGATCGTGTCGCGCAGGATCTCGGCGATCTTGTCGCGCGCGGTCCCCTCGAACAGGCTCTCGACGAAGCCGGGCACGCCGTTGACGTCGATGTTGAAGCCGGCGAACGTGCTGGTCACGCCGTCGATGGTGATGGCGATGTCGCCACCGCTGAGCGACGGGATGATCGAGCCGCCCACGTCGTAGGAGTCGGCCGTCATGGTGAAGCCGGCCGAGCCGTCGATGCAGACGGCCGAGAAGTCGACGTGGCCGCGCACCACCAGCGAGCCGATGCTGACCGCGGCGCCGATGCCGCCCGCGACCGGGGTGGCGGAGACGTCGATGGGGCCGTGCTCGATCGACTCGACGAACACCCGCGCGTCGTTGCAGCCGTCGCCGGTGTTGACCACGGGGTTGAGTGCGGTGGCGAGCGCGGTGAAGTCTGTCCCGTTGGCCAGATCGGACACCGCGGTGCTGAGCCCGGTCATGGCCTGGCCCGAGAGGCTGGCCACGACGCCGTTGGTCACCGGGGTGGATGCGTCGACCAGCGTGCCGGACAGGACGCCGCGCGCGTCGATGGCCTCGTTGCCGGCCGCGTCGCGCGCGTGGGTCTGGATGAGCGTGATGCCCTCGGTCAGCGGGACGGTGGCCTGGAAGGTGCCGTCGCCGCCGAGGGTGACTGCGGTGCCGTTGATGTCGACCGACTCGATGTCGGCGTCGGTGCTGGTCACCTTGCCGCTCACCGATGCCTGCGAGTCCTGGGACAGGGTGCCGCGCTCCGGTGTGTCGATCTGGATGGTGATGGCGGTGGGATCGCCCTCGCCCACGACCGTGCTGCCGTCGTCGGCGCCGCCGGCGGCGTCGTCGTCTTCATCGTCGGCGGCGGAACCCGAGGAGCAGGCGGAGATCAGGAAGCCGCCCAGGAGCGCGATGAGCAGTCGATTCATGGAAGGCACCTCCCCCAAGCGAAGGGAAGAGGCTGCAAGGGACATTCCACGGCGCGGTGTGCAAGGGCGCGACTGGATGGTTGCACAGCGGGGGCCAGGGCCCCGATCGAGCCGCCGCAACCGCGCGTGACTGGTCGGTGCTGTTTCGCATGAGCAGCGGGACACGGGGGTGGAGTCGCCAACCGGACGGGGCGATCGCAGCGAGTCGACCTGGCAGTGGGGCCGGCCGTCCTGGCAGATGGAGTAGCCACCCTCCCCCGGGTGGCGCCGGACATCTGGCGTCGAAGTGGCGAGAAACGCGGGCGCGGCGGGTGTCCGGGAGGCGGCTCGAGGGTCGTCCGGGGCGGACTTGCTGGCCGAGATCCGGCCATCGATGGCGATCGCTGGTCGGTGATCGGTCGGATGAGGCCGTCGCGCAACGGGCGATCGGCGATCGGTCGCTCCGGCGAATCAGGCGATCGAGCAGTCGGCCGATCGGGCCATCAGTAGAAGGCCAGGGTCCGGAGCTCGATGCTCTCGCGCGGGAGCGGCGTCGCCGGTGCCGTCGGATCGGCGAAGGCGGAGTGGGGGACAAAGCGCGCGCGGCCGTCGAGCGCCGAGTCGTAGACCTTGAACGCGAAGGCCTCGTCGCGCGTCATGCGGGGGGCGTAGAGCCAGCGGTGCGCCGGGTTGTAGGTGACGTAGTAGATCTCGCCGGTGCGGTCGGGATAGACGAGGTCGGTCGCGACCAGGTCGGCGGGGCTGATGGTGCGCGCGTCGCACAGGGCGAGCGGCGAGTCCTCCAGCGGGGCGCGGATCGGGCGCCATACATTGATGATGGAGAACCGTCGGCGCAGCAGGGACTCCGCCTCGTCGGCGAGGACGTCGTGCACGCGCTGCGGGCCCGACTGGACGGTGTAGTCGTTGTGGACGCGGGGCACCGGCTGGCGCGGGGCGCCGGTCGTGCGGTCCTCGACGCCGGGGATGCGGCGGCGGATCGTGTGGTCGAAGATGACGACCCGGGCCGCGCCGGTGAGCTCCGCGACCAGGCGCTCGGTCTCGGGATAGTAGACGCGGCGGAGCTCGTCGTCGTCGTCGAAGTCGCCGAGCTCGGTCGGTCGGGTCTCTAGGCGGAGACCCTCGCGGTCGAGCGATAGTTCCCCGGCAATCGGGCGGACATCGTGAATGTCGACGGTGTGCGCCTCGTAGGCGGCTGTCGTCGGCGCCACGCCGGGCGGCGGCTCATAGGCCAGGCTGCGCGGCTTCTCTGCCGGAGGAATCAGGTAGTTCATCGCGGCGGTGACGTGGGGGAGACGCGCGGTCGGGCTGGGTCGGGATGAGGCCTGGGATCGGGACTGGGACTGGGACTGGGTTTGGGCGGTCACGGAGGATTCCTTGTCTTGCGGCGGGGCTGGCTTCGATTCCCTATTCGGTCTCTATTCGGCGGGATGGCGGGCGTGGCAAGCGCGAAGTCTGGTCAGGCCCGCGACGAGGCTGGCCGCCGTGGGCTTGCGCGGGGGCGCTTGCGCCGTAGAGGAGATGGGCCGCGCGAGCACGGCGGCAGCAGCAGCGAGAGGACGTGATGTCATGAAGCTCGAGCTCCTCAGCAATCCGCTCTGTCCGTACGTTCATCGGACCGCCATCCTGCTCCACGAGAAGGGGCTGCCCTTCGAGCGCAGGCAGGTCGATCTCAAGAACAAGCCGGACTGGTTCCTGGCGCTGGCGCCTCGCAGCAAGGTGCCTGTCCTCCTGGTCGACGGGAGGGCGCTGTTCGAGTCGGCGGCGATCAACGAGTTCCTGGACGAGGTGCAGGGGCCGCGGCTCCAGGCCGAGGATCCGCTGGAGCGCGCGCTGCAGCGGGGCTGGAACGAGATCGCGAACGACCTCTTCAGCGCGCAGTACAAGCTGTTCGTCGCGCCGTCGCCGGAAGAGATCGAGGCGGCGCGAAAGGGACTGGAGCCGGTGCTCGCTCGCTTCGAGGAGGGGCTCGCGTCCGGCTTCATCGACGAGGGCGGCTTCGGCTTGCTGCACGCGGCCGCGGCGCCCGCCCTGTTTCGCTTCGTCCTGTTCGAGCAGCACCGCGGCGCGCGCTTCCTGGCGGGGGTGCCGCGAGTGGAGAGCTGGGCGCGGCGGATCGCGGTGCGACCCTCGGTGCCCGGGACGGTGCCGCCGGACTTCGCCGAGAAGTGGCTGCAGACCATGGCCGAGCGGGGCGGGCAGCTCGCCCGCGGATAGTCGGCCCGGCGAATCGGCCTGGAGGAATACGGGATCGCGGTGGTACGTAACCTGGCGATGCGCGCCGCCCTGGTGATCGTCCTCCTCGGCTTGTCGGCCGGCTGCAACAGCAACGACACCACGCGGTCGGGCCCGCCGTCCGCGCCGCCGCGGCAAGCGGGGTCGACCGCCGCGGCAGCACCAGCGCCTGCGCCGGCCGCCACACATGCCGACGCGGCCGGCGGCGCCCCGGCACCGGGACACGCGATCGCGGCCGAGCGGGCGCGCGCGGTCCTCGATGCGTGGCTGGCGGCGCAGAACGGCGGGGACTTCGCCGCCTACGAGAAGCTGTACGCGTCGCGGTTCGAGGGGGTCAAGCGGGTGGGCAAGCGCGTGAAGCGCTTCGCCCGCGCCGGATGGATGGAGGACCGCAAGCGGATGTTCGGCAAACCGATGGACGTCGAGGCGCGAGAGCCGGCGATCTCGACGGCGGCGGCCTCGGCGGACGTTCGCTTCACCCAGCGCTGGCGGTCGGGGCGCTTCGAGGACCTCGGGCCCAAGCGTCTACTCCTGGTCGCCGAGGGCGACCAGCTCCGCATCGCGCGCGAGGAGATGCTGCGCTCCGACGTCGTCAGCGCGGGCGGGCGCGGCGGCGGCGGGGCTCCTGCCGCCTCGGGCTTCCTGCTCGAGCTGGGTGCGAAGTCATTCCTTGTCCTGCCCGGGCCCGCGCCGGAGCCTCACGGCGCGCTCGGCCTGGTCAAGCCGGGCGGGCCGGAAGGGCTCGACGACGGCGTGTACGTGGCCAGCGCGGCCATCGCGACGGCCGATCTCGACCCCGACCTCGCTCGCCTGAAGGGCGCCAAAGTCAGGGACGACGGCGGCTGCGAGGCCGAGATCGTCGGCTTCCGCGCGTTCTCGCTCGAGGTGCCTCACTTCGGCACCGTCCAGGAGTGGAGCGGCGGCGTCGACGGGGACGGCAAGCCGGCCAGCGAGGCCGCGATCGCCGGCGACGTGTTCGCGGCCGGGCGCACGTTCGTCGGCGCCGAGCTGGGCGGCAGCTGCCACGGCACCTACGCGGCGCTCGCCGATCGGCCCGCCATCGTCCCGGGCGAGAAGGTCTCCGACGCGGCGCTCGAGGAGAAGGCGCGCGACGCGTTCGCCGGACTCGAGGCAGTGGCGGCGCTGCAGACCGAGTATCGAGGCGCGGGGCAGAAGGGCCGCTGGTGGGACGGCAACATCGACGTGCAGATCTTCAAGCACCCCGGCTCCGGCCAGGTGATCGTCTCGGTCCTGGCCGACAACCACGGTGGGTGCGGCGACTTCGCCGCCTCGGCGTGGGCCGTGTATCAGGTCAAGGGATCGGCGCTCGCGCTGCTCCACGGCGAGGGTGGGCCGGGCGAGGTCCGCGGCGCGATCGACGCCGACGCCGACGGCCGCCTCGAGCTCGTCACCCACGACAGCTTCGGGACCGCGGCCGCGCTGGTGAACGGCGACGGGGACGAGGTCGCGGCGGTCCACTACGCCTACAATGACTGCCCCTGCTGAGCGAGCCGGGCGGCATGAGTCGTTGGCTCGAAGTCGGGTCTCCCGCGTCCCCCGCGTCCCCCTCGTTCCCCGCGTTCCCCGCGGCAACCTGAGTCGACAACGGTGGCGCCCAGGTCCACGGCGCCGTCGCCGTCAAGGGCCACGTTTACGATCACGACCACGACCAGGTCGACGACCACGTGAACGCAGCGGTCATCATCTCCGTGGCGCGGTACTGGCGGGGGCGTCGGGCGGGATGGACAGGTGCGGGGCGATGAGCGGCCAGAGCGCGATGCGCGGGCGATAGGCCAGGACCAGGCCGGCGATGGCGGCCAGCACGCGGCCGATCTGCACGAAGTGGTCCGGGATGAGGATCGGGCTGGCGCGGCCGAGCGCGAGCGTCTCGTCGAACGCGGCGCGCGGGTCGATGTCGGCGAGCGGCCGATCGGGCGCCGGGCGGAACGCATCGAGCAGGAGGTCGGCGAAGCGGAGCAGCGCCGACGGGTCGCCGCCCGGCCGCACCGCGAAGCCGAGGTCGGCCATGAGCCGCGCGGCGCGGGCGCCGTCGCGCGCGATGACCGCGCCGGTCAGCGCGGCGTAGGCCCGCCTTGCGCCGTCGCCGAGCTCGCGGACGGCGCCGAAGTCGAGCAGCGCGAGCCGGCGGTCGGGGCAGACCAGAAAGTTGCCCGGATGCGGATCGGCCTGGAAGCGCCCGGCGCCGAGGATCTGGCCGGCGTAGGCGCGGACCAGAGCGGCCAGCACCGCGTCGCGGTGGCCCTCCGCCGCGCCGCCGCTCGCCGACGCGCGGTCGAGGAACTCGGTGAGCCGCTCGCCGTCCACGCGATCCATGGTGAGGACGCGCGCCGAGGACAGGTCGTGGTGGACGCGCGGGACCAGGACCGACGCATCGCCGGCCAGGTCGTTCGCGACGCGGCGCGCGCTGTCGGCCTCGAGCCGGAAATCCAGCTCCTGGCGCACGGAGCGCGCGAGCTCGTCGGCGATCGACCGGAGATCGAGCGCCGGCACCAGGTCGCGCAGCGCGCCGGCCGCCAGCGAGAACATCGCCAGATCGGCCTCGACCTCGGTCTCGACGTCGGGCACCTGCACCTTGACCGCGACCCGCGCGCCGCCGGGCAGGACGGCGCCGTGCACCTGGGCCAGCGAGCCGGCCGCCATCGGCGCGGACTCGAACTCGCGGAACAGGGCCTCGATCGGCGCGCCCAGCTCGGCGCGCACGCGCTCGGCGATGCGCTCGAACGGGACCGGCGGCACGGCATCTTGCAGCCGGCCGAGCGCCTCGACGTAGGCGGGGGGCAGGAGGTCGCGGCGAGTGGACGCGAACTGGCCGAGCTTGAGCACCGCGCCGCGCAGCTCGATGCAGAGCTGGTAGATGCGCTCGGCCCAGCGACGGTCGAGGTCGTCGCGCTCGGCGCGCGCCTCGGCCGGCGGCAGGACGCGCGCGCGGGCCTCGTGCCACCGGTAGGCCGCGAACAGCTGCGCCGACTCGGCCGCCAGGCGGGCGGCGCGCGGGGTGGCGCGGGCCGCGTGCACGAATGGCGTGGCGCGCGCCGCCACCGCGTCGCCGAGCGCGGCCCCGCGGCGCTGCACGGTGCGGCTGTCGCGCACGAGGTCGGCGACCAGCTGGCCGACGGTCGCGCGCACGGTGCCGGTCCAGCTCTCGAGCAGCGCGCGGGCCAGCTCGCCCGCGCCGGCCGCCCTTGCATCAGCGCTCATCGGTCGACTCACGGCCGAGCTCCTCGACGCAGGGGAGGCAGCGGATGGCGCGCGGCGCGGTGGCCGGGTCGGGGATCGAGATGGCCGCGCGGGTGCCGCGCGCCAGGATGGCGTTGCAGCGGTCGCACACCGCGTTGAGGTTGAGAGTCGCCTCCTGCCAGCCGAGCACGCGCGCGGGCCCGGCCGGGGTCGCGGCCTCGCGCCCGCTTCTCGTGTCCGCGTCTCCCGCGGGGCCGTACGCGGCGGCCGGGCGCTGCGTGCGCGGGACGCCGCCGGGCACGCGCATCGCGGCGGCCTCGACCACGTGGACGGCGTTGGCGAGGACGTTGCGCACCAGGTTCGACACCGACATGCCGAGCTCGGAGGCGGCCGCGCGGATCGCATCGTCGAGGGATTCGGGGATGCGCGCGTGGAGCACGCGCTCCTTGCGGGCGGTCGATTCGTCGCCTGGGCCGGGCGGGCTCGCGTCGTCCTCGCCGTCAGAGCCTCGGGATCTCGAAGGGCTGCAGTCGTATTGTGTCACGATGTGACACTGTGTATCACGACGTGACACGCGTGTCCAGTGCCCGAGCGAGGCGTCCGAGGCTCGCACCTGGGCCGCGGGGCCCGCGGATCGAGTGTGTCGGCGGATGGGAGGAGAGAAGGACCGCATCGCGATGCGAGCGGCCGCGATTCGTGGCGATCGACCGCGCGCGACGCCGACCACGGTCGTGAACATCCTGCGCGGCTCCCGGTGGGCGACACCGACATCGGCGCCGACGTGACGCCGACATCGACGCGCCATCGACGGCAGCGCCGAGCATCGCGGACCCGACCTGCTACTCTCGCCGCCGACATGGCGCCTCCCCCTCGCGAGCCCACGAAGCAACCCTCCTCGCCGGTGCCGGACGCCGCCGCCGCCGCGGCGATCGCCGACGAGCTGGCCCGGGCCCTGGCCGCCACCGGCGCCGAGCGCGATCGGCGCGGCGGGCATGCCAAGCCCGAGCGCGACCTCATCCGGCGGAGCGGCCTCCTGCGCGCGTCGATCCCGACCGACCTCGGCGGGTGGGGGCTCGGCTGGCCCGAGGTGATGGCGATGGTGCGCCGTCTGGCCGAGGCCGACGGATCGCTCGCCCACCTGTTCGGCTTCCACCACCTCCTGCTCGCGACCGTGCGCCTGTTCGGCACGCCGGAGCAGTACCGGGCGCTCGCGGCCGCCAGCGCCGCCGGCGACTGGTTCTGGGGCAACGCGCTCAACCCGCTCGATCCGCGCACCGTCCTGACCGGCGGACCGGACGAGTTCTCGATGACCGGCGAGAAGACGTTCTGCTCCGGCGCGCTCGACTCCGACATGCTCATCGTCTCGGCGCTGCGCGAGACCGACAAGAAGCTCATCATCGCCGCCATCCCGACCAGCCGCGAGGGGGTCGACGTGCGCGACGACTGGGACAACATCGGGCAGCGCCAGACCGACAGCGGGTCGGCCGGCTTCCGCTCGGTCAAGATCGCGGCCGACGAGATCCTGAGCTCGCCGGGGCCGCTCGGCAGCACGTTCGCGTCGATCCGCTCGCTCATCGCGCAGCTGGTCCTGTGCAACGTCTACCTCGGCCTGGCCGCCGGCGGGCTCGCCGAGGCGCGGGGCTACACGCTCGAGCAGCACCGGCCGCGCTACGCCGGCGCCCCCAATCCGGTGCCTCCGCGCGAGGACCCCTACGTCCTTCACGACTACGGATCGATGTGGGTCGAGCTGGAGGGGGCGCGCCTCCTGACCGAGCGGGCCGGCGTGACGCTCGGCCATGTGTGGGCGCGCGCCGACGATCTCACCCCCGCCGAGCGCGGCGAGTGCTCGATCGCGGTGGCCATCGCCAAGGCCGCGACCACGCGGGTCGGCCTCGACCTGGCCAGCCGCATCTTCGACGTCATGAGCGCGCGCGCCACCGCGCACAAGCTCGGCTTCGACCGCTTCTGGCGCAACCTCCGCACTCACACCCTGCACGACCCCGTGGACCACAAGCTGCGCGAGATCGGCGACTGGGTCCTGAACGGCGCGATCCCGCCGCCCAGCTTCTACTCCTGAGCCGCCCGCGCCCGGCGCCCCCGCCCCGGGTCCGCCGGTCAGCCGCCCACCGCGACCACGATCTTGCCGCGCGCCCGCTTGGACTCGAGCCGGCGGAACGCCGCCGCGAACTCGGCCAGCCCGAAGTGCGAGTCCACGACCGCGCGCAGGCTGCCGTCGGCCATCCAGGCGGCCAGCCGATCCAGATCGCCGCGGCTGGGCCGCACGATGATCAGCCTCTCGCCCCGGGCGGACACGCGCGACCACAGATTCATCGCGACCCGCCGCGGCGACGGCACCGTCGACACGAACGTCCCGCCGGGCGCGAGCAGCGCGCGGGCGCGCTCGAACGAGAAGTCGCCGAACACGTCGAACACGGCGTCGAACCCGCCGTCCGCGGCGATCGCCTCGCCCTCGCGGTCGAGCGCGGTCTCGGCGCCCAGCGACAGGCACAGCTCGCGGCTGGCCGCGCTCGATCGCGTGGTCACCCGGCCGCCGAGCAGGCGCGCCACCTGGATGGCCGCGGTGCCGACCCCGCCCGAGGCCCCGTGGATGAGCACCCGCCCGCCCGGTCGCAGCCGGGCCACGTCGCGCAGCGCCTGCAGCGACGTCAGCCCGACCAGGGCCAGCGCGGCGGCGTCCTCCTGGCGGACGCGCGCCGGCAGCGCCGCGATCTCGAAGCCGCGCACGGCGACCTCCTCGGCCAGCGTGCCGCGCGCGTAGGTCAGCTCGTGGAGCGCCCCGAACACGCGGTCGCCCGGGCGAAACGCCGGGTCGTCGCTGGCCACCACCTGGCCGGCGAAGTCGACCCCGCAGCGCTTGGGGAAGCGGCGCCCGGTCACGATCCGGAACTTGCCGCGGCGGACGACCGCGTCCTTGGGGTTGAGCGCGGCGCACGCCACCCGCACGCGCACCCCGCCGCGCGCGACCGCCGGCTCGGGCGCGTCGCGAAGCTCGAGCCGCTCGATGCCGCCGTAGCCGTCGTACTCGAGGGCCTTCACGAGCGCGCCGCGGCTCAGGACTCACTCACCGGCGCGGCGCGCTTCTGGTCGCGCGCCGCGACCTGGGGCGCGAAGTCGAGCGGCGGCGGCTCGAAGCCGATGAGGTACTCGAACTCGTCGCGGAAGCGCTGGAGCGGCACGCCGGCGGTGGCCGCGAACCGGGCCAGCTCGTGCGGGTCCGCGAAGTCGTCGCGGCGCAGGCGCAGCATGTAGCGGCGCGCGATGGCGTAGCGCGTGGACGCGATGTCGACCAGGCGGATCCTGGCCCGCCCGGTCACCGGATCGAGCATCTGCTCGAACGGGATGGGCACGAAGTGGCCGGCCTGCATCGACACCATGACCGCGCCGCCGCCCGACAGGAGGTACTTGGCGGCGCAGTAGCCGAGGTCGCGGCAGTACTCGATGTCCATCGGGATGGGGTCGGCGCAGCGCAGCTCGTAGCCGATGTTCTTGGCCACGATGGTCGACTGGAGGCCGAACTCGCGCAGCCGCGCCTGCACCGCCTGCTTGAGCACGTCGCCGAGGTCGATCTCGGAGATGCGGACGTTGCCGTGCGCGTCGCGCTCGACGTCCTTCAGGGCGGCCAGGTCCTCGGGGACGATGCCGAGCACGACCCCCTCCGCGATCACGGCGACGCCGTCTCGCCGGCCGTAGCTCTGCCGCTTGATGATCGCGCCGGCCAGCGTGTCGACCAGGGTCCTCAGCCGGATGCCCTCGGTGCCGAACTCCTCGGGGATGAGGGTGAGCGTGGCGCCCGCCGCCTTGCCGATGCCGAGGGCGAGGTGCCCCGCCTTGCGGCCCATCGAGATCATGAAGTACCAGCGCGACGTGGTCCGCGCGTCGACCATGATGTTCTTGACCAGCTCGGTCCCGTGGTGGCGCGCGGTCTGGAACCCGAACGTGTCGATGTAGGCCGGAAGGTCGAGGTCGTTGTCGATGGTCTTGGGCACGTGGACCACGCGGATGCGCCCGCCCGCCTTCTGCTCCAGCTTCATGGCCGAGAAGGCGGTGTCGTCGCCGCCGATGGTGATGAGCTGGTTGACGCCGAGGCGGAGGAGCGAGGTCACCGCCGTCTCGAGCAGCGCCGGGTCGGTGGTGGGGTTGGCGCGCGAGATGCCGATGTACGAGCCGCCGCGGAAGTGGATGCGACTGACCTGGGCGGTGGTGAGCTGGACCACATGGTCGATGTCGCCCTTCATGATCCATTCGAAGCCGTCCTCGAGGCCCAGGACGTCCACGCCCTCGAGCTCGCTGCGGATGGTGGCGGCGCCGATGACCGCGTTGATGCCGGGTGCCGGGCCGCCGCTGACCAGGATGGCGAGCTTCTTGTTGTGGGTCACGACTCCGGTGTAGCAAATCCGCGCGGCCAGCGGACGGTCGCCTGGCGGTGACGGACCGGAAATTTGCCGGTCGGCGCGCCGGTTGAAACCTCATTGCCGGCGACGCGACGACGGGGGTCGCCGGCCACCCGCATGTCCACGCCCTGCTCGGAGTTTCTGGCCCAGGTCCAGCCGTTCATCGACGGCGAGCTCGTCGAGCGGCCGCTCCACGACTTCGAGGGTCACGTCGCGGCATGCCCGGGCTGCGCCGCCTCGCTGCGCGGGCAGGAGCTGTTCAGCCGCCGGGTGCGCGCCTGCCTGCGACCGTGCGCGGCGCCCGAGCCGCTGCGCCGCCGGGTCGGGCTCGCGCTCGACGCCGAGGACCTGGCGCGCGCCCGGGCCTCGCGCCGCGTCCGGCTCGGCCGGCTGGTCGTGGCCGCCATCGGCGCCGCGGCGCTCGCGGCCGCCGGCGTGGCCGCCGAATGTGCGCGCGCGGGCTGCGACGGCGAGCACCCCTCGCGGCCCGCCTCGGAAGCCGCCCCGAGCTGCGCGCCTGGTGAGCTCTGCCTCGCGATCCCTTCCGCGCCGGTCCTCGCGAGCGACCAGTAGCTCACCAGGTGTCGATGAAGCGCCGCTCGCGGACGTCCGCCTCCGGCATGGCGCGCAGGCCGCGCAGGATCCACGCGCGCGTCTCGGCCGGGTCGATGACCGCGTCGATCTCGAGGTAGGAGGCCATGCTGATGGCCTTGCCGCGCTCCGACTGGTGGGCCACGGCGAGCTGCACCATCTGCTCGCGGGCGGCGTCGTCGGGCAGCGCCTCCAGCTGCTTGCGCAGGCCCAGGCGAACCGCGCCCTCGATGCCCATGGCGCCGAACTCGCCGGTCGGCCAGCTCACGGTGAAGACGGGCGCGTGGGTGTGGCCGGCGCACATGGCCTGCGCGCCCAGGCCGTAGCCGCGGCGGAGCACCACCGCGAAGGTGGGCACGCGCAGGCTCGCACCGGTCACGAACAGGCGCGACGCGTGGCGGACCAGGCCGGTGGCCTCGGCCCGGGGGCCGACCATGAAGCCCGGCGTATCGCAGAGCGATACGATCGGGAGGCCGAACGCGTCGCACAGGGCGAGGAAGCGAGCCAGCTTGTCGCACGCGTCGGAGTCGAGCGCGCCGCCGAGGTGCTGCGAGCTGTTTGCGATGAGGCCGAGCGGGCGCCCCTCGATGCGGACCAGGGCCGTGACCGCCGCGGTGCCGAAGTCGCGGCGGAGCTCGAGGACCGAGTCGGTGTCGGCGAGGGTATCGATGATGGGCCGCACCTTGTACGCGCGCCGCCTCTCGGCCGGGATCATGGTGCGCAGGGCGCGCTGATCCGCGCAGGCCGACGCGGCGGACGCGGGGACCGGGCCCTGGAAGTAACCGAGGTACCTCCGGGCCAGCCCGATCGCCTCGGGCTCGTCGGCCGCGCGCAGGTCGACCACGCCGCTCCGCGTCTGCATGTCGATCGGCCCCACCTCCTCCGGCGTGAAGCGGCCGAGGCCGCCGCCCTCGATCATCGCGGGGCCGCCCATGCCGATCGAGCTGTTCTCGGTGGCGATGATGACGTCGCACAGCCCGAGCAGGGCGGCGTTGCCGGCGAAGCAGCGGCCCGAGGCGATGCCCAGGCGCGGCGCCAGGCCGCTCAGCGCGGCGAAGCGGGCGAAGCTCGGCGTGTCGAGCCCGGCGACCAGCGGCATGTCGGTGTCGTTGGGCCGCCCGCCGCCGCCCTCGGCGAACAGGACCACCGGCAGGCGCCGCGCCGCCGCCACGCCCAGGACGCGGTCGAGCTTCTTGTGGCTCATCCCGCCCTGGGTGCCGGCGAACACGGTGTAGTCGTAGGCCAGGACCAGCGCGCGGGCGCGCTCGGGGCCGCACGACGCGGCGTTGACGGTGCCGATGCCGGCGATGAGCCCGTCGGCGGGGCTGGCCTGGACCAGCTCGTCCGTCGACATGCGGGCGCGCTGGGCGGCCAGCGCGAGCCCGCCGTACTCGATGAAGGATCCGTCGTCGACCAGGTCCGCGATGTTCTCGCGCGCGGTGCGCTGGCCGGTGCGGCGGCGCCGGGCCACCGCCTCCGGCCTGGCCGCGTCCAGGGTCGCCTCCACGCGCGCGCGCAGCTCCTCGAGCTCCGGGCGGACCGGGCCGTCGTCGTTGCTCATGGCCGCTAGCCTACTCCGCCGCGGCACCGGACGAGCGGCCGGGCGCGCCGTGGGCGCCGGTCAGACGAAGATGTCGAGCGGCAGGAAGGCCGAGACGACGAAGTTGGGCACGTCGACCAGCTCGCTCACCTTGAGGTCGACCGCCACGCTGCAGATGGCATAGGCCTGCTGCCGGCTGTACGAGTACTCGTGGGTGAGGTGGTCGATCATGTTGAGGAGCGCGTTGCGCGCGGCCGCGGTGAGATCCTCCGACAGGTTGCTGCCGTCGCGCCCGATCGACATGCCCGTGGTGGCGAAGAAGCGCCGGGGCGCGGCGAACTCGGGCCGGGCGTAGTAGTCGTCGCGCTGGAAGCGAAGGTCCCTGATGTTGCGCGCGGCCGCCTCTCCCTTGCGCACGTCGAAGCGGACCCGCAGGGTCGAGCGCATCTCGACCGCGGTGCCGCACGTCTCGCTGTCGCCCTGGGCGAAGTGGGCGTCGCCGGCGGAGAACAGCGCGCCCTGCGTCCACACCGGCATGAGCAGCCGGGCGCCGGCGCACAGCTGCTTGATGTCGACATTGCCGACGTTCTCGCGCGGCGGAACGGTGCGCAGCGCCTCTCCGGCGATGGGGGCCTCGGCGGGGACCGCACCGGCCGCGTCGGGCGGCAGGCAGAAGCCGCCGCGTCCGATGAGCGCCGCCTCGCGCGCGGTGATCTTCTCCATCAGGCCGCGCGAGGGGGCGAGCCCGATCGTGCCCATGAACGGCGCGCCGGGCACGCGGACGCCCGGGAGGTCGTCGGACACGGCCCACTCGCGATCGATGTCCCACCTCGCGATGTAGGGCTCGGGGAAGTCGTCGCGCAGGAAGCCGAAGCCGGGGACCTGCACGGTGTAGCCGAAGCGGTCGGGGATGACCTCGAGGACCTCGCAGACCAGGATGTCGCCCGGCTCCGCGCCCTCGATGTGGACCGGGCCGGTCAGCGGATGGACCACGCCGAGGTCGACCTTGCCCACGGTGGCGGGGGTGGAGGCGCGCGTGATCTGGCCGTCGAAGGCGTCGCGCGTCTCCATCACCACCTCGTCGCCCGGCTTGCACCGCACCACCGGCGGAATATCCGGATGCCAGCGGTTGTGTCCAGTGCCGGGCTCGGCGGCGAGCGGACGAGACGAGTCGATGCGGATCTCATGGGTGGCCATGGCTTCCCTCCCTCCAGGCCCGCCCCCCTCGGGCGGAACGCTGTCACTGTCCTCCCCGGCCGGGCCCCGCTGCAAGCACCTTCTGGCGCCGGGCCGCGGATGCGCGCGGATGGATCCGACCGACGCGATCAGGGCCGCGGCCGGAGCGTCCGCCAGCGCCGCTGCACGCCCGCCAGCGCGCGGCGCAGCTCCGGCTCGCGGCGATCGAGCCAGCCGGCCAGCCTCTCCGACTGCCCGCACAGGAGCGCCACCCCGGCGACGATGAAGAGGAGGCCCGGTCCCGGGATGAACAGCATGATCACACCGGCCGCGGCCAGGATGGGTCCGACCGCCAGCGCCGCGATCCGCAGCGTCCTGCACGCCGGGTCGCGCATGCGGCGGTGGTGGTTGCGAAACCTCTCCCCCGGCGGGTCCTCGCGAAGCGCCTTCCACTCGCGCGCGATGAGCTGCCGTGTCGCGGGCCGGTGCGCTCCGCCGCTCGCGCCGCCCGCCGCGCTGTGACGCTCGCGCACGGGCCCGCTGCCGATGTCCCTGGATGTATCCATGCTGCCTGCCTGCCGGATGATTCCAGCAAGCCGCAGGCCAGCCAGGCCGCGCCCCGCGCGCCCGACCCGGCGGCTACTGCTGCACGCAGTAGATGGGCAGGCCCGACTCGCAGGTGATGACGCTGCACTCCGACTCGGTCCAGCTCGCGTCGGCGAACTTCACGTTGCCGGCCGACGACGTGTCCTGGATCGAGGTCCAGTCGGTGCAGGCGTCCGCGCCGCGCGCCGCCCCCGCCGCCGTGGTGTTGGTCCACACCTCGCCGCCCTGGCAGATGAAGGTGCCCTCGGACGGCCTGCCGAGCTCGTCGCGATCGATGGGCGTGGCGATCGAGCCGTCGGTGAGGTCGGCCCAGTCGGCGGCGATCGCGGTCCCGTCGGTCAGGTGGAACGGCCCGCCCCCCTGATTCATGCGGCTCGCCGGGCTGCCGGTGGCATCGGAGAGCCACGCCAGGTAGCTGCCGGGCAGGCTCCCCGCCGCCGCCGCCGCCTGGCATGCCGCGTCGGCCCCGGCCAGCCCGCCCATCGCGCCGGTGAACACCTGGCTCGTCACGAAGACGATGCGGTCGGCCGGCGGCGCGTCGGGCCCCGCCGCGTCCGGCCCGACCGATGCGTCCTCGTCGCCGCCGTCGCCGCCGCCGTCGGGCGCTCCCTCCGCCGCGTCGGGCGACGAGCCTCCGCCGGGCGACCCGTCGCTCGCCACCCGCACGTCGCCGCACGCGCACGCGGCCAGGAGCAGCGGCGCCAGGCCCGCGCGCGACCACATCATGGTCGCGAGCCTATCACGCGGCCTCAGCCCTCGAGTCCGCCGGACCCGCCGGCCCCGTCGGCCCCGTCCGGTCCGTCGAGCCCGGCTCCGTCGAAGCCGGTCCACCGCAGCCACAGCACCGCGAGCGGGGGCAGGACCAGGTTGAGCGAGAACGGGCGCCCGTGCCACGGCACCGGCGACGTCTCGATGCGGCCCAGGTTGCCCACGTCGCTTCCGCCGTAGTAGGTGGAGTCGGTGTTGAGCACCTCGGTCCAGTAGCCCTCGCGCGGCACGCCGACCCGGTAGTTCTCGCGCAGGACCGGCGTGAAGTTGCACATGACCAGCACGTAGTCCTCGTCGCGCTTGCCGCGGCGGGCGAACGCCAGCACGCTCTGCTCCGAGTCGCTGCCGTCGATCCACTCGAACCCGGCCGGATCGCAGTCGAGCTCGTGCAGCGCCGGATCCGATCGATACTGCCGGTTGAGATCGCCGACCAGTCGCGAGAGCCCGCGCCGCCGCTCGTCGTCGAGCAGGTGCCAGTCGAGGCTGTCCTCCACGTTCCACTCGCGCGCCTGGCCGAACTCTCCGCCCATGAAGAGGAGCTTCTTGCCCGGGCTCGAGACCATGTAGCCGAAAAGCAGGCGCAGGTTGGCCCGCTTCTGCCACTCGTCGCCCGGCATGCGCCCCCACAGCGAGCCCTTGCCGTGCACCACCTCGTCGTGCGACAGCGGCAGGACGAAGTTCTCGGTGAACGCGTACATCCCGCGGAAGGTGAGCTGGTTGTGGTGGAAGCGGCGGTGGATGGGGTCGTGGCCCAGGTAGCCCAGCGTGTCGTGCATCCAGCCCATGTCCCACTTGAGGCCGAAGCCGAGCCCGCCCAGGTAGTTTGGCCGCGACACCATCGGCCACGCGGTCGACTCCTCGGCGATGGTCTGCACGTCGGGGTACTCGCGGTACACCGACTCGTTGAACTGGCGGAGGAGCTCGATCGCCTCCAGGTTCTCGCGCCCGCCGTACTTGTTCGGGATCCACTCGCCCGCCTTGCGCGAGTAGTCGAGGTAGAGCATCGACGCGACCGCGTCCACCCGCAGCCCGTCGATGTGGTAGTGGTCGAGCCAGAAGAGCGCGCTCGACAGGAGGAAGCTCCGCACCTCGTAGCGGCCGTAGTTGAAGATGAGCGTGCCCCAGTCCGGGTGGAAGCCGCGGCGCGGGTCGGCGTGCTCGAACAGGTGCGTGCCGTCGAACTGGGCCAGGCCGTGCTTGTCGGACGGGAAGTGGGCCGGGACCCAGTCGATGATGACGCCGATGCCGCGCCGGTGCAGCTCGTCGATCATGTACATGAGGTCCTGCGGCTCGCCGTAGCGGCTGGTCGGCGCGAAGTAGCCGGTCACCTGGTAGCCCCACGACGGGTAGTACGGGTGCTCGGCCAGCGGCATCAGCTCGACGTGGGTGAAGCCGAGCTCCGCGCAGTAGTCGCCCAGCGCCGCCGCCGCCTCGCGGTACGTCATCATGCGGTTGCCCTGCTCCGGCACGCGCCGCCACGAGCCCAGGTGCACCTCGTAGATCGAGATGGGCGCGTCGAGCTTGTTCTTCTTCCCGCGCGACTGCATCCACTCGCGGTCGCGCCACTCGTAGTCGAGCGACCACACCATCGACGCGGTCTCGGGCGCGGTCTGGTGGCGGAAGCCGAACGGGTCGGCCTTCTCGAGCGCCTGCTTGCCGCCGCGCGGCACGATGCGGAACTTGTAGAGCTGGCCGGAGCGGGCGCCGGCCACGAACCCTTCCCAGATGCCGGAGCTGCCGACCGGGCGCAGCCGGTGGCGCTCCGCGTCCCAGCCGTTGAAGTCGCCGATCACCGCCACCCGCTCCGCGTTCGGCGCCCACACCGCGAAGTGGACGCCGGCCGCGCCCCCCTCCTGGGTCGGGTGCGCGCCCAGCACGCGGTACAGGCGAACGTGAGTGCCCTCGTTGAAAAGGTGCAGGTCTTGATCGCCCAGGAAGGTCATGTTCACACCCCTTGCGGGCTCGGCGGGCTCGGATCGGCGCGCAGGAGGTCGTGCAGCCCGGTCAGCGGGACGTAGACCCAGTCGGGCCGGCTGGACAGCTCGTAGCCGAGCTCGTACGCGACTTTCTCGAGGAGGTAGAAGTCGAGCAAGATCTCCAGATCGCGCTGGCGGGTCGGCATGTAGGCCGCCCCGGCGGAGCGGGCCAGGTACGCGGTCAGGAACGCGGCGCTGACCCAGCGGTGCCACACCTGGGCCCACGGCTCGAGCGTGGCGACGTCCTCGGCGCGCTCGTGGCCGCTCTGCAGCGCCACCGCCGCCGCGTAGTGAAACGAGCGCAGCATGCCGGCCACGTCGCGCAGCGGCGAGCGCTTGTAGCGCCGGTCGCCGATCGATCGGTTGGGCTCGCCCTCGAAGTCGATGATGACGAAGTCGTTGCCGGTGTAGAGCACCTGGCCCAGGTGGTAGTCGCCGTGCACGCGCACGCGCACGGTCTCCAGGCGCTGCGCGTTGATGCGGCGCAGCCGCTCGTCCAGCTCGGCGCGGCGGTCGAGGATCCGCTCGGCCAGCGCGCGCGACGACTCCGACAGGCTCGACAGCCGGCGCTTCATCAGATCGATGCTCTGGCTCAGCCCGGTGCGCACCGCCTGGTACAGCGAGCGCTGGTGCAGGGTGGAGAACTCGTCGGGCCGGAAGTCGGGATCGTCGGACGGCTGGGACAGCGCCAGGTGCAGGTCGGCCGTGCGCTCGCCGAGGAGGTGGGCGTGCGGGATGTACCCGGCCAGGAACTCGTCGACCGGGGCCGGCCGCTGCTCCTGGGTCAGGGCCAGGACGAAGCGGTCGGGCGGGCGCACCTCGGCCAGCACGTCGCGGTGGCTCAGCGCCCACTCGAACGAGCGCCGGATCGAGTCGAGCGTCATGCGCCAGGCGTCGCCCTGGTTGGGCACGAACTGGTGCATGAGCCCGATGGTCGCGGTCCTGCGCGTGCCCGGGCCGCTGCCCGGGCGGTACTCGAGCCAGCCGGCCAGGGCCGGGCTCTGCGAGAAGTGGGCCCGCTCGGTCAGGTAGCGGCTGATCTCGAGATCCGGGTTGGGCCCCTCCTCGATGTGGCGCAGGAGCTTGAGCACCACGCGGCCGCCGAAGTTGATGCTGGTGTTGGACTGCTCGACGCCGAAGGGCTGGCCGCGCAGCTCGCTCGATTGCTCGCCGAGCAGATCGGCCAGCAGCGGGCTCGCCCGGCCGGTCACCTGCCCGGTGCGTCCGGCCACGGTTCGCCCGTCGCGGATGAGCCCCAGCATGTGCTCCGCCGCGACCGGGTCGACCGACGCGTCGTAGAGGACGCCGGTCACCTCCTCCTCGCCGTCGGCCGCCGGCCTGACCGTCAGCCGCGCCATCACCGCGGAGCGCGCGTCCGCCTCGAGGTCGCGCGCGCGGTCGCCGCTGGCGAAGGCGATGGGCAGGAGATAGGTCTCCGGCTGGCGCTCCACGTACTGCAGCTCGAGCAAGACCAGGTGGAAGGCCGCGTCGCCGTCGCCCACGATCGGGATGTCGTCGGTGATGCGGACGCTGCGCACCACGTCGGCCTTGCCCTTGTACCAGCGAGTCTCGCCCAGGAAGCCGGGCAGGGCCTTCTCGAGGCTGCGGCGCGCCCGATCGTTGGACAGCGCCGCCTGCCACGATCCGGTCACGGTCAGCGTGGCCATCTCGCTGCGCCGCTCGACCCACTCGGCCTTGGGCGACAGCGACAGCCAGTAGAAGGAGTGCGGCCCGAGGGTGAGGAGGTAGGGCTGGGCCCCGATGGGCGGGAACGGGGTGTGGGCGAACATCTCGATCGGCGTGATGCCGCGCCACAGCGAGAGGTCGAGGTGGACCGCCT
>Ga0126377_10000336_pt1 | contig 27972 bp, 23 predicted proteins | sample PanSoiMetPlot_22_FD_92647 | JGI IMG/M metagenome (GOLD analysis project Ga0126377, IMG submission 92647) | Tropical forest soil microbial communities from Panama - MetaG Plot_22 | ecosystem: Environmental > Terrestrial > Soil > Tropical forest > Bulk soil | place: Panama | collected 2016-02-17 | reverse complement strand
GCCCTTTGTACTGCACGGCGAAATCGATGATCGTGGTCGTCCCGCCGAAAGCCGCCGCGCGCGTGCCCGTCTCGAAATCGTCGGAAGACGACGTTCCGCCGAACGGCAAATCCATGTGCGTATGCGGATCGATGCCCCCGGGGATGACCAGCTTGCCGGTCGCGTCAATCGTCTTGTCTACGGAGCCCCCGACGCCATGGACGGTTGAGAGGTCTTTGCCGATCATCGCGACGGTTTCGCCGTCAATCAGGATGTCGGCGATGTAGGAATCGACCGCGGTGACGATGTGGCCATTTTTGATCAGAGTGCGCATAATCTTCGTCCATTTTTCGTCCACGAAGTCACACGAAGGGACACGAAGAGACTGATAAAAGGTCTTCGTGATTCTTCGTATGATTTCGTGGAAAAAGTTATACCGTCGCAAGCGCTTCATCCAGCGCCGTGACCAGTTCGTCCATATTGTCCTTCGTCGCAACCAGCGGCGGACCCAGCCGGATCACGTTCCCGTACAGCCCGCCCTTGCCGATCAGCACGCTGCGCTTCCTCGTCTCTTCAAAAACTTTCGACACGGCCTGCGGATGCGGCTCTTTGGTCTTGCGGTCTTTGACGAACTCCATTCCCTGCATCAATCCCATTCCGCGAACGTCCCCGATCACTTCGTACCGCTCCTGCAAGCCCATCAACTTTTCGCGCAGGTAATCGCCGACGACTTTCGCGTTGTGGGCCAGGTTCTCCTGTTCGATCACCTCGATAGTGGCCATCGCGGCGCGCGTCGTCACGGGGTTGCCGCCGAAGGTTGAGAAGCTCAGCGAGGGCACGGCGTCCGCGATCTCCTTGCGCGCGATCGTCCAGCCGATGGGTGAGCCGTTCGCCATGCCTTTGGCGGAGGTGATAATGTCCGGCTCGACGTCCCAATGCTCGATGCCGAACCATTTGTCGCCCGTGCGGCCCCATCCCGTCTGCACTTCGTCGCTGATGAAGACGCCGCCGTATTGGCGAATGATTGCGACGGCCTCTTTGAAATACTCTTTGGGCGGGACGATGAAGCCGCCCGCGCCCGAGATCGGTTCTGCCATGAACGCGGCGATCTGACCCGAAGTCGAGGTCTCAATCAACTCCTTCATATCTTTGGCGCAAGCGACGCCGCATTCGGGATAGGTGAGTTTCAACGGGCAGCGATAACAGTAAGGCGCCAGCGCGTGATGATAGCCCGGTACCTGAGCGGGCAGAATCTTCCACGACTTTTGTCCCGCCGCCGTCAGCGCCGCCGCCGAACGACCGCTGTAGCTGTGGCGCAAGGTGATGATCTCCTGCCGGCCGGTGTAGAGCTTGGCGGCCATCGTCGCTGTCTCGTCGGCTTCGGTGCCGCTGTTGGTAAAGAAGGATTTCTCCAACTTGCCCGGCGCGATTTCGGCCAGTTTCGCCGCCAGCCGCGATTGCGGGCCGTTGGCGTAAAGCGTCGAAGCGTGATTGAGCTTTTTGACTTGATCAATAATGGCTTCTGTGACGTGCGGGTGGACGTGGCCGACGCTGGTCGTCAACACGCCGCCGAAGCAATCCAGATATTTATTGCCGTCTTCGTCCCAGACATACATCCCCTCGCCACGATCGAGCGCGATCGGCTCCTGGTAATACATCGCAACAGCGGGGAAGAGAAAATCCTTGTGTTTCTGAATGGAATCGGAATGGGTGGTTTTATCAGCGCCTGAACTCATATTTTATCTCCTGCGGAAAATGTGGGACGGGCTTATGGCTTTTGATGATTAAATGCGACAACGTAGAGGCGGATTGTCCCCTACACTGTCGGTAGCATTACTATATTTCTCAAACACCATTAGCCTGTCGACCGTTAGGACAGACTGAAGTCTATCCATTACTGGGATTATGGCGCCGCCGCGTTTTTCCACAAACTAAAATGAAGCCTTGGCGAGAGATTTTGGCGTGGGCGTAAAATGGGAAAGAGCGATTAGCCTTCCTTATTGCGCATGAAATCGGCGAGCTGCGCGAACGAACGCGCAATCTGAACTCTCGTCAACGCGTTCTCGACGACCTCTTCCAGCGCGCGGTTCATGCACAACAGCCACTGATCGCGTTCAGATTCGCCAATCGGGAAGGGCAGGTGGCGGGCGCGTAGTCGCGGGTGGCCGAAGCGTTCGATGTAGAGCGGCGGCCCGCCCATCCAACCCGTTAAAAACATAAACAACTTCTCGCGTGAATGATCTAACGTTTCAGGATGCAGCGCGCGAATACCGACAGCTTCAGGCATTGTGTCCATTAAATCGTAGAAACGATCCACCAGCGCGCGCACTATCTGTTCGCCGCCGATGGATTCATAAATCGTCTGATTCATCCTCATAAACATACCCTTTCAAACCATATTTGCCTAGATCATTGACACTTTGTGAAATCATGTGCTAATTATCTCAGCTTAACTAACAGCGGTACTTATCGCCACAGTTGACCGTGCAAGAGGTATTTACGCCACAGTTGACCGTGTGTGGCGCTCGCTGAACTCTTGAAAGAGAGGAGGACTTACTGCGGCCGTGACAATCCCAATCTTTGGATTAGCTCTTGCGGAAAGCGTTCTGAGTATTGACGGGTCGTTTCTATTCATATTTTTTTCCATCCTCTTGCTGATCTACATACTCAATCACACGCTCTTCAAGCCTATCAATCGGGTTTTGGAGGAGCGTGAGCGTTTGGGGGCGGGGCGGATCGGCGAAGCGCGACGGATGTTGGGTGAATACGAGGAGCGGCTGAAGCGATATGAATCTCAACTGCGCGAAGCTCGTGGCGAGGCCTATCAGCGTTTGGAAGCCGGGCGTCGTGAGGCGATGCTTGAGCGGCAGCGACTGGTTGCCGAAGTAAAGGCCGAAACGACCGCGCGAATCGACGCCGCCAAACGGGAGATCGCGGAACAGGCGGGGGGGGCGAAGCAAAACCTCGAAAAAGAAGTTCGCGCGATGGCCGCCACTATCTCTTCTCGAATTCTGCGCCGCTCGGTCAGCGCGGGAGGAGATTAAATCCGAATGACCAAACAACACTGTTCGCTGGCGCTTTTTGCCCCTGCGTTACCTGACCTTCATCCATTATTGCTTTCAGGCGGTTTCTGGACTTCGCCTACGGGCTTTCCGAAGCTGGTCAACCTGGTCATATTTTTGACGATTTTATATCTGTTGTTGCGAAAACCTACGCGTGAATTCTTCCGCCAGCGCCTGGCTAGCGTGCGCGAAATGCTCGACCGGGCGGCGCGGGAGAAACAGCAGGCCACGGCGAAGATGGCGGAGCTTGACACAAGACTCAATCGGCTGGACGCGGATCTTCAGGAGATCGGAGCGCAATCCGACCGTGATGCGGCGGCCGAGCGAGCGCGAATGGACGCCGAAGCCAAGAGGGACGTTGAAAAGATTCGTGAAATGGCCGTGCGAGAGGTCGATGCCGCTAAGCAGGTCGCGCTGGCCGATCTTCAAGCATTCGCCGCCACGACGGCAGTGGACCTGGCCGAGCAGATGATCCGTCGTGAGATGACGCCCGCCGATGACGCCAAACTGGTGGCGCGTGTGGGTGAAGAACTGAGCAAAGTGAAATAAGGGTGGTTGGCGCCTGGCAGAGTTAAATTCTGAGTTCTTACCAACCACCAATCACTAACCACCAACTTATGACCGGAACCACAATCGCAAATCGTTATGCGCGCGCGTTGGCTGATGTCATCGTCGAGCGCCACGAGACCAATGAGGTGGCGAAAGAGCTGATCGACTTCGAGCGGATGATGTCTGAGTATCCGCAACTGCGCGACGTGTTCGCCAGCCCTGTGATCGCCACTGAACGCAAGCGCGCCGTGCTCGATGAGCTTCTAGCGCGCGCCGGCCTTCGCCAGACGACCGCCAATTTCCTGCGGCTCCTGCTGGATAATTCGCGCCTGCACGATCTGGATCGGATGCTGAACGCGCTCTCCAGCGAACTTGACACTCGCATGAACATCGTCTCGGCTGAAGTCACGACGGCGCGAGAGATCGGCCAGCAGGAGAAGGCCGCGCTGCAAAGCCAGTTGAAGACCGCGACCGGCAAGGAGGTGCGGCTCCAATTCCGAATCGACCCCGCGATCATCGGCGGCGTCGTCACGCGCATCGGCAGTCTGGTTTACGACGGCTCAATCAAAAATCAACTGGCGCAAATGAAGAGGGAATTGATGAATCAGCATTAGGCGCCAGGCGCCTGGAGAGATTATGGCAAACGAAATCAGAGCGGACGAAATAAGTAAAATCATTCGGCAGCAGATCGAGCATTTCGACGCCGGTGTGACCGTGGCCGAGGTCGGCACGGTGATTAAGGTCGGCGACGGGATCGCCGAAATTCACGGCCTGGAAAAAGTGATGGCCGGCGAGCTGCTGGAATTCGAGAAGGGCGCGTCGGGACTCGCCCTCAACCTCGAAGAGGACAAGGTCGGCGCGGTCTTGCTCGGCGAATTTCAGGCGATCAAAGAAGGCGACATCGTCAAACGCACCAAGCGAATCATCGAGGTGCCGGCGGGCGACGCGATGGTCGGCCGCGTGGTCAATGCGCTCGGCCATCCCGCCGATGGCAAAGGCCCGATCGTTACCAGAGATTACATGCCGGTTGAGCGCATCGCGCCGGGCATCGTTGACCGCCAGGGGGTGAAAGAGCCTCTGCAGACCGGTCTCAAAGCGATTGACGCGATGATCCCCATCGGCCGCGGCCAGCGAGAGCTGATCATCGGCGACCGCCAGACAGGTAAGACAGCCGTCGCGCTCGACACCATCATCAATCAGAAGGGCAAGGACGTGATCTGCGTTTACGTGGCTGTCGGCCAGAAGGCCTCGACCGTAGCGCAGGTGCAGGCGACGCTCGAACAGTACGACGCGATGGGCTACACGATAATCGTCGCGGCTTCGGCCTCGGAGCCGGCGGCGATGCAATACCTGGCGCCATACGCCGGCTGCGCCATCGGCGAATACTTCATGGATCGTGGCAAGGCGGTGCTCTGCATCTACGACGATTTGTCGAAGCACGCGGCGGCGTACCGCGAAATTTCGCTTCTGCTGCGCCGTCCGCCGGGACGCGAGGCCTATCCCGGCGACGTCTTCTATCTGCATTCGCGCCTGCTCGAACGCGCCGCGAAGTATTCGGACGCCCGCGGCGGCGGCAGTCTGACCGCGTTGCCCGTGATTGAAACGCAGGCGGGTGACATCTCGGCTTACATCCCGACCAACGTGATTTCGATCACCGACGGCCAGATCTTCCTCGAATCCGACCTCTTCAACGCCGGCATCCGCCCCGCGATCAACGTTGGCAATTCGGTTAGCCGCGTGGGCGGCAACGCGCAGATCAAGGCGATGAAGCAGATCGCGGGCACGCTGCGATTGGAACTCGCGCAATACCGCGCGATGGCGGCGTTCGCCCAGTTTGCATCCGACCTCGACGCAGCCACGCAGCGGCAGTTGGCGCGCGGCCAGCGTCTGACCGAAATCCTCAAACAGCCGCAGTACCAGCCGATGGACGTCGAGAAACAGGTCGCGGTGATCTGGTCGGCGACGAACGGCTACGTTGACGACATCCCGGTCGAAGGCGTCCGGCACTTCGAGGGCGAGTTGTTGAAATTCCTTGAAAACCAGGGAACGACGCTCGCCGCGATTCGCGAGAAGAAGGCGATTGACGATGGGCTGAAGGCGCAGCTCAAATCCGCGCTCGATGAATTCAAGCAGCGCTACAACGCTCAGGCCAAGAGCGCAGGAGCCTAATAGAACCTGGGAGCGCGCGCATCCCTGCGCGCCAGGCTTCGCGAGATGGCCGAGTGGCCGCAGACTCAGCGCGCAGGGATGCGCGCGCTCCCAGGCAAACCGCAATCAAATATGCCCAGCTTACAAGACCTCAGACGGCGCGTGCGCGCCGTCAAGAACATGCAGCAGATCACGAAGGCGATGAAGATGGTCGCTGCGGCCAGGCTCCGCCGCGCGCAGGAGCGCGTGATCGCCGCGCGTCCCTATACGCGGAAGATGATGCAGATTCTGGGCGACGCTGCCCGCCGGGCGCCTGATTACAAAGACCCGCTGCTCACCGGTCACGACCGCGAAGGCGCCAGCCCTGGCGAACGCTTGATCCTCGCTCTGGTGACCGCCGACAAAGGTCTCTGCGGCGGTTTCAACACCAACCTCATCAAAGCCGCGCAGGAGTTCCTGAAGAATAACGCGGGCAGCGAAGTCGAGCTCGTCCTGATCGGTCGCAAAGGTTACGACTTCTTCCGCCGCCGCCCCGTCAAGATCCACCGCGAACACATCGGCGTTACCGGCACGGGCAAAGTCAACGCCTCCGACGCGGGCGTCATAGCGCAAGGCCTGATTGCGGATTTCAAATCGGAAGAGGACCGGATTGACCGCGTCTATCTGCTTTACAATGAATTCAAATCGGCCCTCGCCCAGCGACCGGTCGTGGAGCAATTATTGCCCGTCGGTCATATCGAAGAGACCGAAGGCGCGCAGGCCGAGACGCTGGTTGATTATGTTTATGAACAGCCGGCGGAAGAGATCTTCGGCGAGTTGTTGCCGAAGCTGGTCGAGAATCAGATCTATCACGCGCTGTTGGAATCGGTGGCTTCGGAGCTGGGATCGCGAATGACGGCCATGGATTCGGCCTCGAAGAACGCCAGCGAGGTGATCGACAAATTGACGCTGCTCATGAACCGCGTCCGCCAGGCCAAGATTACTCGCGAGATCATCGAGGTCGTCAGCGGCGCCGAAGCGTTGTAACAATGCCGCGCCGGTCACAGCCGTGGCCTGCGCGCCGAATAGGGCGTGGTTGAGCGCGATGAAGCCCGCAACGCGCGATCATATTACCGGAGCGGCGCGACTCGCCGCTCCGGCCCTCAAAACATCTCTGCAACTGCCAACCACTGATCAAGTAATCCACCTTACGACTTGAGTTGTTAAACCACACACGGCCATTACGGTTCTGCTCACAGCATTTTCAAGAATTCAGACAGGCGACGCGGCGATGAAAGCCGATTTAAATGGCATGGCATTTGCCACGAAAATATTTATGGTCGCTATAATCAACAGAGAGGTAGCGGCGCGTTTCGCCCGAAGCCGTGTCGTTCGAGGGCGGGAGACCGAAAGCGCGCTCTTTTACAATTCTCAGTCCTGCGCCGCTAGAGGAGGCAAATGATGGAAGTCTTTGACGCTGTGCGGACGGTCTTAGCCGTGCGCGAGTACCAGGAAAAGGATGTGCCGTCGGATATCGTCCGGCGGATTGTGGAGGCGGGGCGACTGACAGGTAGCGGCATGAACGGTCAACCCTGGCAGTTCATCGTCGTCGAGGACCGCGAAACGTTGCGCCGTCTTGGCGCCATGGCGCGAACCGGACAATATGTCGCCCAAGCGCCACTGGCGATTGTCGTGGCGATTGAGAGGACGAAATTTTCGGTGTCCGACGCAAGTCGCGCGATCCAATCAATGATTTTGACCGCATGGTCAGAAGGGGTCGTCTCGAACTGGGTGGGCTTCTTCGGGCTGGAAGGGATCAAGCCGCTCCTGGGCATCCCGGATGACCTGGATGTGTTAGCCATCGTCCCCTTCGGCTATCCGGTTCGGGCCATCGGCAAAGGCATAAAGAGGCGCAATCCGCTCAACAAAGTGGCCTATCGCGGACGGTTCGGACAACCTTTTGAATGAAACAGAGCAATCATTCTGATTGCTTTACTCGTCTTCGCCATCATCCGGCTAGTCAGGAGATAATGAATCGAGACGCCAGAAAGACTCCGGGCCGCATCAGAGTTGTCGTCGCGACCACGGTCATGCTTTCGTTCATTTCCTTCTGGCGCGCGGCCGCGATCGTGCTCAACGACCTCGGCTCATCCGCCTTCTACGCCGGCGGCATCGCCGAACAGGCGGTTGGCAAGGCCGCCCCCTGGTTCATCTTCGCTGTCATGCTTTTCAGCTACGGGGTGCGCGTTGTCTACATCGAGTCTTCTTCGATGTTCACGCGAGGAGGCGTTTACAGAGTGGTCAAGGAGGCGATGGGCGGGACGTTGGCTAAGCTCAGCGTCTCGGCGTTGATGTTCGATTACATCCTCACGGGGCCGATCTCCGGCGTCTCGGCCGGGCTATATCTGGCCGGCCTGGTCAACGAAGTCGCGCCGCGAGTCGGCCTGGCCGTCAATCTGCCGATGAATGGCGCCGCCATGCTCTTCGCCCTCGCTATGACGCTCTACTTCTGGCGCCGCAACATCAAGGGCCTTCACGAGTCGAGCGCCGACGCGCTACGGATTATGTATGTCACGACTTCGATGGTTGTGATCATGATCGTGTGGGGCAGCCTGACTTTGATAGAGCGGGGAGGGCAGTTGGCCCCGTGGCCCGAGCCGCGCAATTTAAGCTTCGCCGGGGATGCGCTCGGGTGGCTCAAGCCCTGGCTCTGGTTCGCGCCCGAGGGCGATCGCTACCAGATCGTCGCGGGCGCCCCGAGCCTGATCGGGCTTCTTGGGCTCCTGGTCGCCTTCGGTCACTCGGTCCTGGCCATGAGTGGCGAAGAGACCCTCGCGCAAGTCAATCGGGAACTCGAAAGTCCGAAGCTGAAGAACCTTCAGCGGGCCGGGCTTGTGATCTTCGTCTATTCGCTCCTGTTCACCTCACTGGTCTCGTTTTTCGCGGTGGCGATCATACCCGACGAGGAGCGTCACAAGAGCCTGGACAATCTGATTTCGGGGCTGGCCATGAATCTCATGGGGCCGGTCTACCTCAAACTGATCTTTCACGCGTTCGTAGTCATTGTAGGTTTCCTGATGTTGTCGGGCGCGATCAACACCGCAATCGTCGGCTCCAACGGCGTGCTCAACCGCGTCTCGGAAGACGGCGTGCTGGCCGACTGGTTCCGCGCGCCGCACTGGAAATACGGCACGACTCATCGGATCATCAACCTCATTGTCATCTTTCAGGTGGCGACCATTATCGGCTCGCGCGGCAATGTCTACATGCTAGGCGAAGCTTACGCCTTCGGCGTCATCTGGAGCTTCACTTTCAACGCGTTCGCCACGATTGTTCTGCGCTTCAAGCGCCCGGAAGGGCAGGAATGGAAAGTCCCCGGAAATATCCGCGTGGCGGGCGTCGAAATTCCGATCGGGCTTGGCCTGATCGCGACCATTCTGTTGTTGACCGCGCTCGTCAACATGCTAACTAAACAGGTCGCGACGATCTCGGGGCTTGCCTTCACCGCGATCTTCTTTGCGGTGTTCTCCTTCTCGGAGAGGGTCAGCCGGCGAAAGACCGATCGCTCTGGGGGCGCTCTCGATCCATTCACATTGGATTATCAAGGTGAGATCAATTCCGAGGTCGTTCACGCGCGGCCCGGCAATGTGCTGGTCGCCGTGCGCAATCCGCAATCGCTCTCTCACCTGGAACGCGTGTTGGAGAGGACAGACACCGAGGAGCAGGACGTCGTAGTCATGACCGTCCTTTCGCTGACCGGTCCGCACAGCGGCGAGCGCGATTTGTATAAAGAACGCCTCTTCACCATGTACGAGCAGCGATTGTTCACGCGCGTGGTCGCGGTGGCCGAGAAGCAGGGCAAACCTGTCGAACTGATCGTGGTTCCGTCAAAGAATGTGTATCACGCAATAGCGCAAACTGCTCAGCGGTTGGATTCCGCCCGGATTGTCACCGGACAATCCTGGAAGATAAGCGCTCAATCGCAAGCGCGCCAGTTCGGTCGCTTTTGGAAGCGGTTACCAGAAGGGCCACGCCGGCGGATAGAGTTCATTGTCATCGGACCTGGCCGGAGTGAGCGACTCTTTGCAATTTGATTGAAGCGCCCGCATAAATCGGCGGAGCCTATGGAGTGCGGTAGTTCGGGATACTGCTGGCAACCTCCCATTGTGTGTTGAGGACAGCGATGCAACCGACGACTGGCTACTGATAACTGATCACTGGTTCAAAATAAAGACAAGCGTTTGGCTCCGAGCGCCGGTTTATTTTTCATCAGTCGTCAGTTGTCTGTTTTCAGTCGTCAGGCATTTCTATTCTGAACACCAAGGCTAAAAACGCCATAGGCCGTAAAACCTGAGTTTGCCAGCGGTATCCCAAGCCCCCGCGCTCCAAAGGCTGTCGCCATTTCAAGTGGCTGATTCTATTCAATTAAGAAAATCCCGCATATGTGCGGCCATGTACCGACAGGTTCGGATGCGGGGCTTTAGACTTTCCTGGGGATGATATGGCCTATCAACCAATAGAAAACTACGGAATAATCGGGGATACCCAAACAGTGGCTCTCGTGGGAATGAACGGATCAATAGATTGGTTCTGTTTTCCCAGATTCGACTCCCCGAGCGTCTTCGCCGCCATCCTCGATGACAAGAAAGGCGGATACTTCAAGATCGCGCCGGGAACCGAAGTAATCGCTCATAAACAGCTTTACTGGCCGGAGACGAATGTCCTCATCACGAGATTTCTCTCGCCGGATGGAGTCGCCGAGATCACTGATTACATGCCCATCGGCATGGGCACAACGGCGCCCGGAAGCCGGCAGATAGTGCGCCGTGTCGAGGTTGTGCGCGGAATCATGGCTTTCAAGTTGGAGTGTTACCCGGCCTTCAATTACGCGCGTGATATTCACGAAACCAAGATTTCCGGAGAAGGGGCGTCGTTCCATGCGCCGGAACTCAGCCTGGGATTAGCTTCGGCGGTTCCCCTGAAACAGGACGGGAATGGCGTCATCAGCGAATTTACGCTGCAAGAAGGGCAAACAGCCGCCTTCGTGCTCAAGGATGTCCCGTGCGGCGCGGGTTGCGGACTGACAATGTCCAGGCAAGAGGCGCTGGATGATTTCAAAAGGACCGTCGAGTATTGGCGGCGCTGGATCTCAAAATGCACCTACACCGGTCGTTGGCGCGAGACGGTGCATCGCTCCGCGCTGGCGCTCAAACTGCTCACCTACGAGCCGACAGGCGCGATTGTCGCGGCGCCGACCTGCAGTCTGCCGGAAGTGATTGGTGGCGTCCGCAACTGGGATTACCGATACACCTGGATTCGAGACGCCGCCTTCACGCTCTATGGACTGCTAAGGATAGGCTTGACCGAAGAGGCGGCGAGTTTCATGGAATGGGTGGACGCCAGATGTCACGAACTGAAGCCTGACGGGTCCCTGCAGATTATGTACGGAATCGACGGGAGACATGCGCTGACGGAGGAGTCCCTCGATCATCTGGAAGGCTACAAAGGATCGCGTCCGGTGCGAATCGGGAATGGCGCTTACGATCAACTACAGTTGGACATCTACGGCGAGTTAATGGATTCGGTTTATCTGTACAATAAGTACGGGAGCCCGATCTCTTCAGAACTCTGGTCGGATCTCAGACGGTTGATCAACTGGATCAGCGATAACTGGCAGCGGGAAGACGAGGGTGTCTGGGAAACTCGCGTAGGACGGCGCCACTTCGTCTATTCCAAGCTTATGAGCTGGGTCGCTGTTGACCGTGGCTTGCGACTGGCTGATAAACGGTCGTTCCCTGCCGACCGGGAGAAGTGGTTGCAGGTCCGAGACCGGATCTATGAGGAGATTATGGCCATGGGATGGAGTCCTACACGCCAGGCGTTTGTCCAGCATTACGGGAGCGAATCTCTGGACGCCTCGAATCTTATGATGCCCTTGGTATTCTTCCTTGCTCCCTCAGACCCCAGAATGTTGAAGACTATAGACGCGATTAACAAACCGCCCGAGCATGGCGGGTTGGTCTCAAACAGTCTAGTCTATCGCTACAACCTGAAAGAAACGGGCGACGGGCTTGAAGGCGCGGAGGGCACATTCAACATCTGTACCTTCTGGCTCGTTGAAGCGCTCACACGCGCGGGGCGATTGGATAAGGCTCGATTGGAAGAAGCGTTGCTGATCTTCGAGCGGATGCTGGGTTACGCAAATCACCTGGGGCTATATGCGGAGGAGACCGGCCCCAGTGGCGAGGCGTTGGGAAATTTCCCCCAGGCCTTTACGCATCTGGCCCTCATCAGCGCCGCATACAACCTTGATCGAACTCTTGACGGGAGGAGATAGCTTATTCGTAGTCTAGCGCCCGGTTGTGAGAACGACTCGAAATCTCGCCTTACCGCTCATCATGCGCTCATAGGCTTCCGCTGCGCGCTCCAGCGGAAAGATCTCGGTCATAGCCCGCACACCGGCGTCCGCGCTGAAGGCGAGCGTATCTTGCGAATCGATGGATGCGCCGGAAGGCCAGCCCATGATCGACCGCCGCGCTCCTATGAGCAGAGGCGTCGGCGCTTCGAGAGGATCGGCGGTGGCGCCGACGGCGATGAGCATCCCGTTGACGCCGAGGCCTCCCAAGATCGCGCTCATCGCTTTACCGCTCGTCACGGTTGCGAGGATGACCCTTGCGCCGCCCATCTTTGTCAGTTCCGCCGCAGCGTCTTGCGCCTGGCTATCGATGTAATGCGAGGCGCCGAGCTTTCTGGCCAGCGGTTCTTTGTCCATCCCTCGAGCGATAGCGACGGTCTTGAAACCCATCTTCGAAGCGAACTGAATACCCAAATGACCAAGTCCACCCACTCCGAGTACAGCGACCGTATCTCCGGGCCGTGCGCCGCTGTTTCGAAGAGCGTTGAAGGTGGTGACCCCTGCGCACATCAGCGGTCCCGCGTCTACGGCTGAAAGCCCTTCAGGGATAAGCGCCAACGCTCCTATCGGAGCAATCATGTATTCGGCATAGCCACCGTCGTACATGATGCCGGGCACTTGAAATGCGATTTGGCAGGTGACGAAGTCGCCGCGCCGGCATGAATCGCAGCGCCCGCAATGTCCGCCGTGCCAACCGACTCCGACCCGTTGACCTGATGTCCATCCGGCGACTCCCGCGCCGACCGCATCGATGATTCCGGCGACCTCATGTCCCGGGACCCTTGGGTACTGGATGCCGGGCCAGGTTCCCTCTTTTGTAAATGAGTCGCTGTGGCAGACGCCACAAGCCTCCACCTTGATGCGCACGAATTCGGCCTCCGGCTCCGGGATTTCGCGTTCAACTATCTCAAGAGGGCCTTTCATCTCGGCGATTTGCGCTACACGCATCCTTGACATGGTTCCTCCGATTTACGTTGGCAGTTCCTCGGACCAAAGGGCTGCCTTGCCCTGACTGGCGGGTATGGGATGATGGACCTCAACCCGAGAGCAATTAACGTTCCAAGTTTGTTCTGAAGGACCCTGATGGATAGGAGCAAAACGTATGTCCAATCGTGATACGTGAAGATCGCATAAGGAAAATACATGTTGAATGTTTCTTCCATTGGTTGAGACAAAATTGCCGGTTTCCGCAATATTCTGATAAAAACCGCAACGGGCAGACAGACCAAAGTCTCCCTGGTCGATAAACTGTGGCGTGGTTGAGAATGAGATGGAGTGACTTCTAATGAGCAGGATGATTGACCGAATAAAGCTATGGCTGCTCGGCGAGGCTCCGCCCCCGCCGATCGCGCAATTGATCGGTTTTCGTCTCACGGCGATTGAGCCTGGTGAGGCGACCATCGAATTTGAAGCCGGCGATACCCACGCCAATCCGATGGGCACGCTTCACGGCGGAGTTCTCTGCGACATCGCAGACGCCGCGATGGGATGCGCTTTCGCCGCCACGCTCGATGAAGGAGAATCCTTCACAACGCTGGAACTCAAAATCAACTTCTTGAAGCCGATCTGGAATGCCAGATTGAAAGCCACAGGCAAGGTCGTAAAGAGGGGGCGCGTCATAGGCCTGGTTGAATGCGATGTGACGGATGAAGGAGGGAGTCTGGTGGCGCGAGCCAGTAGCACTTGCATGGTTTTGAGGGGGCAGCATGCGCAGGGGAGATGAGCTATCTATGTCTAATGCCGATTCTCGGCGCGGCGGCCTATTCCTTTATCCACATACGCAGAAAACCCATGTAGTAACGAATAATGATCTTTAAAAAAATAGTGCAACCACACTCCGCTGCTCTTCTGCCGCGGCAGCGGCGATTGAACCTAGCCCGGCTTTTCAAAGCCGGGACAAGGAGCGCGTCCGCCCTCAGTCGCGGCAGCGACGGTTGAGTTTGCCGATCAGTCTCAACCGTCGCTGCCGCGACTGGAACGACTATGTGACCGTTCCCCCGGCTTTAAAAAGCCGGGCTAGGCTCACATGGTCGCTCCGCGACCCAGAATGCGGTTGTTATATTTATTTTTCAAAGACCATATTTCGTTAGTACTCGGCGCCCTTCCATCGTTTTCGGGCGTGCCGTATCGACATGAACGCTCCCCAAAAACGCCGACAGCTTCGTAGTAGCCGAGCGAAAATTTGCCACTCAGCCCAAGATCCATGAAGCCTACAAAAATGAAATGGCGTACGAACGTCGCCACTCTGACATCGCCTCAACAAGCTTACAGTACTGAGAGGCGCCGATGCCCCAGTTCTCATGAAGTAAGACCTGCGCTGGTTCGACGGCTCAGTTCGTTCGCGTACCGACAGCAAGAGCAATAGGGCATATTTTCTTCCTTGATGAAAGCCACACAACTGCTTCACGACTTGGGCCAGAGTCTCTGGCTGGACTACATCACGCGCGATCTGCTGGATAGCGGCGCGCTCAAAAAGTACATCGACGAGCTTTCGGTCACCGGGCTCACATCGAATCCGACTATTTTCGACCACGCGATCAAGAACAGCGCGGCGTATGACGCGGCGATCACCGAGAAGTTACGAAAGGGCAAATCGGGCGAGGCGCTCTTCTTCGATCTGGCGCTGGAGGACATCACCCGGGCGGCTGATCTCTTCCTGCCCATTTACGAGGAGACGAACGGCGTAGACGGGTGGGTGTCATTGGAAGTGTCGCCGCTGCTGGCGTACGACACAACCAGCACTATCGCCGAGGCTAAGGATTTGTTCGCGCGGGCGGCGCGCCCCAACGTGTTGATCAAGATTCCCGGGACAAAGGAAGGCCTTCCCGCGATCGAGGAGGCGATCTTTTCCGGTGTGCCGATCAACGTCACCCTCTTGTTCTCACGCGAGCATTATCTGGCGGCGGCCGAGGCGTTCCTGCGCGGCATTGAGCGGCGCATCGACGCAGGTCTTAACCCTGATGTCGGCTCCGTAGCGTCGCTCTTCATCAGCCGCTGGGACGTCGCCGTTGCGGGCATAGCGCCAGAGGATCTCCGCGACCAACTAGGCATCGCCATCGCTAAACGTACCTATAAGGCAGCCCACGCTCTTCTCACATCGCCGCGTTGGGAGCGCGTCTACAATCTCGGCGCACGTCCGCAACGCCTCTTGTGGGCCAGCACGGGAACCAAAGATCCTAAGGCCTCCGACATTCTTTACATCAAGGCGCTCGCGGCGCCTTTCACCGTGAACACCATGCCGGAGGGCACGTTGAAGGCCCTCGCCGCCCACACCGAAATAGGCGCCTTGCTGCCGGAAGACGGCGGTAACTGCGAAGAAGTGTTAGCGCAGTTCGCGAAGGCGGGCATCGACGTCGATGCCCTGGCGGCTCAGCTTCAGGACGAAGGAGACAAGTCGTTCGTGAAGTCGTGGAACGATCTGATGTCGGTGATCTCCTCCAAGTGCGCCTTGCTTGATAAGAGCGACGCTATGAAATCCGCAGGTTAGAGCGGTTCTCGGGTGTATGATTAGGCGTCGCAGAGCGCCACAGAGCGCAGAGAATATAATCATTCCTCTGCGCTCTGTGGCGCGCTCTGCGGCGCCTGACAATCTTCATACATCTGAAAACCGATATACTCAAAAGTGACGAGTGGCGAGTGAAAAGTGACGAGAACTTATTGAAAATATCTAGTCTCCAAAAGACCGCGAATCCGAACCGATTTCGACAGTGTGATGGGAACGAACCGCTCCGCTAAAAGGAATTCTCGTCACTTGTCACTCCTCACCTGTCACTTTCAAGGATATAAGGAGTACGAATAATGACAAATCCCGAACAACAGAGCGCATGGGATGCGCTCGAGTCGCACTACAAAAAGGCGTCAAAGCTGCATCTGCGGCAGCTCTTCGCGGACGATCCGGAGCGCGGCGACCGGATGGCGGTAGAGGCTGTGGGCCTCTACCTGGACTACTCCAAGAATCGCATTACCGACGAAACCCTCAAGCTTCTTCTTCGGCTTGCCGAGCAGTCCGGCCTGCAATCGCGAATCGAGGCGATGTTTCGCGGGGAGAAGATCAACGTCACAGAGAAGCGGGCTGTGTTGCACGTGGCGTTGCGCGCCCCGAGAGGAGCGTCCATTGTTGTAGACGGAGAGGACGTCGTGCCGAAGGTCCATTCCGTGCTCGACAGGATGGCGGATTTCTCTGACCGCGTGCGGCGCGGCGATTGGAAAGGCCACACCGGGAAACGCATTCGCAATGTCATTAACGTCGGGATCGGCGGCTCCGATCTCGGGCCGGTCATGGCCTATGAGGCGCTGAAAGAATACAGCGATCGCGACATGACGTTCCGGTTCATTTCCAACATTGACGGCTCGGACTTCACTGAAGCGGTTCAGGGGCTCGATCCGTCGGAGACCCTCTTTATCATTTCTTCGAAGACATTCACGACGCTCGAGACCATGACTAACGCCCACACCGCTCGCGCCTGGTCGCTCACCGGGCTGGGAGGCGCTGAAGCGTCGGTCGCGAAGCACTTCGTCGCCGTTTCGACGAATGCGGCGGAAGTCTCGAAGTTCGGCATCGACACCGCCAACATGTTCGAGTTCTGGGATTGGGTCGGGGGACGCTACTCGATGGATTCAGCCATCGGCCTTTCGACGATGGTCGCCATCGGCCCGGGCGCCTTCCGCGCCATGCTGGACGGTTTCCACCAGATGGATGAGCATTTCCGGACCACCCCTTTCGAACGAAACATGCCAGTGCTGATGGCCCTGCTCTCCATTTGGTACAACGACTTTTTCGGCGCGGAAACTGTCGCCGTCCTGCCTTACGCGCAATACCTGAAGCGGTTCCCGGCTTACCTGCAGCAGTTAACGATGGAGAGCAACGGCAAGCATGTCACTCTCGACGGAGCCGAAGTCGCGCGCCAAACCAGCCCCATCTATTGGGGAGAGCCGGGAACGAACGGGCAGCATTCGTTCTATCAGTTGATCCATCAAGGGACCAGGCTCATCCCTTGCGACTTCATCGCATTCGTCAGACCGCTCAATCAGCTCGGCCGGCATCAGGACATGCTCCTTGCGAATGTCTTTGCTCAAAGCGAGGCGCTCGCTTTCGGTAAGACGCTTGAAGAGGTGAAGGCTGAAGGCACGCCGGATTGGCTCGCGCCGCACCGGGTCTTCGAGGGCAACAGGCCATCGAACACGATTCTTGTCGATCGGCTCACGCCTGGGACGCTCGGCAAACTCGTCGCCCTTTACGAGCATTACGTCTTTACCCAGGGCGTCATCTGGAACATTAATTCCTTCGACCAATGGGGCGTCGAACTCGGCAAGGTCCTCGCGCAGCGCATTATTCCGGAACTCGAGAGCGAAGCCGAACCCGGCCTCGGCCACGACAGTTCGACGAACAACTTGATTCGTCGCTACAGGAAGCTGAAGGAGACATTATGAAGAGCGGCGCAATTACTAGACAGCCTGGCGACAGGCCGAGTGAGCGCGTTTTATACAAGACCGCCAAGGTTAAAGGACTCGACATTTTCTACCGCGAAGCCGGTTCGCAAACGAACCCGACTCTGCTGTTGTTACATGGCTTCCCGACTTCGTCCCAGATGTTCCGCAATCTAATCCCGCAACTCGCCGACCGTTACTACCTAGTCGCGCCGGATTACCCGGGCTTCGGCAATAGCTCCGCCCCGCCGGTCGACAAGTTCAATTACACGTTCGACAACCTGGCGGACGTGATCGACGAACTCGCGCAGACTTTGAAGCTCGAACGCTACAGCCTCTACGTTCAGGACTACGGCGCGCCTGTCGGCTACCGCCTCGCGGTCAAACACCCGGAGCGAGTGCAAGCCCTGATCGTGCAAAACGGCAACGCCTATGAAGAAGGACTGCGCGACTTCTGGATTCCTCTCAAGGCGTACTGGAAAGACCGCTCGGAGCGGAACGCCGAGCCGCTGAGAAAGTTTCTCACCTACGAATCGACGAAGTGGCAGTATACGAACGGCGCGCGAAACGTCGAGCACATCAGCCCCGACGCGTGGACGACCGACCAGTACTTGCTCGATCGCCCCGGCAACGACGATATTCAATTGCAACTCTTCTACGATTACGGCTCTAACCCGCCGCTCTACCCGCAGTGGCAGGCATATTTCCGTAAGCGCCAGCCGCCGACGCTTGTCGTGTGGGGGAAAAACGATCACATTTTTCCGGCGGAAGGGGCGGAAGCGTACAAGCGCGATTTGAAGAATTTGGAGTTCCACCTGCTCGACACCGGTCACTTCGCGCTTGAAGAGGACAGCGACCTGATCGCAAGATACATCGGCGACTTCCTCGCAAAACACGTCCGCGGCGCGTGATCGGTCGATTACCGGTACGTGCGGGGCGTGGGCGTGGACCCGCGCCGTTCCATTCACCCACAACGCCGGAGCCGGCGGGCGGTTTAAGTCGGACTCCCGGCGATCAGCGCACGGCGGCCCGAGCAAAGCCGTATACGTTAACTTCTTGTTTAAGCTCTGACACTGTTCAGCATTAGTGTACGGTGTACCGAAAATCAAGATTGGAGGGATAGTTTGGCGTGGGGCCGGGTTAGAATGCCAGAAAGGATTACATTCATGTCATCACCAAACAGGCCGGGGCCCATGAGTGGGGTCGCGGTCGGGGTGATGCTGACGGCTTCGCTGATCGCCGTCTTTTATCTGGCGTGGCGGCTGGCCGGACTGCCTTTTCCTGCGTTTGACGTCTTCGATTGGATGACGCGCAAACTGCCTGGGTCCGCTCTCACCTCCAGTCTTGATGCGATTGTGTACATCATTCGCACACTCCATCTCGGCCCGACGGCGGAGACGGCCAAGATTTTTGAAAAGGCGATGGCGATTGCAGTCTTGCTGGTCACGGCCGCCATCGCCGGCGCAGTGTTGTTCGCCCTTCTGCGCGCGTTAAGGGGAAATTACGCGTATCTGTTCGGCATTGCCATCGGAGCGGCGGTTGGCGCGCCGGTGACGCTCATCAGCCGCAGCGTCAGTCAAACGGCGACTACCGGCCCGATCATCAGCGCGGTCTGGATTCTTGCCGCTTTTCTGGTCTGGGGTGGGGCTCTGGGTTGGTGTTATCGGCGATTGAGCGTGGCGGGTGTAGTAAGAATTGGTCGTCGCCGATTCCTGATCCGGCTGGGAGGCGCGACCGCTGTCATCGCCATGGCCGGCGCGGTTGTTGGCGCCCTCGCCGTCAGGCGCAGGCGTGAAGTCGTAGTTGGCGAACGATGGTCAGCCAATCACACTTTGCCGAACGCCGCCGCAGAAGTGAAACCGGCGCCCGGCGCGCGACCGGAGTTCACGCCGCTCGAACAGCACTACCAGATTGATATCAACACGATTCCGCCAACTATAAGTAAGGACAACTGGCGCTTGAAAATCGGCGGCCTGGTGGAAAGCCCTCTCGCGTTCATGCTCGACGATCTCCGCGGCAAGTACGAACCGTTGCATCAGTTCATCACGCTCGCGTGCATCTCGAATCCGATCGCGGGCGACCTGATCGGCACAACACGCTGGACAGGCGTCAGCATGCAACGCCTCCTGCCGGACTTGAGACTGAAGCCTGAGGCCACACATCTCAAGATCAGGTCGGCAGACGGCTTCTTTGAAGTGGTTCCACTGGAAACGATCAAAGCCGACGAGCGGGTGATGCTCACGTACGCATGGGACGGCGCGCCTTTACTGACTGAGCACGGCTTTCCGCTGCGCATCTATATCCCCAATCTTTATGGCATGAAACAGCCCAAGTGGATTGAATCAATCGAAGCTACAGATCATTGGGAACCGGGGTATTGGGTGGAGCGTGGGTGGGACGCGCAAGCGCGGATGAAAGCGACTTCGGCCATAGACACAATCGCCATTAACATGATGATCGTGCAAGCCGATGCGCGCACGCTCGTGCCGATCGGCGGCATCGCTCACGCCGGCGCGCGCGGCGTCTCGAAGGTCGAAGTTCAGGTGGATGGCGGGGAGTGGCGCGAAGCGCAGTTGCGCGCGCCGCTGTCCGGACTGACGTGGGTGATATGGCGCTACGACTGGCCGTTTCGGGAAGGTCGGCACACTTTCACCGTGCGTTGCTACGACGGCGAGGGCGCTCCGCAGATTATGGAAGAAACTCCGCCGGCGCCTGCCGGCGCGAGCGGTTTGCACAGTAAGAGCATGATGTTCTGACAGGACACGCGGAACGGTTTTTAGCGCCGCTTAGACTCAGACTGGATGCATACAAAGAAATGACGCCTACAAAATAATAGCGCACGAACACGGTCACACTGCCATTGCTCCGGCAATATTACGGTACGGGAATGGACCAAGCCATTAGGCGCCGTAAAGGAGGAATGGCCCCGCCCGCGAACAAAAATGCCACTCCCTTTGTGGCGATTCGACGCCTCAGTTCGTTCGCGTACCGACAGGGAAAACAATGGGGCTTATTTTCCTCATTCGGAGGTCGCCGAACCTACACACTGATCCGTCGATATAGGAAGCTAAAGGAGACCTTATGAAGAATCTCGGCTATGACAGACCCTTGTACATCCTGCCCTTTGATCATCGCTCCTCTTTCGAACTGAAGATGTTCGGATGGGGGGAGGATCTGACTCCGGAGCAGACGGCGCAGATCGCCGCCGCCAAGCAGGTGATCTACGACGGCTTCAAAGCCGCGGTCGAAGCCGGCGCGCCAAAGGAGAAGGCGGGCATCCTGGTGGACGAGCAGTTCGGCGCCGCGATCCTTCGCGACGCGGCCGCGCGCGGCTACACGTTCGCGTACCCCGTCGAGAAGAGCGGTCAGGAGGAGTTCGAATTCGAATACGGCGAAGACTTCGACAAACACATCGAGGCCTTCAATCCGACATTCTGCAAGGTGTTGGTCCGCTACAACCCCGATGGCGATAAGGCTCTGAACAGGCGACAGACGGCCCGCCTGAAACGGTTGTCCGAATACCTGCGCTCCAATGCCCGCAGCCGATTCATGTTTGAACTGCTTGTTCCGGCGGAGAAGGCGCAGCTCGATCGGGTCAAGGGAGATAAGAAGAAGTACGACCTGGAGCTTCGCCCCAGTCTGATGGTTCAGACCATTCACGAGTTGCAGGAAACGGGAGTCGAACCGGATGTATGGAAAGTTGAGGGGCTTGACCGCCGCGAGGACTGCGAGAAGGTTGTGGCCGAGTCGCGTCGCGGCGGCAGAGACAAAGTGGGGTGCATTGTTCTAGGCCGGGGCGAAGATGACGAAAAGGTGCGCGAATGGTTGACGATTGCGGCCGGCGTTCCAGGCTACATCGGTTTCGCCGTGGGCCGGACCAGTTTCTGGAATCCCCTCGTTGACATGCGGGCGAAGGAGATCACGCGCGAGGACGCCGTCGCCGAGATCGCGCGCCGATACCGGGAGTTTGTCGATATTTTTGAGAACGTCCGCGCAAAGGTTAGCGCTGCGTGAGGTGGTGAGGTTAGCGAATTGGGAAACGATGTCGTGAAGCTGGCCCCTTCGATCCTCGACGCCGACTTTGCCCGCCTGGGAGAGCAGGTGGCCGAAGCGGAGCGGGCCGGGGCCGACCGCATTCACGTTGACGTGATGGACGGTCATTTCGTGCCCAATCTTTCGATGGGCGCGCCGATCATCAAGTCGCTACGAAGTGTGACGCGCTTGCCACTGGAGACGCACCTTATGATTTCGGACCCGGATTTTTTCCTGGATGAGTTCGTCGAGGCTGGCTCCGACTCGTTTCTCATTCACTGGGAGGGCGCCAACAACTTGCACCGCACGATGCAACGGATCAGGGCGGTGGGAAAACGTCTCGGAGTAGTGATCAACCCTGCGACGCCTGCGGCGATGCTGGTAGAAGTCTTGCAAGACGTGGATCAGGTTTTAGTCATGACCGTCGACCCGGGATTCGGACATCAACATTTCATCCGGACGACGCTCCCAAAGATTCGGCTCGTGCGCGAGATGATCGAACGGATCAAGCCGGGATGTGACTTGGAAGTGGACGGAGGTATCGATGAAGCCACGGCTCCGTTGGCGGTCGCCGCGGGAGCGAACGTGCTCGTGGCCGGATCGGCGATCTTTGGCGCAAGCGAGGGAGTGGGCGCCGCCATGGAAAGGCTGCGCGCCGCGATTATCAATGGAACGCGCTGACCCAAAAGGGTTCAACGATTTCTTCTGAAAAAGGAGCGCATATGCAAATTGGAATGGCAGGTCTTGGCAGAATGGGCGCCAACATGGCTCGCAGGCTTTTGAAGGGAGGACACCGCTGTGTTGTCTTCAACAGATCGCCGAAGCCGGTGGAAGAGATGGTCAAAGAGAAGGCGACAGGGACCACCAATCTGCAGGATTTCGCAAAGAAACTGGAGAAACCGCGAGCGGTCTGGTTAATGGTGCCCGCAGCGGTAGTGGACGAAGTCATTGCTGACATCCTGCCGCACCTGGAGTCGGGCGACATTTTGATCGATGGCGGCAACTCCTACTACATCGATGATATTCGGCGCGCGAAAGAACTCGCCTCGAAAGGGATCCACTATGTGGACGTGGGGACGAGCGGCGGCGTCTGGGGCCTGGAGCGAGGCTACTGCATGATGATCGGGGGTGAGGCGGACGTGGTCAAACATCTCGATCCGATCTTCAAGAGCCTGGCGCCGGGACCGGGCGACATCCCGCGCACACCGGGACGCGAAAAACTCGACGGGACCGCCGAACACGGTTATCTGCACTGCGGTCCGAATGGCGCAGGCCACTTCGTCAAGATGGTCCACAACGGGATCGAGTACGGAGTCATGGCTGCTTACGCCGAGGGACTGGGCGTCCTGCGCGAGGCCAACATCGGCAAACAAGGTCGCGCCAGCGACGCGGAAACGACGCCGCTGCGTGACCCCGAGCACTACCAGTACGACTTGAACCTCCGTGACATAGCGGAAGTGTGGCGGCGCGGCAGTGTGATCGCATCCTGGTTGCTGGACCTGACGGCGGCCGCGCTGGTTAAGGACCCCAAGCTCGCGGCGTTCACCGGCCGTGTCTCGGATTCCGGTGAAGGGCGGTGGACGATCAAGGCCGCCATCGACGAGGCGGTGCCTGTCCCTGTTCTCTCCGCCGCGCTCTATCAGCGCTTTAGCTCTCGCGGCGAGGCCGATTTTCAGGACAAGCTGTTGTCGGCGATGCGTTACGAGTTCGGCGGACACCTGGAGAAAGTCGCCGGTAAATAGCCGCGCGAGAAAAGGAGTAAGCCATGAGTGATTCCCACTCCGATGCCCTGGTCTTCTTCGGCGCGACTGGCGATCTGGCCCACAAGATGATTTTCCCGGCGCTGCAGGCGTTGGTGAAGCGCGGGCGGCTTAATACGCCGGTGATCGGCGTGGCCAAGTCCGGCTGGACCCTTGACCAGCTTCGGGCGCGGGCGCGCGACAGCCTGGAGAAACACGGTGGGGTCGATCCCGCGGCGTTTAATAAGTTGTCCGGTTTGCTGCGTTATGTGGATGGAGACTATAAAGACCCCGCGACTTTTCAAAAGCTCCGCAATGAGCTCGGCTCGGCCGAGCGGCCGGCGCACTATCTCGCCATTCCGCCTGTGCTGTTCGCGGCGGTCGTCGAACAGCTCGGAAAATCGGGGAGCGCAAGAAACGCCCGCGTCATCGTCGAAAAGCCTTTCGGGACGGATCTCGCCTCGGCCCGGGAGCTCAACCGGACCTTACTGGCGACTTTTCAAGAGTCGGCGATATTCCGCATCGACCATTATCTAGGTAAGCGTCCGGTCCATAACATCAGCTATTTCCGCTTTGCGAATTCGTTCCTGGAGCCGTTCTGGAATCGCAACCATATCGAGAGCATGCAGATCACAATGGCGGAAGATTTCGGAATCCAGGGACGCGGCGCCTTTTACGATCAGACAGGCGCGATTCGTGATGTGGTGCAGAACCATCTGTTTCAAATCCTCGCCAACCTGACAATGGAGCCGCCCGTCCGAACCGACAGCGAATCCATTCGGGACGAAAAGGTCAAAGTACTCAAGGCAATTCCGCCACTGGACGTGAAAAACTTAGTCCGCGGCCAGTTCCGCGGCTACCGAACCGAAAAGGGCGTGGCGCCGGACTCGAAGGTGGAGACCTTCGCGGCATTGCGGCTGGAGATCAACTCGTGGCGTTGGCAGGGGGTGCCCTTCTACATCCGAGCCGGAAAGCGTCTGCCGGTGACATGTACGGAAGTTCTTGTCCGCCTCCGCCGGCCGCCAACGATATATCCCTCTCAAGCTCTGAAGCCTAATCACCTGCGCTTGCGGATTAGCCCGGACGTGACAATCGCCATCGGCATGATGATCCTCGCGCCCGGAGAAGAGATGGCCGGCCAGGCGGTGGAAATGCTGGTAAGCCACCACCCGCAGGCCGGTGAGATGGACGCGTACGAACGGCTACTGGGGGACGCCATGGCGGGAGACACTACTCTGTTTGCCCGCGAGGATTATGTGGAAGAGGCATGGCGAATCGTCGATCCGGCGCTGAAAGCGGACACTCCGGTCTACGTATACGAGCCTGGCGCCTGGGGGCCGGATGAAGTCGCTCAACGAGTTTTGCCTGCTGGAGGCTGGCATAACCCGACGCCAGACGAGGCGCGCTCGGGCAATGCGTTCAGGGCTGCGTGAGAGAAATGCGAGGCCCTGAAATAATGAAAATCGTCCCTGGGTACGCATCGCTTCCAGCGTGCAGTCTCGGCGAAAGACGAATTTATAGGAACCAGAACCGGGGACGCGGCGCCTCCAGATCGGGTGAGTCTGATTCCGACCAATAGGCATCTTGCAGAGACTGCACGCTGGAAGCGATGCGTACCCAGGGATTTTCCGAAGGAGAGTATATGCGTCTTGGAATCGCGACCGATCACGGCGGGTTTGGGTTGAAGGAAGATCTGCTTGCGCGCTTGGCGGCGGCGGGTCACGAGGTAGTCGACTTCGGGGCTAGTCGTCTGGATTCGGGTGACGACTACCCCGATTATGTTATCCCACTCGCATTGGCTGTGGCGGCAGGCAAGGTGGAGCGCGGGATTGCTGTTTGCGGCAGCGGTGTGGGCGCGTCAGTCTGCGCCAATAAGATTACTGGCGTTCGAGCCGGTCTGATCAACGATCACTTCTCCGCCCGACAAGGAGTCGAGGATGATCACATGAACATAATTTGTCTTGGCGCTCGGACTTTGGGACCGTTCCTCGCCTGGGATCTTGTCGAGGCGTTCCTGGCGGCCGAGTTTAGTCAAGCCGAGCGACACCTGCGTCGCCTGGCCAAAGTCGCATCACTTGAAAAATAAAGACAACAGCGAAAGGAGACCCCGATGAGCGCAGCGGGAGCTGTGAACCTATTGACAGACACAAAGCTCGATCAATTGTGCGTCAACACCATTCGCACTCTTTCGATCGATGCGGTACAGCAGGCCAAATCCGGACACCCGGGCACGCCGATGGCGCTCGCGCCGCTGGTATATACGATCTGGAATCGCGTCCTGCGCTTCGATCCGGAGAATCCGATATGGCCTAATCGTGACCGCTTCGTCCTCTCGAACGGCCATGCTTCGATGTTGCTCTGGTCGGCGCTCCATCTCAGCCGCACGCGGGCGGTGAACGCCGACTATGAAACGCTGGGGCGACCCTCAGTTACGCTCGACGACATCCGCCGCTTCCGCCAGCTCGACAGCAAGGCGCCCGGTCACCCCGAGTACCATTGGACGTCAGGCGTAGAGGCCACCACCGGTCCTCTCGGGCAGGGCGTCGGCGCCAGTGTCGGTATGGCCATCGCAGAGAAGTGGCTCGCCAGCCATTTCAATCGGCCCGACTTCGAAGTATTCGATTACAACATTTATGTAGTATGCAGTGACGGCTGCCTGATGGAGGGCGTGGGATCGGAGGCTGCTTCGCTGGCCGGTCACCTGGGGCTCGACAACCTCTGCTGGGTTTACGACAACAACCACATCACGATCGAGGGGAGCACGCGCATCACGTTCACGGAAGACGTCGAGGCGCGCTTCCTGGCATACGGTTGGAACGTGCTTCGGGTCGGGGACGCCAACGACATCGGGCGCATCGAACACGCTCTCGACATCTTCCGGAAGACGAATGGACGTCCCACGTTCATTGTTTTGGATACTCACATCGGGTACGGGGCGCCGCACAAGCAGGATACCGCCGAAGCGCATGGCGAACCGCTCGGCGAAGAAGAAGTCCGGCTCGCGAAACGCTTTTACGGCTGGCCCGAGGACGCAAAATTTTTGGTCCCCGATGGCGTGTACGAGCGCTTCGCGGACGGCGTTGGCGCTCGCGGCGCGCGTTTACGGCGCGAATGGACGGGACTATTCGAGGCTTACCGAGCCCAATATCCTGAGCTTGCAAACGAAATCGAATTGATGCAGCGGCGGGAACTACCCGAGGGATGGGATCGCGACCTGCCTGTTTTTCCTCCCGACGCAAAGGGCATCGCCGGTCGGGACGCTTCTGGCAAGACGCTGAACGCGCTCGCTCAAAACATCCCGTGGTTTCTCGGCGGGTCGGCCGACCTCGGCCCCTCGAATAGAACGACTCTGACTTTCGCGGGCGCCGGCGATGTCCAGGCTGAAAGCCCTGGCGGAAAGAACCTGCATTTCGGCGTACGCGAGCACGCAATGACCGCGATTGTGAACGGGCTTTCGTTGTCCAAAATCCGGGCATTCGGCGCGACCTTCTTTATCTTCAGCGACTACGCGCGGCCCGCGATCCGGCTCGCGGCGATCATGGAGCTACCAGCCATCTTCGTGTTTACGCACGACGCCATGGGCGACGGAGAAGACGGTCCTACTCACCAACCGGTCGAGCACCTTGCGTCCATGCGCGCAATACCCGGACTGATTACGCTGCGGCCCTGTGACGCCAACGAAGTCGTCGAGGCCTACCGTTACGTCATGCAGTTACGCCACCAGCCGGCGGCGCTGGCGTTGTCGCGCCAGCCGCTGCCTACGTTGGACCGCGCCAGGTACGCGCCGGCGTCCGGCCTCGCGCGCGGCGCCTATGTGCTCGCCGACGCTCCCGCCGACTCGCCAGGAGGACACCCGGAAGTTATCATCATCGCCACGGGGAGCGAGGTCATCCTTGCGGTCGAGGCGCACGAGAAACTGCTTAGCGAAGGCATCCGTTCGCGGGTAGTGTCTATGCCTTCCTGGGAGATTTTCGATCACCAGACCGAGGAGTACCGGAACAGCGTGTTGCCACCGAGCGTAAAGGCGCGCGTCGCTGTGGAACAAGCTTCCACTTTGGGTTGGGAGCGATACGTCGGTCCCACCGGTCACATCATCGGCATGAATACATTCGGCGCTTCGGCGCCGCTCAAGGAATTGCAGCGGAAATACGGTTTCGAACCGGACCATGTGGTTGCGGCCGCAAAACAGCAACTGGGCAGGAAGTGAAGAACGACGCGGCTTATGCTTTGTCCGCGAATGAACTTTGCAATCGGCCCAACGCGCTGAGTATTGAGGGCGGTATGGTCAGTAAATCACGAAATCGCCATTCTTCGCGCCGGAGGCGCTGGAGGAAATAAGCCGGTGGCGGGGAGCCACCGGGAACGTCGTAGTAAACGGTTTTCAGCCCCGGCAGGGGCGACAGACCGACGCCCAATGCTTATTGCCCAATCACAGTCCTGCGGCCCTTTCAGGGCACCGACATTTGGCTGTAATAGTCCCGGTGGCTGTCGCCACCGGCTAATTTCCATTGCCCCTTCGGGGCAAAAGGACGATTTCGCGATTTACTGACCGTACCGAAGGTCGCGCCGCTTTCCCGTACATGCAGTAGCAAACTGATCTAACCAGGAGAAACTATGATGAAGCGTCCTCCATTGCCTCCAT